>JACCDQ010976719.1_pt1 | contig 12672 bp, 12 predicted proteins | sample 7446031 | NCBI WGS metagenome assembly JACCDQ01 (sample SAMN15323442, study PRJNA562643) | freshwater metagenome | isolation source: river surface water | place: USA:Blue River Watershed | collected 2017-08-17
AAGCTGGCCGGCGGCGTTGCCGTGATCAAGGTTGGCGCTGCCACCGAAGTCGAAATGAAAGAGAAGAAGGCCCGCGTTGAAGACGCCCTGCACGCTACCCGTGCAGCCGTCGAAGAAGGCATCGTCGCCGGCGGTGGCGTGGCCCTGCTGCGCGCACGTGCAGGCGTGACCCTGAAAGGCGACAACCCGGACCAGGACGCTGGTATCAAGATCGTGCTGCGCGCGATCGAAGAGCCGCTGCGCATGATCGTCACCAACGCCGGTGAAGAGGCGTCGGTCGTCGTGAACAAGGTTCTCGAGGGCAAAGGCAACTTCGGCTACAACGCTGCCAACGGCACCTATGGCGACATGGTCGAGATGGGCGTGCTGGATCCGGCCAAGGTCACCCGTTCGGCTCTGCAGAATGCAGCGTCGATCGCCGGCCTGATGCTGACCACCGACTGCATGGTGGCCGAGCTGGTCGAAGACAAGCCGGCTGCTGGCGGTATGGGCGGCATGGGCGGTATGGGTGGCATGGGCGGTATGGACGGCATGATGTAATCGTCCGCAGCTCAGGCTGTTCGAAAAAGCCCGCAGCGATGCGGGCTTTTTTACGCCTGTGCGTTTGACAGGCATCAAAGGTCGCATGCGAAAGCTTCCGACCATTGATCGCAAATCTCCACCCATCAGGTTCAGGAGTTCATCAACAGAACGACTTGACCGATGGCAACGGAGGTGACGCTATGTTCAAGACGATTTCCAGGACCCAGACCGGGCGCCGCCGTTTGACCCGAACCGCCACTCGCAGCAACACCCCCGACCGCCCGATAGAACAGCTCAAAAGAACCCTCAAAGCGCTTCCCAAGGAAGCCAACATGGTCCAGGCGCTGCGCAACATTCGCACCTCCAAGCTGTACAGCGAAGTCTTTGACTGGTCAAAGCAACAGTACGAAGACATTCCCAAGACGGGCGATATCCGCGAAGATCCGCACGCCCGCAACGCCGCAGGCGGCCATGCCTTGTGCTACGCGCTCAATTCCGTTGTGCACTTGTCCCACAAGTACGACCTGAAACTGGTGACGCGAACAACAGCCAGCGGCGACGCGCAGGCCATCGAGAAGGAATTTTTCAACCAGATCCACCCGGCGCATGCGATCGATCTGACGAATGAATTCCTGAACACGTGGAAAGCCAATCCGGAAATCCGCCAGGCTGCCCTGTTGTCGGTACTGCTGCCGGGCGTAGCGATGAAACTGGGATTGACGACAACCCGTGCCCACATCGAGCATGCGAAAGCCTGGAACGTCATCCCGTCGTCGCTGCTGCTGACCGAAGGCGAACTGCTGGCGCTGGTCGATTATGTCAATTCCGCCACCGGCACCTTCAATGCCGTCAACGGGGCGGCATTGGCCGACGCCTATTACGGCGAACCCGTGCTGCAGCAAATGATCGGGGCCTACTCCGCCGTGCTCGACAGCGCGATCCACAAGCTGTGCCAGCATCCGTACTTCGGTTTGCATGACGTGAAGACTTACAAGGGGGTATGCCTGTATGACGAATCAGGCCTGTTCCGGCGCGCGATGCTCGAGGCCGCCGTCAAGACCGACAAGGTGATTTCCTTCCCCAACGTACTGTCTGCGACCGCCAACCCGACCAAGAGCTATGCGGTGACGAAGGCCAGGCTCGGCTACTCGCTGGAACTGGAAATAAAGATGCGGACCGCCTTCGATGCCGATCCTTTCCATGACACGAAGACCATGGGCGAGGCCGAAGTGATCGGTCCGCGAGGACAAAAATTCATCGTCACCGACAAGGTCGAAGTCGAGGAGTATCTCGAATCATCCGGCCGTTTCGAGCTCATCGACCGTTACCTGCTGACGCCCAAGCAGTGAATACCCGGCGACGAATCAAGGCTGCCAGCTGGGCTTGCGCTTGTCGATGAAGGCTTGCACGCCTTCGAGCGCGCTCTCATCCATCATGTTGCAAGCCATGGTCTCGCCAGCCAGCTGGTAGGCTGCATGGATGCCCATTTCGGCCTGGCGATAGAACAGCTGCTTGCCCATGGCGATGGCGACGGCTGGCTTGGCGAGGATGCTGGCAGTGAGCTTGGCGATTTCGGCATCCAGCGCATCGGCTGCGACGGCCCGATTGATGAGCCCGCGTTGCACGGCAGCGGCCGCGTCGATGAATTCGCCCGTCAGCAGCATTTCCATCGCCTGCTTGCGACCCATGTTGCGCGACAGGCCAACTGACGGCGTCGAACAGAACAAGCCGTAATTCACGCCGGACACCGCAAACTTCGCCTCGCTGGCAGCCACCGCCAGGTCGCACATGGCGACCAGCTGGCAACCTGCGGCAGTGGCGATGCCCTGTACACGCGCAATCACCGGCTGCGGCATCTGCTGTATCGCCAGCATCAGCTTGCTGCATTGCTCGAACAATTTCTTGTAATACGCCGCCGACGGCGATGCGCGCATCTGCTTCAGGTCGTGCCCGGCGCAAAAGGCCTTGCCCTGCGCCGCCAGCACCACCACGCGCACGGCGTCATCCTTCGCAATCGCAACCACCTCGGCCTGCAGCGCCGCCATCATTTCCTCGGACAAGGGATTGAACTTGTCGCCGCGATTGAGGGTCAGCGTGGTCACGCCGCCGCGGTCTTCGCGTATCACATACGGCTGCACATCATGGGACTGCAGATTTGTCGTATCGGCCATCTCGTGTCTCCCGCGTTTTGGCGTATTGGCATGTTGTTCAGTGCTTGTCAGTCGTCTTCCACTTCCGGCAGCGGCTGTGGTTCGCCCAGCGACGGCGGCGGCACATAGCTGGCCAGCAGCGCGATCCGGCTCTCCGGCGTCTCGAGGCTGATGCGCCCGAGTGCGCCGCTGCGGTAATCCTGCAGCAGCGTGTGCGTGGCCTTCTCGAAGTCGGTGTCCCCGCCCTTCAGTCGGTAGCCGCGGCGAGTGGCGATCGCTTCGATCACGCCCACGCCGTCCGTACCGTCCGCGGCCACGCCATAACGCGCCTTCAGCAGCGCAGGGTAATGCTGCAGCAGCAGCTCGGCAAGGAAGGTCGCCACCTCTTCTTCGATGATCGCGTTCACGCCGATCGCGTGGCTGGCTGCCAGCATCAGGCCATCGGTCGGGTGCTCGATCTTGGGCCACATCAGGCCCGGGGTATCGATCAGCACGATATTATTGCCGAGGAAAAGTCGCTGCTGCGTCTTGGTCACAGCCGGCTCGTCGCCGACCTTGGCCACGCGCTTCTTGAGCAGTGCATTCATCAGCGTGGACTTGCCAACGTTCGGTATACCCATGATCATCACGCGCAAAGGCTTCAGCGGCGTGCCGCGATGGGGCGCGATCTTCAGGCAGTGGTCGGGGATCTTCGCAACCTCGGCCGGCTTCTTGGTCGTGATCGCGACCGCGTGCACGTCCTTCTGCTTGCTGAAATACGCGAGCCAGGCCTTGGTCGCAACCGGGTCGGCCAGATCGCTCTTGTTGAGGATCTTCAGACAGGGACGCTGACGCGCCCGGCGCAAAGCCTCGATCATCGGGTTGCTACTGGCGAGAGGCACGCGTGCATCGAGTACCTCGATCACCATGTCGACCTTTTCCATGGATTCCGCCGCTTTCCTGCGCGCGGAGTTCATGTGGCCGGGGAACCATTGTATGGACATGCTTGATTATTTCCCGATTTCTTGAGGGAGCCGCAATGACGGGCTCAGTTCAGCTCTGCCAGCGACCGCAAATGCGCGATCACGCTGCGGCCCAGTGCCGACAGGTTGTAGCCGCCTTCGAGGCAACTGACGATGCGCCCTTGCGCGTGTGCGTGTGCGACTTCGACGATGCGACTGGTGATCCACGCATAGTCGGCCTCGACCAGTCCGAGGCTGGCGATGTCGTCTTCGCGGTGCGCATCAAAACCGGCCGAGATGAAGATCATTTGCGGACGGTGCGCCTGCAGCGCAGGCAGCCAGTGCGCCTGTACCAGCTCGCGGATTGCTTCACCCCGGGTGTAAGACGGCACCGGGATGTTGATCATGTTCGCGGGCGCCGTGCCCATCGGATGCACGCCGCTGTACGGATACAGCGGATGCTGGAAGAAGCTCGTCATCAGCACGCGATCGTCACCGCTGAAGGCTTCCTCGGTGCCATTCCCGTGGTGGACGTCGAAATCCACGATCGCCACCCTTTTCAGCCCGTGCGCATCGAGCGCATGACGCGCAGCGATGGCGACATTGTTGAACAGGCAGAAGCCCATCGGGCTGTCCGGACGCGCATGATGGCCGGGCGGCCGAATCGCGCAGAAGGCGTTATCGAACTCGCCAGCCATCACCGCGTCAACGGCGGCCACCGCGGCACCGGCTGCGCGCAGCGCGGCCTGCCAGCTGTGCTGGTTCAGCAAGGTATCGCCATCGATGGGGTGATAGCCGCCGGGACCGGGCAAGGCATCGCGCACAGCAGCCAGCGCGCAGTTCTGATGGACGCGCGCGATCTGCTCGGTGCTGGCCAGCGGCGCATCACGGCGCGCGAGCAGCGCCCCCAGCCCGCTGGCGATCAGCTGGTCCTCGATCGCCTGCAGGCGCGCGGGCGACTCGGGATGCCAGTCGCCCATTTCATGCTTGCCGCAATCGGGGTGGGAAAAGATCGCTGTGCTCATCCGAACTATTATGCCCTACTGGTGCTTGCTCTATACTTGCGCCTGACTTCGGCAAGGCCCGCTTTTCGCGCCTTTTTTGCTGTTTCGAGACAGCTGCAATGCTCGCTGCGACGGCTGCCACCATCGTTGCCGGGATGGCTGCCTTGATCGCTGCCTTGATCGCTGCCTTGCCGACTGTTCTCGTGGCGAACCCGATTTCCGTGCGGCTCATCCTGCTCGCCGCCCCGTCTTCCTTACCATCGTCCTTATTTTCCCGTCCGTTACCCATCCGCAGCCCATGAAAGCCACCTTTGCCCCGCTCCTGCTCGTACTGAGCGCCGCACTCTGCCTTCCCGCCGCCACCGCCCTCGCCGCCGATGGCACGGGCACGGCGCGCGCGCCGGCGAAGAAGCAGGCCAGCACGAAAACGAGCGGCAAGGCCAAGGGCGCAACAGCAAAGACCAAGGCCAGAGCTGCGGGCAAAGGCAAGGTAACTCTCGCGCAGGCATCCAGGACCAAGGGCGGCAAGCCTGCCGTGCGCGCGCGCGTAGCGGCCAATGACGATGATCTCGAATTCGCGAACTTCAACCAGTGGCGCGCGGTATCGGAATTCATCGATGAAATGAGCAAAGAGCACGGCTTCGACCGCGAGCAATTGCGCACGCAGTTCGGACGTGCGCATTACATTGATGCCGTCGTCAAACTGATCAACCCGCCGCCGGCCGGCAAGGCCAAGAACTGGACCGCCTACCACGACCGCTTCATCGAGCCGCAGCGCCTGCAAGCCGGAGTCGCTTTCTGGAACGGCCATGAAGAGGTACTGCGCCGCGCCGAAGCCGAATTCGGCGTGCCCGCCGAGATCATCGTCGGCATCATTGGCGTCGAGACTTTCTATGGCCGCGACGTCGGTCGCTTCCGCGTCGTCGATGCGCTGACGACGCTGGCCTTCGCCTATCCGGACACGCCCAACCGCGATGCGCGCAAGAGCTACTTCCGCAATGAATTGCGACAAGTGTTGCTGTATGCACGCGAGAACGATCTTGATCCTTTCACGCTGAATGGCTCTTTCGCCGGCGCGATCGGCTGGCCGCAATTCATGCCGGGCAGCATACGCAAGTTCGCCGTCGATTTCGACGGCGATGGCAAGATCGACCTGCGCAATTCGCCTGTCGATGCGATCGGCAGCGTTGCCAGCTTCCTGTCCCACCATGGCTGGCAAACCGGCTTGCCACTAGTCTATCCGGCAGCGGTATCGCCCGTCGCCGACGCGGGCTGGCCAGCAATGATCGGGCAGGGACTGGAAGCGAAATACACGCTGACGCAGCTGAAAGCAGCTGGCGTCAATGTCGCACTGACCGTTCCCGATGCGATCCCCTACGGGCTGGTCGACCTGCAGGATGGCGAGCGTCCGACGCGCTTCTGGATAGGCACCGCCAATTTCTACGCGATTACCCAGTACAACCGCAGCTTCTTCTATGCGATGGCCGTGATCGACCTCGGCCAGGCCGTGGGCCAGCAGCGCGGGAAATGAACCAGACGCACGAGGGTACGCGCCATGAATGCCAGTAAAGACGACAACAGAGAGCAAGCGGCAAAGGCCGCAGATTCCTCAGATGCAGCACACACTGCACAGGCAGGCTGGCATGGCCGTGAAGATGCAATGCTCGATGATGAAGCCATCATTGCGCTGAGCAAAGGCTGGCTCGAAGAAGCCGTGATCGGGCTGAACCTGTGCCCGTTCGCCAACGCGGTGCACAAGCGCGGACAGATCGCCTGGAAAGTCAGCCACGCCCGCACGCCGGAGGCCTTGCTGGAAGACTTGGGGCAAGCGCTCCAATCGCTGCTCGACACGCCGGCAGCGACCACCGACACCAGCTTGCTGATCCACCCTTGGGTGCTGCAAGACTTCCTCGACTTTAACGACTTCCTGTCGGTGGCCGATGACTTGCTGGAAGACAGCGGGCTGGCCGGCGTCATCCAGATCGCCAGTTTTCATCCGGACTACCGCTTCGGTGACGTCGATGCGGACGACATCACGAACCACACCAACCGCTCGCCTTTCCCCATGTTGCATCTGCTGCGCGAAGACAGCCTGGACAAAGCGATCGCCGCGATGCCCGACAGTGAAGAGATCGTCGAGCACAATCTCGAGACCCTGCGCAAGCTGGGCGAACCCGGCTGGCAAGCGCTGCAGCAACGCATTCGCACCAAAGCCACGAGCGGCTGAGACCGCAGGACCGCGGGCTTGCTCGCGCCCGCTTCCCGCTCCGCCGCTCGCGCTTCGCCCGGCTGCCCCGCACTGTCCCCCGTACTGCCCCCCGTACTGCCCCCCCGCTGCTTCTCCCCTGCTGGTTTCCCCTGCCTCCCGCGGCTGCTTCGCCCCGAAGCAGCCCTCCGCTGTCGAAACCTTTTACGCCGGCTTTCGTCGGATACAAGGTGAGCAATTTCTCGTTCGGCAAACATTGACCATGAGCATTGCGAATTCTCAAGGCGCAGAGTTGCCGGAATTACTACAATAAAATTGCAATAGAGAAAATAGACCGGAATGGATTTAACAATTGCACTGCCGAATCAAGAAGCTTCCGCTGGCTGGTGCAGGCCAAACCGTTATAAATCATGGACTTGTTTCATGATTGACTGGTCAGGATGGCGCGGGCCCCGGCGTTGTTGATTTAAAAATTATTTTACTTTATTGCTAACAATACATAAAATTTCATTAGCAAAAACAAAATAATTCGAGCCTGTGCGGGCCTGGTTTGGAAGGGAGCAAGGGGTGAGTACAGCGTGTGTTGTCTTGCCGCGCACCATCCGGCGCGTTTGACTCAACATTTGTGTGGGAATGAACATTCACATGACAACTCAGTTCGAAAATCACAACAGCAATCGGCTGTCTGATCAGGTCGCGTACGATCCCAACAACCTGCTCGACTCGCTGATAGAGAAGCTGCACCTGAAGAATGATGCGGCGCTGTCACGGGCGCTGGAAGTGGCGCCGCCGGTGATCAGCAAGATACGGCACCGGCGTCTGCCGGTCGGTGCTTCGCTGCTGATTCGCATGCACGAAGTCAGTGACTTGAGCATTCGCGAACTTCGCATCCTGATGGGTGATCGACGGGAAAAATTCAGGATCAGTGACAAACAGTTTAAACCCAAGATGCAGGGCAACTGATACGGTGCAGATGCAGTCCGGGCTCCCTACCCCCGGGGATGGCCGTCGCCAGCCTTGATGACCGCCATGACCTGCTGCCAGGCCGCAAGCCGGGCAGCAGGGTGTACCGTGTCCCCGCTGGCTGACTGACGCCTGCCAGACTTCAGGCAGGGAACACGCCGGTCGACAGATAGCGATCGCCACGATCGCAAATGATGAAGACGATCACGGCATTCTCCGTCGTCTGCGAAATCCTCAGCGCGACTTCACAGGCACCGGCCGCAGAAATGCCGGCAAAGATGCCTTCTTCCACCGCCATGCGGCGCGCCATCTGTTCGGCAGCCGACTGGCTGACATTCTCGACCTGGTCGACACGGCTGCGATCGAAGATCTTCGGCAGGTAAGCCTCCGGCCATTTGCGAATGCCGGGGATCTGCGAACCTTCTTCGGGTTGCGCACCGACGATCCGGATGTTCGGGTTCTGTTCCTTCAGGTATTTCGACACGCCCATGATGGTGCCGGTGGTGCCCATCGCGCTGACGAAATGCGTCACGCGGCCTTCGGTATCGCGCCAGATTTCCGGGCCCGTCGCTTCGTAATGCGCGCGCGGATTGTCGGGATTGGCGAACTGGTCGAGGATGATACCCTTGCCCTCTTTCTGCATCTGGTCAGCGAGGTCGCGCGCATATTCCATGCCGCCGGTCTTGGGCGTGAGGATGATCTCGGCGCCATAGGCAGCCATGCTCTGGCGACGCTCGAGACTGAGGTTCTCGGGCATCAGCAGGATCATCTTGTAACCACGCATCGCCGCGGCCATCGCCAGCGCAATGCCGGTGTTACCACTGGTAGCCTCGATCAGCGTATCGCCGGGCTTGATCTCGCCGCGCTCTTCGGCGCCGCGAATCATCGCCAGTGCCGGCCTGTCCTTCACGGAACCGGCCGGATTATTGCCCTCCATCTTGCCGAGGATGATGTTGTTGCGGCGCGCCGCATCGTCACCGGGAATGCGCTTGAGCTGCACCAGCGGGGTATTGCCGACGAGGTCCTCGATCGAATGGAAGTGCATGACAGTCTGCTTGGAATTGGGCAAACCATCATTCTATCCGCAGTGGCGTGCTCGGGTTGCGCGGCCCGGGTTGCGCGGCCCGGTGGGCAGCAGCCGGGATAGCAGAGGACAAACGAGGGACAAGCGGCGTACCGACCAAACCCGACAGGCCGGGCAAGCCGACAGCATGGTCTGCTGCGCTGCCCGGCGGGGACGCTTACTTCAGGTTGTCGCTCGCCTTCATCACCTCGGGAGACTTGCCGGTCTTGTCTGCCTTGTCGATCTTGCCGGCCTTCTCCATGCGTTCGACTTTCTCCACCTTGTCGGCTTTCTCGGCTTTGTCGGCCTTCTCCATCCGCTCAGCCTTGTCCGCTTTGTCGACCTTGTCCATCCGCGTCTTGCCCATCCCAGCGGCCGGGCCTGCCATGCGGGATTGGCCATTCACGACCAGACCCGCGGCCGACAGCTTGACCGCATTGCGCTCACCGATGCCTTTGACCCGGTGCTCGAGATCGCTCCAGTCCTTGTAATTGCCATGCTTGTCGCGCTCGTCGATGATGGCCTTTGACGTCGTCGGGCCGACACCGGCGATACTGTCGAGCGCGGCCTGGTCAGCCGTATTCACATCGACGGCGGCAAGTGCAGCACTGGCGCCGAAGCACAGGACAGCAAACATCAGCAGCATTTTCTTCATCATGATGAACCTCCTTTGCGTGGGAAAAAACAAGGTCTTCGCATTTAACGTGAAGTTGCTGCCTTTGTTGCGTCAACAAATCATGATTAGTTTGCATACGGCAGAAACCAAATCGTTGATCGATCAGTCTGCCGTTTGTCAGACAATTTAAATCACCAGACACTTCAAATCATTAGCCAAACAATTCGTCGAAGCTCACCACGGCCGTTCCCAGTTTGCTGACAGCCAGACCGGCGGCATGGTTGGCAATGGCGACGGCAGATTCCATTGCGATGCCTGCCGCCAGCATGGCCGCGATCACGGCAATGACCGTGTCGCCAGCGCCGGAGACATCGAATACTTCACGCGCCTGCGCCGCAAAGTGTCTGACGCCCTCCGCATCGAACAGGCTCATGCCTTCCTCAGAGCGCGTGAGCAGCAAGGCATCGATCTGCAGTGACTGGCGCAAGCCTTGCGCCCGCGCGTACAAATCCGCTTCGTCACGCCAAGGCCCCACCACGCGCTGCAATTCGCCGCGGTTGGGTGTGATCAGGGTTGCACCGGCATAGATCGTGAAATCGTCGCCCTTGGGGTCGACCAATACCGGCAATCCGATGCCACGCGCCTCCGCGATCAGCGCAGCGACATCAGCCAGCGAGCCCTTCGCATAATCGGAAATCAGCAGCACGTGATGACTGCGCAATGTCTCGCCAGCGGACGGGCAGGACGGGATCGCATCGGCGACGCGGGCGGGATCGAAATCAATGCGCAGCAATTGCTGCTGGCGGCCGAGCACGCGCAACTTCACGATGGTTGGTAGTGCCGCGCTATCGGTCAGCAAGTCGATAATCCTGGCGTCAGCCAGCAAGGCATGCACGCGCTGGCCCGCCTCGTCGATGCCCACGCGCCCCAGCAAGCTGGCGCGCGCACCGAGCGCGGCGATATTGCGCGCGACATTGCCGGCGCCGCCCAGCCGGTCGTCGCTGCGCAGCACCTGCACGACAGGCACGGGCGCTTCCGGAGAGATGCGCTGCACGTCACCGAACCAGTAACGGTCCAGCATCACGTCGCCGGCGACCAGCACGCGGGTATCGGACAGCAGCGCTGCCAGTGACGCCGGCGGCAAGCCGGTGGCGAACACGGTGGCAGCTGGCGCGCCGGACGCGGAGGCAAAAGAGGATGCAGAAGCAGACGTTGCGGCGGACGTTGCGGCGGAAGCGGAAGCCTGTGTCTGCGATGTCGTGGCGATGGCGATTCCCCCTGCCCGGTTCAGGGCAGCGGGAATGTGGGAAGCGGCCCGATCAGCCCTGGTTCATTACGGAGAGTTCTTCGGTACGGCGCGGCGCATAGCTTTCCCACTGGCTGCAGCCAGGGCACTGCCAGTAGAACTGCTTGGCCTTGAAGCCGCAATGGCTGCACTGGTAACGCGCCAGCTTTTGCGCATAGCCGCCGACGAGGCTCTTCACCATCGACAGTTCGGCCAGCCGCTCGGGCGGAGAGTACATCAGCCTTGCCTCGATCAGTTTGTCGAGACCCAACAGGGTCGGCGTGCGACGCAGTTCATCGCTCACCAATTGATTTGCCGCGTCCGGTCCATCGAGTTCGACCACCACCTTGAAAACGACTTCAAGCAAGTCGATCGATGGCGCCTCAGCCAGATAGCCTTGCAGCAGATTTACGCCTTCGCGCACGCGGCCAACATCCTTGTAGCCCTTCATCAGGCGCGGCGCCACCAGCGCCACATGCGGTGCGCTCTGCTGCTCAACACGACGCCAAGTACGCAAGGCGCCTTCGATGTCCCCTTTGGCCAGCAAGGCATCGCCGGACAGGATGGTGGCGCGCACATTGTTACGGTCAAACTGCAGCGCCTTTTCCAGCGTGGCCAGCGCCGCATCGGGACCGGCATGCACCAGTTCGTCCTGCGCCAGTTCGCAATGGAATTGCGCAATCTCTTTCTGGTAGGCGCCTGCGCCCGACGCTTGCAATGCCTGCGCGGCATCGATGGCGCGCTTCCATTCTTTCTCGCGCTGGTAGATCTCGAGCAGTGCGCGGCTGGCCTGCGCCGCATAGGGCGTACCTGCCAGCGCGTTGAAGGTTTCTTCAGCACGGTCCAGCAGGCCGGCCTTCAGGTAGTCCTGACCCAGTTCATAGCGGGCCTGGCCGGCCAGTTCGGGCGACAGGTCGGCACGCGCCAGCAGGTTCTGGTGCACACGCACCGCGCGCTCGATGTCGCCGCGCTGGCGGAATAATTTGCCCAGCGCGAAATGCAGTTCGGCCGTCTCGGGGTCGAGGCGCGCGATTTCGACGAAGGTATCAATCGCCTTGTCCGGGTTCTCGTCCAGCAGCTGGTTCAAACCCTTGTAATAGCTGCGCGGCAGGTTGCGCGACTCGGCAACCACGGCGCGGATATCCACACGCGCAGCAATCCAGCCCAACGCAAAGAAGAACGGTATGCCGAGCAGCCACCAGGTTTCAAATTCCATCACGGTGCCTTTCGGTCACAAGCTGTTCACTCATCACTGTTCAGAATCTTCACAAGCCGATCTGTTCGATCAGGGTATCGGGGGTGGGGGGCTGCGTGCGCGCAGCGGCCTGCTCGGCGGTCTCGGCCTTGAACTGCTCGAGCTCCTTGCGGGCGCGCGACAGTTCGCGCCGGTGGCGCAGCAGGGTGCCGGTCATGGCCAGTACGCCCATCACGGTGCCGAAGACCAGGAAGGCCAGCAGCAACAGGATCAGCGGCGTTCGCGCCTGGTAGTTCCAGAAGAAATGCAGTACGACCTCGTCGGTGTTCTTCAGTGCAAAGCCGAAGAACACAACGAACAGCGCAAATGCAATCAGGCGGACCAGAAGCTTCATAGGTGACGTAAGAAAGACCGGGAGACCAGCAAACCCAACGGGACGTTCGGCCTTTGCAGGGCGTGGTCGAAATTGTACGCGAAAAGAAATGCCTTTCCGGCCAGACTGACGCGAGGCCGGGGGCAGACAGGGGGCCGATCGCCTGGCAATCCGCGCAGCAGCCGGGCGCCCGCGACATCGCTGGCACACCCGCGATGCCCCTGCCGGGGACGAAAAAAAACGGCATTCCGAAGAATGCCGTTTTCATGAGTTACCGGACTGCTGAACGTCAGTCGTCGAGGATCGGTTGCCCGACCATCGCATCCACCCGCTCGCGCAATTCCTTGCCCGGCT
>JACCDQ011069021.1_pt1 | contig 12668 bp, 10 predicted proteins | sample 7446031 | NCBI WGS metagenome assembly JACCDQ01 (sample SAMN15323442, study PRJNA562643) | freshwater metagenome | isolation source: river surface water | place: USA:Blue River Watershed | collected 2017-08-17
AGTCAACCACTGTTTCGTTCCGCTTGGCCTCGAGCAGCAGCGTCAACAACTGCGAGCCTTCGTCTTGCACTTCCACCACGCCGTCGGTGAACAGTTTGAGCTTTTGCAAAGAAGGTTTGCCCTGAACACGCAAGCCCAGCGGAGCATAGGGGGTAGGCTCGGCCTGAACACCCTCTTGTGCCAACAAGGGCTGCACCGCTTGGCGCTTGTGCTTCAAGGGGTTGACCCGCAAATCCAATGTGGCGGGCAGGTTGAGGGACGCAGCCAAGGCATCAAAACCATGGGGCAACTGTTTTTGCAAGCGCTGGGCGAGCCATGTGGGCAGCAGGTGCTGCGCTTGCGGCGGGGTGGTTGCACCGGCGCTTGGCGCCAGCAAAGCGCTGCAAGAGGCCAGCCAAGCTTGTTCTTCTGCGTTCAACGTTTGTTGGTGCCAGGGTTCGTCGCTGCGCAGTGCCAAAATGGCCAGCTGCCGGTTCAAGGCCAAGCGGGCGGGCGCCACCATCGGCCCCTTGCGGTGCGGGCCAGGCTTGGCGGGCGCCTGCGCAAGCGGCAGCGGCTGGCTTTGGGCCAACCATTCCAGCAACGGTTTCTCGCGCAGCACGCGGTACACCACATCAGCCAGCCAGTGGCGTTCGCGTGGGCCCAAGTTGCGGTGCTCACGGCCAAACTGTGCCACCACGGCATCGGTGGCCTGGTCAAATTTCAAAACAGAGGCCAACAATTCGGCCGAAAGATCCAACAAAGCTCTGGGGTGCATGGCTTGCATTGTCCGGGATAATCTCAGCCTATGTCTGACATCGTTTCTGAAGTGCGCCGCCGCCGCACCTTTGCCATCATTTCCCACCCCGACGCCGGTAAAACCACGCTGACCGAGAAGCTGCTGCTGTTTTCGGGCGCCATCAACATTGCCGGCTCGGTCAAGGCCCGCAAGGCCGCGCGCCACGCCACCTCCGACTGGATGGAGATTGAAAAGCAGCGCGGCATTTCTGTGGCGTCGAGCGTGATGCAGATGGAATACCGCGACTGCGTCATCAACCTGCTCGACACCCCCGGCCACCAGGATTTTTCAGAAGACACCTACCGCGTGCTCACAGCCGTGGACGCCGCGCTGATGGTGATTGACGCGGCCAATGGCGTGGAGCCGCAAACCCGCCGCCTGCTGCAGGTGTGCCGCGCCCGCAACACGCCCATCCTCACTTTTGTGAACAAGATGGACCGCGAGGTGCAGGCCCCGCTGGACGTGATGGACGAAATCGAGCGTGAGCTGGGCATGACCGTGGTGCCCTTTACCTGGCCGGTGGGCATGGGCAAGCTGTTTCACGGGGTTTACGACCGCCGCAGCGACCAAATGCGCGTGTTTTCGGCCGGCGAGGAGCGCGCCGGTGGCGACGAAGAGGTGCTGGCTGGCCTGGACAACCCAGAAAGCGCCAAGCGGTTTGGGCTGGAGTGGGCACAAGCCAAAGACGAAATGGAACTGGTGGCGGGGGCCTCACCGGCCTTTGACGAACAGGCGTTTCTGGAGGGCAAGCAAACCCCCATGCTGTTTGGCTCGGCCATCAACAACTTTGGCGTGCGCGAGGTGCTGGATGCTTTGGTCGATCTGGCCCCGCCGCCGGGTTCCAAGCCCGCCATACAGCGCGTGGTGGAGCCCACAGAACCCAAATTCAGTGGCGTGGTGTTCAAAATACAGGCCAATATGGACCCGGCGCACCGCGACCGCATTGCTTTTGTGCGGGTGGCCAGTGGGCATTTTGAGCGCGGCATGAAGCTCAAAGTGGTGCGCAGCGGCAAGGAATTGCGGCCCAACACCGTGGTGTCGTTCCTGTCTCAGCGCCGCGAATTGCTGGACGAGGCCTATGCGGGCGACATCATCGGTATTCCCAACCATGGCGTGCTGCAATTGGGTGACACGCTGACAGAAGGCGAGGCGCTGCAGTTCACCGGTCTGCCGTTTTTTGCCCCCGAAATCATCCGCAGCGTGGAAGTGGCCGACCCCTTGCGAGGCAAGCAACTCAAAGCAGGCCTGACCCAGCTGGGCGAAGAAGGCGCGATACAGGTGTTCAGGCCCATGGCCGGCTCGGTGTTGATGCTGGGGGCCGTGGGGCAGTTGCAGTTTGAAGTGGTGCAACACCGGCTGGAGGCCGAGTACGGCGTCAAAGCGCGCATCACCCACAGCAGCTTTCAAGTGGCCCGCTGGGTGACCTGCCCACCCGAAAACGGCGGCGAGGTGGAACTCAAGCGCTTCATCGACGCCAACATCCACCGCATGGCCTGGGACGCGGTGGACGCGCCCACCATTCTGGTGGACCACAACGCCACCCTGCGGGCGGTGGAGGCCAACTGGCCGAAAATCCAGTTCCATACCATGCGGGAGCACGCTGGGTTGGTGTTCCACAAGGCAATGTAGGCCCCACAGCCGGGCCAGCGAGCTACCTGTGTTCAGGTGCCGTTCAACAAACGCTCCACCGCCCGGGGGTAAATGATGTGCTCTTGCGTCAGCACCCGGGCCGCGAGGGTGTCTGCTGTGTCGCCGGGCAGCACCGGCACCACCGCTTGCTCCAGGTATTCACCGTGGTCCAGCTCTGCCGTTACCCGGTGCACGGTAGCACCGGCGTACTTGCAACCCAAGTCCAGCGCCCGCTGGTGGGTGTGCAGGCCTGGAAAAGCCGGCAGCAAAGAGGGGTGGATATTGACCAAGCGGCCCTGGTAATGGTCCACAAAGCCCGGTGTGAGGATGCGCATAAAGCCCGCCAACAACACCAAAGCAGGTTGGCCATGGGGGTCGAAGCCGTCGATCACCCGCTGCAATTCAGCATCAAACGCTTCGCGGCTGGGGAACGACTTGTGTTCGACCACCGCAGTGGCGAGGCCCTGCTCTCGCGCAAACAGCAGGCCTTTGGCATCGGGCTTGTTGCTGACCACGGCCGCGACGGCCGCGCCATACCGATCGGCCCAACCGCCCTGCTGGGCGGCGCGCACAATAGCCGCCATGTTGGAGCCACCGCCCGATATGAGAATGACAATGTTTTTGCGAATGTTCTGAGCCATGAATGGAAGTGTAATGAACCCCAACGACTTTGCCCTGACCCCACTGACCGGCGCCGAAGCGCGCGTGCTGGCCACCCTGATGGAAAAGGCGCGCACCGTGCCCGACAGCTACCCGCTCACGCTCAACAGCCTGCAAAGCGGTTGCAACCAAAAGTCCAGCCGCGAACCGGTGATGAACCTGAGCGAAAGCGAAATTGCCGAAGCACTGGATGGCTTGCGCGAGCGGCAACTGGTACGCGAAACCAGCGGCGGACGCACCGCCCGCTATGAACACAACTTTCAGCGCGGCGTGGGGGTGCCCGAGCAATCGGCGGTGGTGCTGGGCATGTTGATGCTGCGCGGCCCGCAAACCGCAGGCGAGTTGCGCCTGAACACCGAGCGTTGGTACAAGTTCCTGGACATTGCTTCGGTAGAGGGTTTTTTGGAGGAATTGCAGGACCGATCCCACGAGAAAGGCGGCCCCTTGGTGGTGAAGTTGCCGCGTGCGCCCGGCGCCCGCGAACAACGTTGGGCGCACTTGCTGTGCGGCCCCGTGGACCTTTCAGAAACGAACCTGCCCGGCACCACCGCGCCCGCTGGTCTGGAATCGAGGGTGGTGGCGTTGGAACAAGAACTGCAAACTTTGAGGGAACAACTCCAGCGGGTCTACACCGAGCTGGGCTTGTCGCAGGGCTGACAGGCGACCCATGCGCCCCCTGTTACAACCCCGGTGAAACCAGGAGACCGCCATGGATTTGGCCTTCACTGCCGAAGAGCAACAATTCCGGGAAGGCGTGCGCAGCTGGGTGCGCGCCCATTTGCCGCCAGACATCGCCCACAAGGTGCACAACGCTTTGCGGTTGACCCGCGACGATCAACAGCGGTGGGCCCAAATTCTGGGCGCCAAGGGCTGGCTGGGTTATGGTTGGCCGCAGGCTTTTGGCGGACCCGGCTGGAACGCCGTGCAAAAACATTTGTTCGAGGAAGAATGTGCCCTGGCCGGCGCGCCGCGCATCGTGCCTTTCGGCCCAGTGATGGTGGCACCGGTCATCATGGCATTTGGCAATACCGAACAGCAGCAGCGTTTTTTGCCCGGTATTGCCAGTGGCAACGTTTGGTGGAGCCAAGGCTACAGCGAACCAGGTGCTGGCTCAGATTTGGCTTCCTTGAAAACCCGCGCCGAGCGGGTGGGCGAACACTACATCGTCAACGGCCAAAAAACCTGGACCACCCTTGGCCAGCACGGCGACTGGATTTTTTGCCTGGTGCGAACCCGCTCAGAAGGCAAGCCCCAAACCGGCATCAGCTTTTTGCTGATTGACATGAAAAGCCCCGGCGTGACCGTCCGCCCCATCAAGCTGCTGGACGGCGAATGCGAGGTCAACGAGGTGTGGTTTGACAACGTGCATGTGCCGGCCGAGAACCTGATTGGCGAGGAAAACCAGGGTTGGACCTATGCCAAGCACCTGTTGAGCCACGAGCGCACCAACATTGCCGACGTGAACCGTGCCAAACGCGAACTGGAGCGGCTCAAACGCATTGCCAAAAACGAAGGCGTTTGGGACGACTGGCGTTTCCGCGACCAAATTGCGTTGCTGGAGGTGGAGGTTGTGGCGCTGGAAATGCTGGTGCTCAGGGTGCTGAGCGCTCAAAAATCCGGCAAAAACCCCTTGGACATAGCAGGGTTGCTCAAAATCAGGGGCAGCGAAATTCAGCAGCGCTACACCGAACTGATGATGCTGGCGGCCGGCCCCTACAGCCTGCCTTTTGTGTTCGAAGCCATGGACGCAGGTTGGCAAGGCGACTTTCCCGGTGGCGCGGTGGCCAACGCGCCTTTGGCTTCAAGCTACTTCAACATGCGAAAAACCACGATCTACGGTGGCAGCAACGAGGTGCAACGCAACATCGTCGCGCAAACGGTGTTGGGCTGAACGGAGACGACACATGGACTTCGATTTTTCGGAAGAACAGTTGCAACTGCGCGAGGCTTGCGCCAAGTGGGTCAGCAAAGCCTGTGGCTTTGAGCGGCGCCGCCAAACCGTTGCCGCCGGCGGGCACGACCCGGGCGCCTACCGCGCGCTGGCCGACCTGGGCCTGACCGGTTTGTGCATTGCCGGCGAACACGGCGGTATGGACATGGGGCCGGTGGAGGCCATGATCGTCATGGAGGAAATGGGACGGGGTTTGGTGTTGGCGCCGCTGGGCAACACCTTTGCTGTGAGTAAGGTGCTCACCCAATTTGCCACGATGGAACAGCAGGCCCGCTGGTTGCCCAAGGTGGCCAGCGGTGATTGCCTAGCGGTGGTGGCCCACCAAGAACGCGCTGCTCGCTACCGGCTCGACCGCTGTGAAACAGAAGCAACAGAGCAGGCGGGGCAGTGGCGGCTCAACGGCGCCAAACACCTGGTTCCGGCTGCGGACCATGCTGATGCCTTTTTGTTGCCCGCCACAACCCCCACCGGCTTGCGCCTGTTCTGGGTTGAACGGCAGGCGGCAGGGCTGCACACCAGCGGCTACCCAACACAAGACGGCGCACGCGCTGGCGATCTGCACTTGGCGGACGCGCTCGCCACCTTGGTAACGACCAATGGCTTGAACGCCTTGGCACTGGCCGCAGACACGGCGCTGGCCGCTTTGTGTGCCGAGGCGGTGGGGGTGATGGAAACCACACTGGCCTTGACCGTGGATTACATGAACACCCGCAAACAATTTGGCGTGCCCATAGCCAGCTTTCAGGCGCTGCGGCACCGGGTGGCAGACATGAAAATGCAACTCGAACTGGCCCGCAGCATGAGCTACTACGCCAGCCTCAAACTCAACGCGCCGGCAGCAGAACGGCGGCTGGCCGTGGCACGTGCCAAGGTCCAATTGGGGCAATCCATGCGGTTTGTGGGCCAGCAGGCGGTACAGCTGCACGGGGGCATTGGGGTCACCGACGAGTACATCATCAGCCACTGCTTCAAAAAACTCACTCAGCTGGAAATGAGCTGGGGCGACACTTTGCACCACCTGGGCGCGTTGTCGGCCGGCATGCAAGACACGGCCGGCGTGTTTGCCTGATCAGGCGTGCAAGCGCGAGGTTTTGGGCAAATGGGCTGCCAAAAACTCCATTTGGTCGGCCAAGATGCGGCGGTTGCGCAAGATGAAGTCTTCCCACAAACTGGGCACGTAAGGAGCGTACAGCAGCGGCATGTGGGCCTGCTCGGGGGTGCGGTTGGCCTTGCGGTGGTTGCAGCCACGGCAAGCAGTGACCACGTTCATCCATTGGTCGCGGCCACGCTGTGCCAGCGGCACAATGTGCTCCCGCGTCAACACTTCTTCGTGAAAATGCCCACCGCAATAAGCGCACACATTTCGGTCTCGCGCAAACAGCTTGCTGTTGCTCAAGGCCGGGCGCGAATCAAACGGGTTGACCCGTGGCACCCCCTGCGTGCCAATGATGGAATTGACCTCTATCACCGACTGGCGTCCGGTGACCGCATTGTGCCCGCCATGAAACACCGCGACCTGCTGGCCCATTTCCCAGCGCACCTCGTTGGCGGCGTAATGCAACACCGCCTGTTCCAGGCTGATCCACGACTGTGGCAACCCTTGGGCCGATAATTTCAACACCTTCAAGACTGACCTCCGCGTGCAACACCCCTTGGGGCAACTGACCACTGGAATTCGCTCGCACAGCTGCTGCGCCGTGCTGGTTGAACAGTTGTGTCAATATAGCGCGGTTTTGTGTCGACTCCACGACAAACCGCCCAAACCCCCAGAACAATGAAAATCATCCGAGGCCTGGACACCCTGCTGCGCCAACAACGCAACGGCGGCTTGGGCTGCGCGCTCACCATAGGCAATTTCGACGGAGTGCACCGCGGACACCAGGCCATGCTGGCTTTGTTGAACAACGAGGCACGCCACCGGGGTGTACCGAGTTGCGCCCTGACCTTCGAGCCGCACCCGCGTGATTATTTCGCGGCCAAGTTTCACAAGCCCGAACTGGCGCCTGCGCGCATTGCCACGCTGCGCGACAAGCTCAACGAACTGGCACGCTGTGGCGTCGAACAATGCGTGGTCCTGCCTTTCAACGACCGTTTGGCCAACATGCCAGCGGCGGACTTTATTGGCCAAGTGCTGGTGGGTGCCCTGGGTGCGCGTTACGTGCTCGTGGGCGACGACTTCAAGTTCGGTGCTCAACGGCAAGGCGACTACCGCCTGCTGGATGAAGCGGGTGCGCGCCAGGGCTTTGATGTGGCGCGCATGATGAGCTACGAGGTGCACGGCCTGCGGGTGTCCAGCTCTGCGGTGCGCGACGCCTTGGGGCAAGGGCGCATGGCCGATGTGGCCGCCTTGCTCGGGAGGCCCTATAGCATCAGTGGGCACGTGGTGCACGGGCGCAAACTGGGACGTGAATTGGGCGCCAGCCAACCCGGCGCGGGCGATGGCTTTCGCACCCTGAATTTGCGTTTTTCGCACTGGAAGCCGGCCGCGAGCGGTATTTTCGTGGTTCAGGTGCACGGCCTGAGCCACGACCCCAACGCCACCCCGCTGCCAGGCGTGGCCAACTTGGGGGTTCGCCCCTCCCTCGATCCCAACGACGTGAACGGCGGGCGCGTATTGCTGGAAACCCATTGCCTGGATTGGCCCGCCCCGGGCACGAACCCGGCGGCCGGGGCGGAGGCCTACGGTAAAATCATTCGCGTGGACCTGCTGCACAAACTGCATGACGAGTTGAAGTACGACAGTCTGGAAACCCTCACCCGCGGGATTTCCCAAGACTGCGATGACGCGCGTGCCTACTTTGCCCAGCACCAGGGCGACTTGGCTGCACATGCCGCGCAACGCCGCCAAACCACCCGCGACCGAATTTAAAACCCGCCTGCCAAAGCGCCACACACCCTTGGGCGGCTCGGGGTGGCCGGCCCCAGATCATTTCCTGCACCAGCGGGTCGAGCCCCTTACAGCACATTGCCCAGCACCATGTCCGACGCCAAGCCCTCTGCCAACGACCACAGCACCTCGCTCAACCTCCCCGACACCCCTTTTCCCATGCGTGGCAACCTGCCACAGCGCGAGCCAGGCTGGGTGCAGCAGTGGGAAGAACAAGGCATTTATAAAAAGCTGCGCGAAGCCCGCGTGGGAGCGCCCAAGTTCATATTGCACGACGGCCCGCCCTATGCCAACGGCCAAATCCACATTGGCCACGCTGTCAACAAGGTGCTCAAAGACATGATCGTCAAGGCCCGCCAGCTGGCGGGTTTTGACGCCCAGTACATACCCGGCTGGGACTGCCACGGCCTGCCGATTGAAAACGCAATTGAAAAACTGCACGGCCGCAACCTGAGCCGCGACGCCATGCAAGCCAAGGCACGGTCGTTTGCGGGCGAGCAAATCGCGCAGCAGATGGCGGACTTCAAGCGCCTGGGCGTGCTGGGCCAATGGGACAAGCCCTACCGCACCATGGACTTCACCACAGAAGCCAACGAAATCCGCGCCTTCAAGCGCGTGATGGAGCGTGGATTTGTGTACCGAGGCCTCAAGCCCGTGTACTGGTGCTTTGACTGTGGCTCTTCGCTGGCCGAGTTCGAGATCGAATACCAAGACAAGAAAAGCGACACGCTGGATGTGGCGTTCGAAGCCAACGACCCAGCTGCATTGGCCCAGGCCTTTGGCCTGCCCGCACTGCCGGGCGACGGCAACAAAAAAGCCTTTGCCGTCATCTGGACCACCACGGCCTGGACCATTCCCGCCAACCAAGCGCTCAATGCCCACCCCGAACTGGATTACGCCTTGGTGAACACGCCGCGTGGCTTATTGCTGCTGGCCGCGTCTTTGGTGGAAAACTGCCTGCAACGCTACCAACTCGAAGGCACCGTAGTGGCCACCGCCAAAGGTGAAGCGCTGCGCGGCTTGGTGTTCCGCCACCCGCTGTACGACGTGGACTCCGCCAGCACCGGGTATGGCTACCGCCGCCTTTCGCCCCTGTATTTGGCCGATTACGTGACCGCCGGCGACGGCACGGGCATCGTCCATTCGGCACCCGCTTATGGCGTGGATGACTTCAACTCCTGCATCGCCCACGGCCTGAAGTACGACGACATCCTCAACCCGGTGCAAGGCAACGGCCAGTACGACGAGGCCTTGCCACTGTTCGGCGGGCTCAACATCTGGAAAGCGTGCCCACGCATCATCGAAGTGCTGGGCCAAAGCGACCGCCTGATGTCCACCCAGGCCATCACCCACAGCTACCCCCACTGCTGGCGCCACAAAACACCCGTGATCTACCGCGCCGCCGCCCAGTGGTTTGTGCGCATGGACGGGGGCGAGGGCATCTTCACCACCGATAAAGCACCCAAAACGCTGCGCCAACTGGCTTTGGACGCCATCGAACACACCCGTTTTTACCCGGAAAATGGCCGGGCTCGCTTGCGCGACATGATCGCCAACCGGCCCGACTGGTGCATCAGCCGCCAACGTTCTTGGGGCGTGCCCCTGCCCTTTCTGCTGCACGTGGACAGCGGCGAACCGCACCCGCGCACGCCTGAAATCGTGGATTTGGCGGCTGCCGTGGTAGAGGCGGGCGGCATCGAAGCCTGGAGCCAGCTCAGCGTGGCTGACATTCTGGCCCGCATCAACGACGCAGCCGACCCGGCCAGCTACAGCAAGAGCACCGACATTCTGGAGGTGTGGTTCGACTCAGGCACCACCCACACCACCGTGCTCAAGGGCAGCCACGCTGGCAGCGGCCACGACCACGGCCCAGAAGCCGACCTGTACCTCGAGGGCCACGACCAGCACCGCGGCTGGTTCCACAGCTCGCTGCTCACCGCCTGTGCCATGTACGACCGCGCGCCTTACAAAGGCCTGCTGACACACGGTTTCACCGTAGACGGCCAGGGCCGCAAGATGAGCAAATCGGTCGGCAACGTGGTGGCGCCGCAAACCATCAGCTCCAAAATGGGCGCCGAAATCATCCGCCTGTGGGTGGCATCGACCGATTATTCGGGTGACCTTGGCATTGACGACAAAATCCTGGCACGCGTGGTAGACGGTTACCGCCGTATCCGCAACACCCTGCGCTTCCTGATGGCCAACATCAGCGATTTCGACCCCGCCACCGACGCGGTGCCGTTTGAGCAGATGTTGGAAGTGGACCGCTACGCCTTGAGCCGTGCTGCACAGTTTCAGGCCGATGCGCTGGCGCATTACCACGCCTACGAATTCCACCCCGTGGTGGCCAAGCTGCAGGTGTACTGCTCCGAAGACCTGGGCGCGTTCTACCTGGACGTGCTCAAAGACCGCCTCTACACCACCGCACCCAAAAGTCTGGCCCGACGCTCGGCCCAGACCGCGCTGCACCAAATCACCCACGCCATGTTGCGTTGGATGGCGCCGTTCCTGAGCTTCACCGCCGAAGAAGCTTGGGGCTTGGTGGGCAAGACCCCCAGCATCTTCACCGAAACCTACCTGCCACTGGAAACACCCAGCGAAGCCCTGCTGGCCAAATGGGCCCGTGTGCTGGAGTTGCGCAACACGGTCAACAAAGCGATTGAAGACCTGCGCGCAGCGGGCCAGGTGGGCTCGTCGCTGCAAGCCACCATCGCACTCACCGTGGGGCCGGAAGACTTTGCCCTGCTCGAAAGCTTGGGCGAGGATTTGAAGTTCGTGCTGATCGTTTCAGAAGTGACCCTGCTGCAGGGTACCGACGTGGCGGTAGCGGTGTTGCCCGCCACAGCCGCCAAATGTGGGCGCTGCTGGCACTACCGCGACGACGTGGGCCACGACCCCGCCCACCCCGACCTGTGCGGCCGCTGCACCAGCAACCTGCACGGCACGGGCGAAACCCGCACTGTGGCGTAAAAGAGCATCCAAATGGCCAAATCGTCGTCCAAAGGCATGCTCACCTGGCTGGGTTTGGCCTTTCTGATCCTGCTGCTGGACCAGTTCACCAAGGTGCTGATACTGGGCTACTACCGCCCGGGCGAAGGCACTTACGTGACCTCGTTTTTCAACATTGTGCGGGTGCACAACACCGGGGCAGCGTTTTCCTTTCTGGCCAATGCGGGGGGGTGGCAGCGTTGGTTTTTCACCTGCGTGGGGGTGGGTGCAGCAGGTTTTATCCTCTGGATGCTGCGCTCCCACCACGGCCAGAAACTGTTCGCTTTTTCCTTGGCTTGCATTTTGGGAGGGGCCATAGGCAACGTCATCGACCGCTTGTTGCATGGCTACGTGGTGGACATGCTGGACTTCCACTGGCGGTTTCTGTCGCCGGTGTTTGCGGGCGGGCATTTTCCGGCTTTCAACATTGCAGACGCGGGCATCACAGCAGGCGCCATGGGTTTGATCTTGGACGAAGTGATGCGGGTACGCCGTTCGCGCTGAAACTAGAATGCAGCAATGACTTTAACGTCCAACCTTGCCGCAACACCTGGCCGCCTTTTTGCAGCGGCTCTGGCCTGTTGTGGCCTGGCGGGGCCTGCCACCGCCCAACCGGTGAAATGCCACCTGAGCTACGGCGGTGCCCAACGTGCTTTTGTGGTGCCCCCCACCCAGTGCGCCGCCGCCACGTTGACATTGGTGGAAGGCTCATCGTTCGCGTTCAGGGTACTGAACTTGGCCGGCAGCGACGCCGCTGGCGTGACCATAGAAACCCAAACCCGGTGGGATGCTCAATTGCAAACCACACACAAAGCGCAGTACCAGGCGTGGGAAGCCAACCCCACCCGCCCGAACACGCCTTACGGCTTCACGGGCCTGCAAACCGTGCAGGGCGCCGGTTACACCCTACCCTTGCAGTATTGGTGCGAACGGCTGCTGCCCAGCGCCCAGGCACCCACAACCACCGCCTGCCCCTGAAAGCCTCGCGTCCTGCCGCCCGGTCAAGGCAGCAGCACCGTGCAACCCGTTGTTTTGCGGGCTTCCAAATCCTTGTGGGCCTGCTGCACTTGGTCCAGCGCGTAACGCTGGTCAATGTGTATCTTGACAGCGCCGCTTTCCACCACCGCAAACAAATCGTCGGCCATGGCTTGCGTGCGCTCTCGGCTGGAAATATGGCTGAACACTGTTTGACGCGTCACGTAGATGGAACCCTTGGCCGCCAGCAAAGCCGGAGCAAATGGCGCCACCGGGCCCGATGAGTTGCCAAAGGTCACCATCAAACCAAACGGCGCCAAGCAGTCCAGAGATTTTTCCCAGGTGTCTTTGCCCACCGAGTCGTAAACCACTTTCACACCCTGGCCATGCGTCAGGGCCTTCACCTTCTCGGCAAAATCTTCGGTGCTGTAGTTGATGGCGTGCGCCGCGCCGTTGTCCAACGCCAGTTGGCACTTGGCGTCGGTTCCCGCGGTGGCAATCAGCCGCAATCCCAACGCACGGGCCCACTGGCAAGCAATCAACCCCACGCCACCGGCCGCTGCGTGAAACAGCACAAAGTCACCGGGCTCCAACCCCTCAACGGGTTTGCATTTCTTCAACAGGTATTGGGCCGTCAGCCCCTTGAGCATCATGGCTGCACCGGTTTCGTATGAAATGGCATCGGGCAGGCGGCACACCGCCATTGCGGGCATGACGCGCCGATCGCAGTAGCTGCCGGGAGGGTTGGCGGCATAGGCCGCACGGTCGCCCACCTGCAAATGGGTCACCCCGGGGCCCAC
>JACCDQ011616722.1_pt1 | contig 12668 bp, 12 predicted proteins | sample 7446031 | NCBI WGS metagenome assembly JACCDQ01 (sample SAMN15323442, study PRJNA562643) | freshwater metagenome | isolation source: river surface water | place: USA:Blue River Watershed | collected 2017-08-17
CAATGATGTGCGTGCTTTCTGCCGGCACAGTGATGTGCGCAATGGCCACCTGAGGCTTGCCTTTTAAGTTGAGCCAGGACAGCTCAAACGCCGTCCATAAATCGGCACCAAAAAAAATGGGGGCACCTTGAATGCCCAATTCCTCTCGCTTCACGGCACGGGGAATGGGGAACAACAAAGAGGCGTCGTATTGATCGACATAGGCGCTGTTTTTGCCCAGTTGAGATTGTTCTGGCAGGTTCATGCAACACCTTTTTCACGACGACGAAACACAAATCGGTCAGCTGAAGATTCTGCTGCAGCAAAGGCATAGCCGTCTTCGTTGAAGTCTTTCAATTTTTCTGGATTTTTAATTTGTTTTTGAATGGCATAGCGTGCCAGCAAACCCCTTGCACGTTTGGCAAAGAAGCTGATCACTTTGTATTTGCCGCCCTTGTAGTCTTCAAACACGCACTCAATGATGCGAGCCTTGAGCACTTTTTTGTCAACCGCTTTGAAATACTCTTGCGAGGCCAGATTGATCACCACGGGTGTTTTGTCTTTGGACAATTGCACATTCAAATAATCGGCAATGTGGGCACCCCAAAACTGGTATAAATTTTTACCTCTGGGATTTTCTAGGGTGGTTCCCATCTCCAAGCGATAGGGTTGCATCCAATCCAAGGGGCGCAACACGCCATACAAGCCCGACAAAATGCAAACGTGTTCTTGGGCCCACTCTAAATCTTTGAGCTTGAGTGACTTGGCATCCAGGCCGTCATACACATCACCATTGAAAGCCAGCACGGCCTGCTTGGAATTTTTGGCTGTGAACTTAGGACGCCAAGCTTCATAGCGCGCCACATTGAGCGCCGCCAAGTTGTCGCTCAAGTCCATCAGGGTGGCAATTTGCTGGGGTGATTTTGGCTTTAAGACCTCAATCAATTCTGCCGAGTGGCTCACAAACTGAGGCAAGGTGTGTGACACCCCTTCGACCGGCGTGTCGTAATCCAAAGATTTGGCGGGTGACAATAAAAGCAACATGGACAAAACCCTTCAATGCCTCGATTATCTTTTAAGCCTTCAATCCTGGAGTTCGTTCAGGGCTTTTTCGTAGCGAATGGTGTGTGAACGCTCAGCTTTGGCCAGGGTTTCAAACCAATCGGCGATGTCGTCAAAGCCTTCTTCGCGCGCAGTTTTGGCCATGGCAGGATAGACATGCGTGGATTCATGCGCTTCACTGGCCAAAGCCGCTTCTAGATTTTGACGGGTGTTGCCGATGGGCAAACCCGTGGTGGGATCGCCCGCCTGCTCTAAAAACTCAAGATGGCCATGGGCATGACCTGTTTCGCCTTGAGCAGACGAGCGAAACAAGGCGGCCACATCACTTTTACCTTCTAGGTCGGCTTTGTTGGCAAAGTAGGTATAGCGCAGTTGCACTTGCGATTCAATGGCGAAGGCGTCTTTGAGACACTGTTCTGTTCGGGAGCCTTTGAGTTGAGCCATGTCAATTTCCTAGCGGGATTCAATTGCAAAATTCAATTTCAATCAAGAAACTAAAACAAAAGTAGTTTAGTCACAAAATATTCAGCCGTCAGAATTGTTAAAGTGCGGTAAGAGACAAACACCCTCCACAAGGACCTTCATGAAAACGACCGCCTTCAAAGACGTTCAATTCACCAACGGCTACGAATTTACGCAAGGCACGGGCTACGCCTTGCCCGAATACCCATTTGTGAAGCCCCCTGAACTGGTGCAAAACAAAACTCTGCGCCACGCCGTGGTCATTGTGGGCGGTGGCATCACCGGTCTGACCTTGGCTTGTTCGCTGGCCAATTTGGGGGTCAAAGCCGTGCTACTGGATGAAGACAACACCGTGGGGGTCAAGGGCGCTTCGTCGCGCGGCATTTGTTACACACAAAAATCTTTGGAAATATTCCAAAAGCTAGGCATTTTTGATCGCATCGCCAAGAAAGGCATTCAGTGGAGCGTGGGTCGCACCTTTGCCGGCAACAACGAGGTGTACAACTTTGACCTCAAGCAGCAAAGCAACTTCAGCCTGTCAGCGCAACCAGCCTTCATCAACATTCAACAGTTTTACATTGAAGGTTACTTGGTCGAGCGCATTCAAGAACTGGGACATGTGGATTTGCGTTGGCAATCACGCGTGACGGGCTTCAAGCAAAACAAAGATTTCGCCACGCTCGACATTGAAACCCCCGAAGGCAAATACCAACTGCAAGCCGATCATGTGATCGACGCGTCGGGTTCTCACACGCCGTTTCATGCCTGGACCGGTGTCACCATGGAAAGTAAAAAAGGCGATGACCGTTGGTGCATTGCCGATGTGAAATTTGACACACGTCCCCCTACCGAGCGCCACACTTGGATTGAAGCGCCCTTCAACGAAAATCGCGCTGTGTGGCAGCACTTGATGGCCGATGACGTGTGGCGCATTGACTACCAAATGGAACCCAACGCAGACGCCGCTTACATCAGCCGTGAAGACGTGGTGCGAGAGCGTTTAGAGCGCCAGTTTGGCAAAGACGTCAAGGTTGATATTGTGTGGGTGGGGCCCTATGCCTACAAGAGCCAATGCCTGAATACCCTGCGCATGGGCCGCGTGTTTTTCATGGGCGACACCGCCAAAATTGTGAATCCCTTTGGTGCCCGCGGTGGCAACACAGGTGTGGCCGACGCCGACAACTTAGGTTGGAAGTTGGCCGCCGTCTTGCGCGGCCATGCCGACGAAGCACTGCTTGAAAGTTACAACGACGAGCGACTTGAAGCCGCCCAAGAAAACGTCCAGGTCACACGCCGCACGGCCCGATTTTTACGCCCGGCCGATGGCATTGAACGCGCCTTCCGACAAGCCACCATCAGCTTGGCCAAGCAGTACCCCTTTGCCCGCTCTTTGGTCAACACGGGCCGCATGGCGGTAGCCAACACCTATCGCGGCTCGCGCGTGTGCGGGGACAACGGCGGCACTTCGGTGCAGAACGTGAAAATTCAATGGCGCCCCGGTAAAACAGGCGCCTTGAATGACCTGCTGCAGTGGGCCGATGGCCGATTGCTGATTTTGGTATTCGGTGCCCAAAGCAAAGCGTCCTTGAAACGTTTGCAAGAACTGAGTGCCTCAGGCTTGCCCGTTCGATGCGTGCAAGTTCTGGCCAAAGGTGATGTGGCACAAGCGCGCGAACACCTTTGGGACCCACAAGGCCATTTACAACGTGCCTGTGCAGCTGTCCCTGCAGGTGGCTGGGCTGTGATTCGCCCTGATGGCTACTTGGCAGACACGGGCAAGGGCGTCAACGGGGAGCTGATTGGCGCCGTGGCCACTTCTTTGGGTCTTTGATCACATTCGGGAATCATCATGAAAACAGAACTGAACCTTCAAGACGCCGATACCTTCTACGAACAGTTGCTCAACGCCCACGAGGGCTTGAGCGCCGAACAGTCAGAACAACTCAATTTGCGGCTCATTTTGCTGCTGGCCAACCAGGTGGGCGATGCCGCCGTGCTGAGAGATTGCATTGAATCGGCCAAGAACTAAGCCAGAACCGGTCTCTGCGCCCTAAAACTGGGGACTAGCCCAGTAAAATCATGGCTTTAGTCCATCTATGACCTTGCCCTAGGGCAATTTCAAACTATTCAGCCCATGAGCAACGAGTCCACCCCCGCCCTTCAGCAACCCGGCCTTGAGAGCCTGTCCAAGTCTTTTGAGCCCGCCGCCTTAGAAGCCCACTGGGGCCCGGAATGGGAAAAACGCGGTTATGGCGTTGCTGGTCACCGCGGCAGCCAAGCCCCCAAGGCAGAAGCGCCTAGCTTTGCCATCCAGTTACCGCCCCCCAATGTGACAGGTACCCTGCACATGGGTCACGCCTTCAACCAAACCATCATGGACAGCCTGACGCGCTATCACCGCATGATGGGCTTCAACACCGCTTGGATTCCTGGCACCGACCACGCCGGTATTGCCACGCAAATTGTGGTGGAGCGTCAGTTGCAAGGCCAAGGCATCAGCCGCCACGACATGGGGCCTACGCCCGCCGAAGCGCGCAAAAACTTTGTATCCAAAGTGTGGGAATGGAAAGAGCAATCGGGCAACACCATCACGCAGCAAATGCGCCGCATGGGCGACAGCGTGGACTGGACGCGCGAGTACTTCACCATGGACGACAAACTGTCTAAAGTGGTGTCTGAAACCTTTGTGAAGCTGTACGAGCAAGGCCTCATTTACCGTGGCAAGCGCTTGGTCAGCTGGGATCCTGTGTTGCAAAGCGCCGTGTCCGATTTGGAAGTAGAAAACACCGAAGCCGACGGCAAGATGCACTACATCTTGTACCCGTTTGCAGATGGTCCGCAACTGATTGATGGGGTGATGCAAAAGGGCATGACCATTGCCACCACGCGCCCCGAAACCATGATGGCCGACGGCGCTTTGGCCGTTCACCCTGAAGACGAACGCTACAAACATTTGGTGGGCAAAAAAGTTGATCTGCCTTTGTGCGATCGCCAGATCCCCATCATTGCCGATGACTTTGTCGACCGTGAATTTGGTTCTGGTTGCGTCAAGATCACAGGCGCCCACGATGCCAACGACTACGCATGTTCCATGCGTCACAACTTGCCGCTGATTACCATCTTCACTTTGACAGCCACCGTGAACGAGAACGGCCCCAAAGCCTACCAAGGCATGGACCGCTTTGTGGCACGCAAGGCCGTGATCAAAGACTTGGAAGCACAAGGTCTGCTGATTGAAATCAAGGCCCACAAACTGATGCTGCCCATTTGCGCACGCACTGGCCAAGTGGTAGAGCCCATGCTCACAGACCAGTGGTTTGTGGCTGTGAACAAAGTCAGTCCGCAAGACCCCACAGGCAAGAGCATTGCGCAAAAAGCCATTGATGCGGTGCACTCTGGCCAGGTTAGTTTTGTGCCTGAGAACTGGGTCAACACCTACGACCAGTGGATGAACAACATTCAAGACTGGTGCATTTCTCGTCAACTGTGGTGGGGCCATCAAATTCCCGCTTGGTATGACGAAGAAGGCAATGTGTACGTGGCCAAGTCGGAAGCTGAAGCGCAAGCGCAAGCTGGGGCAGGCAAGAAGCTCAAGCGCGACGAAGACGTGCTCGATACTTGGTATTCCTCTGCGCTGGTGCCCTTCTCAACAATGGGTTGGCCAGAAGCGTTGGCCACATCAGGCACTGACAAAACGCAAGACTACGACTTGTACTTGCCCTCCTCCGTGTTGGTCACTGGCTACGACATCATCTTCTTCTGGGTCGCCCGAATGATCATGATGACCACGCACTTCACGGGTCGCGTGCCGTTCAAGCATGTCTACATCCACGGTTTGGTGCGCGATGCCCAAGGCAAGAAGATGAGCAAGTCGGAAGGCAACGTGCTGGATCCCGTTGATTTGATCGACGGCATTGCACTTGAGCCCTTACTGGATAAACGTTCACAAGGTTTGCGCAAGCCAGAGACGGCACCGCAAGTGCGCAAGAACACACAAAAAGAATTCCCAGACGGCATTCCAGCGTATGGCGCAGATGCACTGCGCTTTACCTTTGCTGCCCTCGCCTCTTTGGGCCGCAGCATCAACTTCGACAGCAAGCGCTGTGAAGGCTATCGCAACTTCTGCAACAAGCTGTGGAACGCCACGCGCTTTGTGCTGATGAACTGCGAAGGCCAAGATTGCGGTCTGAAGGAACACACCAAAGCAGAGTGCGCTGTGGGGGGTCCCGCGCATGGCTACATGACTTTCAGCCAAGCCGATCGTTGGATCTCTTCCAAAATTCAGCGCGTTGAAGCCGACGTAGCCAAAGGCTTTGCGGAATATCGCTTGGACAACGTGGCCAACGCCATTTACGACTTTGTGTGGAACGAGTTCTGCGATTGGTATTTGGAAATTGCCAAAGTGCAAATCAACACGGGCGATGCTTCCCAGCAACGCGCTACGCGTCGCACGCTCATTCGCACACTTGAAACCATTTTGCGTTTGGTGCACCCCATCACGCCCTTCATCTCTGAAGAGTTGTGGCAAAAAGTGGCGCCAGTCGCAGGACGTGCCGGCCCCTCCGTCAGCATTGCCGCTTATCCTGTGTCTCAGCCCGAGCGCATTGACGAACATGCTGAAGCCCACGTAGCCAAGCTCAAAACTTTGGTCGATGCCTGCCGCAATTTGCGGGGTGAGATGAATGTGTCACCTGCCACCAAATTGCCATTGTTTGTGTTGGGCGATTCAGAGTTCATGAAGTCCGCTGGTCCTGTGCTGCAAGCCCTGGCGAAGTTGAACGAAGTGAAAGTGTTTGACAACGAAGCCGATTGGACAAAAGCTGCTGCCGCTGCCCCCGTGGCCGTGGTGGGCGAAGCGCGTTTGTGCTTGTTCATGGAAGTGGATGTGGCGGCAGAAAAGATTCGTCTCAGCAAAGAAGTGGCTCGCTTAGAAGGCGAAATTGGCAAAGCCAATGGCAAGCTCAGCAATGAGGCATTTGTGGCCAAGGCACCTCCCGCTGTGATTGAACAAGAGCGCAAGCGTGTGGCTGATTTTGAAGCGACGCTGGGCAAGGTGAAATCACAGTTGGCGCAACTGGAAGCAGCCCCTCAAAAAGCTTGAAATATCACCGTCAAGAAACTGTGTTATTTTCTAGAACGAATCAATCTATTCAGATCACTTTATGAGCACGACACCAAGCGTTAGAAAAGCCGTCTTCCCAGTCGCTGGATTGGGCACGCGTTTTTTACCCGCCACCAAAGCAGCCCCCAAAGAAATGCTGCCCGTGGTTGACAAGCCACTCATTCAGTACGCGGTTGAAGAGGCTTACTCTGCGGGCATTCGTCACATGATCTTCGTCACTGGCCGAAGCAAGCGCGCCATTGAAGATCACTTTGACACCGCCTATGAACTAGAAACAGAACTCGAAAGCGCCCACAAAGAAGAGTTGCTGGCTCTGGTTCGTTCTGTACAACCCGACGACATGGTTTGCGCCTATGTGCGTCAACCACGTTCTTTAGGTTTAGGCCATGCGGTGCTCTGCGCCGAAGCCATGGTAGGACGCGAACCCTTTGCGGTGTTGTTGGCCGACGACTTGATGGTCGGCCTCAAAGGCGGACCTTCCGTGTTGGCTCAAATGGTCAAAGCCTATGAACAACAAGGCCGTTCTATTTTGGCAGTGCAAGAAGTGCCTTTGGAGCAAGTCAAGCGCTACGGCATTGTGGCCGGCGAATCCGCAGGCAAACAACTGATTCGCGTGGAACAAATTGTGGAAAAACCTTCGCCAGAAAAAGCGCCCTCTCGCATGGGTGTGGCGGGTCGCTACATTTTGACGCCAGGCATCTTTGACGAAATCAAAAACCAACCCACAGGGGTGGGCGGCGAAATTCAACTGACCGATGCAATTGCTCGTTTGAAGTCTCGTGAAGCTGTTTATGCCTTCCAATACGAAGGCAAGCGCTACGACTGCGGCAGCAAGGAAGGCTTCTTAGAAGCCACTGTGGAATTGGCTTTGGAACACCCTCAGGTAGGCGAGTCATTTAGGCATTACCTGAAGACTCTCAGCCTCTAATCTTCGGAGCCACCCTGATCAAAAAGCTTCACACTGTGAGGCTTTTTTTATTCAGCGACGCTTCATCCAAATTAAAAAGCGATCGCCTTCAGTTTGCTGCAACAGCAATTCGTTGCCCGTTTGTCTGGCAAATGCTTCAAAGTCTCGCAAGGCACCAGGATCTGTCGACAAGACCTTCAACACTTGACCCGAGCTCATGGCGGTCAAAGATTTTTTGGCCTTCAAAATGGGCAAGGGGCAATTCAGCCCACAGGTATCGAGTTCAATGTCAAACGCTAAGCTCATCTTGGGTACTCTTGTATGAAACGATCGCGGCTTTATTCAGCCGCACGGCCTTGTGCATCTCGCTCTTCCCAAGTCATGAACTTGGGCTCGATGCCTTGTGTGCGCAACCAATCGCCCAAGGCATAGCCCGTCCCGGCTGGCCAACACACCAACTGATCAAAATTAAACATCTTGTACTCGGCCAATTCGGGCGACAAACGCACCGTACCGGAGGCCACTGCGTGATAGGCGATGATCACTTGGTTCATGCGCTGAAAGTCGTACACACCAATCAGTTTCAAGGCGCTGACTTCTAAATTGGTTTCTTCCGCGATTTCACGCGAGATGCCCTCTTCAGGCGTTTCACCCGCTTCCATGAAGCCAGTGATCAAAGCAAATTTACGTCCCGTCCAAGCCGCATTTCGCGCCAGCAAAATTTGATTGCCGACTTGCACAATGCCAGCCAAAACTGGCGTGGGATTGTTCCAATGCGTAAAGTCGCAATCCGTGCAACGCAGGCGCAGTTTTTCACCGCCATCCTCCATTTGCGGCAACCAAGCCAGCGGCGCACCGCAGCAGGGACAAAAGCGGTATTCGATCATGCGGGAAACACTCCTGTAGAAAGATAGCGATCACCACGATCACACACGATGAAGACGATGGTGGCATTGGATTCTCGGGCCGCAATCTGTTGGGCCACCCAGCAGGCGCCAGCTGCAGAGATGCCTGCGAAGAGTCCTTCTTCGCGCGCAAGCTGACGGCACGTGTCTTCAGCGTCGTCTTGGCTGACATAGATCAGTTCGTCGACATTGGCTGGGTTGTAAATTTTGGGCAAATACTCTTCGGGCCATTTGCGAATGCCTGGAATGCGAGAGCCTTCGCTGGGCTGTGCCCCAATGATTTGAATCTTGGGGTTTTTCTCTTTCAGATATTGCGACACCCCAGTGATGGTGCCGGTGGTGCCCATGGCACTCACAAAGTGTGTGACGCGGCCTTCTGTCTGAGCCCAAATTTCAGGACCCGTGGTTTCGTAGTGGATGCGTGGGTTATCGGGGTTAGAGAACTGATCCAAGATTCGGCCTTTGCCTTGCGCGGCCATGTTGTCGGCCAAATCGCGGGCGTACTCCATGCCACCGCTCTTGGGGGTCAGGATCAATTCAGCGCCAAAGGCTTTCATGGTTTGGGCGCGCTCAATGGACAAGTCTTCCGGCATGATCAAAATCATGCGGTAGCCCTTGATGGCCGCAGCCATGGCAAGCGCAATGCCCGTGTTACCTGACGTGGCCTCAATGAGCGTGTCACCAGGCTTGATGTCGCCACGCTCTTCAGCGCGCTTGATCATCGACAGTGCCGGCCTGTCCTTGACCGAACCTGCGGGATTGTTGCCTTCTAGCTTGCCCAGAATGACATTGCCCTTAGGCGCCATGAACTCGGCGGAAACACGTTGCAGTCTGACCAGGGGAGTGTTGCCAATGGCATCTTCAAGGGTTGGGTACGTCATTTACTTGCGTGCACTTGCGATGAGGAAATACCCAGACAGCCAATGCATGCCCGAGTTGCTGAGAGTGCATTATCCTTCGAACTTAGAGGCCTTGTCATTTCATCAGAATAGGACATTGCCCCCCTCAACCACCAAGGACACTCTATGCCTAGACACCTCTTGAATGAGACACACATCCACCCTGCCATTCAAGGTTTGATTGCCAATCACCACCGAGACGTGGTGGAACAGGTACAAGCCGCACTAGCCCAGAACCGTGTGGTGGTGGTGGGAATGCGTCAAAACCCCGTATGCAAAGCCGTTCAAAAACGGCTGTCTGCCGCCAACATCCAGCACCACTATTTGGAATACGGCAGCTACTTCAGTGAATGGCGCAAGCGCAATGCCCTCAAAATGTGGACAGGCTGGCCCACGTTCCCCATGGTGTTTGTGGAGGGCGTGCTGGTGGGCGGCGACAGTGATGTGAAAAAACTGATGGATGCTGGACAGCTTCGTTAGTCCAAAGGCATGCTTGCGAATCAACTTACAGCTGAAAAGGTTAAGCTTATTCAGTAAAAATAACAGCCTACACAATCACAGATCCACCAAGCAAGTTCATGCTGAACAATTTTATGGATCCAGCCATCTTGTTTTTTATATTTGGGGTGGGCGCTGGACTGGTCAAATCAAATTTAGAAATTCCTCAACCCATTTCTAAATTTCTGTCCCTCTATTTATTGATGGCTTTGGGTTTGAAGGGTGGCTTTGCACTCTCACAATCGGGCCTCACCTTAGAGGTGGCCAAAGGCTTAGGCGCCGCCCTTTGCTTGGCCATTGTGGTGCCCCTCATGGGCTACCAAGTGCTGAAAAAAATAGCAGGGCCTTACGATGCGGCGGCCATTGCGGCCACTTACGGATCGGTCAGTGCGGTCACCTTCATGACCAGTGTTCAGTTTCTAGACACACAACAAGTTCCTTACTCCGGTCATATGTCAGCCGCCATGGCTGTGATGGAATCGCCAGCTATTTTGTTGGCTGTCATTTGGGTCAATGCCTTGAGAACGCAAGCCCAGAGCACACCTCACCCCCACAGCTTCAAACAGACTTTGCACGAGTCCCTCACCGATGGCGCTCAACTTCTGCTGTTGGGTGCCATGCTGGTGGGCATCTTCAGTGGCGAGCAAGGCAAGCAAATGATGGCGCCTTTTTCGGTGGATCTGTTCAAAGGCATGTTGGCCTTTTTCCTTCTGGACATGGGCTTGAGCACCGCCAAAAGCTTTCAAAACCTCAAGGGCCAGTCGCCTTGGCTTTTGGCTTATGCCATCCTCGGTCCCTGCACCCACAGTGCTTTGGCGCTCCTTCTGAGCATGGCGCTGAATTTGTCACTGGGTGACACTTTCCTGTTGATGGTGTTGGCCGCCAGTGCGTCTTACATTGCTGTACCAGCCGCCTTGAAGTTGGCTATTCCAGAGGCCTCTCCCACTTTGTATTTAGGCTTGTCTCTGGGCCTGACCTTTCCCATGAACATCATTTTGGGCATACCGGTTTACTTCCATTTCGCACAGATGATGCGTGTTTGAATGATCGATCGATGACATCAAAAATTGCTTTCTTAACGTGTCATCAAAAACAGGTCGCCGTATCTGATCCTTTGAAGTCACTTGGCTTTGAAGTTGAAGTATGTGATGCATTCAACACCGACGAGTTGGGAACCTTTACCAACGAAATCCCAAGGCACCTTTCGCAACAACAAGCTGCTTTGAAAAAAGCACAGTTGGCTTGTGAGTTAACGCAGGCCAACTTTGGACTGGGCAGCGAAGGCTCGTTTGGACCGCACCCCCAAGTGCATTTGTTACCTTGGAACTACGAGGTCTTGGCATTGTGGGACGCGCAACATCAACATGCCGTCTACGCAGTCCATGGCACCGCCGAAACCAATTATTCAAGCCAAAGAGTGACGTCCGTTGAAGAGGCTTTGAGCTTTGCACGACTGGCACAGTTTCCCAGCCATGCCCTGATCATGGGCAGTCCAGCAGATACCTACTTTCAAAAAGGCATTCAAGACGAGTCTGCGTTTGTGAAGCAACTGGAGACAGCACTGCAATCTGATGCATCCGTCTGGCTAGAGACAGACATGCGTGCCCACATGAATCCAACACGGATGAATGCCATTGCGCAAACAGCACTCAAACTTCAGCAGCTTTTAAAATCCTCTTGCCCTCAGTGTCACTTACCGGGCTATGGCCCCACACGTCTGATTCCTGGTGCCTTGTGCAATGTTTGCAACTGTGCCACCCGGCTGCCCAAGGGCGAACATTGGGAATGTGCCAGTTGCCATTTTCAAGAAGACAAAGTGGTGGACACAACTGTGTCGGCGGCCAACTGCGACTATTGCAACCCCTGATTTAAATTTTCGGCTTGCTCATATTCAATGCATATTCTCAATGCATATGAGGCTTGCCGCCGACATCTTCATGCTCATCTAAAAAATCTTCAGTTCGCAATAGATCGTAGCGTTGTAGCCGCTGCTCTTGCACCATGCGAATGACGCGCTTCATCGGGACCCCTGCCAACGCCAGCGCATGGGTGGCCAACATCAATGAGCCTTCGATGGTTTCTGGCACCACTTCAGAAGCGCCTGCCGCTTGAAATTGATTGAGATCACGATCGTCTTGTGTGCGCACCACCACTGGCACTTGGGGCGCATGCTCCCGCGTTAAGCTGACCACTTTCAAAGCTGACGCACTGTCCAAATACGTTACCACCACAGCACTGGCTCGGGCCAAACCAACTGCCATCAAGGACTGCAATCTGGCGGCATCGCCGTAGGCCACCGCTTCGCCCTGAGCCACAGCACGCCCTACGCGATCGGGGTCGAGGTCCAAAGCCATGTAAGGCACTTTCTGAGCTTTCAACAACTTCGCCAAATTTTGTCCACAGCGTCCGTAGCCACAAATGATGATGTGCTTTTCGGTGCTGATACTTTTTTGCGCAATGTGCGTCATCTCAAGTGACTGTTGTAACCAATCGCTGGCGGCCCATTTCATGACCCATTGGTTGGCATTCATGATGATGAAGGGGGTTGCCAACATCGACAGCACCATGCTGGCCAACACAGGATTGAACCAATCGGCAGGAATGAGCTGATTTTGATTGCCCAAGCTGAGCAGCACAAAGCCAAATTCGCCGGCCTGCGCCAAATACAAACCGGTGCGCAATGAGATGCCTTCACTGGCGCCCGTGAGCCGCGTTAAAGCAGAGATAAGCAAGAACTTGAAGGCAACTGGCACCGTGACCAACAGCAGCACAAACTGCCAACGATCCCACACAATTCGCCAGTCGAGCATCATGCCAATGGTGATGAAGAACAA
>JACCDQ011874625.1_pt1 | contig 12666 bp, 4 predicted proteins | sample 7446031 | NCBI WGS metagenome assembly JACCDQ01 (sample SAMN15323442, study PRJNA562643) | freshwater metagenome | isolation source: river surface water | place: USA:Blue River Watershed | collected 2017-08-17
ATTATGACACGTATGGGCGAGCAGGTATTGCCTTATATGGACGATTCGTTTGTTAAGTGCGTACATACTTTGGGCGCTCCTTTACACGAAGGACAACTGGATGTGAAATGGCCTTGTAACCCCCACGAAAAATATATTACACACTTTCCCGATGAACGTTTGATTATTTCGTACGGTAGTGGTTATGGTGGTAATGCATTGCTGGGTAAAAAGTGTTTTGCGTTGCGTATTGCCAGTGTTATGGGTCGTGATGAAGGATGGCTTGCAGAACACATGTTGATTCTTGGTGTTGAATCGCCTGAAAAAGAAAAGAGTTATATCGCTGCTGCTTTCCCGAGCGCATGTGGTAAAACCAACTTTGCCATGATGATTCCGCCCGAAGGGTTAAACGGATGGAAAGTAACAACTGTGGGTGATGATATTGCATGGATACACAAAGGACAAGATGGACGTTTGTATGCTATTAATCCTGAAGCGGGTTACTTTGGTGTAGCACCGGGTACCAACCGCAAAACAAATCCGAATGCAATGGACAGCATACGTGCCAATACCATTTTTACCAACGTGGGTATTACACCCGATGGCGATGTTTGGTGGGAAGGTATGAGCAAAGAAGCACCCGAAGGTTTGATTGACTGGACAGGAAATTTATACGATAAGGCTAGTGGTAAACCGGCTGCACACCCCAATGCACGTTTTACAGCACCTGCTTATCAGAATCCGGTAATTGATGCGGATTGGGATAATGCAGAAGGCGTACCGATTACAGCATTTGTATTTGGTGGAAGAAGAAGCTCTGCTGTACCGTTAGTATATCAATCGTTCAACTGGAACTTTGGTGTATACCTCGCAGCAACAATGGGTAGCGAAATGACAGCTGCTGCATTTGGTGAGTTAGGTAAAGTACGTCGTGATCCATTTGCAATGTTGCCATTCCTTGGTTATCACCTCGGCGATTATTTTAACCACTGGTTACAGTTTGGTCGTGATCTGCCAAATGCTCCACGCATCTTCGGTGTTAACTGGTTCCGCAAAAATGAAAAAGGTGAATTTGCATGGCCCGGCTTTGGCGAAAACATGCGTGTACTGAAATGGATTGTACAACGTAGTAAAGGTGAAGCAAGTGCGGTTGAATGCCCCATTGGCTGGAGACCACGTTACCGTGATCTTGACTGGACAGGCATGGATGAATTATGCAAAGATGATTTCAACAATATAATGCATGTAGACCGTGAACTGTGGAAGAAAGAATTACTGGGACACGAAGAGTTGTTTGAAAAAGCATACGACCGCTTACCCAAAGAATTTTTCTTTATGCGTGAACTGTTGCTGAGTGCATTGTGGCGCAGTCCGGATGATGTAAAACTTGCACCGGAGCATCATTAATGTTGCTTTGATTGAGTAATAAATAAAAAGAGCCACTGTTGCGTAGTGGCTCTTTTTTATACATGTAAAAACAGCAAACCAAATTGCCGCTGTATTAAAGTTTTATTTTTAAACCTGCGTTTACAACAAATCCATCGAGTGGAGCATACACATCACGAAAAACAGGATTGTTAATGCTGCCGGTATATATTGTATCGAAACGTGTTTGTCTTGCATCAAGAAAATTTTCGAAGTTGATATAGATAGAAAATTTTTCCCATAAACGTTCCGCCATAAATCCACAGATCCAGTAAGGTTTACCGGTGCTGCCATCGGTCAGTAATTGTTTGTCGAAATAATAACCTTCCAGCCCGGCTTTCCATTTTTCTTCCACTTCATACATCAATACGGCATTGATGCGGTTGCGTGCTGTTAATGGGTTTACACGCTTTGTACTGCCTTCATGAATTTTCGTATCAGTAAACGTGTAACCGAGAAAGAGTTTAAAATCTTCGTAACCGATTTTGATGTTTGTTTCAATACCTCTGGTATCAATATGGCCATTGCTGTTGATAAACTTGTAACCACTGCCCGTGTTTTCAAGCAGCAAGGGTTGATCGATACGTGTATAAAAGAACAGCTGATTAATGCTGAAGCTTACTTCATCAAACAACTTTGTTTTGTAATTCACATCGGCATTAAAGCCATAGCTTTTTTCGAGTTTATTCGATGCATCAATGGGCAACACATTACGGTATTGCAAGCGTTCACTTTCTTCAGTAAAAATGGTTGGCGGTTTATAACCCATACCACCTCCAATGCGTGAACTGAACGATGCAGATGGTTTGAATAATACAGCTGCACGAGGTAAAAAAGCAAAACCGTAATTGTTTACATAATCGCCACGCAAACCTGTTTCAATATGCAACCATTCTTTTGCTTTGAATGTGTTTTGAACAAATGCACCAATGGTGTTTTGCAGAAAGCTGGGTGATGCAGCAGCACTTTGTGGCACTTCATCAAAATGTTCATTCCATAAATTAACACCTGCCACCCATTCTGTTTTGTCTGACTGATGTGCGTAGTTGGCTTCGGTAAAACTGTTCAGCTGCCTTCCTTCAAACACATAACCGGGTGTGCTCAACCTTCGGTTGAAATAACTTACACTTTGTTTAACAGTCAAACGATTGGCTTCTCCAAAATCATGATCGAGGGAAAACTGCGCAGCAAAACGTTGCGATTTGTTACGTTCGTAATACCCGGCAGTTGTGTTTTCTTTGATATATTCCATGTTGCCACCAAGCCTGTTTTCAACTACAGCATTCAAGCCTAATACCATTTTTGTTTTTGCAGATGGATAATAAAACAAGCGTGGATTAACTGTATAACGTTGAAACTTTGGAATAGCAGAAAGATTTGTATTGGCAGGATCGTATGCCGCATTACTGTTGCGTGATGTAAAAACAGTAATGCCAAATTTATTGAAGCGTTTACCATAAAACAGGTTGGCATCCAGGCCGCCTGCAGTTGTACCGTTGAGGTGAAGTTTAAAATCACGTTCTGTTGTGGGTGTTTTTGAAATAAGATTCACCAAACCGGCAATGGCGCCACCGCCATACAATGTAGATGCAGATCCTTTAATCACTTCTACCTGCTTCAGATCGAGCGGTGCAATTTGTAACAAGCCCAAACCACCTGCAGCGCCATTGTACAAAGGGAAACCATCTTTCAGTATTTGTGTGTAACGTCCATCGAGGCCTTGTATACGAATAGATGCATTGGCCGATGTAGCCGATGTTTGCTGTGTTTGAATACCGGTGCTTTCATTCAGCAACATGCGGATGTCGCCGGGTTTCATGTTTGCTTTTTCATCCAGTTCTTCACCGGCAATAAACTCCACACGTGTAGGTATGTTTTGGAAAGTTCTGCTGCTGCGGGTAGATGAAATGATGATCTCTTCTTCCTCTTCTTCTTCGGGTTCCAGTAAAACAAGCACGGGGCTGTTATCTTTCAATGGAACTGTAATAGTCATCACCAGTGTGGCATAACCAATATGCGATATTTCGGCTTTGTATGTTCCTGCTTGTACGTTGTTGAATGAAATAGATCCGCTGCTGTCGGTTACAGCAGTACGTTGTGCTACTTGTACGGTAGCAGCTGTTAATGCTTCGTTGGTCTGTTTATCTTTTACAGTAAACGATAAGATATGTTGCGCTGTAACACTGCTATAAAAACAAGTAAGCAGTAACAGCAAAAAAAATCTTTGCATAAATAAAATTAAATAGTTGAGTTAAGAAATAAGTGAAGTGCTTAACTCAATTGCGGCGGTTGCCAGATGGGGCGGTAAATATCGGATAGTGATAATGTTTTTATCACTGCATGATGAACAACAAACTGTTCAGGTGAAGTAATATGTAAACAGCTGCAGTTACGTATCATGGGCACAGCACAACAGTCGCAGTTACAAAAAGGTGGACAATCATCTTCGCAATCATCATCCGCAGGTGTTGATGTAAGTGCAACAGCTGTGGTATCATCATCGGCACAAAACAGTTCTTCCGCACAGGGGAACATGCTCAGCAGCAGAACATAAACAGTAAGCAGGTGCGTAAATAATTTCACGGCGTAAAACTAAAACATCAAATGAAGTGTTCGAAAAATATTCCTGCTGCGATGTTGCATTTTTTCGACATTCCTTTCATAACCTGTTAAATGATTCTTAAAGGAACGAAATGTGTATGTAAAGAAAAGAGCCCCTGCATCCCACAACAAAAATCAACGTTATGCAAAACAATCGTAAACCTTTACTGGCTGCAGCAATTTTGTGTGCAGCTGTTGTGCTCGCATTTGCTTTTGATAGACCAGACAAACAAAAGCAAACCAGAACAGCAGCATCGCCAACAACCGATCAAAAAATACAGGTAGCTGTGTTGCTCGATGTAAGCAACAGTATGGATGGATTGATCGATCAGGCCAAAGCACAACTCTGGACGATGGTCAATACACTCGGCCGTGTGCATTGCGAAAACAAAGCCAATCCGAAAATTGAAATTGCCTTGTACGAATACGGATCTCCCCGTAACGAGGTACACAAAGGGTACATCCGCCAGATCAATAATTTTATTACCAATCTCGATTCGCTTTCACAAAACCTGTTTGCATTAACTACTAATGGAGGTGATGAGTATTGCGGACAGGTAATTTATTCGTCGATTAATGAATTGAAGTGGGATGCGAATCCCAATTCGTACAAAGTAATTTTTATTGCAGGTAACGAAAGTTTCCGCCAGGGAAACATCAGCTTTACACAAGCCTGTACTGCTGCAAAAAGTAAAGGCGTTATTGTAAACACGATTTATTGCGGCGAAAGACAACAAGGCATACGGGAGTTTTGGAACCTGATGGGCGAATGCGGCAACGGCAGTTTTACAAACATCAACCAGGATTATAAAATAGAAGATATTGCTACACCGTATGATGATGAAATTTTTAAACTCAATGAACAACTCAATACAACATACATCAGCTACGGAGCAAGAGGGCAGGAGTTTTATGCCAAGCAACAGGAAATGGATCAGGCTAATACAATGATGAGTAAAAAAGCAGGCATCAAACGTGCAGAAGCGAAGAGTAATAACATGATTTATAACAATGCTGATTGGGACCTGGTGGACCGCACCGCAGGAAAGGAAGAAGAAATTAAAAAGATCGATAAGAAAACATTGCCCGACAGTTTGCAGAACAAATCAACAGCCGAATTAAAAACAATCATCCTGCAAAAACAAAAAGAGCGTGCAGCTATTCAAACAAAGATCATTGCACTCAATCAACAACGTCAGCAATACATCAACGATCAGAAAAAGAAAGGAACAGAAGCAAATGTGTCAACAATGGAAACAGAAGTTGAACGTATCATTAAAGAGCAAGTAAAGCGTTTTAAGATGAATGTGAATTAAAGGGTTTATGGTTGATCAAGCTACTTTGTAACACTGATACAAAGTAGCTTGATTTGTATTAAGCCAAAAATGCTTTTTTGAATGATGGTTTTACTCGATGCTTTGTGGTTTGCTCATATGAATATGCTAAACTGATCAGTTCACCTTCTTTATAAGCTGTGCTGAAGAAGGAAAGACCAACCGGTAAATCGTATACCAAACCACAGGGCACAGAAATATGCGGATAGCCACTCATGGCAGCAGGACTGGTAAGAAATACATTGCCCCAACGATCGCCATAGATTACATCAATACTGCACGATGGACCCATCGTTAAACCAATTAGTGCATCGAGCTTGTTTTGCTGCAAAACATCATCAATGATCTTCTTTGATCCGAGATGACTTTTTGCATAAGCTTCATTATACGCTTTACTATCCAGCCCTTCTTTTGCTGCACTCGCAACCATGTTTTCCTGCTTAAACGTAGGCATCACTTTATCTTCATTGGCTTTGTTATAAGCAATAACCTCATCAATACTTTTCAGTTTTGCATTCGATGCAGAAAGGTATTTGTTCAGTCCATCTTTAAATTCAAACTTCATTACTTCATATTCTGCATCGCCTAATGCATTCAACTGATCTAGGTATTCCAGTTCAATCACTTCTGCACCTTGTTGTTTTAAGTCAGCAATGGCTTTTTCAAGCAAGAGGTTTAAAAACTGGTTGTCATATTTCTTCTTTTCAACACCTAAACGTTTTCCTTTCAAGCCATCGGCTTTACAAAACACGCTGTAATCTTTTTCAATCTTTCCTTCGCTTTCTTTTGTAACAGCATCATGTACATCAATGCCAGTTATGCACGATAAAAGAATAGCTGCATCTTTTACGGTACGTGTAAGCGGCCCTGCAGTATCCTGCGTAGCAGAAATAGGAATAATACCACTGCGGCTTACCAAACCAACTGTCGGCTTAATACCAACAGTGCCATTCACCGATGCCGGACAGGTAATTGAACCATCGGTTTCGGTACCAATGGCAACAGCACATAAATTCGCCGATACCGCAACACCCGAACCCGAACTGGAACCACATGGATTATGATCGAGTATGTACGGCATTTTTGTTTGTCCGCCACGGCTGCTCCAACCCGAACAGGAATTGGAAGAACGGAAGTTGGCCCACTCCGACAGATTTGTTTTGCCTAACAACACCGCACCTGCATTACGCAGTTGTGTAACAATAAATGCATCAGTTTTTGCAATATGATCCATCAGTGCAAGCGAACCGGCAGTCGTCATCATTTTATCGGCCGTATCAATATTGTCTTTTATTAAAACAGGAATGCCATGCAAAGGTCCACGTAGTTTACCCGCCTTGCGTTCATCATCCAGTTGTTGTGCAATAGCAAGTGCATCGGGGTTCAGTTCGATTACTGCATTCAGCTTTGGTCCGTTTTTATCAATCGCACTAATGCGGTCGAGGTATAGTTGTGTAAGTTGTACAGCGGTATACTCGCCGGCTTTCATTTTTTCCTGTAAGACATCAATGGTTAATTCATTCAAAACAAAATCATCAGCTGTTTCTTTTGCATCGTCGCTGGTAGTTGTTTTTGTGGTTGATGGATTACATGCTGCAGCTACCAATGTAGTAGCGCCGGCTAAAGTACTGTTGCGGAGAAAATCTCTACGTTTCATATGCAGTGGTTATGTGGTTGCTTAAATATACAGCTGAAACGGGTACAAATGCCGGAATGTAAAGTGTTTGACTGCAGTTTAATTGGAGGAGACTTTTACAAATTATTCCGGGATGCTTTTGTGCATGGGTTCTTATGCCGGTATAATAGTTCTAATCCAATGAATTCTTGTAGAATTAAGCAGAAAAGCTGAGTAGTAGAAACGAAACCCGTTAGGTGCTTACCCTTATAATCCGGCAGATTACTTACTTAGCTGATGATAATCAGTATGCGGCTTTTATCTTGTGGCTATATTTAGAAAGCCTGTTTTTGAGTTGCAGAATTTAATAAGTACTACCGCCCATAATCCACTCATTTAAACCAGGCATTAACTGTTTAGTAATAATCGTTGACAGCAGCTTTTTTATGACACCGACTTCCACTTTACAATTGCTGGTACAAGCATTGCCCGGCCAAAGTTTTATACTTGCGCCCGATGGATGTATTGTGGCTGCAACTGATGACTGTAGTCATTTAATATCGCATACCGGTGGTACTATAAATGATCAGTTGCTGGTAAATGTATTATCGGTGGATGAAGAGCCGAAGGCATTAATCAGCAGCAACATTAATAATGCTGTAATCAGCGGGCAACAGCAAAAGTTTACTTCGCCTGTACAATTGCTTTCGGGTAAACAAGTAATGTATACACACTGCTGTAAACCGGTTTCAGAAAACGGACAGCTACAGTTTTTAATTTATTCGTTGGAAGAAGAGCGGGCCGTAACAGTCAACAACAAATACCAGGTGCTGCTCGATCTGGCACCCGAAGCAATCATCATCAGTAATGAGGAAGGCATAATTGGCTTTGTAAATAAAAAGGCTGAACAGTTGTTTCAATATGCAAAAGAAGAAATGATTGGCAGCCGTGTAGAAATGCTGATGCCGCAATCGTTAAGAGAAAAACATGTACAGCACAGAACGGGCTTTGTAAAGGAACAACGGATGCGTGCCATGCAAACAGGTGTGGAGTTAACGGCTGTGCGGAAAGACGGACATGTTTTTCCGGCAGATATTGCGTTATCGCCTGTGCGGAGTGAAGAAGGGAATTACATGATGGTAACGGTGCGTGATAGTACCGGGCGCAAAAAAGTACAACTGGAATTAGAAGCGTTGGCACAGCAGTTACAGGCGGCCAACAGCGATCTGGAACAGAAAGTAAAGAGCCGTACCGAAGAAATTAAAAACAGCGAAATACAATACCGGAATTTATTTGAAAACAATCCGATGCCGATGTGGATTTTCGATCCGCATACATTGCAGTTTCTTGCGGTAAACCGGCAGGCTGTTTTAAAATACGGTTATAGCGAAGAAGAATTTATAAAAATGACGCTCTATGCTATACGACCTGAAGAAGAAAAAGAGCGTTTAAAAAATCTTGAACCGGTTGTTCAGCATTTTGATGGTACGCAAAATCGTGGCGTTTGGAAACACATTACCAAAAACGGTAAACTTATTCTTGTTGAAGCATGGGCCCAGGCCATTTTGTTTGATGGAAAAGAAGCAAGACTTGCGTTGCTGGAAGATGTAACAGACAGAGTGCATGCCGAAAATGAAGTGAAGGCAAATGAAAGACGTTTTAGGTCTTTGATTGAAAACAGTTTCGATTTAATTGTATTGCTCGATGCTTCGTTTCATATTACTTACAGAAGTCCTTCTGTTAACCGCACTACAGGACGTACAGATGAAGATACGATTGGTACAGATGCATTGGCATTCATTCATCCTGATGATACTGATAAAGTAAGTAAAGCCATACAGGAATTGATGTATGCACCCGGCACAACAGTAAAGTGCCTGTTCCGTTATCAAAAGAAAGATGGCACCTATTTATGGATGGAGGGTACAGCAACCAATTTACTGCACGATGCAGATGTGCAGTCAATTGTGTTCAACTACCGTGATGTGTCGGAGAAAAAAGAAGCAGAAGAACAGTTTAAACGAAGTGAAGAACGATACCGGCACTCACTCGATACGATGATTGAAGGAGTACAGATCATCGGTTACGATAAAAAATATATTTATGTAAACGATGCGTTTGCAAAGCAAATTGGTATTCCGAAAGAAGTATTGATTGGCCATAATTTATTGGAATTGGTTCCGGCCATGAAGGAAAACCGGATTTATGATTTGGCCGAACAATGTATGGCCACCCAAAAGCCATTGCAGATTGAAAACATGTTTATTTTCCCCGGTGGTTTTCAAATATGGTTTCAACTGAGTCTCCAACCTGTGCCGGAAGGCATTTTTATTCTGTCGGTTGATATTACAGAAAAGGTAAGAGCAGCAAAAGCATTAAAAGAAGAAAGAGGTAAACTGGAAAGTATTGCAGCAGTAGTACCTGGTTTAATTTATTCGTTCCGTATGGCGCCCGATGGATCGTTTACCATGCCATATGCTAATAATGCAGTAGAAGAAATTTATGGTTTTAAATTCGAACAGCTCAAAAATAGTCCGCAACCAATATTCGACTGCATCTACCCCGATGATGTAGAAATGATCTTTAAAGAAATAACAGAGTCGGCAACCAATCTTACCGCATGGCGTGTAGAGCACCGGTACAATCATCCGCAAAAAGGATTGGTATGGCATAACGGAAGTGCAATGCCCATGCGTGAAGCAGATGGCAGTACAGTTTGGCATGGCATGATCATGGATATGACTGAGCAGAAAAAAGCACAGCAAAAAATTACTGAACAAAATGCACAATTGCATACGTTAAGTAATAACCTGCCCGGTGTAATGATTTATCAATTAACGGGTACTTCTTTAGAGAGCAGAAAATTCACTTATTTAAGTAAAGAAGTAACCCGCATTACAGGCTGTACACCGCAGGAAGTAATGGATAATCCATTCATTCTGTATAATAGTATTCTTGAAGAAGACAGGGCTATCATGGAGCAGGCCGAAGTGGAGTCATACATACACAAGTCTACATTTAATGTAGAAGTTCGTTGCCGAACCCATAAAAATGAATTGCGCTGGTTGAATATTGTTTCAACACCCAGAGAAGTAGATTCTAATACAGTTGTGTGGGATGGATTTCATTTGGATATAACAGACCGGAAAAACGCAGAAGCAGAAATTAAGCATTCGAATGAGCGTTACGAATCGGTAGCAAATGCCACCAGTGATGCAATGTGGGAGCACGATTACCTTACTGGAAAGACTTTTGTACTGGGCGCTGGTTATAAAAACCTGTTTGGATATCCACTTGTGAATGAGTATTACGACCTGCAATTTTGGGAATCAAGAATTCACCCCGACGACAGAGAGCGTGTTATTAAAGAAGAAGACAAGGCAAGAGATAATAAACGCATTACAAAGGGATATGTAGAATACCGTTTGCTGAAAGCAGACGGAGAGTATGCTTATATCACCGACCGGTTTTCCATCATTCGTGATAAAGATGGTAAAGCCATCAAGATGTTTGGATCGAAGCAGGATGTTACTGCAAAAAAACTGGCCGAAGAACAATTGCGTAACAGTCTTGCAGAAAACAGTTTGATGGCAACAAGGTTATCAACCATCCTGAATGCATTGCCGGCTAATATTGCTTTGCTGGATAAGAAAGGAATTATTCAAGACGTTAATCAGGCATGGATAAGCCGTTCAGAAAAACTTTGTCCGGTTATTGGCAAATACGGCATTGGCGATAATTATCTAAAAGTGAAGAGCCATCCAACTATTCTTAGTCCTGATGATAAAGCCATGTCGAAAGGTATTAAGGCAGTACTCGATCGCAAACAAAACGAATTTGTATTTGAACATTCCTGCGATATAGGTAAAAGTAGAAGTTGGTTCCGGATGATTGTTACTTCGCTTTGTGGTAAAGGTTTCGAAGGAGCAGTAGTAATGCATATTGATATTACTGAAGTAAAGCAGTTGGAAACAGAACGTTTGAAAAATCAGCTCGATGAGCAGCGACGCATAACACAGGCGATGTTGCAGGGGCAGGAGAAAGAACGGAATGCGATTGGTATTGAACTGCACGATAATGTTAACCAGATTCTGGTAGGAACCAACATGCTGCTGTCGATGATCAGTAACAATACTTCTATGTTGAATGAGTTTTTACCGAAGTGTATTGATAACATACGCCATGCAGTAAATGAAAACAGACGGATCTCGCATGAGCTGGTTACGCCTAACCGGGTTACAGAAACAATTTTGCAGCAGATAACCCGCCTTACACAAACGATGTTAAACAGTGTTGGGCTGAAAACAAAAATCAATCACAAAGCTTTCTGTGATGAGTTGTTGAGCGACGAACAAAAACTTACAGCCTACCGTATTGTGCAGGAGCAATGCACTAATATTTTAAAACATTCCAAAGCAGAACAAGTGGTAATTACACTTTCTACTACCAACTCGTTATTTAAAATGCGTATTGCCGATAATGGCATTGGTTTGAAAAATGGAAAAGCGGAAGAAGGTATTGGTTTAAAAAATATCCGCAACCGTTTAACGGTGCTTGATGGATCTGCAGTAGTTGAATCGGCAACGGGTAAAGGATTTGCACTGCTGGTTGAAATGCCGCTGACGCAGTATTGATGTTTAAGGATACTTACTGATACAACAACGCCACTACAAAATGTAGTGGCGTTGTTCGTACTTCTAACTTTGTACCTTGTACTTATTTTGTTTCTTTCATCAATTCTTTTACAGCTGTTTCTAATTGCTGATCTGCACCGGTACTTACTTTTTCGTTTTCGTTCTTCACTTTTACATGTGGTTCGGTTTGTGCATTTTCCAGGTAGTTACCGTTACTGTCTTTACAGCCAACAGTAGGTGCACCCCAGCGAATACCGGTATCCATCAATGCTTCCCATGCAGCAAAACTACAGGTGCCCGGCACAGGCATACCCACCAGTTTACCAACGCCTACTTCTTTCACCATGTACGCATAGCAATGTCCATCGCTGTAGTTGCCTTCATTCGCCAATGAAATACTTGGTTTGGTCCAGCGGAAATTAGGTTCGTAACCATTGCTGCGGGTATCGGTGCTGTAGTCCATAAACTTTTTACCACTCAGGAACATAGCGAGGTCTGCTACAAGATCGCCACCACCGTTGTTACGTGTATCAACTACAATCCCTTTCTTTTGGAAATACTTACCCATGATCTCTTCATAGGTTGTACGGTATGCACCATCGTTCATACCGGGTATGTGTACATAACCCAACGTACCATTACTCATCTTATCCACTTCATCGGCATTGCGTTTTACCCAGCGTGCATACAGCAAACGGTTTTCTTCGCCCAGCGAAACAGGTTTAATAATCAATTCACGTTTGGTTGTTCCTTCAACTAAAACAACCAATGTGTTCTTTCCTGCTTTGCGGTTGAGGTATTGTGCAATGTCTTTATCTGCAGAAACTATTTCACCATCGATGCTTTCAATAATGGTTCCTGCTTTTACATTCATACCTGCTTTATCTAACGGACCATCTTTAATTACTTCAAGAATTTTTATGCCGTTGCCTTTGTGTGTAAAGTCGTAGAAAATACCTAAGGCTGCAGTAGCATCTGCATTGGTAGTAAAGTTTCCACCAAATGCAGCACCACTATGGCTCACATTCAATTCACCCAATAACTCACTCAGCATTTCTGCCATTTCGTAGTTGTTGCC
>JACCDQ011548040.1_pt1 | contig 12662 bp, 22 predicted proteins | sample 7446031 | NCBI WGS metagenome assembly JACCDQ01 (sample SAMN15323442, study PRJNA562643) | freshwater metagenome | isolation source: river surface water | place: USA:Blue River Watershed | collected 2017-08-17
CAGAGTACTAAGCGCGGCTTCGTCATAAGTTTCATGCGCTGCAACGTTGTGCCCCCAGTAAATCAAATCAACCATCTCAGGTTTGACCGAATCAAAAATCGACTGCGCCTCGGAAAGAAAAGCTGCCAGTTCCCTGTTGCCAATGGACCCAGACGTGTCTACACCCACTGCGATGCGGAAGATGCGGTCGCTGAAAGTCGTAGGCAACATCAGGTCTTGGCTTTGGAAGCGGCGATTGATGCGTCGATATGATGAGTAGTCGTCCCCTACTTTACTATTGGTCACGAACTCGCGCAAGGCGTCACGCCAATCGACTTTGGGTTGCAGCATCTCAAGGATGTTACGGTCCACGTTTGCACCAGCCTTGGCAGCGAGGATGCCGCCTTGACGCAGTGCTTGGTCAATCGTCTTGGTCAACTCATCCACCTCATCGACGGACATCTCTTTGCCCGCGTCCCAATCGTGCTGATCGAAGCCTTGGCCCTGCATACTCTTAGGCAGCCCGTTGGGGAATTGCTGTTTGAGTTTGCGATACACCTCACCAGCATCCATACCACGATACTGCTCGTCGATACAACCGCCGTCAGGCAGTTTAACGAAGCGATCTTTCAGATACCTGTCATTGATCGGCAGGTTAATCACGAAGTCGCACGCGATATTGGCAAGCTCTGGGCTTTCCTCGTACATCCAACGCCAGATGAATGTGTGCTTGTAGGCGCAGTGCATCTTCTCGTGCAGTACCAAACCCATCAGCTCTTGGTCGGTCAGCGTAGCAATGAATTGCTGGCTGTACTTAGTGTTCACGCCGTCAGTTGAGGCTGTCAGCTTTGGGTCATCGACCACTTCGGTTTTGCCATACATGATGATGCCAGCAAGCATCATGTACTCGGGGTCACGAATCAAAGAAACGTGTGCGCGTTCAAGGCGCTGTTGTGGTGTTAAGTTCATATCAGTATCCTAGTTTGATCTGTTGTTGTGCAATTACATTCGAGCCATACAAGATGCGATAGCCAGCGGTGCGGTTCCACTGGTCGTAGTAATGATCTACCTTGAAGTTGATACGCATCTCTTCGGCAATCAACGAACGTACTTGTGGAAGTACATAGTTAGCCACAGCGTTCTGTAAATGGAAGCTATGTGAAAGTCGTCGCGCAAGTTCGTCTGAGTTGTTCCTCGCGAATTGATTATCTGCACCGAACAACCTATTCACTATGTCTACTACCTTCTGCTCTACGGCATCTGCATCTGCCAACGTCAGCCATGCTGTTGCTTTATCGTTTTCCATGTATAGGCCCTTTCGATTTGAATTTCTTAAGTTCGGCTAAGTCTTTGCTTATCTGCTCGGCGTGTCGCTTCACAGCGTCGTCAATCATGGGTTGCATCAGCCGCCTGACTTCGTTGCTCACGCCCTCGGCCAAGATCATTCGCAGGTTGCGTTCAAGCTGGCGCTCGAAGTACGCCTTGAATGGGGTATTCATCGCATTGGTCTCAGCCTCGACCATCTTGCTTGCCAACCAGCGCATTACTTCGGGCCTATTAAATACGTCCTGCATCGTGTCCATGATGCGTGTGCGCACCGCGTCGCCGTCTTTCAACAGCATCCACGCATCAGCCTTTTGCTTTTCTTCTGGTGTCATGGCATCACACGAACATGTATTGGTTCTGGATAGCGAAGCCCGTGAACTTGCTGTTGTCCAGCACGAACGCTTTGTTGTCCTTCTTGATCGCAGTGGTGCAGAACAGGGCTTGCATTTCCTTGGGCATACGTGCCATGTAATCCATCCACGCATCGAGCGTGCCTTCCTCAACCCAGTTCAATGCTTGGTGAGTCAGCATCATCTTGCCAGCGATCTGATCGGGCAGCTTGGCATTGGCTGGGTCAGCAAGAATCTCAGCACGCTTGGGCAACGAGTCACCCATAGCAATCCACGCTTGCAAGTCCACAGTAGCTGGCGCACCAATCGTACCGACCAAGGCTGTCTCAAGTGCGTTGCTGGTGAACAGTTGACGCTGGTTCACGATCTTGCTGGCCTGTGTCAACGAGCGATGTGTTACGAACGCAGTGCGCTGTGCCTTGGGGTGGAAGATGTAGGGGTTGTCATCGGGGTTCTTGTAGTGATCGAACGGAGCCAATGCTTCGGGGCGCTCACCCACCCACATGATGATCTCAGGTGCCACACCATTGAGCGATGCGTAGTTGTCCACCCATTCCTTAGCGGTAGGCTTGCTCATCTTCACGAACGACAAACGATTGCGGTGGTGTGCTTGGAACGTATCGCCCACAGACTCAGCGCCAAGGTTGGTCGTTGCAAACACGATGCTGTCAGGGTGCAGGTATTGGTTACCCAAGCGGCGCTCAACCAGGAGGGGTAGGGACGCATCCTTCACAGGCTTGGATGCCTTACCCATCTCGTCCAGCATGAGGACGACAGGCGTGTTGTCGTGCATACCCAGCGAAGCGTTGGGGTAGAACTCGGATGACTTGGTAGCGTGGTCAACGGCTGGCACACGGAAGTCACCCTCGTGCATCACAGTCATGTCGAGGTACATCTTGCGGTGTGTTGGGAAACGCTTGGCCACCATATCAATTAGAGATGATTTACCAGAACCGATGTGGCCCTCAACAATAGTGGTCACGTCAGAGCCAACGGCAGAGATAAAGTCAACGGTTTCGTTGTAGTTCATGTGAGCTTGCATTTTGATTTCCTTTCAGGGGTTTAGAGTTCGAGTTTGAATTTGTCAACGAGGTCATTCATCTTTGTCTTGACTGACTCACGTAGCTCAGGTGATTCACGTAGAGATTTGATGTCTACGTTCTCAAGTGACAGCTCAAGCTGTCGGCGTGCTTCTTCCAACTGCGGGTCATCCATCACATTGAGGGTCTTCAATGTTTGGCACAGTGACAGCGCGTTCTCCAGCATGGATGCGTACAGCTTGGATGGCTTGCCATCTTCCTTGGGTTGCATCTTCGTGCGGATGTGAGCGATCTCTTGGTACAGGCGTTCCCACGGCTCGGCCATTGCGTCTTGCAATCGTGAGTGCATGGTCTGCTCGAACTTGTCCTTGAGTTGTTGCGCTGCCTCGGCAGGGATGTCCACACGGAAGTCACCCGCCTCTGGTACAGGCGTGAAGTGATATCGCAAGGAAAACTTCTTGTGCAGCTCAGCAGCGTGTGGGTACTCGTTCGAGTCGAAAAGTTTTCCCAGCTTGAAAGCCTGTGCTGCTACCTTTGTCGAGTAGTTATTCACAAATCTATCCACAAGCGCATTGAACTGTTGCTCGTGCTGATTCAGCTCGTGGCTAATGTCGAAGAACGCTTTGGTTGGTACCAAGCGAGTGCCTGTGTCTGACCACGGCAGCGTCACCGCATACAACCATGCACGTACCTGACCAGCATACGAATTGATTGCAGCCAAGTCCTCGTCCTCAGCAAAGAGATTCTTGTGAACCGATGTAGCCGAGGCACGTGCGCCCTTGGCCGCACTCACCTCATTGGCTGTGGCCTTGTCTTGTTTGCGGCCAGTATAGACAGAGATGTTTAGGTCGAGCAGCATCGCACTCGACGCGAGTGATTTATGTTTCATGATTTTTCCTACCAGTAGGGATTAAGCTACGCGCAACAGTTCGAGCCAACCTTTTTCGTGGTTGTGGTGAATCTTGTGTGCCTCTTTACCGAACGCTTTGTGTGCCATCGCAGACACGGCAGCGCCTAAGTCCCACATGGTTGCCCCAGCTTCTTTCATTTGCGGGGTGAGGGGTAGGCATTCCACATCCCCTACCTTCATGTTGTTGACGGTTTCTTTGTACGCTTGGGTATACGTACCATATGGCAGCTTCAATCCACGGCGTGTACGTGCGGGCTTTTGTTCAGCCTTGGGCGCAGTGAAACCGATACCGCCTTGGCTGTTGTCCATGATGGAGCCGTCAGGCAGCACAACGAAGTACACACACTTGGTTACATCCAAGGTAGTGATGGCCTTGCTAGCTGTGTCAATGATGATTTTAGGAACGATCGTTTGTTGAATTGCGTTCATGGTTGTCTTTCAGGTTGGTTAGTTAACAGAGTTAAGTTTACATCATAAAGGTGGGTGTGTCAAACATCTTTTGTGGGTATCGCATCCCGCAAGATCAGGGTTTCATCCAGTCAGGCGCTTCCACATAGTCAGCATCGAAATACTTACTGATACGTAGCGGCATGGCATCACCCGTCCGAAAGAAATGCTTCTCGGCATCTTCGATACCCATGATGTCATCACCATCACAGTCAATATGGACATATGCCTCGTCGGTGTGCTGGTACTTGCCACACCTGCTGTCCTTCGTAGCGTGCCACTTGTCGTTCGCTGGTGTCATCCATGCGTTGTGGGAGTAACCCCGCACCTCATCAGGTATCTCAGCGGGTAGCTTGGGGTTCAGCTTCAACACGCAGTGCAGCTCGGTCTCCAATACGGTGTAGTTCGACCAGCCCGTGTCACGTGTGAACAGGAACTTACATTGCAGGCATGAGTTACTCATCAGGTTTCTCCTTCAGTTGAATGTCCATGATCGGGTCAAGCTCGCGTAGCTGTGCAGCTAGGTTGCGTAGCTGTTCCTTCACGAAGTGCATGTTGCGGTACGTTTCTTTGTAACGGCCGTCAAAGCCAAACCCCGAACGGTGACTGCTCATGAAAGGCGACAGATCACCCGCATGGCTGCAGTCAAAGCCCATCTTCTTGCCATCGTTGTACGTGATGCCACCATGCACAGCTAGGTCAGGCTCAGGCTGACTAGCCAGCGGGTGATGCTTGCCCATGTATACGTAGCCACATAGGTGGCCAAGCTCAGGGTGTCGTTTGATCTCGCACCAATAGCCATGCTCGGTGAACAACGCCTCGTTGGGTTCAAGCTCCCATTCGTTCACAGGCTTGGCTCGGTCGGGTAGGTTAATCATGTGCATTTCTTACCTCCATTAGTGATGTGACTCGTGCTTTCATGATCGTGGCCTCGGCCAGCACGTGTACGAATTTGTCGATGTCAATCTCAGGGTGATCTCTCACACTGAGTACGCGTTCAATGATCTCGTTTACCTGTCGCAGCGGCGGCAAGTTCTTCGTCTGTTTCATAGTACTCCCCTTTAGGTTGCAGAATGATTGCGGCTCTCGCCCTGTCGATGTTGGCCATGATGTACTCAACGATGATGCTTGGTGCGGTGCCGATGTCAAGCACACGCCATTTGTTATCCGAGCATTCCTGTATTTCTTCCACGTGGCCATCCACATTTATCCAAACTTCGTAGTAGTAGCCACCAAGTTTCAGTTCCATCTCATACTCATTGCCCGCTGTGCCAGCGTATAGCTCTTGGACTTTCATGATGGCTTGTGAATCATGTCAAACACAGTAGCCAACACAGTTGCAGCGTCATAGGTGTCAGCCATCTTGCGCCACTGCATGATGCGTTTGGTTGTGATCTTGCGGCGGTCGAGGAAGCGCAGGGCCATGTACGGGTCTTCGGGGTACACAGACTCACTCACTTGATTGAGCAACTCATCAGGCTGGCCGAACTCTGCGTCATCCAATGCGTCGAGCAAAAACATGGTTTCGTATTCAGCCGTGGTTTCAAACACGTGAGAAGAACCCCACCAGTTCCCTCCGCCCATGCCGTCACCCATGTAGGTGTTGTACTTGTCCTCGACCTCGCCAGCTTTCCTACTCGTAGGAAGTTTGTCCCACTTGACTTTGAGTACAGCTTCACTCAACGCAACGAAGTGTGCAATGTTCAATGACTCGTTCTGTGTATGCTCACTTGCATAGCCGACAGAGATGTTGGTGCATTCGCCGATGTGGTCAATGAACTCAGCCGTGTCTGTGTACACACCACTGTCATCAGGTAGGTACATCAGCTTGTCGTTGGCGTTCAGGGCATCGCTCAATGCTTGAGCAAACGCATCGCTTGCTGTACGTCCCCACCCTTGGTGAGTAATCACACTGTCAATGCCACGGCGGTCGAACGCGATTGATCGGTCGAACTGTGTAAGCAGATCGCCATGCTTCTCGGCCAGATACTTAGCGCCTAGGCCACCACACTCCTCGCCCTGTGTGAAGATGTAGTACGCAGGAATCTTGTGGTGAATCAAGTGCATGAGCATTGCGCATCCTGCGCCGTCATCTGCACCGAGGCACGCACCATCAGCATACCAATGTGTGTCTGTCTTGCGAATCTTGTTCGCGCCTACCTCACGATGCACAGTATCTACGTGAGCAACAAACAGTGTGCGGTTGGTGTCGTCAACGCGCAGGTCGATATGCAGGTTGTCCATGTCATCGAGGAATGCCTTGTGTCGGTAGTCAAGGGGCATCTCTTGCCATAGCCATTGCGTAAAGAAGTCAACGCTTGGTGTGCCGTGTGGTCGCTTCATGCTCAATGCACGGGCCAATGTTGTGTACAAGATAGAGTGTTTGTTTAATGTCATGTTTATTCTCCAGTTGCGGTAGTTTTTTCTTCGCCTTCGATCTCATACTCGTCGGCATAGTCTTTGTGTACGGTCTTGCCGCACGTTGTCTCAACGAACTCATCGTCCGCGTTGTAATACCAATCACCGCTGTGGCCACAGCACGTGCAGTTCTTGGTCAAGTGGAACTCTTCGTCGTTCACACAGCGCACGATGTCGTCATCGTCTTCGTGGTAGTACTTGCTGTCGTCTTCGATGAAGATCGCCCGATCGTCAGGGCATAGGTCACCATCAGCTAGACACACGAGGTCGTTGTCACCAAGGTAGTCAGTGTCATAGTGCGTGTCGTTGTACTCACAGTACACGGCCTCATCTTCATGCAGCAGGTACTCACGCCCATTGCGGCCACGTACATAGCGGTAGCTGTACTCTTGGCAACCTTCGCAGATGATCTCGTCCTCGTACGGGCCGACCCAATAACCATCACCCTCAGAAAAGCGTTCGCCACAGCACGAGCATGTTTCACCACCTCCGCTAGTACTACCGTCGGTCTGGTCACACTCGAACGCACCATCACAATCAATGACGATGTACTTGGGCACGCCATCCACATACTTGATGTCCACATGCTGGTTGCATCCGTCAATGTATGGGGCAAGGAAAGCGCGATCGTTGTACATGGATGTGCGGATGAACTTCATCTTCGTACCTTCGGGGTAGCCGTCATAGTGCATATACCCACCAGCCTTGAGCCATGCCACTAGCTGTTCGTCAGCGTGGCTGTACCCTTCGGGGTTGTCCAAGTCTTTCTTGTAGGTACGCACAAAGTACAGTTGCCCATCGCTGTCTTTGTTGCACAGCGCACGACCAACCACGTTGCCGCCTTGAATACGCACAGCCATGTGCCAACCCAACGCAGGGTCATAGACTTGATAGGGGTGATTGTTCTGGTCACCTCCCCACACCATGCAAGACTTCGGGCCTTTGTGCAGGTACTCGATCATCTCGTCGTTGTCATGGATGAACTTGAACTCGGCTGTCGTTTGGGTTGCAACCAAGTCACGGATGGCATGGTCGGGCAGTCGTGTGAAATGCTGACGCAGATACTTACCGATGGTCGTCACCACTTGGCGGTCAGCCTCACCGCTTTTCTCATCACGGGTGTAGGCCAAGCGTGTGGTGTCAGTCGTTGAGATATGAGGCCACTGCAAGAGCAGCAGTTGCCAGTCGTCAGGTCGTGACATACGCATAGCCTTCTTGATGACAGGGTGCAGTGGGTACCTTAATTGCTCACGGCAGTGCCAGTCGCGACGGATATAGGTGTACTCTTGAGTGCGGTCGTTGTACACGTGCCACCCAGACAAGATGCACATTGCTCTACTAAATATTGCCACCATTGCATCGGCGTCATAGCCAGCTTCGATGTATTCCATTTGGAATCCCCTTTCAGTTGCGAATGTGGGTGAGACAGCACACCACTTACTGTTTTTCCTACCGATAGGAAAGATTACTTGTTCACTCGTTCTTTGAACTCTTGGTATGAGCGCAGCACTTGCTCCCTTACCTTCTCGTCCTCAACGAATGCGCGGAGCAGGAACCTTGCCCTACTTGTTTCCTCACGTGCGCTCCACCATGCAGCGGATGCAGCGACAGCCCACGCTAAGAGTATTAGTTCTGTTAAAGATATTTCCATCATGTCAGTTCCTTTGGTAATTCAATCTCGTCGCCCAGTTTGCTTGCGACATAGCAGCGCATAGCTGCGATGAGTGGTGCGGAGTGGTAATCCGCAAACCGTCCGTCTTCACGGCTTATATGCGCAGTCCAGTAGGGCGGCCTGTCGTATCTCCAGAAGTTAATCTGGATACCCTCACGCTCAATGATCGGCCCACCTTGCGCCCAGTCGGTTGAGGGTTTCCAGCGCAGTTGGTTTTCAAAAGAATGTTTTTTACAAACACCTATATGGTCTGGCCAAATAGCCACTTTTATAAACCCCTCACACTTCGCCACCGCCCAGTCAAGTGCGGCCCCTGTTAGTTCGTATGTTTTGATCTTCATTTTGTAAACTCCTCTGGTATGTCTACCTCCTCTCCTAGTTTGCTTGCAACGTAGCAACGCATGGCTGCGATGAGTTGTGTTGTGCCGTACACGTTGAGGTATTCGCCTTTGCCCTCGTTGTATTGCGCCCACCAGTCGTCCCCATACGGGCCAGTTGCAATTTTTTCACGCTCAATGATCGGCCCACCTTGATTCCAATATTTCCGTGGTGCCCACGGTGCGTGAACACCAAGGCCGGGAACCCGTGCGCGAATGCTGGGGTCAACCCCATACAGGCTTAGCTCATACCCTTCCGCAATACCAACCGCCCAGTCAAGGGCAGCGCCTGTTAGTTCAGATGTTTTGATCTTCATGTTGTCCTCTTTGGGTTGAGTTGTTTCAACGTGTCCATGTCTGTCACCAATATGTAATTGCTCTTATTTAAAGGTACGGATGTGTGCTTCTGTGCCTTGGCCAGCTTCTCACCACAGGTGAGGCAGGTTCTGAACCCTAGCTTGGCACGTGCTGGTGGTACGCGTTCGCCATAGCAATGAACGCAGATGAGGTTGTGGTAGTGCATGGTTACCCTCCAAGAATGAGTATGGTTTTGAGTTGGTCGAGGTACTTATCTACCTCGTTGCGAAAGTGCAGCGGTGCGCCTTTGCGCACGAACAACTTAATGCCCCCGTCTATCTTGCTCAGGGTTGCCTGTGCATAGGGCGCATTGGGGTTGTAGATGTCGATCAGGTTTGGGTGCACGACAAAGTGCAGCATCCCTAGGTGTCGTATTGGGGATATGAAGGACATATCATCCTTTCAGTATGAGCAGCGCCTGCGCCATACGAATCGTGCGCTTGAGTACGGGTTCGGCTGCCTCGCATACGCCGTTGTTCTCTGTCCACCAGCCACCCCTCTCTTTGAACGAGCGCCATGACCCATCACGATAGACGCGCACCATGTACTCGGTGTACCGCTTACCTGATAGCTGGCCTGTGTACGAGATGTAGAACCTAGCCGACCCATCGCTGTGCGTTTCAATGTGTGAGGCTATCCACTTAACTTCTTTCATGGATTACCTTTCAAGAGCAGGTAGGTTTTGATCTTGTCGTGGTGTGGGCCGAGCTTGTGCCATATCTCAGACGGCATGAGGCATGGGTTGTTCTCTTTGTCCAACGTGTCGTACATCAGGTTGCCCTGCTCAAGCCGTGGGTACACTGTGTAGTGGTCACCCAACCAACCCTTAGCGGTGCGTGTCCAGCACATGAGGCGTAGCCTGTCGTTGTAGGGGTTTACCGATACCGTGATGTCACGGTCTAGGCGTTGCCCTTCAATCATCGAGGCCTCGCCATTCCATCCATGCGGTGAGTGTCAGCATGAAGGCCAAGAACCCTGCCATGAACACGGCGAACTTGTGCAGGTAGCCGTCACCACTGAGGCCAATAAAAAGAAACACCATCATCATGACGGCGGCCAGCATTGTTTGGATTTTTGTCATGTCATATCCTTTCAGTTGCGATTGGTTATTTCCTACCACGTAGGAATCTTTGGTGTGATACACCGCAAGGCCACCTCATAAATGGCCTCACGCTATACACGTTTCATTCGTGTGGTTGTCCGCTGTACTGTTGCCAGTATGCGCTCAGGTTTCTCTTTGTTTGTTCCAAGTAATTCCACTCACGTGGTATTACTCTTTAGCTTTCGTAATGCTTTTACTCATGTGCTGTTACCACACATGAGGGCCGACTGACTACGGCACGCCTATTCACTGAGCAGAGATGGAACGGAGCCCATGTGCCAGCTTCTACCCTTGGGCAGCGGCGGTGTTGTTCACGTGACCTGTCACGTCACGTATGTATAAGATATTTTTAAAGAACTTCCTACGGGTAGGAAACTTTCCTACACCATCCAAGGGCGATACCTTGACCATATGAGACATAGTATAACAGACCCAAAGGGGTCTGTCAAGTTGAGAACATGAGTAAACGTGACTAAACGATACTACCTGATACGCTTGATCTGCAGGATGTCAGGGTTCATTGGGTCTTGCCGTGTGATGAACTGCGGCCCATCTTCCTTGCTGTTGTAGTAGCTGCACAGCTTCTGCACGTTCTTGGCCAGCGCGTAGTCAACCTTAATCACCTGCTTGGGTAGCATGGCGCGGAGTTTGGCACGTGCGTCGTCATTGGTTTTGAATGTGGGCGTGCGGGATTCGCGGTATTCATCTGCTGCCTTTTGGCTGGCGTTCTCCGCCAAGTCAATCGCCTTGTGGATGTGCTCGATGTGCGTTCGCGTGGTCACGCTGGCTTCCATTGCATCGGCTGGCACGTCACCGTCACGCAGGTATTCGTCGAGGCCATCGAAAAAGGCCGCGTATTTTGTACGAGAAGAAGCTGCCAGTTCCCTTGGCTTGGTTCGGGCTTGCATGGTCTCCATTAGATCAGCAGGGGGGATGTATCGGTGCGGGGGTTCGTTGGGGTCGTCTTGCATACTGAGGATGTCAGCAGCCATTTGTTTGAGGGTCTTGGTCATGCTGTTCTCCAGATGCGGATGCCGTTACCTTCGGTGCGGGACATGAATTTCCAGCCCTTGAGCTTGCCGAACATGTATGCAGCGGTGCGGGCTTTTTGTGCCTCTTGCTTACCACCAGCGATATGCACTGAGCTGCCGACTTGCATCTCGGCTAGGACTTCACGTGGCAATGGTGGGTGCGCGTTGGGGCGGTTTGTGGGGATGGGGACATCGTGCTCGATCATGGTTGCTCCTATTAAAAGAACATAATGTATCAGGTTATAGAGTGTTTGTATATAGGGTTGTTAGGGATTATCGTGTTATAGGTGTTCTGGAACGCGATCTAGTTTGTGGAAAAACCGTTGGAACGCCGGAACACGGGAGTGGAAGATAGAGGAAGTGACTAAACAGTATACGGTTTAAAGATGTTTTGAGCGTTGTGTGAGTTTGTAATATACGCGTTCGCCGTTCCTGGGTTTTTGGAACCGCGCGCGACCAAAAAAGAGAAAGCTAAAAACCCCCAAAAACTTACTTTTAAACCATTTGCCAAGTATCTTCCTACCAGTAGGAATTTTTGCCAGCCATAACTTGGGAAAATCCAGTTTTCCAGAACACAGATATAAATATAAATAAAAAGATTACTACTACTACTACTACTACTGCTGAAGAACATTGCTAAACATGATTAAACGTGATTAAATGGGCGTTCCATTAACACCCTAGAACATTGGATAAATACGTGGAACACTGGGGGAACACCAAAAAATCTGGAACACGGTTGCATAGGTGCATGGAACGCTGCGTGGGTGCATAGTTGCATGGGAGAAAAGCTACCAGTTCCCGTAAACCTAGGCGTTCTGGAACGCAAAAAAGCCCGTCGGGCGCAAACCCAACGGGCAATAAAAAACCCCGCTTGCGCGGGGTTGGTAAGTTTCCTACGCGGTAGGAATTATTCGTTGATCTCGTACCCATTGGCGGTGAGATAGTCAGCGATGCAGCCTGCCAACGTATCGGCCTTTGCATCATCGTATGCTGCTTGTATCTCAGCCGCAAAGGATGCGAAGCCATCGGCGCTGAACATTTTGGCAACAAACGATGCAAACTCAGGCGCGGCTTTTTCTTTGCCTTTGCCCTTGGCTTTGCCTTTGGATGCACTGAAAGAGAATGGCACATTGTCATTAACAGCAGCGACAAACGCTGTCACATAGTTGGCGTAAGTCTTCGCGGCTTTGCCTTTGAATTGCGCGGCCATTGCATCCGCTAGCGCGGCGCGGTTTGAACAAGTCTTAACGCTCTTACCAAACTTAACCCCTGCCTCGCGTAACTCTGCCACTTTGGTGCCAATGATCTCTAGCGCGTTAGAGCCTGAATAGATCGCGGCGGCGGCTGACTTGATAGTGTCGATGGTATTGAATGACTTAGACATGGTGTATTCCCCTTATGTATCGGTGCAATGAGTTGCCATTACTTAAACCGATGACTCTATTGTGCCTATGTTTTATGTGTTTGTCAATCGTTCTATCACGTTGCATCACGTTTCCAACTTTCCTACCCGTAGGAGAAAGTGACCAGTTCCCGCGACCCCACCCGCCCCCGACCCCCTCGATAGGGTTTGGGACTCCGTAGCTGAGCATTACACTGTATTACGCTCAAACAATCACCACAATTTTTCAAATCAACCCCCCCCCCCCC
>JACCDQ010117468.1_pt1 | contig 12661 bp, 8 predicted proteins | sample 7446031 | NCBI WGS metagenome assembly JACCDQ01 (sample SAMN15323442, study PRJNA562643) | freshwater metagenome | isolation source: river surface water | place: USA:Blue River Watershed | collected 2017-08-17
CGCGCGCCGTGTCGCGCGAGCAGATTGCGCGCGAGGTCGCACGCCGCCGTACCTTCGGCATCATTTCCCACCCGGATGCCGGCAAGACCACGCTGACTGAAAAGCTGCTGCTGTTCTCAGGCGCGATCCAGCTCGCCGGTACCGTCAAGGCCCGCAAGAGCGGCCGTCACGCGACCTCCGACTGGATGGAGATCGAAAAGCAGCGCGGCATCTCGGTGGCCAGCTCGGTGATGCAGTTCGAGTACCGGGACCACGTGGTGAACCTGCTCGACACGCCGGGTCACCAGGACTTCTCCGAAGATACCTACCGCGTGCTGACGGCGGTCGACTCGGCGCTGATGGTGATCGATGCCGCCAAGGGCGTCGAGGCGCAGACCATCAAGCTGCTGAACGTGTGCCGCATGCGCGCCACGCCCATCATCACCTTCATGAACAAGATGGACCGCGAGACCCGCGATCCGCTGGAATTGCTCGATGAAGTGGAATCGGTGCTGGGCATCCAGTGCGCGCCGGTCACCTGGCCCATCGGCATGGGCAAGAATTTCCGCGGCGTGTATCACCTGCTGCGCGACGAGATCATGTTGTTCGCGGCCGGTAACGAGCGCGCGGACCAGAGCTTTGAAGTCCTGAAGGGCATCGACAATCCGAAACTGGCCGAGATGTTCCCGCTCGAGATCGAGCAGCTGAAGATGGAAGTCGAGCTGGTGCATGGCGCATCGCATCCCTTCGATCTCGACGCTTTCCTCGCCGGCAAACAGACACCGGTCTTCTTCGGCTCGGCAATCAACAACTTCGGCGTGCGCGAGATCCTCGATGCGCTGCTCGACTGGGCGCAGCCGCCGCGCGAGCGCGATGCCAGCATGCGCACCGTGCAGCCGGACGACACGGCCTTCTCGGGCTTCGTGTTCAAGATCCAGGCCAACATGGACCCGGCGCACCGCGACCGCATCGCCTTCCTGCGCGTATGCTCGGGACGCTTCGAGCGCGGCATGAAGGTCAAGCACCTGCGGCTCAACCGCGACATCAAGGTGTCGTCGGTGGTGACCTTCATGGCGTCGACGCGTGAACAGGTTGAAGAGGCCTATGCAGGCGACATCATCGGCTTGCCCAACCACGGCAACATGCAGATCGGCGACAGCTTTTCCGAAGGCGAACTGCTGCAGTTCACCGGCATTCCTTACTTCGCGCCGGACTTCTTCCGTTCGGTACGCATCCGTAACCCGCTGAAGGTCAAGCAGCTGCACAAGGGTTTGCAGCAGCTGGGCGAAGAGGGCGCGGTACAGGTGTTCAAGCCGGTCAATGGCGGCGACCTGGTGCTGGGCGCGGTCGGCATGCTGCAGTTCGAAGTGGTGGCCAGCCGCCTGATGAACGAGTATGGCGTCGATGCCGTTTTCGAAGGCACCAGCATCAGCAGTGCGCGCTGGGTGTCCTGCGATGATCGAAAGATGATGGCCGATTTCGAAAAGTCGTCGGCCGGTGCTCAGCTGGCACACGATGCGGCCGGTAACCTCGCCTTCCTCGCGACTTCGGGCGTCAACCTCAAACTGACCCAGGAGCGCTGGCCCGGCGTGACATTCCACACCACGCGCGAACATGCAGTGAAGGTGGGCTGAGTCGTCACCGGCGTTCGCGCGTTCGCAGAGCGCCATATTGTGACGCCTGGTGAGGCTTGGTGACTCGTGATGACTCGTGATGACACGCCGATGTCGTATCGATGACATCGGCATGACAGTGTGATGACCGGAAGGCCCGTGACCGGCCTTCCGGTTCCCCAAGGCGTCGCGTCCTTTGCGACCCCTCAAGCAAGGCTCATCGCCTTTTCCCTAGACTGTGATCCTTTCTCGCGGCAGCTGCCGCGGTGAAGGCGCTCATCTTATTTGTCGGGGGAAGCCATGTTGACTGCGACTTATTCCATCGTCGCGCTGAAGCTGGAGCAAAGCCGGGCGCGCTGGACGTTTTCATCAATACAGCAATACATCCTGGGCAGCATACGCAACATCAAGTCGGCGGGCGGCATCGATTTCGAGAGCATGCTGAACCGTCTCGCGCAATTCGAGCAGACCTGCCACCAGCGCAAGATGGAAGTGTTCGTGATACCCGCATTACGCCGCTTCACGCACGAGGCCGATGCGCTGCTTGACGAGCTCGAGTCGCTGAGCGAAGCCAGCCTTGCCTTGTTGCGCTCGCTGCGCGACAAGCTGCACCATGCCTTGCGACAGGGGGCGGCAACGGTCGAGGAAATCTGCGATTCACTTGAGCAGTGTTGCGCGACACTGTACCGACGATTGACGCGTGAAGAGGAGCTGGTGCAGATTGCCGAGCGCGCGATTCCCGGCGATGCCTGGTTTGGTATCGCGGCCGACTTCATGTCGCATGATGCGCGCATGACCAAGGCGATGGCACCGGTACACGACGACGAAGAGGAGTAACCGTACGCGAGGGCTGGCCGGACATGCTTGCCATGCCCGGAAATGTTTGGCAAGGTTCAGGCGAAGACTACCTTCGCCCGGACCATGACCAAGTACCTGAAATTCACCACCCTGTCGCTGCGCGACCTGCTGACCACCTTCGGTCCGCCGCTGGTGTTGCTGATCGCGCTGGCCTGGCTGGCTTACCGCATCATCGATCCTTTCCCGCCCAAGGTCGTCACGATCTCCACCGGCCAGGAAAACAGCGCCTACGAGTTGCTGGCCAAGCGCTATGCAACGGTGCTGGCGCGGCAGGGCATCACGGTCAGGCTGCAGCGCTCGGAAGGCTCGTTCGAGAATTTGCAGCGGCTGCAAGATCCCGAGTCCGGCACCGATGTCGCATTCGTGCAGAGCGGCTCGACCACGCTGCAGAGTTCCGAGCGTTACGACCTCGTGTCGCTTGGCAGTCTGTTCGTCGAGCCGATCTGGCTGTTCTATCGCGCTGGCGTGAAAATCGACGGCATTCCCGATTTGCGCGGCAAGCGCATCAACGTCGGCTCGCGCGGCACCGGCGTGCCGCAGATGGTAGAAAAGCTGCTCGACGCGAACGGCGTACAGATCAGGCAGGTGAAGTTGTCCGAGCTCGACAATACGCCGGCGACCATGGCCCTGCTGGCCGGGACGATCGACGGCATGGTGTTCAGCTCGTCGCCTGAAGCGCCGCTGATCCAGATGCTGCTGCAGACGCCGGGCATACGACTGCTGAATTTTTCCCAGGCTGATGCGTATGCGCGTCGCTTTCCTTTCCTTTCGCACGTGAGCCTGCCGCATGGCATCGTCGACCTCGGGCGCAACATACCGTCCCGCGATTACCAGCTGATCGCGCCTACCGCGACGCTGGTCGCGCGCGACGACTTGCATCCGGCGCTGCTGGACTTGCTGGTGCAGGCAGCCGCCGAAGTGCATGGCGGCGCGGGCTGGTTCCAGAAGCGCGGCGAGTTCCCGAACCCGAGCTATACCGAAGTCCCGGTCGCGGAATCGGCCGAGAAGTTCTACAAGGGCGGCCCGCCGCTGCTGCAACGTTACATGCCGTTCTGGCTGGCGAATTTCTTCGACAGGATGTGGATCGTGATTGTTGCCTTCGGCGCCTTGCTGGTGCCGCTGACGCGCGTGGTGCCGCCGCTGTATGTGTGGAAGGTGAGGTCGCGCATCTATCGCTGGTACGGCCAGCTGCGCAATGTCGAAGGTGAGGTCGAACACGCGTTGGAAACCGGTGATGCGACGGAGCGCCAGCGTGTCTTCGGCGAGCAGATGAAGAAGCTGGACGATATCGAGCGTCGCGTGAATCAGTTGACGATACCGCTCTCGTTTGCCGAAGAGTTGTACGACCTGCGCAGCCACATCAACTTCGTGCGCAAGCGGCTGGGCTGGCTGATGCAGTCAGTTGTGTCTGACAGGGCGGTCGCCGAGTGAGTGGTCGCCGCCATTGGCCGCGAACCAGCCCGGCGCTTCAGGCAAGACTTTCGGGATGCTGGCAGCGCTGCAAACGCAGCGCAGACCGGTAGTGCTGCTTCAGGCGCCAACCCAGGGCAGGCCCGCCTTGCACCAGCCGCCCACAGTCTTGCGATGGCCTTCGCCATCGCGATCCCCTTCAAAGCCTTCGAGGATGTCGTAGCAGTGGCGAAAGCCCCTGGCCGTTGCCGCTTCGGCCGCGAAGCGCGAACGCACACCGGAGCGGCACAACATCAGCAGCACGTCGTCGTGGCTGGCGAGCTCTTCGAGTTGATCGACGAAGTCGGGGTTCTTCGCGCCGCCCGGATAGGTCGACCACTGCAGGGCCAGGTGCTGGGCTTCCGGAATCGCGACGCGGCCCACCCAGTCGCGCTCGGCTTGCGTGCGCACGTCCAGCAGTTTGACGCGGGGATCGGCCGCAATCAACGCCATCGCTTCGGTCGGCGTCACTGCACCGGCGTACGGCCAGCCAGCTTGTTGGCGGCGCTGCTGGGCAAGGCTGAGGATGGATGCGGTATCGGTCATGGCGGTGGAACGAGATGGGTGACAAGGAAGCGCCGATTATAGGGCCAAGGGTAGGGCCGGGACGGCACGGCGACAGGCAAGGGCCCGAAGGGCAGGGCGCGAAGGAAGGCGCGACATCAGGCGTGAAGCTCGGGAGCCATCACCTCGGGATTGCATCAAAATGGTGCATTAGAGAAAAATTGCACCAAAACAAGGCTTTGAAAAAACATTGCACCATTTTGGTTGATTGGCAGTCATAGACGGGTGCAGCGGCGGTCCCGGCAAGCCATTGTTCTGACGAGGATTTTTTTCCGCTTCGACGACGCCAAAAAGGGCGCTCGCGTGGGTGTTGATGGCATGGAATCTGCTATCATCCCGAGCCGAGTTCCGGTCTCTTTCCTTGCGCAGCTTGCATGCCTGCTTGCGCCTAGTCGACTAACTGGTACCAACCCAACAACGCAACTCAACAAGTAACCCTCCAGGAGATTTACATGGCAAAGACGGCCGCAGATGTATTGAAAATGGTGAAAGATAACGAAGTCAAATTCGTCGACTTCCGCTTCACTGACACGCGTGGCAAGGAGCAGCACGTCACTGTGCCGGTTTCCCATTTCGATATGGACAAGTTCGAGTCGGGCCACGCTTTCGACGGTTCGTCGATCGCCGGCTGGAAGGGCATCGAAGCGTCCGACATGCTGCTGATGCCGGATCCGAGCACCGCCAACATCGACCCGTTCATGGAAGAGACGACCCTGTTCTTGCAGTGCGACGTCATCGAGCCGAGCGACGGCAAGGGCTACGACCGCGATCCACGTTCGATCGCCAAGCGCGCTGAAGCCTACCTGAAGGCCTCGGGCCTGGGCGACACCGCCTACTTCGGTCCGGAACCGGAATTCTTCGTCTTCGACAGCGTGCGCTGGAACGTCGACATGTCGGGCTGCTTCGTGAAGATCGATTCGGAAGAAGCCTCGTGGAGCACCGGCGAGAAGATCGAAGGCGGCAACTCGGGCCATCGTCCGTCGGTCAAGGGCGGTTACTTCCCGGTCCCGCCGGTCGACAGCTTCCAGGACATGCGTTCGGAAATGTCGCTGGTCATCGAATCGCTGGGCATCCCGGTTGAAGTGCACCACCACGAAGTGGCTGGCGCTGGCCAGATGGAGCTGGGCACCCGATTCTCGACCCTGACCGAGCGCGCTGACTGGACCCAGGTTCAGAAGTACGTCATCTGGAACGTCGCCCACAGCTATGGCAAGACCGCGACCTTCATGCCGAAGCCTATCGTTGGCGACAACGGTTCGGGCATGCACGTGCACCAGTCGGTCTGGAAAGATGGCAAGAACCTGTTCGCAGGCGACGGCTATGCTGGCCTGTCCGAGTTCGCGCTGTACTACATCGGCGGCATCATCAAGCACGCCAAGGCGCTGAATGCGATCACCAACCCGGGCACCAACTCGTACAAGCGTCTGGTTCCGGGCTTCGAAGCACCGGTCAAGCTGGCTTACTCGGCGCGTAACCGTTCGGCTTCGATCCGTATTCCGCACGTCGCGAACCCGAAAGGCCGTCGTATCGAGACCCGCTTCCCGGATCCGTCGGCGAACCCGTACCTGTGCTTCGCAGCCCTGCTGATGGCAGGCCTGGACGGCGTGCAGAACAAGATCCACCCGGGCGAGGCAGCATCGAAGGACCTGTACCACCTGCCGCCGGAAGAAGACGCAAAGATCCCGACCGTGTGCTCGTCGCTCGACGAGGCACTCGCTGCGCTGGACAAGGATCGCGAGTTCCTGACCCGCGGTGGCGTCTTCACCGATACCATGATCGACGCTTACATCGAGCTGAAGATGCAGGAAGTCACTCGCTTCCGCATGACCACGCACCCGATCGAGTTCGACATGTACTACTCGCTGTAATTTCCACCCGGAATAACAGGTACATCGGCAAGGCAAAAGAGGCAGCTTCGGCTGCCTCTTTTTTCATCTGTGATGTTGTTTTATTGATAAATTCGTGCAGCAGAGTTCTGGTATACAAGGAACAGGCTAACGCCGGAATGCCACCTTCCTGATGAGGGGGCGAACCGGGCAGGGAAGGCCGCCGCAAACCAAGGACGATGAGCATGATTTTTATCTGGCCAGCCATTCGAGACGCCAACCGCTACGCCAACCGTTTCGCCATCCGATACGTCGCCCGGTGCGGATTTCGGTTTGCTGCATTGGCAGCGCTGCTGCTGCCCGGCCTGACGCCGGCGCCGGTGCAGGCGCAAGGCGTTTACCTGTGCACGCAGCCCAATGGCGTGCGCGAATACCGCAATACCGGTGACACGCGCGGATGCCGCCGGCTCGACCTCGAACCCCTGTCACAGATACCGGGGCCGACGCTGCAGGCCAAGGCCGATCCTGCCTTCCCGCGCATCGATAGTCAGGTACAGAAGCGCCGCGACCAGGACCGGTTGCAAATCCTGATGGATGAAGTGCGGGCCGAGGAGGGCAAACTGGCCGAACTGCGCAAGGAATACCAGAACGGCGAGCCCGAACGCCTGGGTAGCGAACGCAATTATGCGAAGTACCAGGACCGCGTCGCCCTGATGCGCGACGAGATCGCACGCAGCGAAAAAAATCTCGAAGCGCTGCGGCGCGAGATCGGGCAATTAAAATAAGGCGCTCAGTAGCCACAAGGTACAAGGCGCTTCGGCGGCGTCAGGCGGGGGCGGTAAACTGCTGCAAGGCGCGGTTCTTGCAAGCTTGGGCCGGGTAGCGAGAGCAAACCCGGGCCATCCCGAATCATCCCGAACCACTGCGAACCACGACGAACCATCCCGATTCCCTGATCCGGCCTGCCGGATCGCATTCGACATCCATGCTCAATATCCTGTCCACCTCGCTGGGCGGCCTCGACCTGCTTGCCTCGGCCGTCCTGATCCTCGATACTCAGGGACGCATCGCCTATGCGAACGCCGCGGCCGAAACCCTGCTCGAAAATTCGTTCAAGGTCTTGCACCGCCAGAAGCTGGCCGACCTGTTCGTCAACGGCGGCAAGCTGTCGTCGATTTTCGATCAGGCGATGCAGAGGACATTCGATGAGAAGCGCGAAGACCTCGTGCTCGAGCGCATTGGACGCAGTGCGTTGCACCTGAACATGGTCATCTCCGTCATCGATGACCCGGACAATCCGGTCCTGATCGAGTTGCGCGAAAACGTACAGCAAGTGAAGCTCGACCGCGAAGAGCGCATCCTCGACCAGACACAGGCGAACAAGGAGCTGATTCGCAACCTCGCGCATGAGATCAAGAATCCGCTGGGCGGCATACGCGGGGCGGCGCAATTGCTGGAACTGGAGTTGCCGGGGCAGGGGCTGAAGGACTTGCGTGAATACACGCAGGTGATCATCAAGGAATCCGACCGCCTGCAGACGCTCGTCGATCGCCTGCTGGCTCCGCATCGCCGCCCGCAGATCGTCGGCGACGTGAATATCCATGAAGTATTCGAGCGCGTGCGCAGCCTTATTCTCGCCGAGTTCCCGCAGGGCTTGCGCATCGTGCGTGATTACGATTTGTCGCTGCCCGAGTTCAGGGGCGACAAGGAGCAACTGATCCAGGCGGTGCTGAACATTGCGCATAACGCGGCCCAGGCGCTCGCACCGCGCATTGCCAATGGCGATGCCGAACTGATTCTTCGCAGCCGGATTGCACGCTCGATCACGATTGCCAAAGTCCGTTATCGGCTGGCACTAGACTTGCATATCGTTGATAACGGTCCGGGTATACCGGCTGAATTGAAGGACAGGATCTTTTATCCGCTTGTCTCCGGCAGGGATGGGGGCAGCGGGCTGGGGCTGACACTGGCCCAGACCTTCATACAGCAGCATTCAGGCGTTATCGAATGCGAAAGCCGGCCCGGACAGACAGACTTCCGCATCCTGATCGCGTTGCCATAAGTCAGTGCATTAAATTGCACTGATATGGTGCAAAATCAGGGTGCAGCATCGCCCCACAAGAATGCACATGAAACCAATCTGGATAGTCGACGACGACGAATCGATACGTTGGGTCCTGGAAAAGGCCCTGGCTCGCGAAAACCTCGCCACCCGTAGCTTCGCCAACGTCAGGGACGCTGTGGATGCGCTGCAGTCCGGCACCCCGCAGGTGCTGGTCTCGGACATTCGCATGCCTGGCGAGTCCGGCCTCGAGCTGCTGCAGATCGTCAAGGCGCGCCATCCGGGGCTGCCAGTCATCGTGATGACCGCGTTCTCCGACCTCGATTCCACGGTCGCGGCCTTCCAGGGCGGCGCTTTCGAATACCTGGCCAAGCCATTCGACCTCGACAAGGCGGTCGAGCTGATTCGCCGCGCGCTGGAAGAAAGCTTGCGCGAGTCCGGCGGCGAGGCCGCTGCCGCTGAAAACCCCGAGATCCTCGGCTCGGCTGCCGCGATGCAGGACGTGTTCCGTGCGATCGGCCGTCTGTCGCAATCGAACGTGACGGTGCTGATCACCGGCGAATCCGGTTCAGGCAAGGAGCTGGTCGCACGCGCGTTGCACAAGCACAGTCCGCGCGCATCGCAGCCCTTCATCGCGCTGAACACTGCCGCGATTCCGAAGGACTTGCTCGAATCCGAACTGTTCGGCCATGAGCGTGGCGCGTTCACCGGCGCGCAGGCGATGCGCCGCGGTCGCTTCGAACAAGCCGAAGGCGGCACGCTCTTCCTCGATGAAATCGGCGACATGCCTTTCGATTTGCAGACGCGCCTGCTGCGCGTGCTGTCGGATGGCCACTTCTATCGCGTCGGCGGCCATCAGTCGCTGAAGGCCAACGTGCGCGTGATCGCAGCGACCCACCAGAACCTCGAACAGCGCGTGCGCGACGGCCTGTTCCGTGAAGACTTGTATCACCGTCTCAACGTGATTCGCTTGCGCCTGCCGTCGCTGCGCGAGCGTCGCGAAGACATCCCGGTACTGGCCCGTCATTTCCTCGCGCAGAGCGCGCGCCAGCTGGGCGTCGAAGCCAAGCGCCTGTCGGATCAGGCCATGCATTTCCTGAGCTCGCTGGACTTGCCGGGCAACGTGCGCCAGCTCGAGAACCTGTGCAACTGGATCACCGTAATGGCCCCGGGCCAGACGGTAGAGATCAAGGACTTGCCGCCGGAGCTGATCGAAGGCTCGGGCGCGGCGATGCCGGGTGCGACCATGCACGCTGCCTCGATGGCGGCCGGCTCCGTGTCAGTGAACGCGATGCCGCTGTCATCGCCGACCCCCGCTGCGGCAATGCCGTCGTCCTTCGGCTACAACGGCGATGCGATGCCGATGGCCCGCGAGGCGGCGGCACCGGTGATGGTCGGCGCGCCGCAAGAGCGCAGCAACTGGGTCAGCATGCTGGAAGCGGAAGCAGCGCAGATGCTGTCTGCGGGCCAACCGGAAGTGATGGATGCGCTCGGCCGCATGTTCGAGTCGGCGCTGATCAAGACGGCGCTCAAGCATACGCATGGTCGCAAGAACGACGCCGCGATTCGCCTCGGCATCGGCCGCAACACGATCACGCGCAAGATCCAGGAACTGGGTATCGAAGGCGGCAAGGACGATTAAGTTTTTTCAGCCGAGGTCTTTCAGCCGGCGCCACAGCGTGGTCCGGCTGATGCCCAGATGAGCTGCCGCTTCTGCACGATTGCCGCCAAAGCGCGCCAGCGCTGCCTTCAACGCTGCATCGCTGCCCACCGCCAGGGCTGCTGTCGGCTTGCCACCCACTTCTCCTTTCATCGGCAATCCCGGGCGTGTGCCTCGTGCCGCCAATGAGGGCGGGTTTTGCACAGTCAGCATGTTGTCCAGTTCCGGCGCCAGTTGGGCCAGGAAGCCCGGCGTCAGCGCTTGCAGGGGCTCGATGGCGAGGAAGAGCGCAACGCGTTGCATCAGATTGCGCAGTTCGCGCACATTGCCGGGCCAGCGCCATTCCTGCAGGGTGAGGGCGCAGGCCTGCAACTCGGCATGCAGGTTTGCATTCGGTCTTACGCCCAATTCCGCCAGCGATTGTTTCAGGAACCACTCGGCCAACGGCACGATGTCTTCGCGTCGTTCGCGTAGCGCCGGTATCGCCAGCCGCAATACGCCGAGGCGGTAGAACAGGTCGGCTCGGAAGCGACCGTCAGCAACGCGTTCGTCTAGCCTGCAGTGCGTGGCGCTGATGATGCGCACATCAATCGTGATGGGCCGCGTGCCGCCGACACGCACTACTTCCTTTTCTTCCAGCACACGCAGCAGCCGCGTCTGCAAGGCCAGTGGCATCTCGCCAATCTCATCAAGGAACAGCGTGCCGCGATGCGCAGCTTCGAACAGGCCGGCATGGCCGCCACGGCGCGAGCCGGTGAATGCGCCTTCTTCGTAGCCGAACAACTCAGACTCAAGTAGCGATTCCGCGATCGCGCCGCAGTTCACCGCGACGAAAGGCCGATCGTTCCCGCCGCGCTGGCTTTCGCGATGGATGGCTTGCGCCACCAGTTCTTTCCCGGTACCGGTTTCGCCTTCGATCAGCACCGTGGCCGGCGACTTCGCATACATCGTCACCGTCTGTCGCAGTGCCTGCATGGCATCGGAATCGCCACGCAGCGCCTTCAGACCGTGTTTCGCACGCAGGTCGGCCGGCACCGCATGCAGGCGGCCGCGCGGCGCCTCCTGTCGCGTGGCGCGCGCGATGTCGAACGCATCTTCGAACGCTTGTCTGATCGAGCCGGCCGAGTAGACAAACACGCCGGCCAGTCCCGCTTCCTCGGCCAGGTCCGTGATCAGGCCGGCGCCGACGATGGCCTTCACGCCAGCGGCCTTCATCTCGCTGATCTGAGCGCGCGCATCTTCCACGGTGACATAGGTGCGCTGCAGGATGGGCAGGCCGAAGGTCTGCTGGAATTCTTCCAGTTCGGGCAGGGGTTCCTGGTAATTGATCAGGCCGATCTCGGGTGCGATCTTGCGCGCACGTGCCAATGCCTGCATCACGTCGAAACCGGTCGCCTTCGCGATCACCACCGGCAGCGACAATTGGCTCTTCAAGTACGCGCCGTTCGAACCGGCCGAGATCACCGCGTCGCAGCGCTCGGTCTGCAGGCGTTCGCGGATGTGGGCGACCGCCTCTTCGAAACCCAGTTGTATCGGCTCGATGGTCGCGCGATCGGCATATTCGACCGAGATGTCGCGGAACAGGTCGAACAGGCGCGAGATCGACACCGTCCAGAAAACCGGGCGAGCGCTGTTGTCGCGGGCGGGGAGGGGGGGGCGGACCATGTTCAGGCAGGGCTTGGGAAGGTGATCTGCGGGTGAAAAGCCAGCGACAAGCCGGCGAAAATCAAGCGAAAAACGGGCGGCAAAGCAGGAGACAGCCAGAAGACTACCGGGACGCCTCGCAGCATCCGCTACATCTCAGACGATGTTTCACCTACGTTTCATGTTTCAATCGAAGTGAACATTGAAACACAGCTTGAAACGTAACGCCAGCTCATTGTCGACGTCTCGTCCGGAGATCGGACGGCAAGCCCTTGTTTTCAAGGGGCTTTTTTTCTTTCTATTTTGAAACCGAATCCGATGATCGATTGGCACAGCGATTGCAATGTGGCTTCCCTGTTTATCCCCCCTGAAACCGTAAGAACAGGACAATTCACATGAGCCTCGCATCCCCGGGCGCCCGCTTCAGGCAGGCGATGAAGGAAGAGTCGCCGCTGCAGGTCATCGGCGCGATCAATGCCAACCACGCCCTGCTGGCCAAGCGCGCCGGCTTCCGTGCCATCTACCTGTCGGGTGGCGGCGTTGCTGCCGGCTCGCTGGGTCTGCCGGACCTTGGCATCTCGAACCTTGATGACGTGCTGACGGATGTTCGCCGTATCACCGATGTCTGCGACCTGCCGCTGCTGGTCGACGTCGATACCGGCTTCGGCTCGTCGGCCTTCAACGTCGCGCGCACCGTGAAGTCGATGATCAAGTTCGGCGCTGCTGCGATCCACATCGAAGACCAGGTTGGCGCGAAGCGTTGCGGCCATCGTCCAAACAAGGAAATCGTCTCCAAGCAGGAGATGGTTGACCGCGTGAAGGCCGCCGTCGATGCGCGTACCGATGAGAACTTCGTGATCATGGCCCGTACCGACGCGCTCGCCGTCGAAGGCCTGGAAGCGGCGATCGACCGCGCTGTCGCCTGCGTCGAAGCCGGTGCCGACATGATTTTCCCGGAAGCGATCACCGAGCTGGCCATGTACAAGCAATTCGCCGCCGCGGTGAA
>JACCDQ010496356.1_pt1 | contig 12661 bp, 8 predicted proteins | sample 7446031 | NCBI WGS metagenome assembly JACCDQ01 (sample SAMN15323442, study PRJNA562643) | freshwater metagenome | isolation source: river surface water | place: USA:Blue River Watershed | collected 2017-08-17
CATATACCCACTTTCGATAAACGCACCCGCACTTCCCCGAACTTTGGCTCGGGAGTTTCAATGTCTTTTATCAGAATTTCGTTGGGTTTATTTAAAAAGGCACTACGCATGAAAATCTATGATTAGAATGGTTGTTTTGTTTTAGAAAAGTGCGGAGTTGTTATATCATCCCTTCAGGATTTTGTGTTTTTGTTGAATGTTCTTGTTATAATCATGTCATCCCTTCGGGATTGTTGATTATTCGTTGAATGTTTGTGCTATAAATGTTTCATCCCTTCGGGATTTTATTCAAATTTGAAAAACCTCGAAGAGGTGCTATGATTATAGAAAAACAGTCAAATATGGTCGTGAACCCCAAAGGGGTGATATATTCTTTCCTTATTTCATTACCAATAAACAACAACCACGATGAAATAAGCTACAAAGAAAATATATTTTGCTCAGAAAATAGCTTATTTATTTGAAATGAAGCATTTTTGCGGTTCGATTCTAATTCAAACCTATGACCTATTCAGACCTACAAAACCGCTTCAAAAACCTCATTGACAATAGCCCGATGAGCACGTTCCAACTCATAATCGTGTCTATTTGCTTTGTACTAAACATGAACGATGGCATTGATGTATTGGTGGTATCGTTTTCTGGTTCAGATATTACGAAGGAGTGGGGGCTCACAAAAACCGAAATGGGCTATGTCTTTAGTGCGGGTTTGGCGGGTATGATGGCAGGGGCATTTTTGCTTGCTCCGTTGGGTGATAGACTTGGTCGCCGTAAGGTTTTTCTGATTTCATTGACCTGTATCACGAGCGGAATGTTGTTGGTGTTTTTCTGCACGAGTTATACACAATTATTACTTTTGCGTTTCCTGACGGGTTTGGGTATTGGCGGAATTTTGCCAACGATGGCCGCCACGGCTTCGGAGTTTTCAAATAATAAAAACCGAGATTTCAATGTAGGGCTTGTGCAAGCTGGCTGGCCAGTTGGGGCAATTTTTACGGGTTTTTTCTGTGCATACGCCATTCCCGAATTTGGTTGGCGATTCGCCTTTTTGTTTGCGGGCGGTATTTCATTGTTGATGCTCATCGGTGTGTTTGTTTACATGACCGACTCACTGGAGTTTTTGGCAAAAAAACAGCCCGAAAACGCTCAACAAAAAATCAATGAGTTGCTCTCAAAAATGGGACATGATGGCATAGAAGCATTGCCACAAAAACCTGCCGAACAAACAGCCGCCCCGATAAAAGAATTATTCGAGCCTGCTTACCGAAATGCTACTTTCAAGGTTTGGGTGGCTATTTTCTTCGGATTCTTGACGCTCTACACGCTTATGAGTTGGGTGCCAAACATTGCCAAAGAAGCAGGTTTACCCTTTGAAATGGCCACTTATGTCGGTATCGCACTCAATGCAGGAGCAGCCATCGGTACGGCCTCAATGGGCTGGGTAGCTGGCCGACTGGGCTTGAAAAAAACGGTGCTGAGTTTTATGCTTTTGGCTTTTGCCGTGATGCTGATTTACGGCAATTTTACGCTTAATACGGCCATGATGTTTGTCATGATTTTCTTCATCGGCATTTTCGTGCAAGGTGGTTTCAATGGCATGTACCCAACGATTTCGAGGGTTTATCCCACCGAAATTCGTACCACAGGCGTTGGGTTTTCGATAGGTGTGGGGCGTATGGGAGCCATTCTTGGGCCAACACTTTTTGGTATTTTATCGGATGTTGGGCTAAGTATTCAGACACTTTTTAGCCTCTTTTCGCTGCCGCTTTTGGTAACTGGACTGGTTGTGTACAGCTTAAAATCGGAGAATTTGAGCTAAGATAACTGATGAAAATCATGTTTTCGGCATCAAATTTCTTTGTATTTTTGATTGATATTCAACCTTCTACTCATGTTAGTTCGACAACTTTTTAGTTTGGTGGCTGCTTTTATGCTCTTTGTTTGGTCATGTGCAAAATCAACCGAAAAAAAGAGTTCGAAGCCACTGCCAGATGACATCAACGTTTTGGCAGCTTTACCCTTGGCAGTAACAGCTCCAGCCAATAACCCCATTACCGACGAAAAAGTAATGTTGGGAAAACTGCTTTTTTTCGACCCCATTCTTTCGGGAAATAAAGACGTAGCTTGTGCCAGTTGCCATCACCCCAATTTTGGTTTTGCCGAAAGCTTAGAAATTTCGATTGGCGTAAATGGCAAAGGATTGGGCGAAAAACGTGAATTTCGAACGCCAAATGATATTCCTTTTGTGAAACGTAACTCACAAACAATTATCAATACGGCTTTTAATGGGCTCAACACCGAAGCACAAACCTCGCCAGATGCCGCACCCATGTTTTGGGATTTAAGAGCAAAAAGCCTTGAAAATCAATCGCTTGAACCCATAAAAACGTTTGAAGAAATGCGTGGGCATCTATACACGCAAGCCGAAGTTTTGGATAAAATATTGGATAGAATTAAGAAAAATAGCGAGTACCAACAATTATTTAAGGCTGCTTTTGGAACTGAGAATGCCATTACAAAAGAAAACTTGGCAAAAGCAATGGCTACTTATGAGCGTACGATTGTAGCGAATAATTCGAGATTCGACCAATATATGCGAGGCGACAACACGGCACTTTCTCAGAACGAAATAGATGGAATGATGCTTTTTCTGAAATCGGGCTGCTCGAAATGCCATAATGGCCCCATGTTTTCCGATTTCAAAACCCATACATTGGGCGTAGAAGACAACGAAAAAGTAGGCTTTTCGGACGATGGTTTTCAGAAAAAATACGCTTTTCGCACGCCTACGCTCCGAAATCTTCGATTTACGGCTCCTTATATGCACAGCGGAAAACTAAAAACGCTACAAAACGTACTCGAATTTTACGAAGATTTATCGGGCGGACAAATCAAAAACCCCAACGTAAAACCTCGGCAGCTCGACCCATTGATTGAGCATCTCAAAGTAAACTTCAAAGATATTTCGGCAATCATTGAGTTTTTGGGCACCCTCAACGACGATAAATTTGATAAAAGTATCCCAACAAAAGTGCCAAGTGGTCTAAAAGTTGGCGGAAATATCTAAACGATTAGGGCATAATAAAATGTATTTGTAAATTAGGGTCTTTTAACTAATATTCAATCCTACGAATTAATTTTAATCATGAAAAAACTATCAGTATTAGTATGTCTGCTGCTATCCGTTACGTTGGCCTTTTCGCAGAAAAAAGAAAAAGGTTGGGTTTCGCTTTTTGATGGAAAATCGTTTGATGGCTGGAAAATAAACGAAGACCATCCCGCTACCTTTTCTATCGAAGACGGAACAATAAAAGTAGCGGGCGAACGAGCCCACCTATTTTACGAAGGAAAGGTTGGTAACCACGATTTCAAGAATTTTGAACTTAAAATAAAAGCAAAAACGCTCCCTGGCTCAAACTCAGGTATTTTTATTCATACCGATTATCAGGCAAAAGGCTGGCCCGAAAAAGGCTACGAAATACAAGTAAACCAAACCCACACCGACTGGCGTAAAACGGGCAGCTTGTATGGCATTAATGATGTAAAAGAAAACTTTGCGAGAGATAATGAGTGGTACGAATACCACATAATCGTGCAAGACAAACACATAATTATCAAGATAGACGATAAAGTGGCGGTTGATTATAACGAACCAGACCCACTACCCGAAAAACGTGGTTTAAAGCACCTTAGTTCAGGCACAATCGCCCTTCAAGGTCATGACCCGAAGAGTATCGCTTACTTTAAAGATATCAAGATTAAGATTTTGAAGTAAAAAGACTATTTTATTAAGATTATCGATAGGCAATCTCCGCAAAAGTCCATAAACAACAAAAAAGCACCCTTTTGAGGTGCTTTTTGCATTTTTTGGAGGTCCCGAGCGGATTCGAACCGCTGTAGAAGCTTTTGCAGAGCTCTGCCTAGCCACTCGGCCACAGGACCATTTTAATTTACGAATTACGATTTCAGATTTACAATAGCTCATATACTGCCTCGAATTCGGATTGCAAAAGTACAAGACTCGTGCCAAACTCCCAAAGTTTTTCTGAAAAAAAATATAAATTTTCTCTAATAATAAAATTTTCAAAGAATTGGTTGTTTGTAAGTGTTTGATAGTAAGTGCCTTATGAATGTAATTCGTCATTCGTAATTCAAAATTCGTAATTTTCATGCAACCCTCTCGACAAGTTTTTGCATCTTGCTACTGAACACACTATTTTATGGCTAAACTTTTATCACTTTTCTCAAACGAATACGACCTCGCAAGGGCCGTACAGCGGCAAGACCCAAAAGCACAGACCAAACTTTATGAAAAGTTCTCGTCGAAAATGCTGGCGGTCTGCACTCGTTATGTAGGCGATAAAATGGAAGCAGAAGATGTGATGATTGATGGATTTATGCGAGTTTTCGATAAAATCGACCAGTTTACGTTTCAAGGAAGTTTTGAAGGTTGGGTACGCAAAATCATGGTAAACGAAGCCCTAATGTATGTTAGAAGCAAAAAAATAATTGTCGTTGACCTCGAATATGCCATCGAAGAACCTAACGAATCATCGTTTAGCACTGACCTCGAAGCATCAGATTTACTAAAACTCATCGAAGAATTACCCGTGGGTTATCGAACAGTTTTTAATTTATATGCCATCGAAGGATATAACCACATCGAAATCGGCGAGATGCTCGGAATTTCGGAAGGCACATCAAAGTCGCAGTTGAGCCGAGCAAGAGCAATGTTGCAGGCGAAGTTAGTTAAATTAGAAAATAAAGCTTTTGGATAATTTGGTTACGTGTTGATTGGCTACTTTTTATTGGCAACAAAACTAATAACCAGTAACTGATAACCAAGAACTAAATTTGAAGAGAAAATGAATACCATAATAAAAATGAAAAAACATCCGATTGACGACCTTTTTGCCAAAAAATTGGCAGAACATCGACAAGAGCCTTCTCAAAAAGCGTTCGAGAAGTTTCAGGCACGTTTACAAGAAAAACAGCAAAAACCAAAAGTAGGCTTTTTCTTGGGTAATCGTAATTGGACGTACTATGCCGCTGCGGCAGGTATCGCTATTGCTCTTTCGGTTGGATTTTTGGCTCAAAATGATACATCTATCGGTACAACAGTCGCAAGTGCGGATGTTCCATCTCATGATGTTCCATCTGTGAAGAAAAATACTATCGAGATAACTCCAGAAAAGATTAATAATCAGCCGATTGCATCGGTTGAGAACAATATAAAACCAGTACAGAATATTTCCAATCCCAATTTGCCAACGACGGTAAAGCAAGTTCAGCCTGTGGTAGTCACGCCCGAAAATACCATTGCAAACCTAAACCCTGTAACTCAGCCAGCAACAAATAATATCGTTGATGATTCGCCCGAAGAGCAAACAGGTATAGCAGCTACAACTACACCAATTTTTGAGAATCCAGTAGTTGAAACTACCAAACCAACTGAATCAGCATCGCAAGGTATTTTCAAAACAGATATTGGCGAGTCAGTTGTGGTAGTGCTTGAACCAGCAACTCCTGAAGCCGAAGTGATTCCATCTATCAGTCAGGATTCAAATATCTCTTTAGATGAAGCAAAACGCATAGGCGAAGAAAAAGAAGAAAAGGAGAAATCATTCATCGCTAAACTTTACGGCGAGTATAAGCATTTCAAATACGGAGAAAAAGTAGATTTGAAGAAGCTTGGTGTAAAAGATGTGCTTGCCCGTGTGGATGATAGCATAATAAAAGAAGACATCACCGATGTCCGTGATTTCGTACAAAGAAAAGTTAGTAGATTACAGCGTAAAGAATAAAACTGTCTGAACGATTAATAGTAGACGAAAAATAGAATAGAATAATGAAAAAACTACACTTAGCTTTACTCTTGATAATTAGTGCGTTATCAGTAAAGGCCAATTTTAAATCAGATACGACTATTGTCGAGTTTACCGATAAAGGTGTAAAAAAACGTGTAACAGTTTATACCTCAAGCAAACGAGATTTTGATTTGCCGAAAACGCTCGACCTCGAAAACGTTTTGAAAAGTGTAGGAGTTGATTCGCTCGAACGCAAAAAAGCAATCATCTTAGCAGGAGCAGATGGCTCAAAGCAAGATACTATTTTGGTGGTTGCTCGTGATGGCCGAGATATTAAAATTGTTTTGAGAGCCCCCAAAGAAGTAGTCGCTCGCCAGGATACGCTTCGCAATGATAAAGAAGACCATTGGAGTCGTGAAGACAGAGTTTATAAAGAAGAAGACCGAGATAATGATGATAAAGACGAATCTAAAAATAAAAAATCGGGTTCGGGAAGATTCTTCTCCCGCAGTGATTTTGGTCTTTATGTAGGTTTAAATAACTGGGCGAAAGGCTCAACAACTGGCTCTGAACTGGATACGTGGGGCTCAAGATACGTTGCATTATCATTCCAACGAAACGTGACGCTAATCAATGGCAAACAAGTAGATTTAGCTCTTACCTATGGCCCCGAAGTAGCTTGGAATAATTTTATGTTTCAAGAAAATAACGTAGCTCAAATGTCTGGTAAACAAGTAGTTTTCAAAGATTTTGGGCAGAATTTATCGAAAAGTAAATTAGTAGTACCGATGCTAAATCTACCAATGATGCTTAATTTTGGCTTTGAAGAAGCTAAATTTAGAATTGGCCTTGGTGGGTATGTTGGCTACCGAATTGGTGGTTACAGCAAACTAAAATATGAAGGTGGGAAGAAAGAAAAAATCAAAGGGAGTTACGGTTTAGAAGATTTTAGGTATGGTCTCACGGCCGAACTCGGAAAGCGTAAAGGAGCAACTTTCTTTGTACGATACGATATGAATGAAATGTTTAAAACCGACCAAGCCAATGCAGAGGGTTTACAAGCATGGTCTATTGGATTTCGATTATAAAATATCATTGTAGAAGACTTAGTAAAAAAGGCTATCCGATATGATTCGAATAGCCTTTTTTGCTACCTAATCTTTTGGGCTTTAATCGGTACACAGGTAAGAGAACAAGGGGGTAGTACCATTACAAATACAGAGGTAGTTGTCGTACAATTATTACTTGATTTGGCCGTTACTGTGTATGTCCCTGTTCTAACGTAAGTAGCAGGACTGATGCTCGGATTCTGTAATGTTGAAGTGAATCCGTTTGGACCACTCCATGAAAATGATGTTGCTCCAACTGCTATTAACTTTATATTAATAGTACCACCATCTTCTATATTAATATTGCTTGAGGCAGTAACCAATTTTGGTGGTGTACAAATTGGGGTCACAAGTACCTGAGTGGTTGCTGTAGTTGTACAAGTCCCTGTCGATAATACTACGAGCGTATAAGTTCCGCTGGCAGTCAAAAGAGCTGCGTTTATGCTCGGATTTTGAAGTGTTGAACTAAACCCATCTGGTCCACTCCAAATATATTTTGTTCCGCCAGTACTTGAGGCTGTAAAATTAATCGTATTTCCTTGATTAACAGGCGAATTACTCGAGGCGTTAACCAAAGTAGGCGGTGTACAAAGTTCTACCGAAATGATAACATTAGTGGTAGCTGTTGCAGAACACGTTCCCGATGAAATGACTGATAGTGTATAAATACCTTCATTTGATGAAGAGGCCGAAGTAATACTCGGATTTTGAAGTGTTGAACTAAACCCATTAGGCCCAGTCCAATTATATGTAGTGCCACCCGTGCTTGAAGCGGTAAAGTTAATCGTAGTTCCCGAGTTCACAGGCGAATTACTTGATGCCGTAACCAAAGTTGGTGGTGTACAGATATTAGGCATGATGATATTAACTGTTGTTGTGGCAGTAGCCGTACAAGTTCCTGCTGAGAGTACAGTTAAGGTATATGTGCCATTTGCCGCTAAAGTAGCAGAGGCAATACTTGGATTTTGTAAAGTTGAAGAAAACCCATTAGGCCCAGTCCAATTATAGGTATTACCACCTGTGCTTGAAGCGGTAAAGTTAATGGAAGCTCCTTGATTAACAGGTGAATTACTTAAAGCCTTAACCAAAGTAGGAGGAGTACAAGTTGGTACAATATTCACAGCCGTAGTTACGGTTACTAAGCAAGTTCCACTTGATAGAATTATTAAATTATATGTACCACTGGCTGCTAAAGTTGCCGACGAAATACTTGGGTTTTGTAAAGTTGAGGTAAATCCATTAGGGCCAGTCCAAGCATACGCTGTTCCTCCCGTACTGCTTACAGTAAGGTTAAGAGGATTTCCTTCTGCCACAGGTGAGTTACTTGATATCGTAACCAAAGTAGGCGGTGTGCAAGTTGGAGTAATAGTTACTGTTGTAGTAGCTGTAGCTGTACAGGTTCCTGATGATAAAACTGTAACCGTATAAGTTCCACTTGTGGTTAAAGTAGCTGACGAAATACTCGGACTCTGTAAAGTCGAGGTAAATCCATTAGGTCCAGTCCAATTATAGACAGTTCCACCCGTACTTGACGCTATTAAATTAACTGTATTGCCTTGATTTACAGGTGAATTACTTGACGCTGTAATTAGAGTAGGAGGCGTACACGTCGACGTAATAGTTACAGATGTAGTAGCTGTGGCCGTACAAGTACCCGAAGATAAAATCGTAACTGTGTAAGTTCCACTGGCTACTAATGTTGCCGATGTAATACTCGGATTTTGTATTGTTGAAGTAAATCCATTTGGTCCAGTCCATGAGTAGGTAGTACCACCTGTACTTGTTGCTGTAAAGGTTATTGTCCCACCCTCAACCACAGGTGAATTACTCGATGCAACAACATCTATTGGTGGCGTACAGCCCGTTAAACCAATATCTAAGCTATGGTTTGAGAGCGTAGTAGCTCCCGTCTGGAAATCAATAATAGCATATCCAGCCAAATCTACGGTAGTAGAAAGTCGAGCTTTATTTACTGGAACCGTAGGTATTTCTTGTACCCATTTCGCATCTGAGTCTCGCATTCTATCGGGTGTTTCTTCTTCATCAGGAGATAAAGTATTACCACCTGGAGCTATGTCTATCAGTTCTTTCGTTTTAACCCCATTCTGTGCCATACTAACACGTATCTGATATTTGTGTTCATACTTGATAGTATCCGTAACATTGGAGTTATTAAAACTATACTCTCCATTGGGTGAAGTAATAGTACTTCCAATTTGTAAGCCATCTTTTTCCATGTCATGAAGTGTAATTTCTACCCCACCAACCCCATTTTCATTCGGGTCTTGAATACCATTTTTGTTGCTATCAACCCAGATACGATTACCTAATTCAATAAATGATACCCCACAAGCCGCCTTCATATCTCCCACACCACCTGATTTACCGAGTGTACCTTTTTTACCAGCATATACTGCAAAACTTCTTAGTAGTGAGCCATCTTTATTATCGTAAATATGAAAACCACCGGCATGATAAACGTCATCGACTGGGTCCATGGCTGATGCCAATACTTCGCCTGTTCCAGGCATCAACATCAAACCTCCGTTTGTAATTTCGCTGTGAGCAGGCTTATCAAAGAACTTCCAATAATCCCGACCATAAAACTCTCCACCACCAAACCCCTCATCGTTATTTACCCCACTTCCAGTTAATGGCCCTGCTTGACCATTGTTTTCCATCTCGTAAATACCATTGTTGTTATATACTCTAAGAATATCGCCACTCACAAAACCATCATACAATTTACCATCATCAACAGGTGCCATTGCCTTAAAGCCTGTAATAAGGCCAAATCTATCCATTAAACCAATAATCATACTTCCATCAGTATCAAATTCTATATCCGAAATAATAGGTTGAGGATTAATTGCTGAGCCTACAAACTTACCATATTCGGCATCAAAAGTAGATGAACAAGCAACAGGAAATGTATTGCTCCACGGACGCCAATACCTGATATTCTGGCAAGCATCTGTTGCATCTGCTTGGCCTCTTTTGTAAGTAAGCGGAAATTGATAAAAAATAGAAAACTCTCCTGTTTTAGGGCTAAACTTGTAAATTGTTCCAGATAATGTAGTAGAATCTTGTGAAGCTTCGTTCGTACAGACCACCCCTAAATAAAAGTTCCCTTGGTATTCTTTTACACTCCAAGGCCTGTAATCACTATTAGGACATGGATTTGGTATGCTATATGATTTTACCGAAGCAATACTTGGTGTTTTTGCAGGTACTCCAACAAAAAAACTATAAAGCTTACGGTCATAGAGATTAACCATGTATAATGTTTTTTCATCACCCGAAAGTGCAATTCCACCAATCCCTACTTTTCCTGCGGCATCTACGCTGGCAGCATCCTGGCTTGTAAGTAGTTTATCGGCTGGTAAATCTGTATGTGGGTCAGGGCCTGTATTAATACCCAATATTTTTACATCAATGAGCTGACTTAAAATATTTGTTACAGCATCAAATTTGTATATTCCACCTGTTCCCAATGGTCCGAGTCCAACGTGTCTTCTGGTGACAGCACTCGTTAAAACAGTTTTACCACGAGCTTGATAGTCCATTCCCCAAAGAGAGCCAACTTCCGAAGCCTTAGCTATATGTACTGGCATAGGCCCTGTAGTGCCACCAACACCAGTTGCATAATAAGGAAGCGAAACGAGTGCATCGTCGTCTCCTGCTGAGCCACCACCCAAAGCATTTCCACTAACATAGCAAGGGGTATAAATCAAGGTGCCATCTGGTTGGCAATAATCATTAACAGTCAGAATGCCTAAATTAACATTGCTTGCTCCACCAGTAGGTACAGTTAAAAATTGAACATTGGTATTGCTATATCCTGCTCTTTTGCCATCACTATGAGCTCCAAGGCCAGTAAACTCAATTCTAACCATTGAACCAGCAGGTACTTCCGATGCCGAAAAACTATAATTACCGTTGATATCAGTTTGTTTAACAACGGTTGGTGCTGACGCATTGTATACACTTACAGTAATATTCCGCATACCGAGTTCATGCGGAGGGGTCTGACTTCCATCATTATTGAAATCTTTAAATACAGTTCCTGAAATTTGAGCAAAAGTTTCTGGTACCAAAAGAATACAACAACCCATAATCAAATACAAAAGTATACTTCTGTACTTTTTACAGAATGGTGCGTGTTTCATAACTTATTTCATGTTTTTTAATTTTAATAATCCAGCAGAATAAAATCTTTTAAGGAAAGCAAAATATTTTATAGTACTAAGTAATTTGTTGGGTGTAATTGCAAAGGCTATGCCATAAGCACAAAAAAAAAGAGCTTTTTTGCTGCCGTTTGATAAGTTTTTGGATGAAAACAGGGGTAGCTAAGTAATATTAATTCACATTTAAATACTTGAAAGTCAGAAAGTTGATAGTTGAATAGATTTATGCCAAAAAATAATATTTAAAAAAAATAAAAAAAAAAGTGCCTAACTATTTGACAAAATAAAAAAAGGATATAATTTTGCACTCCAATTCAGCGACAAAGTAAACAACGAAGTTTCTGAAAAGGGTATAGAAATAATTAAAGGGGGTGTACCAGAGTGGCCAAATGGGGCAGACTGTAAATCTGCTAGCTTACGCTTACGGTGGTTCGAATCCATCCGCCCCCACTCTTTAATTTAATGATTCTCAAGCGGGAGTAGCTCATTTGGTAGAGCGATAGCCTTCCAAGCTATAGGTGGCGGGTTCGAGACCCGTCTCCCGCTCTTAGTAAGTAAACAGTTAACAATTGACAGTTGTTAATCTTCGATTGATTGCTGTTTTGCTCGTAGCTGCTCACTGAAAAGCCTTTGTAGCTCAGTGGTAGAGCACTTCCTTGGTAAGGAAGAGGTCGGCAGTTCAATCCTGCTCAAAGGCTCTTTTCTTTCTTATTCATATAAGGAGACTTCCTAAACAGATGAGACTTAATGCTTTAAGTTTCATATTTATGTTAGCATTAGTTTAAATTAAGTATATAAGAACAATAATAATAGACTTTATCAATCATGGCAAAAGAGAATTTTGACCGTAGTAAGCCTCACGTAAATATCGGTACCATCGGTCACGTTGACCACGGTAAGACTACTTTGACGGCTGCCATCACGAAAGTACTTGCAGAAAAAGGTTTGGCAGAGAAAAGAGATTTCTCTTCAATCGATAATGCTCCTGAAGAAAAAGAGCGTGGTATTACAATCAATACAGCTCACGTAGAATATGCAACAGCTAACCGTCACTATGCACACGTTGACTGTCCTGGTCACGCTGACTACGTTAAGAACATGGTAACTGGTGCTGCTCAAATGGACGGTGCTATTCTTGTAGTTGCTGCAACTGACGGTCCGATGCCACAAACTCGTGAGCACATCCTTTTGGCTCGCCAAGTAGGTGTACCTCAATTAGTTGTATTCATGAATAAAGTGGATATGGTTGATGACCCTGAGTTATTAGAGTTAGTAGAAATGGAAATCCGTGAGTTATTGTCATTCTACAAATATGATGGCGATAATATCCCAGTAATTCAAGGTTCAGCTCTTGGTGGCTTGAACGGAGAGCCTACTTGGGTTGCGAAAATAGATGAGTTAATGGAAGCTGTGGATACATTTATTCCACTTCCTCCACGTGCAACTGACAAACCATTCTTGATGCCAGTTGAAGACGTATTCTCGATCTCAGGTCGTGGTACAGTTGTAACTGGTCGTGTTGAGCGTGGAAGAGTTAAAGTTGGTGAAGAGGTTGAGA
>JACCDQ010326357.1_pt1 | contig 12660 bp, 8 predicted proteins | sample 7446031 | NCBI WGS metagenome assembly JACCDQ01 (sample SAMN15323442, study PRJNA562643) | freshwater metagenome | isolation source: river surface water | place: USA:Blue River Watershed | collected 2017-08-17
ACTCGATAGGATTGATTTCCAAGTGGAATCACAAAGACTCCTTGATTAATAATCTCGTCGAAGTCCTGTGCTATTTTTACTGTTAGCACCTCTCCCTTCACCGATGTAAAAGGTAACCAATTGAAGAAAGGATTACGCCGAGCATGGTCTCCTTCACAAAAAATAAGCTTTTTAAAGCTTATCTGTACATGATTATCTGCATAGACCAACTGTTCAGGCAAAACGTTGTCTAAATTCAATTGTATTTCTTTCAATATTCCTTTTTCGAGGAAAAAAGTACGAAATGCCTTGAGCATTTTAGGTAAATCCAACCATCCCGAATGATTAGTGGTTACTCCACCTAAACTGTATTGCACCAATTCTTGATAAGTATCTCCTTGAAAATCTACGGTACCGAAACCTGCAAAACCATCTGTCGCCCCCTCTTGTTTAAAGACCTCCTGAATTTGTATATTTGAAAAAGGACGATAAATAGGTAGAGGATAGAAAAACGACTCTCCCAATACCTCTTCTAACTCTGTGTAAAAATCAGCCAGAAATGGGAACAAGTCATCAGCCATCCATGTCTTAGTCAACTTTTTACCTGTCACAGGATTATAAATTCCCCCAGCCACTTTAGACGAAGACGCTAAGTTTGGATTATCTAGCACTAGCACAGATTGTCCCTGTTTCCAAAGCGAATAGGCTAATACAGAGCCTGCAAGTCCCTGTCCTACAATTACAAAATCAGAAGAATATTGTTCCAAAAGAATTGATGTTTGAAAATAATGAGTACTATTTGTTAATTATCAAAGGAAATATATGCTGATTATTTCAGCAAGGTGGCAAGTATTCCATAATGTTATTTAGCTTTCACCAAGTCATGTTGTAGGATAACAAACTCAACCTGCTCATCTAAAGTCATAAAAGAGGTATCCATCAATACTGCATCTACTGCCTGCACCAGAGGTCCTTCTTCTCGAGTGGAGTCGATAATATCTCGTTTTTGAAGATTGGCCAAGATTTCGTCTAAATCTACAATCTCACCTTTATCCAATAATTCTTTTTGACGTCGTTCTGCCCGAACAACAGGGTCAGCCGTCATAAATACTTTTACCTCAGCATCAGGGAAAACCTTCGTACCAATATCTCGTCCATCCATAACCACTCCACGATGTTTGGCCATTTTTTGTTGTTGGGCAACCATTGCTTTTCTCACAGCCGTAATCGCACTCACTTCACTAACCAACTGAGAGATATACATTTTACGAATTTCCGTTTCTACATTAAGGCCATTTAAAAAAACATCGCTTGCACCTCTTGCTTCATTGAAATGAAAAGTTATATGAATATTTTCTAAAGCCTTAGCCACTTCAATCGGATTCGTTAGCGTAATATGATGTTCGTGAAAATAAAGACTAACCGCTCGATACATTGCACCCGTATCAATAAACGCATAGCCCAATTTTGCTGCTACCCGCTTCGCTGTCGTACTTTTTCCACAACTTGAATGCCCGTCCAGTGCAATAATGATTTTTTCCATGAGGTATGTAATTTTATGTAAAGATAGCTAACTTGGGAAGAAGTTAACCGATTGTAATAACTCAAAACAGTAGCAATATGCAAATAGAAGGCAATATCATTGATATATTCAACAAAAAAATATTTTTTGGTTCTATAAAAATTAACGGCCCCAAAATTGAACACATTCAAGAATTATCCGCTCAAATCGACCCTAAATCTCCCTATATCTGTCCCGGTTTTGTAGATGCACACGTACATGTGGAAAGCTCAATGCTTACCCCAATTCAATTCGCTCGCTTAGCGGTAGTACATGGCACCGTTGCTACGGTTTCTGACCCGCATGAGATTGGAAATGTGTTGGGTAAAGAGGGCGTAGAATACATGATTCATAATGGAAGACAAACGCCTTTTAAATTTTGTTTTGGAGCACCTTCATGTGTGCCAGCCACCATTTTTGAAACGGCAGGAGCTACTATTACGCCAAGCGATATTCAGTATTTGTTCGAGAACTATCCAGAAGTAGGTTATTTGGCCGAGGTGATGAATTTTCCAGGTGTACTGAATCAAGACCCCGATATGATGGCAAAAATTGCGTTGGCACAACAGTTTGCGAAACCTGTGGATGGTCACGCCCCTGGACTTAGAGGAGAGGATGCCAAACATTATATAGAAGCAGGTTGCCAAACCGACCATGAATGTTTCACGATAGAAGAAGCCCTTGACAAATTACAGTATGGGATGAAAATTTTAATTCGAGAAGGGTCGGCTGCTAAAAATTTTGAAGCCCTTATCGACTTATTACCAGCACATTTTGAACAGCTAATGTTTTGTTCAGACGATAAACACCCCGACAGCCTTGTGGCAGGCCATATCAACCAGCTAGTACAGCGAGCGTTAACAAAATACCCTACACTGTTATTTGAAACCTTACAAGTAGCTTGTGTAAACCCCGTTTTACATTACAAATTACCCGTAGGGTTACTTCGAGAAGGAGATGATGCTGACTTCATTATCCTGAACAACCTTAGCGAACTAAGCGTCTCAGCAACTTACCTAAATGGTATAAAAGTAAGTAACAATGGACAAACACTCATTGAAAATAAAGTAAGCTCGCTTGTAAATCAATTTGAATGTAGCCTCACTAAGCCTGAAGATTTTGATGTTGAAGCGTTAGGTACATCCATCCATGTTATCGAAGCAATAGATGGACAATTAATTACTAAGTTAGGAATTTACAATGCTAAGATTATAGATAAGCATGTTGTCTCTGATACGGAGCAAGATGTCTTAAAAATTGTCGTTTTAAACCGATACAAACCCGAAAAACCAGCAATTGGTTTTATCAAAAACTTTGGACTATTCCAAGGAGCAATTGCTTCTACAGTAGCTCATGATTCGCATAATATTATTGCCGTAGGAGTTGATAACACTTGCATTTGCAAGGCAATCAATTTGCTAATAACAGCCCAAGGAGGAGTCTCTGCAGTAGCTTCAGATGGCACAAATCAGGTATTAGAACTACCTATCGGAGGGTTAATGTCTGGTGATGACGGATATAGTGTTGCAGAAAACTACTCAGCCATAGATAATTTTGCCAAACAATTAGGTAGCAAATTGACTTCTCCATTCATGACCTTGTCATTTATGGCCTTATTGGTAATTCCCGAAATAAAATTATCCAATTTTGGACTTTTTGATGGAAAAAGTTTTGCATTTACCAATTTGTTCGCTAACTTGAATCAACAAACTAAAAACACTGTGTAAACAAATCGTTAAATAAGTAGAATCACTTAGCCTCTCATCAAGGTTTTTAGCGTTTTTTAGCATAGTCTATGATATAATGAACATAATCAACAAACCTGTTTTCCTTCCACCTATAATGAAGGAAAGCCAAAACTATTTTGAAACTTATCGGCTTCTCAAAAGTCATTTTACACTGGTTGTTCACGCTTCTTGATAGAAGAAACACACATTCATTCAAGTTCATTTTCTAATTGTACTTTTCCGCTATTCCTTACATAGCGGCATATATTTTTGCTTTTCAACTCCTCTAACAAACTAATACTTTTGTTTTTGAATAATTCTCTCTTTACCTTTCTTAATACATTGAGTTTAAAATTGTATGTTCCAGAAATCACCTCTGTGTTTTATTATCACCTAGGAGTTTTCTTAATCATAACCCCAAATGTTCCATATCAGTTAATGTAGCTCAAGAGAAATAGTAATCATGAACTATTACCTGCTAACAACTGTGGGAACGAAGATTTTTCCATCAAAAATTAAAACTAAAAACAAACATGAGAAAACTATTACTGATTAGCACCGTGTTGTTTTTTGCTCTAATGGGGCAAGTGGCAGCACAAACTAGGCAAGTAACAGGAAAGGTAACCTCTTCGGAAGATGGTTCACCTGTTCCAGGCGTTAACATTTCGATTAAAGGGACTAACAAAGGAACAATCACGAGTGGTGATGGTGGCTTCCAAATTTCAGTAGGAAGTGGTTCTAGTTTGACATTCTCGTCAGTAGGTTACACGGCACAAACCATTCCAGTGGGTTCTCAGACAGTAATCAACGTACAACTTGTACCAAGCACGGCAACTTTATCTGAAGTTGTTGTAACAGCTTTGGGTGTATCAAGAGAGAAAAAATCACTAGGATACGCATCGCAAGAAGTGAAAGGCGATGCCGTTAATACGGCTAAAGAAAGTAACTTCATCAACTCGTTGTCAGGTAAAGTTTCAGGTGTTGAAATCAAGCGTAACAACAACATGGGTGCTTCAACAAACATCGTTGTACGTGGTTTCAAATCATTAACAGGTAACAACCAAGCCTTATTCGTTGTAGATGGTGTACCAGTAGATAATTCAAATACTACTTCTACAAACACAGCAACAGGTCGTGGTGGTTATGATTATGGTAATGCGGCATCAGATATTAACCCTGATGACATTGCATCAATCAACATCTTGAAAGGTGCAGCTGCAACAGCATTATACGGTTCAAGAGCTGCAAATGGTGTTGTTATGATTACAACTAAGAAAGGTGCTAAAAACCAAGGATTAGGTGTATCAGTAAATGCTGGTTACAGTGTTGGAACAATCGACAAAAGTACATTCCCTAAATACCAAAACCAATACGGTGGTGGATACGGTTTGTATTATGAAGATCCAAGTTCTCGTTTCTTATACCGTGATATCAACGGCGATGGAACAGATGATTTAGTAGTGCCAATGGGAGAAGATGCTTCTTGGGGTGCTGCTTTTGATGCGACTAAACAAGTATATGACTGGCGTTCATTCGACCCATCTTCTTCATTATTTGGAAAAACAAGTCCTTGGACTGCTGCCCAAAATACTCCTGATAAATTCTTCAATGATGCTACTACATTCAATGGTAGTATTTCATTAGATGGTGGATCAGAAAACGGCTCATTCCGTATGTCTTACACTCGTTTTGACCAAAAAGGAATTCTACCAAATAGTAGCTTACAAAAAAATAACTTCTCATTCTCGGGATCTCACGATTTCAGCAAGAAGTTAACAGCTACTACAAGCATCAACTACGTTCGTCAAGATGCAAAAGGTCGTTATAGCAATGGTTATTCAGATAACATCATGTCAAGTTTCCGTCAATGGTATCAAACAAACGTTGACATCTTAGACTTAAAAGCTGCTTTTGAAAGAACAGGACAAAACATCACTTGGAACTGGACAGACCCTTCAGACTTAAAGCCTATCTATTGGGATAACCCTTACTGGCAACGTGCAAACAACTACGAAACAGACTGGAGAAACCGTATTTTCGGTAATACCGCTTTAACATACAAAATCACAAAAGATATTGATGTAACTGGCCGTATCTCGTTAGATACATACAATGAACTTCAAGAAGAAAGAGTAGCCGTTGGTTCAATTACAAATGATGCGACAGCGATGTACTCTCGTTATGACCGTACTTTCAGAGAAATCAACTATGACTTGATTGGTAATATCAACAAGGATATTACGGAAGATTTCAACATTAAAGGCTTAGTTGGTTTAAACATTCGTAATAATGAAGTAGCTAGTATCTACTCAAGTACGCAAGGAGGTTTAGTTGTTCCGGGTATTTATTCATTGTCAAACTCGGCTTCGGCTATTAGTGCACCTTCAGAAAACGCATATCAAATCTACCAGGAAGGTATTTTCGCTAGTGCGTCTTTAGGATACAAAAATGAGCTATTCTTAGATCTTACAGCTCGTAGAGATGTTTCATCTACCTTACCAGTTGTAAATAATACGTATTTCTATCCATCTGTATCTGCTGCTTATATTTTCTCAAATCAATTAAGCAAGAGCTTACCAGCATTGTCATTTGGTAAATTAAGAGTAAACTATGCAGAAGTAGCAAACACAGCACCTGCTCAACGTTTATTAAATACGTATGTGAAGCCTGTTAACATTAGTGCAGGTACAAGAGATGCATTTGGAGGACAATCATTATTTGCAATCAGTTCTATCCAAAATAACCCTGATCTTAAACCAGAACGTACTCAAAGTACTGAAATTGGTTTAGAGATGAAGTTTTTACAGAACAGAATTGGCTTTGATGTAACAGCATACAGAACCCTTTCTATCGACCAAATCATGGACGTTGCGATTTCGAAAGCAACGGGTTATGACAAAAAATATGTAAATGCTGGTACTATTGAAAACAAAGGTATTGAAGCTTCAGTATTTGCAACGCCAGTTCAAACAAAAGATTTCTCTTGGAAAGTAACTGTAAACTATACGATCAACCGTAACAAAGTGGTTGAATTATACGATGGTGTAAGTAACTTACAACTAGCAGCATTCGGTGGTGGTGTAACGTTAAATGCAACAGTTGGTGAGCCTTACGGTGTATTGAAAGGTACAAACTTTACATACAAAGATGGACAAAAAATTGTGGCTTCTACAGGGTATTATGCTCAATCGGACGCAACAAGCGTTATTGGTAATGTAACACCTAATTGGAAAATGGGTGTAAACAACACCCTTACATACAAAGACTTGTCTTTAGGCTTCTTGATTGATATTCAAAATGGTGGTAGTGTATTCTCATTAGATCAGTACTATGGTTTAGCAACAGGTTTATATGCTGAAACTGTTCCATTGAACGATTTAGGCAAGCCAGTAAGAAGTGCCATCTCAGCAGGTGGTGGATATATTGTTCCTGGTGTATTAGCAGACGGTACTCCAAATACAAAACGTGTTAGTGGCGAAAACTATGGTTTATTTGGCTATAGAAGAAACCCAGCAGGTGCATTTGTGTATGATGCAAGTTACGTGAAATTAAGAGAAGTAACAATCACGTATAAATTGCCAGCATCGTTATTTGGTGGTAAAAACTTCATCAAAGGAGCTACTTTCTCAGCAGTTGGACGTAACCTTTGGATTATCAGCAAAAACTTACCATATGCTGACCCAGAAGATGGTTTAACATCAGGTAACCTTTCAGGATGGCAGTCAGGGGTTTACCCTTCTGTTAGAGAGATTGGTGGTAGCCTTAAATTCTCGTTCTAATTAAAATTCTCTGATTATAGACTCATTGCTACTTACTGAACATATTTCGGTAAGTAGCACAAGAGAATTTCATCTAGCGACATTCTAAAATTTACTCAAATGAAAAGAATAATATCACTTTTAACAATAGCACTTCTGGCAACTTCGTGCGAGAGCAATCTTGAGCAGTTGAATACAGATATTAAACGCCCAAGTTCTGGGTCAGTTCCATCAGCAACGGTTTTTGCAGCAGCAGAAGCAAGCCTTTTTGAGCAAATGGTTAATACAAGCGTTAACTTAAACGTTTTCAGATTAATGGCTCAACAATGGACAGAAACAACTTATACAGACGAAAGTAACTACGATATTACTACTCGTAAAATTCCTGATGCTGTTTGGGATCGTTTGTACAGAAGAGCTTTAGGTAACTTAAAAGAAGCAACTACTTTAGTAAACGCAGAGTCTGCTATCGGTGATGCAGGTAAAATTGCAAAAGCTAATAAATTATTAGTAATCGAATTGTTGAATATCTATACATTCCAAGTATTGGTGGACACGTTCGGTGATATTCCATATTCTCAGGCTCTTAACCCTGCTAATGTAAATCCTAAATATGACGATGCTAAAACAATTTACTTAGATTTAGCAAAACGCTTGGATGTTGTTATTACAGGAATTAACACAAGCGGTGATTCATTTGGTTCTGGCGATTTAGTATATGCTGGAGACATGACAAAATGGAAAAAATTTGCTAATGGTTTGAAATTGAAGATTGGTTTAGCATTAGTGGATGCAGATCCTGCTACAGCAAAAACGTTAATCGAAGCAGCTTCTAAAGGAGCATTAACTTCGAATGCTGACAATGCAAAACTTAGCTATGAAGGTTCTCTTCCTAACACAAACCCTATTTGGATTGACTTAGTACAAAGTGGTCGTAAAGATTATGTTCCTGCGAACACAATCGTTGATATCATGAACACGCTTGAAGACCCTCGCCGTGCTATCTACTTCACTCAATTGGATGGTAAATATGTAGGTGGTCCTTATGCAGCAGGTGGTAACTATACAAACTTCTCGGCAATAGGTTCAGCGATTGCATCTCCTACACTTGAAGGAGTAATCATGGATTATGCAGAGGTTTCGTTCGGGTTAGCTGAAGCAGCTGCTCGTGGATTCAGCGTAGGCGGTACTGCTGAAAGTTTCTATAACCAAGGGATAAAAGCTTCATTTGCTTATTGGAGTGCTAGTGATGTAGATACTTACCTAGCAAAACCAACTGTAGCTTATACTACTGCGACGGGAGATTACAAACAAAAAATTGGTACTCAGAAATATCTTGCATTATATAACCGTGGGTTTGAAGCATGGACTGAATGGAGACGTTTAGACTGGCCTAAATTCAACCTTCCTGTTAACAAAACGTATGCTGATATTCCTGTACGTTTTACTTACCCTGTAGGAGAGCAAACTTTGAATTTAGTCAACTGGCAAGCAGCTTCTGCTGCAATCGGTACTGACAAAGTACAAACTAAATTGTTCTGGGATAAATTCTAATTCAATAGTTTCCTAAAGAATAAAAAAGAGCTACTCGAAATTCGAGTAGCTCTTTTTTTTATATCGCTTTTAAAAACATTCTCAGAAAAGCGAGACATTCATCGGGTGCTTCCAACATTCCCGAATGGCCTACCTTATCCAATACTAACACCATCGGATTACTTAATACTTCAACCTGAGCGGTTACATCCTCTAATGGAATCGCTTTATCTTCTTTTCCGATAATATATCCGACAGGATAAGTTGCTTTTTTAAGAATATCTAAACGGTTAGGTCGATTACGCATGGCTCGAATTGCAGAAATAAATCCTCCGACATCAATTCGCTGAGCATCCTTACGTTGCTTATCTATAATTTCTGGATACGCTTCTACAAATTGATTCGTAAACAGATTAGGGATAAAGTTGCGTAAAAACAAATTTAGCCCATGACTTTCCAAAAACTCAATATGCTTCATACGAGTTTCTTTTCGTTCCTCAGAGTCTGGATAGGCTGTTGAGTGAAAAAGTACCAGACCTGTAACTACCTCAGGGTATCGTTCTGCAAAAGCCAGTGCAATATATCCACCCATCGAGTGCCCAATCAAACAGCAAGAGTCGATTTCCTTTGTTTCTATGACTAAATCATAGATATACTCTGCATAATCATCCATCGAGTGCATTCCTGTAAAATTGGCATAATCAGGAACAATACAACGATATTCTTTCTGTAAAAATGGAACAAAGCCATTCCAAATACTCGCATCTTCGCCTAAACCGTGGAGCAACACGATTGCTTTTTTTCTATTCATCTATACAGGAGACAGCAGTCCAATAATTAAAAAGATTAAACCCACCAACACTGCCAACGCAGCCAATTCACTCAAGCCAATAATAGACAAAATTAGTCCCAAACCCAATAAAATCACACCAACTTTAAGCTTTTTATTCCAATCATAAAAGCTTTCATACCGTGTAAAAAATGCTTTTTTAACCACTTTCTTTACCATTATCCGCTCAATAGCCGATGATTTATGATTAGCCTTAAGGACTAAAATAGCATCTTTACGAGCCAAAATATGTCTCACTTCCAACAGTTTATCATGGGCTTTTGTATCCAAAACTGTGCCATGCTCTCCATTTTTTTCTAAAGAAGCTGTCAAAAGTAAGGGCTGTGTGGCTATCGGGGCATTATAGGCTCCTAAAATACTCGAAAGAGTATCTAACTCAGGAGAAGAAGCAATCATAGCCTGTTTATTCATCACTCGATGCAAAGAGAGTGGTTGAAAAGAGAAGGATTTATCTGAGGTACAAGATGTAAATAAAACCACCCCTAGCAGAATGGAAGCAATACGGTTTATAAAATACATATAGTGGTAAGGATTAACATAACAAAGGCTTCGCTATGCACGAAGCCTTTGTCAGCAATATTAAGATACTTTTTTCATTTGATGAAAAGTAGTTCTTTCAAACTTATCTCTTGCATACTCCAACGTTACGACAAACTCCTTAATTTCCGTTTGGGAAGGAAGTTCAAACATAGCATCCGTAATAATTGCCTCACAGATTGAACGTAATCCTCTTGCTCCTAACTTATACTGCATTGCTTGCTCGACAATATATTCTAAGGCTTCATCCGAGAAGGTGATATCAATTCCTTCCATTTTGAATAACTTATCATACTGTTTGACTAATGCATTTTTAGGCTGAGTCAAGATCGATAATAATGTGCTCTTGTTGAGAGGATTCAAATAAGTAATCACGGGTAAACGTCCCAACAATTCAGGAATCAAGCCAAACGACTTTAAATCTTGAGCATTGACATACTGCATGATATGGCTATCATCAAATTCATCGAAGAAGGTTGCATCCTTACTAAAACCAATCGGTTGCGTATTTAAACGTTTAGTAATATGACGTTTCACACCATCAAATGCACCTCCGCAGATGAACAAGATATTTTCGGTGTTTACAGCAATCATTTTTTGATCTGGATGCTTACGACCACCTTGTGGTGGGCAGTTCACAACAGAGCCTTCTAATAGCTTCAATAAAGCCTGTTGCACGCCTTCTCCCGACACATCACGAGTGATAGAAGGATTATCAGACTTACGAGCTATTTTATCAATCTCATCAATAAAAACAATACCTTTCTCTGCCTTCTCGACATCGTAATCAGCGGCTTGTAACAAACGAGTAAGAATACTCTCAACATCCTCTCCTACGTAACCAGCCTCGGTCAATACAGTAGCATCCGCAATACAAAAGGGTACTTCCAATATTTTAGCGATATTTCTAGCCAAATATGTTTTACCAGTACCCGTTTCTCCGACCATGATGATATTTGATTTCTCAATTTGTACTTCATCATTCGCTACTTTAGGCTGCATTAAACGTTTGTAGTGATTGTATACGGCAACACACAAATGTTTTTTAGCATCGTCCTGTCCAATTACATATTGGTCAAGATATGCCTTCATTTCCATTGGTTTTATTAAGTTATAAGCATCTTTACTCCCCTTTCCTTTTCTGTTGCTTTTAACAGGTCCGCTTAATTCTTCATTCAATACATCATGTGCTTGTTCGATACAATCGCTACAGACATGTCCGTCCACACCTTGCAGAAGCATCTGCACATCGTTTTGATTTCTACCACAAAGGGTACAATGAGCTTGTTGTTTTTTCATATACTTGTCACAACGAGAGCGTTGCTAGACTATTTCATTAGATGCAAAGCACCAGACAATTCGTTAATACTACTTACAAAAGTACGAAGGAATTATAAATTTTGTATTTGCCCTCTTAATTAAACTCCTATAAAAGAAGAAATGCTTATTTCTGCGGTAACAGAAACAAGCATTTCTCAGACTAAATCATTTTAATGCTTCATTTTTAACGACTTAAAACCTCGTCAATTAAGCCATATTCTTTTGCTTCTTCCGCACGCATCCAGTAGTCACGGTCTGAATCTCTTTCGATTTCTTCAAACGATTTACCTGAGTGTTTTGCCAAGATTTCGTACAATTCTTTACGAATTTTAACGATTTCACGAGCCGTGATTTCAATATCACGAGATTGCCCCGATGCTCCACCAGAAGGTTGGTGAATCATGATACGAGCATGTTCTAAGGCAGAACGTTTTCCAGCAGCACCACCAGCTAATAATACAGCTCCCATTGAAGCGGCCAAAGAAGTACAAATAGTAGCCACATCAGGACGGATATAGTTCATGGTATCATAGATACCCAAACCAGCATATACCGAACCACCAGGGCTGTTGATATACATCATAATATCCTTCTTCGCATCTGTTGACTCCATGAACAATAACTGAGCAACAATAATATTAGCCATATAATCATCTACAGGAACACCCATAAAAATGATTCTATCCATAATTAAGCGAGAGAAGACATCAATCTGAGCAAAACGCATTGGACGTTCCTCAATGATGTACTGAGTCATATCCTCTACAAATGGGCGACTTGTACCTCCGAAGTTACCAGCACCAGTATTCCCCGCCATGTTCATATATTGATCCACTGCCAAGCCGTTCAATCCTCTATGATGAACAGCATATTTTCTAAATTCTTCTGAGCTTAATTCTTTTGGAAACATAATTTGTCTATCGTTTTAATTCTATAATCGTAAAACTGTTTATTTCATAAAAAGGTTCTATTCACCTATCACAAAAGCAAATATGCAAAATGATTGAAATAATCCTAACGAAATTGCTTTTTTTTGTATAAACAAAAAAACTCCCTCAAGTTTTTTGACAAGAGGGAGTTCAATACACCTACTGATATTATCTATAATTATTAGCGTAACTTCCTGTACCTTCACCCCATAGGCATCCCCAAAGGACATCCGAAGGGTTGGATGCAGGACGAACCAAAACACCTACACAACTATTGGTAGGCACTGTTTCCCAATAAAAACCATTATTAGATACTTCTAAATCTCCAAATGAGCCTTGATATAAGTCCCCTGGTGTATTTACAAAAGCATTGGGAGCCTGCCAAGTGACCCCATTATCCAATGAAAACTCTGCATAATCACCATCAGCAATTCCATATACAGACACCCAATAAGCAGTTAATCCT
>JACCDQ011254604.1_pt1 | contig 12658 bp, 14 predicted proteins | sample 7446031 | NCBI WGS metagenome assembly JACCDQ01 (sample SAMN15323442, study PRJNA562643) | freshwater metagenome | isolation source: river surface water | place: USA:Blue River Watershed | collected 2017-08-17
ACCAATAAGCGCTTAAAATGGGCCTTTTTAACTTTCTTACACAGGAAATTGCCATTGACCTCGGTACGGCAAATACCCTGATTATTTGGAACGACAAAGTTGTCGTCGACGAACCTTCAATTGTAGCTAAAGATATCCAAACGGGTAAGGTGGTTGCAATAGGAAGAAAGGCGCAACAAATGCACGGCAAGACACACAAACTTATAGAAACCGTGCGTCCGCTCAAAGATGGCGTTATCGCCGACTTCCAAAGTGCCGAACAAATGATCAAAGGCATGATCAAAATGTTCAATCCAGGTCGCACCTTATTTAACCCAACCCTCCGCATGGTCATCTGCATTCCATCGGGTATCACAGAAGTTGAAAAACGAGCGGTACAAGATTCAGCAGAACACGCCGGAGCCAAAGAAGTATACCTCATTCACGAGCCAATGGCTGCTGCAATTGGTATTGGTATCGACGTCGAAGAGCCTATGGGCAACATGATCATCGATATAGGTGGTGGTACTTCCGAAATTGCCGTTATTGCACTTGGTGGTATCGTTTGTGATAAATCTATCCGCATTGCCGGTGATGACTTCACCAACGACATCGAAGAATACATGCGCCGTCAGCACAACATCTTAGTTGGTGAACGCACCGCAGAACAAATCAAAATTGAAGTAGGCGCGGCCTTGCCAGAGCTCGAAAACCCTCCTGCCGATTTCGCTGTCCGCGGACGCGACCTCATGACGGGTATTCCGAAAGAAATCATGGTTTCTTACCAAGAAATTGCCCACGCCTTAGACAAAACTATTTCTAAAATAGAAGAAGCGATTTTGAGTGCGCTCGAAATGACACCTCCTGAGTTATCTGCCGATATTTACAAAACAGGTATTTACCTAGCGGGTGGTGGCTCTATGCTACGCGGTCTTGACAAACGTATTCAAGCAAAAACCAAATTGCCTGTTCACATTGCAGAAGATCCGCTCAGAGCAGTGGCTCGCGGCACCAGCATTGCACTCAAGAACATTGACAAGTACCCATTCTTAATGGGCCGTTAATTGGCGTTGGCGCCTTCGAGGGCGTTTTCAATTTCTTGCTTGTATTTTTTCACCAGTTCGGTATAAGCCGCAACTGTTGCGGGTCCACTAAATCCGGTATGGATTGCAATGATTTTTCCTTGCTGATCTACTAAAATAGAGGTCGGAAAACTCATGATGCCGTTCAACATCGGGAAATATGCCGCTGCGGCCTCTTTGCTAGCTGTTCCCGCCAAATAAACGGGGTAATTCACCTGCAGCTCCTTTGCGAAGTTTTTTAAGCGCAATTTTTGCTTTTTGGTGTCAGTTCCCACCTCAAAGCCCAGCGCAATAACTTCTAGTCCCTGAGCTGCGTAGCTGTCTCTAAATTCTTTTAAAAGTTGTGTTTCATCTATGCAATTTGGACACCATGTACCCATGATCTGAATAAGCGTCACCTTTCCATTTTTGGATAAATCTAGATTTGTTTTTCTACCGTTCAATTTGATCAGGTTATGGAGCACCACCCTTTCATCTCGTTTAATCAAATAAGTCAGTTCCGCTTCATCTCTTAGTTGGACTGTTTCGTCTTTCATTGCTTTAAAAGCCGTGCTTGACTTTCCGCCACTATAAAATACACCTGTCATTTCATTATTTCCATTGAGCTGTGCCTCCACCACAAAGGCCCAATAACCGGTGTAGGTCTGTAAATGCAATTTTCCATTTGCGGCATAACCATGCAAATAGCGGTAATCGCCAGTTTCACTTAGAAAACTGCCGAAAATGCGGCCATTCATTTCTTGCTGAAATACACCTACCAACACTTCTTCATTTGGCGTGCCTGGCTCAAACAGTACTTTCCATCTACCGAATAATTCCGGAAAATTGGTATCAGGTTTTGGTATCATTTCTGAAAGCGTCATGTACAAGTGAACAGGATAGCGAACCGGGACTTTTTTATTGTAATTGATCCACCAACCGCGGGCTTCGGAGAAATCATCATTATAGGCAATTTGCCATTCGGCATCTTGAGCAGGGAATTGATAAACGATGGTGTCTCCTATCCGTTTTTTTACGGACAGCTGATACACTTCTTTACCATTGTATATGGTAATCGGTGATTTTGGATTTTTTTCGGCTAGGGCAACATTTACTTGAATTTGCAAGCGCTCATTGAGTTGTATTTCTGCAATATATGGGAGAAGAACACCGTTAGGTCGGGCCGAAAAATTATCTTGGGTATGACCTAGAAAACCATTCAAAAAAATAAATAAGATTCCAAAAATAGCGTTACGCATAAGTTGAAAGATTGCGGGGTTGAACCACTAAATTAAAAGAAATAAACTATCTTGCTTTGCGCATGCAACTTTTTCAAATTAAAATACGTCAGTGCTAAGAGTCATGGAGGAACAAGAACTCATAAAAGGTTGTATTGCTGCTCGTCCGTAGGCTCAAAAAGCGTTGTTTGACATTTATGCCCCCAAGCTTTACGTCGTGTGTTTGCGTTACATGAAAGACCAAATGCGTGCACAAGACGTCTTGCAAGATGCCTTCGTTAAAATTTTTGCCCACATCGGCAATTACAAATCGGAGGGTGCTTTTGAAGGTTGGCTCAAAAAAATAGCAGTCAACACCTGCCTTGACCAACTCCGCAAAGACAAAAAATTACTCACAGACATCTCTTTAGACGACGTCTCGCACAAATTAGCACACCAAGACTACAGCGTAGAAAAACTCATGGCCGACGACCTACTCAAATTAGTTCAAGCGCTGCCAGACGGTTACCGCACAGTCTTCAACCTCTTTGCCATTGAAGGTTATTCGCATCAAGAGATTTCAAGCCAACTTGGTATCTCCGAAAGCACCTCTAAAACACAATACTTGCGCGCAAGGGCCTATTTGAAAGACCGTATAGAAAATATTGACTAAAATGATTGAAAAAGACAACATCAAAGATCTATTTGCCAAAGGCCTCCAGGACCACCAAGTCCAGGTTGACCCTGCATTGTGGTCTTCTATTTCGTCATCTTTAGGTACTGGCGCAGCAAAAACTGGCCTTGGGCTTTTGGCAAAAACGCTGATTGGTGTTGCGGCTGGCTCTGTTATTGGTGTGGCTGTTTATTTATCATTAGATCAAGAAAAACCAACGCCTAAAAAGCAAGAGGGAAAAACGCTTCAAAAAGCAACAAAGCCAATAGAAAGCAAAGAAGTCATCATTACAAAACCAACAAAGCCGACAATTCAAACTTTGTACTACGATCCTTTTCGAATCGGGTATTTTCCTGTAGTCGATGACACGGAGTTTGGAACTCCTGATTTTGACACTCAACTTACTTTAGGAACTAGTACAGAAGTTCAATCCACAACTGTACAACCAATTGTAGAATGTATTTTTCCAAATAAAAATACGCCTACACAAGACGTTTCACAAGAACTACCTCCGTTAAATAACTTATTGCAACAACAAAGAACGATACCCAAAGTTCAAGCGCAAATTGCCTTACCAAATATTTTCACACCTAATAACGACGGTCAAAACGAAACACTTCAAATTGACTGGAAACAAAATACAATTGAAGATTTCAGCATTGTTGTGCTCAACAAAGAAAATCAAGTGGTATTTAGCAGCAGCAATCCTTATTTTGATTGGGATGGTTCAGACCCTGGCAGCGAAAAACTTGCCCGCGGAAACTATATTTATTTTGTAGCAGGCGTCCTCAACGGCCAAAAATGGCAGCAATCTAGCAGCTTACAAATCCAATACTAAAATTATTGCGTAAATTGGCGCATGCCGCGTATCTATTGCATCACCAACGGAAACAAAAAAATCCATCCAAACAATCAACGCATTTTAGCTGCCTTGACGGATCAATTTGGCGCTGAATTTCAGATTTACAATAGTTCAGATTCCGCCACAGCTCTTGCATTTATTCATTCTTTAAAAGGCACTTGCACCCATCTCTTAGGCGTAGGTGGCGACGGCACTTTTAATGTGCTTGTCAATGGAGTTTGTTCGCATCCTGATCCCAGCTTTCAACCCATTTTAGGTGTGCTTCCAAACGGAACCGGAAATGATTTTTTCAGGTCTGCTGGGTTCAATAAGAATTATAACTTTCTAGCAAATATTGAAGAAGGTACTTTTGAGCACTTCGATGTTGGCGTGCTTGAAACAAATCAGGAGAAGCGCTACTTTGCAAATATTACCGATATCGGCTTTGGCGGCGCGGTGGTACTTGAACTTCTAAATTTCCGCAAGCGTTTTGGACCAAACTTTTCCTACGGATTGGCCATCATCAAAACTTTTCTCAATTACCAAAGACCCCATGTTCATATAGCTGGTGCAGACTTCAATTACAAAGGAGAATTGCTGCTTGCCGCATTTTGCAATGGCAGTATTTTTGGCGATGGCTTGTATATACATCCGGGTGCCCGAATTGACGACGGCCAGCTCAAACTCACGCTGTTGGGCAAGGTTTCCTTGTTAGATTATCTTAAAAATGTGCTGAGAGTCAAACGCGGTAAAAAAATCAAGCATCCTGAAGCACATTATTTGAATGTCTCGTTTCCAATCCAATTGCAATGTGACAAACAGGTCTTGCACGCCGAAACAGACGGAGAATATATCAGCGGACAATCTTTTACCATTGATTTACATCCACGCAAGTTGAAGCTACTTCCTATTCAGAAGCGCTAGATTGCTTATCTTTGAACTGCGATGAAAAAAAGCATCATCATTACAGCTGGCGGCATAGGAAAACGCATGGAAAGCGAAATTCCGAAACAATTTTTGCTCCTCGGTTCCAAACCGGTTTTAATCCATACACTCGAGCGTTTTTTTGCATTTGATCCAAATGCGCAACTTATTATCACGCTCCCAAAAGACTGGATAAATTACTGGAAAGAACTTTTAACCAAATACGATATCCAAATTCCGCACACGTTAGTGGACGGCGGCAACGAAAGGTTTCACTCCATTCAAAATGCACTTGCTATTTGTACCGGAGATCAAATTGCCATTCACGACGGCGTGAGACCTCTCGTCAGTATCGACACCATTGAACGTTGTTTTGCTGGCCTGCAAAATTCAAGCGCTGTTGTTCCGGTTTTGAATCTAAAAGATTCATTAAGGATGGGGACACCCGAAAAATCAGATAGTGTAGACAGATCAAAGTTTTATTTGGTACATACACCACAATGTTTTGAGTCAGCACTTCTTAAAAAAGCTTATTTGCATGGATTTCAAACACACTTCACAGACGACGCGAGTGTTGTAGCATCAATAGGTACAAGCCCTCTACTGGTTTTGAGCAACGAAGAAAACATCAAAATCACGAGCCCAACAGATTTAAAAATCCTCAACGCACTCTTACTCCCATGACTTTAGTTGCACCGCCCTCACTCCAAACAGGCGACCTCGTTTATTTGTGTGCACCCGCAAAAGCTATCGAAGAACATTACGTGCTTGCGGCTGAATTATGGTTGTCTCAGATTGGCCTTCGCGCCATTAGAAGCAAGCATTTAACGGGCAGGCACCATTATTTTTCAGGAACAGCACTCGAGCGAATGTCCGACGTACAAGAAGGCATTGATCATCCTGAAGCAAAAGCGATTTGGTGCATGAGAGGTGGCTATGGCAGTATTCAACTTTTAGATGGTCTGCAATGGGCACAGTTTATCCGCGAACCTAAGTGGTTGATTGGCTTTTCTGATATTTGTGTACTGCACCATAAGATACAGTCTCTCGGATATCAAAGCATTCATGGCACAATGGCCTTGAACATTGAAAAAAATAGCGCTGAAGCCAAGCAGCGCCTGCGCGATTTATTATTTGGGGAGCGCAAAAGTTTTGAGTATGAATCCCATTCTATGAATCAAGTTGGTTCTTGCAGTGGGCAACTCATCGGTGGTAATCTGAGTATTGTTTACAGCATGCTTTCGAACCCAGAAGCCTATGATTTTCGTGAAGCCATTCTTTTTATTGAAGATTTAGCCGAACATTTATATCACATAGACCGCATGCTGTACGCGCTAAAACGCGCTGGCGCTTTGGAACAAATCTGTGGCTTAATAATTGGCGGCATGACCGATTTAGAAGATACAGATGTGCCTTTTGGCAAATCGCTAGAGGAGCTCATTTTGGCTCACTTTCCCTATCGAAAAATCCCAATATGCTTTGATTTTCCTGCCGGACACATCGATGACAATCAGGCCTTGGCGCTCGGTGCAATGGCACAATTAGAAGTGAATGCTGTACAAGTTGTTTTGAGCTATCTATAATCGTTCTAAATAGCCCAATAAAGCGGATTATCTTGGCAACTTTTGTTACACTTAAATGTTGTTCACTTAAATTTGCAACACTACAAATGAAAGATACTTATGAGTAATTCTGTAATTTTTAAATCTTCTATCGGCAAAAAGGTCTTTATGGCCCTAACCGGACTTTTCTTGTGTACGTTTTTGGTTGGCCACTTACTTGGCAACCTCCAACTGATCCTCAAAACAGGTGAAGAAGGACGTCGGGCATTTAATGAATACGCCTATTTCATGGGCCACAACCCCTTCATCAACATCCTTTCCATCGTCACCTATGCAGCCGTCCTGATCCACATCATTGACGGTATAGCGCTCACCATTCAAAATAAAAAAGCCCGCCCAGTGGCTTACGCTTACAGCAAGCCAGGTGCAAACTCTAGCTCTGCTAGCCGCAGCATGGCTATTTTAGGCACACTTATCTTGGTTTTCTTAGCTACACACATGGCAAATTTCTGGTGGAAAATGAAAGTGAAAGAAGAAGTTCCACTTCATACTTACAAACTCGAAATGGACAACCCAATGATGGGTGCTGCCAATGCAGAACTCTATTACACACATGTACCAGGCATTCAGCCTATCCCAAAAGACGGCAAAAATATTGTCGAAAAAGGAACTGATCTATACATTAAAGGCACAAACGTTAAAGTTGCCGAAGGTTACCGCGACCTACACACATTGGTCATAGACTTCTTCAGTAAAAGCAAAAACGAAGGCGCCTTGTTTGCCGTTCTCTTTTACTTGATTTCTATGGTTGTTTTGGCTTACCATCTCTTACATGGTTTTCAAAGTGCCTTCCAATCTTTAGGTATCAATCATCCTAAATACACCCCACTGATCAAAATCATCGGAACAGGCTTCGCCGTTGTTATTCCGTTTTTGTTTGCGATTATTCCCGTTATTATTTACATGAATCACTAGGAATCAGGCTATGTCAACACTAAATTCGCGCATTCCAGAGGGTCCAATTTCAGAAAAATGGACCAACCACAAAAACCACATGAAGTTGGTTGCACCCAACAACCGTCCCAAAATCGATGTCATCGTTGTTGGAACAGGTTTAGCCGGCGCTTCTGCAGCCGCCTCACTTGGCGAGATGGGCTATAACGTTAAGGCGTTTTGTTTCCAAGATTCTCCACGAAGAGCGCACTCTATTGCAGCCCAAGGTGGTATCAACGCTGCCAAAAATTACCAAAACGACGGCGACTCTATTTACCGTCTCTTTTACGACACCATTAAGGGCGGTGACTACCGTGCCCGAGAAGCCAACGTATACCGTTTGGCAGAAGTGTCAGGTAATATCATCGACCAATGTGTAGCGCAAGGAGTTCCGTTTGCACGTGAATACGGAGGTCTCTTAGACAACCGTTCTTTCGGCGGAACACAAGTACAACGTACATTCTACGCAGCTGGGCAAACCGGCCAACAACTTTTGTTGGGTGCGTATTCAGCGCTCTCACGCCAAATTGGCTTGGGTCGTGTAAAAATGTACCACCGTCACGAAATGATGGACCTCGTTAAAGTTGACGGCAAAGCACGCGGTATCATCGCGAGAAACCTCGTTACTGGTGAGCTCGAGCGTCATTCAGCTCACGCAGTTGTAATTGCTTCTGGTGGTTACGGAAACGTCTACTTCCTTTCAACAAACGCCATGGGAAGCAACGTATCTGCAGCATGGAAAGTACACAAAAAAGGTGCTTTATTTGCCAACCCTTGTTTTGTACAAATTCACCCAACGTGTATCCCTGTACATGGCACCAATCAGTCCAAGCTTACCCTCATGTCCGAGTCTTTACGTAACTCTGGCCGTATTTGGGTTCCTAAGAAAAAAGAAGATGCCGAAGCCATCCGCGAAGGCAAACTCAAACCAACTCAAATTGCCGAAGAAGACCGCGATTACTTCTTAGAAAGACGCTACCCTGCCTTCGGTAACCTCGTTCCACGTGACGTTGCCTCTAGAGCAGCTAAAGAAAGATGCGATGCAGGCTTTGGTATTGAAGCAAACGACACCAATGAAGGTGTTTACCTTGACTTCGCTACAGAAATCCGCAGCAAAGGTCGCCAATCTGCTTTTGCACAAGGTGACCACAACCCAACTGAAGAAAAAATCATCGCACTCGGTAAAAAGTGGATTGAAGAGAAATATGGTAACCTCTTTCAGATGTACCAAAAAATTACAGACGACAATCCATACGAAACACCAATGAAAATCTACCCTGCTGTTCACTACACTATGGGTGGTGTTTGGGTAGATTACAACCTACAAAGTACTATAGAAGGTTGTTTTGTAACCGGAGAAGCCAACTTCTCAGACCACGGTGCCAACCGTTTAGGTGCGTCGGCACTCATGCAAGGTTTGGCCGACGGCTATTTTGTATTGCCTTACACTATCTCTGATTACCTTGCCAATGATATTCGTACAGGTAAGATTTCTACAGATAGTCCGGAATTCGAACAAGCAGAGTCAGAAGTGAAATCAAGTATTGAGCGTTTTCTTCAAAACAAAGGCTCTAAATCTGTAGATCACTTCCACAAACGCCTTGGCCTCATTATGTGGAACAAAGTAGGTATGGCACGCAACGAAGCAGGCTTAAAAGAAGCCATTGAAGAAATTGCTGCTTTACGCGAAGAATTCTATAAAGATGTTTTCGTGCCTGGCGATGCCAACGAAATGAATCCAGAACTCGATAAAGCGATGCGCGTTGCAGACTTCATTGAACTTGGGCAGCTCATGGCTGTAGATGCCTTGCGCCGAGAAGAGTCTTGTGGTGGTCACTTCCGCGAAGAATATCAAGATAGCGAAGGAGAAACACTTCGCGACGACGAAAATTTCAAATACGTTGCTTCTTGGGAATACCAAGATGGCGATGCCAAAAAAGCAGCGCTTCACAAAGAGGCACTCAATTACGAGTTCATTAAAATTGCAGCACGCAACTATAAATAAGTAGATATGGCTTCAAAATTTATCAATATTACGCTCAAAATCTGGAGACAAAAAAATACCAATGCAAAAGGTGGTATTGAAACATACAGTCTTGCTAACGTCTCTACAGATAGTTCATTTCTTGAAATGCTCGACCAACTCAATGAGCAACTCATCAACGAGCAAAAAGAACCTGTAGCCTTTGATCACGACTGCCGTGAAGGTATTTGCGGAATGTGCTCATTGTATATCAATGGACGCGCACATGGCCCTGAAACCGGAACTACAACATGTCAATTACACATGCGTAGTTTTGCTGACGGCGATACCATCTATGTAGAGCCATGGAGATCACGTGCTTTCCCAATTGTAAAGGACCTCGTTGTTGACCGTTCAGCTTTTGACCGCATCCAACAAGCAGGTGGTTTTGTTTCGGTAAACACTTCCGGACGCACTATGGATGCCAACGCCATTCCTGTGCCAAAAGCAGACGCAGACAAAGCATTTGAGGCTGCTGCTTGCATTGGCTGTGGTGCTTGTGTAGCAACCTGTAAAAACGGTTCAGCCATGTTATTTGTCGGCGCAAAAGTTTCACAATATGCGCTTTTACCACAAGGAAAGGTTGAGGCAAAAGACCGCGTACTCAATATGGTTCGTCAAATGGATGAAGAAGGTTTTGGTAACTGCACCAATACTGGCGCTTGCGAAGTAGAATGCCCTAAAGGCATTTCTCTTGAGAACATTGCGCGCATGAACCGCGAATTCTTGAGTGCTTCACTTACTTCAGACAAATAAGTAAAAACATATAACAAAAAAAGGGCGGTCAAATGACCGCCCTTTTTTATATGCTGTTCAACTGAAATTACTTCAGTTGTTGTCCTTCTTTATTGTACCAACCTTGGTTGTCTTTAATTTCTACAGGAACGTTAGATTGATCGCTCAAGCGTTTTTGCGTACGCATCCAAAAGTAAAAGCCGAAAAAGCCTAATAGGATAAGTGCAGTATTCAAATAGTTTTGGATGAATTCAAAAAAGCCAAAAGACCATTGAAATGCATCACCAATTTTGTATACGAAGTCTGTCCAAGTCATGTGTAGTTCTTTTATAGAGCAAATGTACTACAAATTTTAATAAATCATGCGCTGCTTTAAATTTCTCCCATCAAAGCAAGCGTTTCTTTGGCGGCCGCCTGCTCTGCTTCTTTTTTTGAGAAACCCTTTCCTTTGCCATAGCTTGTGCGATTGATTTGCACACTCATTTCGTAGATTGCTTTGCCATCCGTAAACTGCTCTGACAACAAAATGAATTCAAGGCTGAGTTTCTTGCGCTGGCACCAAATAAATAATGCAGATTTGAAGTCGAGTTCTTCTTCAAGAACCTTATTGAGATTGAGGTGCTTTCTAAAAACAGTGTTTTTGAGTACGTTTTGCGTGTTGATAAAACCCCCGTCTAAATAAATTGCCCCGATCAGTGCCTCAAATGCATTGCCCTCTAAGCCTGCTAAATTGATACTTCTGCCCTGACTATAAATAAGATGATTTCGAATGCCCATTCGCTCGCCAATAGCTGCTAACGACTTTCGATTCACTATTTTGGATTTGATTTTGGTCAGTTGGCCTTCGTCGAGTTCGGGGTATTTTTCATAAACAAATGCTGCAACAACAGCATCTAAAATGGAATCACCCAAGAACTCTAGTCTTTCATTAGCAGCCAAAAGGTGTTGTTCCGACAAAGAACTTTTGTGCGTTAAGGCCTGAATGAAAAATGAAACATTTTGGGGCTTATAGCCAAATTGCGCTAAAACAAAACGATTGACATCTAGCTCTTCGTTTGTTTTCTTCTTTTTGAAGAGAGGAATTTTGAGCAATTTATGCTTTAAATTTCTTTACGATAATGGAGGTGTTGTGGCCCCCAAAACCAAAGGTGTTGGACAAAGCGATGTTCACTGTGCGCGCCTGTGGTTTGTGAAAAGTAAAGTTGAGCTTTGGATCGAGTTCGGGATCGTCGGTAAAGTGATTAATGGTTGGTGGAACCATATCGTTTTTAACCGCGAGAACACAAGCCACAGCCTCAATGGCGCCGGCAGCACCTAAAAGGTGGCCTGTCATGGATTTGGTTGAACTGATGTTCAGGTTATAGGCGTGTTCGCCAAAAACGTGCTGGATGGCTTTTACTTCTGCGATATCGCCAAGGGGAGTAGAAGTTCCGTGCACATTTACGTAGTCGATTTGAGAAGGGTCGATTTCGGCGTCTTCTAAAGCGGCTAGCATGGTGTTGCGCGCACCCAAGCCTTCTGGATGAGGCGCAGTCATGTGATAAGCGTCGCCAGACATGCCGCCACCGATTACCTCAGCGTAAATTTTTGCCCCGCGCTTAATGGCGTGCTCGTATTCTTCGAGAATGAGGCAACCTGAACCCTCGCCGAGTACAAAACCGTCGCGGTCGAGGTCGAACGGACGAGATGCAGTTTCTGGAGAGTCGTTGCGGGTAGAAAGTGCTTTTAATGCATTGAAACCACCCATACCCATTTCGTTTACGCCAGCCTCTGAACCACCAGTAACAATGGCATCAGCTTTTCCTAAACGAATGAGGTTAAATGCGTCAATTATGGCATTGGTTGCAGAGGCACAAGCTGATACACAAACGTAGTTAGGACCACGTAAACCATATTTGATAGAAATATGACCAGCTGCGATATCTGCAATCATTTTTGGAATAAAGAAAGGATTGAAGCGAGGCGTTCCGTCTCCACTAAAATATTCTCTTGCTTCCTCTTGGAATGTTTTAAGGCCTCCAACACCTGATCCCCAAATTACACCAATGCGGTCTAGGTTGGGGTCGGACTCAAGCAAAGCAGCATCTGCCATAGCTTCCGTAGCGGTAACTATGGCATACTGCGAAAATTGATCAAGCTTGCGCGCTTCCTTTTTGTCCATGTGGTCTTCCACATTGAAGTCTTTCAATTCACAGGCGTACTGTGTCTTGAAAAGAGCATCATCAAATTGTTTGATGGGTGCAGCGCCACTTTTACCCGCCATAAGGCCATCCCAGTATTCTTGTACTGTGTTGCCTATTGGCGTAAGTGCACCAAGACCTGTTACAACAACTCTTTTTAATTGCATACCCGTTAACTAAAAGGAATGGTGTGAAATATTAAACGTTTGCAGCGATATAGTCAATGGCATCACCAACTGTTTGGATACCTTCTGCTTTATCGTCTGGAATAGAAATATTGAATTGTTTCTCGAATTCCATGATTAACTCAACAGTGTCAAGTGAATCGGCACCCAAGTCATTGGTGAAGCTCGCTTCGTTAGTTACTTCACTTTCTTCAACATTCAGTTTATCAACGATGATCGCGATAACTTTAGCTTTGATATCAGACATTTTTTAAAATTTAAAGGTTTCAGCTTGCAAAGAAAAAA
>JACCDQ010362889.1_pt1 | contig 12656 bp, 10 predicted proteins | sample 7446031 | NCBI WGS metagenome assembly JACCDQ01 (sample SAMN15323442, study PRJNA562643) | freshwater metagenome | isolation source: river surface water | place: USA:Blue River Watershed | collected 2017-08-17
AACCAACAGTGGACGCATGGAAAGCTTAACGTATGTGGCACCTTATGCTTACGTGGTCGAGTGGCTAACATTCTTCAGTGATGCGAGCAGAAAAATAACTTTGGGTATTGCTTCAGTCTTTGGTTTGATCCTTGGTTCATTCATCTACTCGATCGTGACCAAGACTTTCCATTGGGAAACTTTTAGAGACGCTGAAGATACTGGCAATCATTTGCTTGGTGGCATCTTGATGGGTGTTGGTGGTGTGACTGCCTTTGGTTGCACCATCGGTCAAGGCTTGACCGGCATTTCAACTTTGGCCATCAGTTCATTCATTGCTATTGCGGGTTTCATTGTGGGTGCACTTTTGGCAATGAGATATTTGCAATGGAGAATGCTTCCGCCACCATGCGAGCCTGTCATAGGAAGTAATCATTCAAATCAACATTCAAACTCTGGAGGATGTGGCATGCCACTTCAAATCGCTTGTCATACAGATCAATTTGGTACTTTAGGTCAAATCACTGCGCATGATGTTGCAGAAATCGCTCGCCAAGGTTACAAATCCATCATCAATAATCGTCCTGATGGTGAAGCTGGTCCACAGCAACCTTTGAATGCAGAAATTGAAATCGCGGCAAAAGCGCTTGGTCTTAATTACGCATACTTACCAGTGATCAGCGGTCAAATCACCTTAGAGCAAGCACAAGAAATGGCTCGCTTGCTCGAGACCATGCCTGGCCCAATTTTGGCTTTCTGCCGCTCAGGTGCTAGGTCAACTAACTTGTACATGTTGGCTCAACAAGTTGGTTAATTAGTTGGATTTAACACTCATCGGGATCACTCTTGGCATTTTTGTCGGAGTGGTCTTGGGTTTGACGGGTGCTGGTGGGGCCATCTTATCTGTGCCTCTCTTGGGATTTTTTCTACATTTGAATGTTGCAGAAGCTGCCCCCATCGGATTATTGGCGGTGGCCTTATCTGCTGGCTTGGGTGCTTACCTTGGTTTCACCGCCAACATACTCAGGTACAAAGCCGCTCTCTTGATCGCTTGTGCAGGTTTGATTTTGTCACCCGTTGGTATTTGGTTGGCGCACCAGTTGCCTAACTGGCCCTTGGTTCTGATTTTTGCCATGATTCTTTTGCTGGTTGCCAGAAATATGTGGACTCAGGCCAAAAGAGAATTGGCTGGTATTGAGGAAAAACTTGGTCCGCCGTGTCAGCTTGATCAAACCATCGGCAAGCTCACTTGGACATTGCCTTGTGCCAGGGCACTATTTGGCTCAGGAGCCCTGGCTGGATTTTTTTCAGGCTTACTGGGAGTGGGTGGGGGTTTCATCATCGTGCCCGCTTTGAAAAAGTTCACCGACCTGCCCATCAAATCAATCGTCGCGACTTCATTGGGTGTGCTCACCATCGTCTCAACGGGTGGGGTGATTTTTTCTAATTTCTATGGTGCGATGAATTGGTCTTTGGCATTGCCCTTTGCTGCAGGGTCCATGTTGGGTCTATTGCTTGGTCGACAGTTGGTCAAGAGCATTTCTGGGCCTAGGGTTCAGCAAGCTTTTGCAATCTTTGCTATCTTGGTAGCTATGGCCATGCTGATCAAATTGACCCTCTAAATGAATGCCGAAGCTTCACCAGCTAAAACCGTGTGGTTGATGCGGCGTAATTGCTCGTTTACACCCAAGCAGGTGGGCATTTTTTATTTATCCATGGTGTGCATTTCAAGTTTGATCACCACTTATTTTTGGTTCATTGGCGCATGGATGGTTTTACCTTTCACTTTGATTGAGCTCTCAGTCTTAGGTATTGCATTACTCATTTATGCCAGACATGCCAGAGATTACGAAAAAATCACTTTGCAAGATTCAGCATTGATCATCGAATTGAACCTGGGGTACAAAAAATCTCTCACGCAATGGAATGCCCCATGGGTCAGAGTCAAAGACCCTGAATCTTTGTATGACCGAAAAAAGGACTTGGTCATATTGGAGAGTGGGGCACAAACCATCTCAATTGGACAATTCATTTTGGCTGAAAAGAGGCACGATTTGGCCAAAGAAATCAGGCAGGCACTGAGGCTTTGCTTGCATTAAAATGCTTTGATGAACCTAAACCCCCTCAAATTACTTGCACTTTTTGCATCAATCATCATATTTTCGGCGTGTGGCAAAGGTCCTGATCAAGAACCTCTTCCTCGATTAGTCAAAGTGGTTGTATTGGGTCAGTCCAGTGAGATGATTCAAGAACCTGGGGTGATGAAGGACCCTGGTGTTTTGCGCTTTGATGCCAGTGGCAAAGTCATGGAGCTACTGGTCAAATCGGGTGACTCAGTTTTACCAGGTCAATCATTGGCGCGCATCATTCCTAACAGTGTGTCCTCGGAGTCATCCGTGATGATCAGTTATCGTGCCGCAAAGGCAGAGCTGCAATCAGCTGAAGCAGACTTTAAAAGATACACCGACTTAAAAAACAAAAACTTCATCTCAGCCTCTGAGTTTGATCGTCGTGTTGCAACCATCGAATCAGCTCGTGCCAAGTATGAGCAAGCCATTGAAAGTATCGGCTTTGTTACTTTGAGAGCTTTGGAGGCTGGCAAAGTTTCTCAGATGAACATCTCTGTGGGGCAGATGGTCAGCAATCAGGATGTGGTTGGAAAAATCATCACTGATAAAGCCAGTCATAAGATCGAAAAAAATAATAGCAATCCAAAGACTGCCTCTAAAGCTTCTCTAAAAATTCCAACAACTGCGATACACAGTGATGGTGTGAGTGTCTTCAAGTTAACCCTTGACCAAGGATCTCAGACCACAGGAAAAATCAGTGCTGTCAAACTTGTTTTGGGAAAGATTGATGATCAATCCGCCGAATTAGTCAGTGGCTTGGTTGCTGGCGACATCGTGATCGCTACTGGTTGGCATGCCTTGAGTGAAGGGCAACAAGTCAGAATTGCCATCGCTGAAAAGGCTCAGTGATGTCTGATCGTTTCAATTTGTCGCGTTGGGCGATTCAGAATAGTGCGCTGACGCGCTATTTGATGATTGCTTTGGTCTTACTGGGCATCGGTTCTTATTTTCAATTAGGTCAAGACGAAGATCCACCATTTGCTTTTAGGGCCATGGTGATACGAACCATTTGGCCTGGAGCAACAGCTGTTCAGGTATCTGATCAAGTCACCAATAAGATTGAAAGAACTTTGCAAGAAGTTCCGAGCATCGACAAGATTCGCAGCTTTTCACATCCTGGCGAATCAATGATCATCTTTTTTGCTAAAGACAGTACACCTGCTAAAGAGATTCCTAATCTTTTTTACACCGTCCGTAAAAAAGTTAATGATTCAAAATCCTATTTACCGATGGGTGTGCAAGGCCCTTATTTTGATGATGATTTTGGTGATACTTTTGGCGTTATCTTTGCCATGTCTGCAAAAGGGTATACACCTCGTGAAGTGAGAGACTTCACGACCCAGATCAGGCAACGCTTATTACAAGTCAAAGACGTTGGCAAAGTGAATGTTTACGGTTTGCAAGATGAAATGGTTTACGTTGAGCTGTCTCGCAAAAAGATGGCTCAGTATGGTTTATCACCTGCAGTTGTAGCGCAGCAGTTGAATCAACAGAACACCATCGAAAGTGGTGGAAATATTGAATCAGCATCTTTTTCAATGCCCATCCGTGTGGGTGGACCTTTTGAGAATGTGGCAGATATCAAAGCCATGCCATTGCGTGCTCCATCCGGTGCATCGATTCGTTTAGGGGATATTGCTGAGGTTCGCCGTGATGTGGTCAATCCAGCGAAAAGCAAAGTACGCTTTCAGGGTGAAGAGTTGGTGGCTCTGGGCATATCTATGGCCAAAGGCGGCGATATTGTTGAGCTTGGGAAAACTTTGACCAAGGCCAGTCAGTTGATTGAAAAAGATTTGCCAGCTGGCGTGACCTTGTCATTGATACAAGACCAGCCAAAAGTGGTGTCTGGCTCGGTCAAAGAATTCTTGATCACCTTGCTTGAAGCATTGATCATCGTCCTAGCTGTTAGTTTGTTGGCTCTAGGTCTGCATCGACATCCTTGGAGAATCGATCCAAGGCCTGGCTTGGTGGTGGCCATCAGTATTCCTTTGGTGATGGCCGTGACCTTCTTGGTGATGCATTTGGCAGGCGTTGGTTTGCATAAGATTTCTTTAGGCTCCTTGATCATTGCCTTAGGTCTTTTGGTTGATGACGCCATCATCGTTGTAGAAATGATGGTGCGTAAGATGGAAGAGGGCTACGATCGCATGAAAGCGGTGACAGCGGCTTATGAGCTCACCGCGATGCCGATGTTGACTGGTACCTTGATCACAGCCGTTGGCTTTTTACCGATTGGTATTGCGAAGTCTGCCGTCGGTGAATACACCTTTGCTATTTTTGCTGTCACTGCCGCAGCACTCATTATCTCTTGGTTTGTATCTGTTTTATTTGTGCCGTACTTAGGATTCTTGCTCTTGAAGAAGCCAGCCCATGCCACTCCTGAGGGAGCTCAGCATGAACATTTTGATACGCCGTTCTATGAGCGTTTCAGAGTGGTCGTTGCATGGTGCATTGATCATCGTAAAAAAGCCATCATGGCAACGATTGCGAGTTTTATTCTTGGCATTGTTGGTATGAGTCAGGTGCAACAACAATTCTTCCCTGATTCATCTCGTCCAGAAATCTTGGTCGATATATTCTTGGCTGAAGGTTCTAGTTTTGAAGCAACTGAAGCCGCTGCCAAAAAGATTGAAGCAAAAATTCTAGAGCAAAAAGGTGTGGAATCTGTCACGGTGTGGGTGGGCAGTGGAGCACCGCGATTCTTTTTACCTTTAGACATTATTTTCCCAAGATCGAATGCTGCTCAGGCAGTGATTGTTGCTGACTTGCGTCATCGCGATCGCCTGAATAAAGTTTTGCCACGCATATTGGAAGATGCCGCGCCTGAAGCAAGACTGCGTGTCAAGTTATTGCCTAATGGACCACCGGTCACTTACCCAGTTGAATTCAGGGTCACGGGTGATGATCCAGTCAAGTTAAGAATTGAGGCCAATCGCTTCATCGATGTGATGCGCCAGTCATCCATCGTCTATGGCGTGAAAGATAACTGGAATGAAAATCAAGCAGTCGCCAAAATTGATGTCGATGCAGCCAAAGCTCGTGAGCTAGGCGTTCCACCTCAAGTGATTGCACAAACCTTGGCCAGCCACTTTGGTGGTGTCACCATTGGTCAGTACCGTGAGGGTGATTTATTGGCGCCGATAGTTTTGCGTTTGCCTCGTGCAGAACGCAATCAAACCAGTGATCTGAATGAAACCATGTTGACCACGGTGGGTGGTCAATCAATTCCATTAGGTCGTATTGCAACCGTGAATGTTGTGTGGGAACCTGCCACGATTTGGCGTGAGAATCGCGAATACGCCATCACACTTCAAGCCGATGTGATTCCGGGCGTGCAAGGACCGACTGCGACAGCAGAGTTGTACAAAGAGTTCAAGCCATTGATGGCCAAATTACCACCTGGTTACAAAGTAGACATTGGCGGTTCAGTAGAAGAGAGTTCTCGTGGTCAAGATTCGATCAATGCTGGTATACCGGTGATGCTATTCATCACCTTCACATTATTGGTGATTCAGTTGCGCAGCAGCTCTCGAGCTTTCTTGGTGGTCTTAACAGCCCCTTTGGGTATATCAGGGGTAGCACTCACCTTGTTATTGTTCAACAAGCCATTCGGCTTTGTGGCTTTATTGGGCTTCATCGCATTGCTGGGCATGATCATGCGTAACTCAGTGATCTTGATTGATCAGATTGAACAGGGTCGAACTGCTGGGATGCCAGCGAGAGAAGCGATCATTCATGCGTGCGTCACGCGTTATAGACCCATCATCTTGACCGCAGCAGCTGCAGTCTTAGCCATGATTCCTTTGTCACGCAGCGTCTTCTGGGGGCCGATGGCAATCGCTATCATGGGTGGTTTGATCGTGGCCACCGCTTTGACCTTATTGGCCTTGCCAGCGATGTATGCTGCCTGGTTCAAAATTGATAAACATACAGCTTGAAATAGATTCACTTTAAAAGTTAAAAACCATCAAGACCTTTAAGAATAATTCACATGCGCATCCCAATTCCTGAAGAAAAAACATTTGTTCATGAATCCATCATCCCAATCCGTTGGGGTGACATGGATGCCTTTGGTCATGTGAACAATGCGGTCTACTTTCGTTATATCGAACAAGCCCGCATCAATTGGTTGGATAGTTTGGGTTTGAACTTTGCTCAAGATGAGCAGGGCGTTGTGGTGGTCAATGCTTTTTGTAACTTCATGAAGCCTGTTGAATACCCAGCAGATCTCGTCATCAAAACTTATATTGCCAACCCCACTCGGGTCGGTTTAGATACCTTCAATGTGATGTCTTTGGTGAGTGATCCAGAGACAGTTCGAGCAACATCTGGGGCAACGATTGTTTGGGTAGACTTTAAAACCCAAAAAGCGGCTTCTTGGCCACCTGAATTAAAAGCCAAGCTGGCGCTTTAATGACTCAGTAAAACTCAATAAAAAACCGATCTAAGCCTGTTACTCAGGCTTTTTCAATAATGAAGCCAGTAAAGGGTTGACCTTTTTATCGGCGTTCTTTTTATTCGCTCCCTTGGGCTTTGGGGCTGAATTCTTCATTTGGTTGGCCACAGCCAATCCCGCGTTCTTATAAAGGTCTGTTTTCTTCATGAGGTATTTAATTAAATCATTGATTTATATGATTTTTTTATTTTAATCCGCCTAGTGATGTAATAGCAACCAATTTAGGCTATTTTGTCATTATATGAATCGCAATCTCTTGCCAGAAAGTCTAGTCTTATATAAGATATAAGTCTTGAAGATTGCTTGTTATTTGCCTAAAAAGAGAGGGAAACACCATGTTGAAAGCCTACCGTGATCATGTTGCCGAACGTGCAGCTCTAGGTATTCCACCATTGCCATTGTCAGCTCAGCAGACTGGCGAGTTGATTGAATTACTGAAGAATCCACCAAAAGGTGAAGACGCAACTTTGCTTGAGTTGATCACTCATCGCGTGCCAGCTGGTGTTGATGATGCAGCGAAAGTAAAAGCCTCTTACTTGGCAGCGGTTGCGTTTGGCAAAGAAAAAACACCATTGATCACCCGTGAAACAGCGACTCAGTTGCTTGGCACGATGCTTGGTGGATACAACATCTCTCCATTGATTGATTTATTGGATGACGCCACAGTGGGCGGCATCGCAGCTGATGGATTGAAGAAAACATTGTTGATGTTTGATCAATTCCATGACGTTAAAGAAAAGGCTGACAAAGGCAATGCCAACGCTAAGGCTGTATTGCAGAGCTGGGCAGACGCTGAGTGGTTCACAAGCCGTCCTGAAGTTCCACAAAGCATGACTTTGACCGTTTTCAAAGTAACAGGCGAAACAAACACAGACGATTTGTCTCCAGCACCAGATGCATGGAGCCGTCCAGACATTCCATTGCATGCATTGGCGATGTTGAAAAACCCACGTGAAGGCATTGAACCTCAGGAGCCAGGCAAGGTTGGCCCAATCAAGCAATTAGCAGCACTGCAAGCCAAAGGTAACTTGGTTGCCTACGTTGGTGACGTTGTGGGTACAGGTTCATCACGTAAATCAGCGACTAACTCAGTGTTGTGGTTCACTGGTGAAGATATTCCTTACGTGCCTAACAAGCGTTTTGGTGGTGTTTGTTTGGGTAGCAAAATTGCTCCGATTTTCTATAACACCATGGAAGATGCTGGTGCATTGCCAATCGAGTTAGACGTGAACAACATGAACATGGGTGATGTGATTGAGTTGCGTCCATATGAAGGCAAAGCCCTCAAAGATGGCAAAGTGATCGCCGAGTTCAAGGTGAAGTCAGATGTTCTATTTGATGAAGTGCGTGCCGGTGGCCGTATTCCATTGATCATCGGTCGTGGCTTAACTGCTAAAGCTCGTGAAGCTTTGGGCTTACCAGTTTCTACATTGTTCCGCTTGCCAACCAATCCAAAAGATTCAGGCAAAGGATTCTCATTGGCTCAGAAGATGGTTGGTCGCGCATGTGGCTTGCCAGAAGGCAAGGGCGTTCGCCCAGGTACTTACTGTGAGCCTAAGATGACAACAGTGGGTTCTCAAGACACCACTGGTCCAATGACTCGTGACGAATTAAAAGATTTGGCCTGTTTAGGTTTCTCATCAGACATGGTGATGCAATCTTTCTGTCACACAGCCGCTTATCCTAAGCCAGTGGATGTGAAGATGCACCATGAGTTGCCAGACTTCATCAGCACTCGTGGCGGTGTTGCATTGCGTCCAGGTGATGGTGTGATCCACTCTTGGTTGAACCGTTTGTTATTGCCTGACACAGTTGGTACAGGTGGTGACTCTCACACACGTTTCCCAATCGGTATTTCATTCCCAGCGGGTTCAGGCTTGGTAGCCTTTGCTGCAGCCACAGGCGTGATGCCTTTGGACATGCCTGAGTCTGTGTTGGTTCGCTTCAAAGGTAAGATGCAGCCAGGCGTCACATTGCGTGACTTGGTGAACGCGATTCCTTTGTATGCGATCAAGCAAGGTTTGTTGACTGTTGAGAAGAAGGGTAAGAAAAATATTTTCTCTGGCCGTATTCTAGAGATCGAAGGTTTGCCTGATCTTAAAGTTGAGCAAGCATTTGAATTGTCAGACGCATCTGCAGAGCGCTCAGCTGCAGGTTGTACCGTTCACTTGAACAAAGAGCCAATCATTGAGTACATGACCAGCAACATCACATTGATGAAGTGGATGATTGCCAATGGTTACTCAGATGCACGCACATTGGGCCGTCGTATCAAGGCGATGGAATCATGGTTGGCAAAACCAGAGTTGCTCAAAGGTGATGCTGATGCTGAATACGCAGCTGTGATTGAAATTGACTTGGCTGATGTTCATGAGCCAATCGTGGCATGCCCGAACGATCCTGATGATGTGAAGACATTGTCTGAAGTATCAGGTGCGAAGATTGATGAAGTATTCATCGGTTCTTGCATGACCAACATTGGTCACTTCCGTGCTGCTTCTAAATTGCTCGAAGGCAAGCGTGATATTCCTGTGAAATTGTGGGTTGCTCCTCCAACTAAGATGGACGCACAGCAATTAACAGAAGAAGGTCACTACGGTGTTTTAGGTGGCGCTGGTGCACGTATGGAAATGCCAGGTTGTTCATTGTGTATGGGTAACCAAGCACAAGTTCGTGAAGGCGCGACTGTGATGTCAACATCGACACGTAACTTCCCGAACCGTCTAGGTAAAAACACATTTGTTTACTTGGGTTCAGCTGAGTTGGCATCTATTTGCTCTAAATTGGGTCGCATTCCGACCAAAGAAGAGTACATGGCTGACATGGGTGTGCTTAACGCCAGCGGCGCTGAAATCTACAGATACATGAACTTTGATCAAATCAAAGGTTTCAGTGATGTAGCAAAAACAGTAGAAGCTTAAGTTAAAACAAAGTAGTCAATTTAAGCAGTAAACACAAGGGGCTTTCTTCGGAAAGCCCCTTTTTTCATCTTGGCTGAAAAATTCATGATGTACAGGTATGCTATGAGTACTTCTATTAATTGATACATGATATGTTCAAGTTCTCTGACTTAACCATTCCAGTGATACAGGCACCAATGGCAGGTGGGGTGAATACACCTGCATTGGTAGCGGCTGTGTCGGAAGCGGGAGGCTTGGGCAGTTTTGGCTTTGCCTATTCAAGCCCAGAAAAAATCGATGCTGATTTAAAGGCGACTTCAGCACTCATCAAAAAAGTTTCAAGTACCAGAATCAATGCTAATTTTTTTGTTTTTAAAGAACCTGTCATGCCTGATATGTCAGTGCAGCAACAGGCATTGGGTGATTTAAAAGATGTGGTTGATTCTTTAGGTGTGACAGTCGCTATTCCTAAGCCACCATACATTCCAGATTTACAGAAAATGCTCGAGCCCATTTGGGTACATCGCCCTGAGGTGCTGACCTTTCATTTTGGTTTGCCCCCTCAGCATGTGATTGAAAAAGCTCACTCACTGGGTATCACTGTTGGTGTCACGGCTACTTCCTTAGAAGAGGCTTTGGTGATTCAGTCGGCTGATGTTGATTTTGTGGTTGCTCAGGGTATTGAAGCAGGTGGTCATCGCGGTATCTTTGATCCACAGGGTGTTGATCGACAACTGAAGCTAAAAGACTTGGTTCAAGAATTGAATCTGCATTTGCAAATACCCATTGTTGCAGCAGGCGGGATCATGGACGGGCAGGGTATCCATGACATCATTCAGGCTGGTGCATCGGCCGCTCAGATGGGTACAGCATTCTTGGTGACCACTGAGGCAGGGTCGAGTCCTGCCCATCGTCGCTTTGTATTGACCAAGCATGAGCTGGGCACTGCTTTCACCAGAGCTTTTTCAGGACGACCTGCACAGGGAGTTAAAAACCAATACATGTCATTGATGGAAGGTAAAACTTATTTACCTTTCCCTGTTCAAAATAATATGACTGCCCCGATGAGGCAGTGGGCGGGACAGCAGGATCAAGGGGATTACCAAAACCTTTGGGCAGGAACGGCTTACGCTAAAGCGCGAGCGATGTCAGTGGCTGAGTTGATGACAGTTTTGTCAAATGAATACCAAGGAGCAGGAAAATAAGTATGAGTATTCAGAGTCCTCAAACTGCTGAGCATGCATTACAAGCTTGGTTAGATGGCAGTGGAAATGCGTCTGAATTAATTCAGGCATTTCGTGTCTTTTGTAAAGATTGTCAGCTGCCAGAAAAATACGGCGCAGCCCTTGAAAATGTTTTGTCCAGGGTTGAGTCATCATCACTCTTCACAGAGGAGAGTTGCTCCTTCAGTAAAAAAGACCTGGCCAATGCTTTGAATATTTGGTTAGAAAAAGTACAGCAGTACCAAGCCAAACAACATTCATGATGAGACAGACTCTGCGCTTGATGGTTTGCTCAGCCGCTTTGCTGGCTGCAAATCCTCTTACGGCATTGGAGTTTTCTGATATCGCTAATGAAGGCGAAATCAAATACTTAAAAAATCGCCCTGATCCAGGGGCTTATAGTTATGAATCAAGGGTGACTATCAGTCCACAAAGCTTGGATTCTGGTGTGGTGAGCATTGCCACTTGTCATCGTCAATTAGATCCAATCAGGAAAGTAGTGATAGTTTTTAATGAAAATAGAATTAAAAAGATCACTGTTAAGTCTCTAGAAAAAATGAACTCGGCAGAAGTCAAAGACAATCGCGTGACCCTCACTGATGTTGAGCGCGGCGCCTCTATTTGCATTGACTTGGAATCAAGGGCTTTGGATAAAGTGTCATCTGGGCAATATACCTTGAACGCAGGTCCATTGATGCGCCGTTACTTTGATGGTTATTTGCCAATGAGCGCAGTCTTGCGAGTTGATTGGCCTAAAAATATGCTGATGCTAGAAAAAACATTTCCTGTTGCGCAAGATGGTGTGAAGATTGCGCAAGGAAATGACGGTGTTCAATTGGACATGATCTTTGCCGGCAGGATGACCGCGCAAATCCATTTGAAAAAGCCTCAGTAAGTCAATCAAACTTGATTGAGCTCTTCACTCAAGCGCTTTCTGGCGTTATTAAGCTTTGTCCAATGAAGTATAGAAAAGACAAACATTGGGATCAAAGCAACAAAAATCAGTTTAGGTATAAAAATCGCTGCCCAGCAGCAACCCATGGCTATGCCATAGGCATAGCCAGTATCAATCGGCTGGCTGATTCTTCTGTTTTCATACATCCGAAGAAAACCAGTTTTAATCGACTTGAGTAAAAAGAAGAACCAAATCACATTGAAAATTGGGATGAGCAAGAGCCAAGCCATTCCTGGAGATTGAGTTCGGTATTCGGGCTCAATCGCTTTGATGGTTTTACTGATGGCCCTGATGTAAAAAACAAAAGTAACAAAAGGGATGATGATCAAAAAAGCAGCAAACAAATTATTACTCCTGGGGCTCTTTTTATAAGAAAATACCAAGTATTCATCTTAAAGAATGATTGCTCATTATGTCCATACTTTTAAATGCACAAGAAACTCAATTGGTGCTGGTTGATTATCAAAGCAAATTGATGCCAGTGATTCATCAGGCCGAGCAGGTCTTAGCCAACGCCGTGCGCTTGGCAAAAATCGCAAAGTTATTGCAGTTACCCATCATTGGTACTGAGCAAAACCCAGAAAAGTTAGGGCCGAATGATGCGCAGTTGAAATCTCTTTGCCAGAAAACTTTGATCAAGATGCATTTCGATGCCTGTGCTGATGGTTTGGTGGATGAGTTAAGAGCGCCACCCAAACCGATGGGTAATGCCAGAAGTTTGCCTAAGCACATTCAGCGCAAACAAGAAAGCCAAAGTGAAAAAAACACCATTTTGATTGCTGGATGTGAGGCCCATGTTTGTTTGCTGCAAACTGCCTTGGGTTTGCTGGATGAAGAGTTCGATGTGTGGGTTGTGACCGATGCTTGTAGCTCTCGCACAGAAGCTAATCGAGATGCTGCTTTTGACCGTTTGGCAGCCAATGGAGCAGAGCTCGTGACAACTGAGATGGTGGTTTTTGAACTCTTGCAGACTTGTGAGCACCCTCAATTCAAAGAAGGTCTGGCGCTCGTCAA
>JACCDQ010150111.1_pt1 | contig 12652 bp, 10 predicted proteins | sample 7446031 | NCBI WGS metagenome assembly JACCDQ01 (sample SAMN15323442, study PRJNA562643) | freshwater metagenome | isolation source: river surface water | place: USA:Blue River Watershed | collected 2017-08-17
GCGGGTCACCCAGACGTGGCGCCCGTCGGCGGCGTGCACGAGGATGGAATCTACGACGGCCTTGCCTACCGTGGCGGTGTCGCGGTCGTTGTAGGCCTGAACCCAGTCAGACATGGTCGTAACGAGCTCGTCTTCGGGCGAGGTTACGGGGACATCGGTTTCGGGGGCGGATTGGCAGGCACTTAGTAGGGCCAGAAGGCCAAAGCCAATGGGCAGAATTTGCTTCATAAAGGTGATTTGCACTACAATGTACGTTTATGTATTTGAATCCTCGTATTTCAGGAACACATGGATTCCAATCCACAATTTTACCCGCTTAACCCTTCGAAGCGGACTCCCGAAACAGGGCGTCAAGTTCGTCAGGTGGAGTTCCGCGCCGAACCATTTTGGAAAATACGGCGTAGGCGTCAGATGAAGCACCATAGGTCCTCAAGGTCGTATCGTCGTTAATCCACACAAAAACGATGGTTTTGTGTTCGGAACTAAACCGAAAGAACAACCGGTAGCGCTGGTACATTTTGGCCCTTCGCCAGTGGGCAAATTCGGAACCGAGACTGTGTCCAAGGTAAAACCTGGGGTGGTTGGGATCCGACGGAACGACTTCAAGGATTAATGTGCGCAATCCCGCGAGCAGCATTTGTGCTTTGGCATCCCCGCGCTGCGCCTGAATTGACCACTCGTGCATGCGCTGCAGCACCAGCGGATGCAGCAGAATGCGCCACCCGTTCACCGCTACAGACATGACGGCGCGTCCAGATCTTCATCGAGATCTACCGCTTGATTCCACTTCGCCAAGTCTGCGTAGGTATCGGCATCAAGGGCAACCAATTGATCGGGTCGGCGGGAGAGATCCTGTTCGAGCGCCAAAAGCATAGCACCAAGGAGCTGATCTTCAGCGTGCTCGCGAACAAGCTCTACCCGACCCTCATCGGTAAAGCGGTAGGAAATCTGGTCTCCGGCCTGAAGCCCAAGGCGGCGCCGCACCTCCGTAGGTATGGTGGTTTGGTACCGGGCCGTAAGGGTGGACTGAAGTCGCTTCATGGACTCCAAATGTAATGCAAATGCATTAATAATGCGGGTATTCATGGAGCAAAGCTGCGCCCACTGCTCCGCCCTAGTCGGTAGTAAACGAAAGATTCGGGCTAGTCCTTCCCTCCTTCTTCAGGCTCCAGGCCGTCGAGGAAGCGCTTCATGGCCCCGCCCGTCGTGGGCGTGAGCTGGAAGAACGGCAATCCGTCTTTGGACGGAAGCGAGCGCTTCTTGGGCTCCACCTTGGCCAACGCGTCCATGAGTGCCCGGTCGCTCGAGTAAAAGCGCAGGTTGCCCTTCTTGTAGCTCAAGAAGAACTCGCTCGACGGAGCAAGGTGCAGCGTAAACTCGTCGCCCCCGCGGCGCTTGCGCAGTTCGAGGGTTCCGTCGATAAATCGGTGCACAGGATCTCCCGCCACCGCCCCAATGCCGACGCCTTCCTTGCTGCGGAACGCCCGAATGTTGGCCTTCCATTCCAAGTCCACCTCGTCGATGACCAGGGTTTGGCGGAATTCCTTAGGCATGCGCTCGTTGAGGCCCGTTTCGTAGTAGCGCTTGAGGTCCTTGGGATCGAGTTTTCGCCGCAGCGCCTCGCCCAGCACGTCGTTGGCCGCGTCGGTGGGTCCGCCCGACGACGCCATTAACGCGGAACGAATCGGCTTCGAAAGCTCTTCGGGGAACAAAAAGTCGAGCGTCAACGCCACTTTGGCGTTCATCCGTCCGGTGCGAAGCCGGTGCTCAATCCGGCCATAGGTGCCCATCTCCACTCGGCCCATTTTGGCGCCGAGCGTGGTTTGCCCGTAGCCCGTGACCACGCAGTTTTGGGTATTCAGCTCGAGCCAGTTGTCGGGAGCTTCAGGGTCCGCCACCCGACGCAAGGTGCTGACGATGTAGGACTTGCTCGCTTCGTCGTAGTAAAGTACGCCCTTGGTGCTGAAAAGTTCCACGGCCACGTTGGGGTTGTTGCGGCGAACAAAGGCCGTGTAGGGCGTAATGGAGTCCTGCATCAGGTAGATTCCGTTGTACACCTTGTGGGTCGGGCGGGCCGTGTCGGGATCGGGCAGCGTGATCAAGATGTCCATCGGATCGATGCGGGTGCGGGTGATGATCCAGTCGGTCTCGAGGGCGGGGCATTCGGCGGTGATGCGAATGCGTCCGTCCATTTCGAGCTGCGGATTCTGAGCCTCCATGCGCACGATGCCGAAGTACCTGAAGTAGGGACTCAGGTAGAAGTCGTTGCTTTCGACGAGTTCCCCTTGGGCGTACATCTGGTCGGTGCTGTCGACGTCGACCCGGCCCATCGGAATGCGCCACACCTTGCCATTCTGGTCTTTGTAGCGGTAAATAGCAGTGCCGTACAGATCTAAACGCCCCTGAATTTTGAGCTCCGCGGAGTCCAGGTTGTGGTAGGCCCCCACGCGGCTCGCCAGGATTCGGGCGTTGTGCAGGGGCTGCATGTCGGCCTGCTCCTTGATGGTGACGCGGCCGGAGTCGGGCACCACACGGCTGTCGGCAATGTCGATGTGCGGAACGCCAAAGGCGTCAAGGCGGCTGGGAATGAGCCAAAACTTCGCCCGGCCGGCCAAAAAGTTGAGCCCGTCTTGACCCGGATGGGTGCTGGTCATGCGCGAATCGACCCCGCTGCCCTTTTTGAGGCTTATGCTCTTTTCGAGGATGTCCCAGTCGGCCTTGTCCATTTCGGCCGTGTACTGGTTTCGAGGGAAATCGACGGTACGGTCGCCCTGCAGCAGCTCAAACTTGCCTTTTTCGGCCGCAAAATCGACGTCGGCGGTGGCATTTTGGATGCTGAAACCCCACTCGGCGTCGGGCTCGCCTTTGACGCGAAAGTCGGCCTGGCCGCTCTGCATCCACTGGTAGTGGAGCTTGAGGTCAGCGCCCGTGAGTTCCGCCAAGTTGAAGGCCACGGTTCCGTTGAGGTTCAGGCGGTCCGGCTGGTAGGTCAGGCGACCGCTGGCCGTGGCGGGCCGCTTGGCGTAGGTCTGAAAGTCCGCACTCTGCGAGGTCGCGAACCAGGTCTTGGCATAGGGCAACCACGTGCTACGGGCGTCGGCACCGTCGACCGAGGGGTGGCCTGCTCCGCGCGGCGCTCCGGCCAGCTCGTCGAGGTGAAAGGTTCCGCTGCCCTTGGTCGAGTCGGGGTACAGCCTAAATTCCTTCGACGTTCCGTGGGCCCGGCGGTAGGCTAAATCGCCCTCAAACCGGAAGCCTTCGAGCGAGAGCTGAACGGTTCCGCGCACGTTGCCCGCGTCGGCGCCCGCCGCGGGGTAGGCCGCCCACCCCCCATCGCCGGTGTGCTCGGTAAATCCGAGCGAATAGTCGCGCTGCACCTTGATGTTTTGGCGGCGCACGGTAAAAATTCCGGCGCTGTGGAACGTAGACTCAAATCCAAGGCTCTCAGTGCGCGCGTTGTCGAGCGAATCGATCGTGAACGCGTCGAGGTCCACATAAAATCGCGACCGGGGATACACGCCGCGCTCCACCTTGTCGTAGTAGATTTTGGCGCCTTTGCCCGAACGAAAAATGGGGTATTCTGGGCTGTACAGCGTGCTCGATTTGTTGTCGGGGCGGTCGATGTACAGGTCGCCCGAAATGTCTTGGAGGGTGTTGCGCACGCGCACCAGCGGACGCTGCCCCTGCTCGTTGAGCTCAAAGGCGGGAACGTAAAAACGCATCGAATCCACCGCCGGCATTCGAAAGCTAAATTCCTGGTAGTCAAACTGGTGTTCGCGCCCAAAGAACTCAAACCGCCCGGCGCGAATGAGGCCGTCAAAGTCAAAATCCAGGCCTTCGTGAATGAGGAGGCGGCCGCTTGTGGGGTGCAAACTCACCTTTTGGGAGTCGCTCAGCCAGATCCGGTCGACGCCCACCACTTCGAGGTCAAAATTCAGCAGGTTCAGCTCGGCGTTCATGCCCTCTGGCACCACCGACTCAAAGCGAATCACGTCGTAGTCGCGCTTTTTGCGGTGGTTGAGCACGTATTCACCGGTTTTGGGAAGCACCTCGAGCGTTCGGTCATCGGTGTGGTAGCGAACGAAGCCCTGAAGGTGGTACTCCATCATCAGGCGTTCGCAGGGGTCGACGGGCATACCCATTCCGATCGCCACGTCTTTGATGGTCATTCGGCTTCCGGGCGCCGTTTGGCCCACCTGGTCGAGCAGCACCAGCGGGTTTTCGTTTTCAAATCCCTGAAGGGCGGCGTAGCGGTTGTTGCGGTAGTACTGGTCGCTTTCGAGGGTCATTGGGGCTCCACTGCCCATGTTAAGGCCGCCCACAAAGACGCGCGGCTCGTTGGTGGTCCAGCGCAGCTGGTCCAAATCCACCGTCACGTTGTGGTAGGAATCAGTGAAGGGCTTGAGCGCCAGGCCTTCGTCGGGCCGGTACACCTGGAGTTCGCGGGTTTCGGGCGCGTACTTCACCTCTACTTTGGCGTGGTGCAGCGAGTCGGACTCCCCTAAGCGCAGGGCAAACGCACTAATTTTCGCCGAAAGGCCGTCGGGCCGAATCACAAAGCGGTCCGCCCGGAGCACCGCCGCCTCCACCGAGTCGCGCAGAAACGAAAAGCTGGCTTTCGCCCCGGGTCCGCCCGAGGCAAAAAAGTTCGCGCCGACGAGCGAAAATCCGCCGCGGTAGGTGACGTCGGCGAAAAAATTCGGAATTTCAAGGTCGGTCTTGTAGGCCACAAAGCGCGGATACACCGCGTTGTCGGCCTCGGTTCGGGTGCCCAAGCGCTCCTCAAACCGCCCTTCAAGCGGCACGTTCACGTAGTACAGGCTGTGCAGCAGTGCGCTGTCGACCGCAAATCCGGTTTGGTGCAGGTCGAGCGTGAACGAGCCCAGCTGGTTGTATACCTCGCCGTAGCCGTAGCCCGCGCGGTACCAGTCTACCCTGCCCGATTCGGCATAAAGGGTTGCGGTGCGCGGGTCGTACCAGCCGCTGACGCTGTCGATTTGGGTCGAATCGTTTTTGAATCGGCCCTTGAGCACGGCGCCTTCGATTCGGTAGCGCGTGTTCGGAGCGTCTTCGTCGAGGACCGCGTCGCCAAATTCAAGTTCCCAACGGAGCGGACCCGCCTCAAACAGGCGAAACCTTCGGGTCGGCGATTGGAAGCCGTCGGCCGCGCCCGCCGCGGTGTGGAGGTATTCGACCATCGCCAACCGGCTGCTTTTCTTGGTGAGTTCGGCGGTTTCAGCCCACCAGCGTTTTTGGGCGGACTCGCTCCCAGCGCGGTACCACGCCAGGGCCAGCTGCACCGATTCGGCCCAGGTCTCTGGTTCCACAATGCGCTTGCGCAGCATTTCTCGAGCGAGCGCCTGAAATTCGCCGCGCTGTTCCCACGAAGGGTCGTCATAAATTGGTTTGAGCAGAAGTAAGTCCGCGTCAGCCTTGCTTTTGCCGAGAAATTCGGTGTACAGCTTGCCGAAATCCTTCCAGAATGCGTCGTCGGTCGCGCCCAGGCTGCGCACGGTCTGCGCAGGCAAGACCGTACACAGCAGCAGGGCGAAAAGGGTTGTGAGACGTTTCACGGTGTGCACGCAAGCTACAGCGCAAAATCGGGGCCGCGTCAGACCCTGGGCGGAGTTATTCCACCGGTTTTTCCACAGTTAGGGCCACCCACGCTTCGCGTTCGTGCTGGGCGACGCGCGCCAGGCCGGAGGCCTCGGCCGCGGCGAGGATGGCCGCCGCGTCTGCGCGGTAAAACCCGCTTAAATGCAGGGTTCCGCCCGGATTCAGCGCGTGGGCGTAGCGCGGCATGTCGGCCAACAGCACGTTGCGGTGAATGTTGGCGTAGATCACGTCAAACGTCTCGTTCGGACCGAGCTGGTCGGCGTCCCCGGTGCGGATTTCGAGGCGGTCGCCCAGCTCGTGGCGCGCGACGAGTTCTCGAGCGTTGTCGGCGGCATAGGCTTCGATTTCGATGCCCACCCCCTCGGATGCGCCGTGCATCAAGGCCAGAATGGCCAAAACGGCCGTGCCGCAGCCCATGTCAAGTACGTTTTTGCCGTCAAGCTGCGCCTCGAGCACCCGCTCGAGCATCAAAAAGGTCGTCGGGTGGTGCCCGGTACCAAAGGCCATTTTCGGCACCATTTCGATGCGGTAGCGGTAGGCATTCAAGTTCACGTCTTGATGAAAGGGAGCGTAGATAATTAACTCGCTACCAACATGGAGCGGCTCAAACGATGACTCCCAAACGGCGTTCCAATTCTGGTGTGCAATGCGGCGTTCCGTCCACCGAATTTCGGCGAGGCTCGACGCGAGCGGAAACGCTGCTTTGCCGGTCCAGTCCCCCGCAGGAAGGTAGGCTAGCAAGTCGTTGCCGTCCTGCTCCACGGCCTCGACGGGCATGGACTCTAAGTCAACGTACAGCAGCTCCAGCGCAGCAGGGTCGCTCGCCGTAATCCGAAGTTCAATGTAGTCCATTAGGCCTTGTGAAGGAGGTCCGCCAGCGCGATGAAGTCGGCCGCTACGAGCGAGGCGCCGCCAATTAAGCCTCCGTTCACGTCGGGCTGGGCAAAGAGTTCGGCGGCGTTGCTGGGCTTGCAGGATCCTCCGTACAGTATGGGCATGTGGTTGGCCAGTTCTCCGTAGGTTTCGCGAAGTACGCCGCGCAAGTGGGCGTGCATTTCTTGGGCCTGGGCAGCCGTCGCCGTTTCGCCGGTTCCGATGGCCCACACAGGTTCGTACGCGATGACCACGTTCTCGGCCATGTCGCCGTCAATTCCGTCGAGGGCCGCGCGGAGCTGGGCTTCGACTACCCCAAGGTGTGTTCCGGCTTTGCGCACGCTGAGGTCCTCTCCTACGCACACGATCGGGCGCAGTTCATGGGCCAGTGCGGATTTTGTTTTCAGGTTGACGTCGCGGTCGGTTTCGCCGAAGTACTGGCGGCGTTCGCTGTGGCCCACGATGACGGCGTCTGCGCCGGCATCGGCGAGCTGCGCCATGCTTACTTCCCCGGTGAATGCTCCAGAGTCTGATGCGTGCCCGTTCTGCGCAGCGACCGCCATTTCAGGGTAATCAATGAGCAAGTCGATGGCTTGCGTAAGCTGGACCACCGGTGGCGCGAGCACCACAACGACTTCGCCAAGGCGTTCCGGACTGAGCTCCGTTTTCAATGCTTCGATGAGGGTGTAGCCTTCTTCGAAGGTGGTGTTCATTTTCCAGTTGCCGGCGAGGATTTTCATAGTTTGCTCTTTTGTTTGGCAAAGGTACGCCAAGAGTGAAAATCCTTTGGCAATGCGGTTTAGCGCGGACCTCCATCCACAGCTAAGCACATTAAACGACTAATGACGCTTGGTACCGAATTCGGAAACGGGGCGCCCATAACTTGTGCGCCGTGCCGGAGCGAATTATGCCAACTCGTGAAAAAGCGCGTTTAGGCGCGCACTCGGGGGTCCACCACCCCGTAAAGCCAGTCCACCAAGGTCTGGATGAGCACAAAGACTACCGAGAGCGACAAGATGGCCCCCATGACCACGGGAAAGTCGCGGCCCTCCAGCGCGTCGACCATGAGTTTGCCGGCTCCGCGCCAACCGAAGACGGTTTCGACAAAAACGGCACCCGCCAGAAGGCTGGCAAACCAACCCGATATGGTCGTAATGAGTGGATTGAGTGCGTTTCGGAGCACGTGATGGCGCAGCACTTGGGCGGTCGTTAAGCCCTTGGCGTAGGCGGTGCGCACATAGTCCAGGCTGAGGATTTCCAAAGCCGAAGAGCGCATCATTTGGGCAATGACCCCAACGGGGCGCACAGCAAGCGTGAGGGCGGGAAGCACGAGGTGCGACCACTCCCAGCGCACGGCACGGCCGTAGTCGTCGAGTTCGCGAAGGCTTCCGGTAAGCGGCAAACCCGTCCAATCGTGGAGCAGGTAGGCGAAGATCCACGCGATGAGGATGGCCGAGAAGAACGAGGGCGTGGCCATGCCCACGGTGCTCAACACGGTGATGGCGCGGTCTGCGAAGGAACCGGCGCGAAGGGCGGAGTACAGCCCGAGGGGAACGCCGATAAGGACGGCTGCGCCCAAGGACACCAAGGCCAGCAAGGCGGTGTTGGGCAAGGTTTGGGCGATGAGTTCGGTGACGGCTACGCCCCGCTGCTGGTAGGAGGTTTGCAGGTCGGGCCAGTGCACGCCCCAAGTGCCGTCGACCGGGCGCAAGGGCGAAAGGCCGCCGAGGTAGCGCAGGTACTGGGTCGCCAAGGGCTGATCAAGGCCATAGGCGGTGCGCACGGCGGCGAGGGCCTCGGGGTCTTCGACTTGACCGAGCATCATGCGGGCGGGGTCTCCGCCCACGGCGTGAAAGAGGAAGAACACTAAGGTCGCAACGCCCCAAACGACGAGGAGCGACCGCGCGAGGCGCCTCATTGGGCGGCCGGGAAGTCGTTGAAGTGGTAGTGCGCTTGCACGACGCCCTTGCGAAGGTGGGTTACGCCGGGGTTCGAACGCACGATGGTTTTGAGTGCAGTTCCGTCGCCATTCGACCAGGGGAACGTCGTTTTGGTGCGAGCCAGAAGGGCGGCCACGGCGTCCGGTCCACTCGACGTGAGGCCAACGACGGGGATTCCGGCGTCGTGGAGTTTTTGGAGCTCCGCACAAAGGCGTTCGAGCTGGGCCATGTCAGCGCGGTCAAAGTCGTAGGCGACTAGCCAGTAGGACTCAGGATAGGCCAACCAAATGTCGGTCTGGTCCACGCCGCCGGGGGCGATGCTGAAGTCGTGAACGGGCGGTTCATAGCCCTCGGAGACTTTCACGCTGCGGGTGGCCTCGGCGTCCATGATCCATTCCGGTTTTTCCCACCATTTTTGGTCGACGTAGTCGGTGCCGGAGACTTCCATGACTTCGCTTCCCTTGCGGAGGGTGTAAATCACGTCGTACTTCGGCGGAGTGAGGCCCAGCTCTTCGGCCGGAGCCATCGCTTTGGCGATGTCGGTTCCGGGTTTGTAGGCGCGGAAGTCCCACACGGGCAAGTGGTTGTATACCCAGTTGGTGAAGAAGGCCATGGCGAACACCGAAAGCCCCATAAGTCCTCGGGCCCAAAAACGGCTCATGATGGGTTTGACGTTGCGCAGCCCCAGCGCGAAGTAGAGCGCGATGAGCACGCTCAAGACCACGTCTTTCGTAAAGCTTTCCCACGGCGTGAGGGGAATGGCGTCGCCGAAGCATCCGCAGTCAGTGACCTTGTTGAAGTAGGCGCTGTAAAAGGTCAAAAACGTGAAAAAGGCCATCAGGCCGGCCATGCTCCAGAAGGTAAACGCGCGCAGGTAGCCGATGAGCATCAGCAAACCAAGTACCACCTCGAAGGTTACGAGGAAGACCGCGAGCGGAAGCGCCAGCGGCTGCAAAAAGGTCAGGTTGAAAACGTCGGCCCCAAAGTACTCCTCGAGCTTGTAGCTGAAGCCAATGGGGTCGTTCATCTTGATGACGCCCGAGAAAATAAAGAGTCCGCCCAGCACGAGGCGAATCAGGGATTGAGCAAGGATGCGCACGTTCATGCGTCCAAGGTACGAATGTGAATTATTCGCTGCGACGCTCAAGCTCCTTTTTCAAAAGCTGCATTTTGGCCGTAAGCAGCATGTAGGTCGTGGCCAGCGTGGTCAAAAAGGCGATGCTCAAAACGATGAGTTCCATAGGTCGATTGGGTTTAACAGTATAACCCCAAAGCGCGGACCTTGGTTCAGTCCTGGTGCATCAAAATCAGCGCAAACACGGCGTAGTTCACCATGTCCATGTAGTTCGCGTCCACCCCTTCTGACACGAGGGTCGCCCCGCGGTTGTCTTCGATCTGCTTGACGCGCAGCACTTTCTGAAGAATGAGGTCGGTCAGCGAGGTGATGCGCATGTCGCGCCATGCCTCTCCGTAGTCATGGTTTTTGGCCTCCATCAGCTCATAAATGCGCGTGGCTTGAGCGTCAAAGGCCGCCAACGCCTCGTCGGGGCTGAGGTCGGGCTCGCTGGCGATGCCGCGCTCCAGCTGGATCAGCGCCATGATGGCGTAGTTGACGATTCCGATGAATTCGCCCTCTTGGCTGTCGGCGACTTTTTGCACCCCGGCGTCCTGAATGGTGCGCAGTCGGTTCGCCTTGATAAACAGCTGGTCGGTCAGCGACGGAAGTCGGAGGATGCGCCACGCGGCGCCGTAGTCGGTGAGTTTCTTGCCATAGAGCTCGCGGCAGCGGGCAATTTCAGCGGCGTATTGGGTTGCGGTGTGGGCCATACTTTTACGGGGTGAAAAGTACGGCCTTTCGCCCGTTTACGCTGAACCTTCGCGGCAGGCTTTTTAGCGCGGACCGACCGCAGGTCATGGGCATCCTCAATGCGACGCCTGACTCCTACTATGCTCCGAGTCGCCTGACAGGCCTTGACCAGCTTGAATTTCAGGCTGAACAGCTGCTGGAGCAGGGCGCTGATTGGCTCGACGTGGGCGGATGCTCCACGCGTCCCGGCGCCAGCTGGCCGAGCCCTGACGAAGAATGGGCCCGACTCGACGGGGTGTTTTCGCGCCTCCGTCAGCGATTTGGCAACGACCTTCCGCTTTCCATCGACACGTTTCGCAGCGAAATCGCCCAGCGCGCACTCGACCAGGGGGCGGACCTGGTCAACGACATTTCGGGCGGAATCCTCGACCCCCGCATTTGGGCCGTCGCCGCCGAGGCCCGTGCGCCCTACATCCTGACCCACTACCCTTCGGAGGCGGACGCTCCCCTACTCGGCACGGACCAGGCCACGCCAGTTACCGTGCGTGAACTCACCGAACGCCTCTTCGCCGCCCGCGAAGCCGGCCTCAACGACGTCCTTCTCGATCCCGGCATCGGTTTCGGGAAAACGCCCGAAGGCAACCTGCGCTTGGTGCGCGACCTGGCCCTTTGGACCGAATTCCCCCACCCCCTGCTCGTGGGCGTTTCGCGCAAGTCGCTGATCACCCGCACCCTGGGCATTACCGCCGACGAAGCTCTTCCCGCCACCTCTGCCCTTCATGCTTTGGCCTTGGAGCGCGGAACCCAAATCCTCCGCGTGCACGACCCTCGGGAGGCGCGCCAGGTCATTCACTTAGTTGCTAGTTACTAGTTGCTGGTTTCTGGTTTTGAAGTTGGCTCCATGGGCGAACACGGAACACCTTGTACTTCACACCCCTCGAGTTAAAGTACGGGTCGAGCTTTTGATTCCAAACAAATTCATTTTCAATTAAGTACTTCGTTCCATAAATGACGGCAGTGTCGGCGCGGACCTGGACGCAGGCCAGCCCGCGGCCGACCACCAACCAGCGCTGCTCGCGCAGCGATTGGGGTCCGCAGTGACCGAGCACGAGCACAGTAAGACTGAGCGCCCAGGTGACCCGCCAGAAATTGCGGCTGCGCAAGCCCGAAAGGCCCGCCACCGAAAGTGCAGAAAGAAGGGCAAACTCCGCGGCAGACGGAAAGCGGTCGGGCCAGACCCACCGAGGGTCTGCGGCCAGCTCCGAAAGGGCGGCCAGCAAGGGTTCTGGATCGGGAACCGGCACGCCCAGCAAGGCCAAAAGGCTGTAGGGATACACAAGCATGAGCGGCGGCACCAGCAGCGCATTGGTCACCAAAAACGCCACTGGAACCGTGTGGAACGCGTTGAGCGACAAGGCGGTGGTGGCCCACTGCGCGGCGAGCGAGGTTCGAAGTCCATCGACCACGGACTGGAGTCGACTCGGTGCTGCGCCGGGCGACCGGGGCGGACTTGCCCAAATCAGCCCCCATACCGCGACCGAGGAGAGCTGAAAGCTCAGCTGCTGCGCGTATTCGGGGGCCACGCTCAGGAGGCCCACCTGAGCAAGGGCAAAGGAGTCCATGCCCCGTAGTCCGCGACCGAAGGCCAAAAGGCTCGCCCCCACCACGGTGAGCATGGCCGCGGACCGCACCGCGCTGGGCGCAAAGCCCACGACCGCGACGAAGGCCCAAATCAACGCTAGCCCGGTCAGGGTTGCGCCGGGGCGCAGCCTCTTCGGAAGCCAGGCCCGCACCGCCGAGATGCCGATCCAGACCAAGCCGAGGTGGAATCCCGATACCGAAAGCACATGAATCAGGCCCAGGGCTTGGTAGGCGTGCATGCTGGATTCCGGAAGGTCGTCAAGGTCGCCAATCCACATGGCCAAGGCCAGGCCCCTGGCCGCGGGGCCCCAGGGAAGGTCTCGAATGCGCGCCCGGCCCCAGCCGGCGGCGCGCAGCCACCAAGGCTCGGTACGGGGCACGCGGCCTAGGCGCGCGGTAACGCGCGCCCGGGCGATGATGCGGCTCGGGGCGGCGGCCCGCGCCGCATCAAACGCCCAAGGGGCCAAGGCCGTGTCCAGCGGATGAAGTTCCAACCGAAGGCGGTACCTAAAACCTGGCGAAAGGCTGTCGTAGCAGCGCAACCGCAGGCCCGAAGAATCCCGAATTAAGGTGGGACCGTCGGTCCAAAACCAGGCCTCGGTTTGGCGAGGAACGTCCAGCGGTTGGTATACGGGGGGCGACCGAAGCCCCGCCGCCAAAAGAACCCAACCTAGGCTCCGCCACCGCATTCGGGCCGCCCAATCGGTGCGGCGTGCACGCAGCGCCCACGCGGCACCCGCCGCGCCCAGCGCAATCGAGGTTGCCCCCAGCAGCA
>JACCDQ012174934.1_pt1 | contig 12650 bp, 13 predicted proteins | sample 7446031 | NCBI WGS metagenome assembly JACCDQ01 (sample SAMN15323442, study PRJNA562643) | freshwater metagenome | isolation source: river surface water | place: USA:Blue River Watershed | collected 2017-08-17
GACCGGCAGTGCCGACACCGGCAGCGTCGTGAAGCTGTCGGTCAGCGAGGCCAGCAGCGCCAGATGCAGGTTGGACGACACGAACACCATCAGCGCAAGCCAGCCGAACAGCTGGCTGACGGACGAGGCTTCGCTCTGCGAGTTCGGGTCGAAGAAGCTGGAGAATGACAGGCCCATCGTCAATGCAGCCAGCTCGCCGGCCAGCTCGACCGCGCTGAACACCAGCCGCATCGTAAAGCCAATCGCGAGCCCGATCAGCAACTGCTGTACCAGTACCATCAGGCCGTCGCCGGACAGCAGTGCCACCGCCGGCAATGCAGGCAGCGCCGGCGCGACCGCAATCGCCAGCAGCAGCCCGAGGCCGAGCTTTACAGTCGAAGGAATATTGGCATGCCCGAACAGCGGCGCCACCGAGAGCGCCGCGAGTATGCGCGTGGCCGGCCACAGCAGCATGGCGATCCAGGCTTCCAGCTGAACGCTGCTGAAATGCAGCATGGACGGCTTAGCCTACGAGCGCCGGCAGGCCGGTCAGCGTGCGGCGCATGAAGTCGAGCATCACCGTCATCATCCATGGCCCGGCGATCAGGATGGCGATGAAAATCGCGATCAGCTTCGGTATGAAGGACAGCGTGGATTCATTGATCTGCGTCGCTGCCTGGAAGATGCTGACCACGAGGCCGACGGCCAGTGCCACCAGCAGCAGCGGGCCGGCGACCATCAACAGGGTTTCCATCGCCAGCCGCGCCTGCGTCATCACGGTTTCCGGAGTCATTTCATCCTCAGCTGACGAAGCTCTGCGCGAGCGAACCGATCAGCAGCGCCCAGCCGTCGACCAGCACGAACAGGATCAGCTTGAACGGCAGCGACACGATGGCCGGCGACACCATCATCATGCCCAGCGCCATCAGCACGCTGGCCACCACCATGTCGATGATGAGGAAGGGAATGAAGATCGCAAAGCCGATCTGGAACGCCGTCTTCAGTTCCGACGTGATGAAGGCCGGCACCAGCAGGCGCAGCGGCACCTGCGACGGACTTTCGAGCGCCGGGCTCTTCGACAGCTTCACATACAGCGCCAGGTCGCTCTCGCGGGTCTGCGCGAGCATGAACTGCTTCAGCGGCGCGGCGCCCTTGTCGAGCGCTTCGGTCATCGTGATCTCGTTTTTCTCGAGCGGCTGCCAGGCCTCGGTGTAGATCTTGTCCAGCGTCGGTCCCATCACGAACAGCGACAGGAACAGCGACAGCCCGATGATCACCTGGTTCGGCGGCGCATGCTGCGTGCCCAGCGCCGAGCGCAGCAGCGACAGCACGATCACGATGCGCGTAAAGCTCGTCATCATCAGCAGCGCCGCCGGCAGGAAGCCGAGCGCGGTCATGAACAGCAGCGTCTGCAGTGACAGCGTGTAGTTGGTGCCGCCGCCGGCAGCGGGCGTGCTGGTGAAGGCGGCAATGCCGGGCTCGGCCAGCGCCAGCGTCGGCGACAGCAGCGGCAAGCACGCGAGCGCGGCAGCCGACAGCGGATGGCGCAGAAGGCGCGCAAGCAGCGACGGCATCACGACGACCTCTTGTCCATGGCCTGCTTCATCCAGGCGGCGAATTTCGGCAGTTCGGGCTGAGGCGCGCCCCGCTCGGGCAGCGTTTGCGGCAGGGTCTTGTCCAGCAGCGTCACGCTGCCGGCGGCGACGCCGAGCACCAGCCACTGGCCGCCGGTTTCGACCACCACCACGCGCTCGCGCGTGCCCACGGCGGCGGCGCCGACCACCTTCACCGGCGACAGTCCGGTCGGGCGCAGCCCGCGCAGCCGCGACACGCTCCATGCCAGCGCGCCGATCAGCGCGAGCACGAACAGCAATCCCAGGGTCAGCTGAATCATTTGTTGAGCTTTCGAATGCGCTCGGCCGGCGTGATGATGTCGGTCAGGCGGATGCCGAATTTGTCGTTCACCACCACCACTTCGCCCTGCGCGATCAGGCAGCCATTGACCAGCACGTCCATCGGTTCGCCGGCCAGTCCGTCCAGCTCGACCACGGAGCCTTGCGCGAGTTGCAGCAGGTTGCGAATCGGGATGCGGGTGCGGCCGAGTTCGACGGTCAGCTGCACCGGAATGTCGAGAATGAAATCGATGTCATTCGACTGTGCACTGCCGGTGGGCACGGTGAAGTCGCGGAAGCTGGCCTTCTCGATATTCGCGGGCGCATCGCCGGCGGACGCCGCCTGTTCGGCCAGCGCGGCGTTCCAGTCGTCGATGGTGGCGCTGTTCTGCGGGTCAAGTATCGTCATGAGTTTCTCCTTGCAGGGTGTCCTGTTGTGCGGGCGACAGCAGCTCGAGTACCTTCACCGCGTATTGGCCGTTCAGCTGGCCGTAGGTGCATTGCATGACCGGCACGCCGGCGACCCGGCCTTCGAGCTGCTCGGGCATGTCCAGCGGCAGCACGTCGCCGGCGCGAATCTTGACCATGTCGCCAACGGTCATGCGCAGGGTGCCGAGATCGACCACCAGCTCGACTTCGGCGGTTTGTATCTGCTGCTTCAGCAGCTTGATCCAGCGATGGTCGGTCTCCAGCGTTTCGCCTTGCAGGCTGGAAGTCAGCTGGTCGCGAATCGGCTCAATCATCGAGTAGGGCATGCAGATGTGCATTTCCCCCGACTGCGAGCCAAGTTCGACGGTGAAGGTCGTCGACACCACCACTTCATTCGGCGTGGCGATGTTGGCGAACTGGGTGTTCATTTCGGAACGGACGTACTCGAACTCGACCGGATGGACCGGCTCCCAGGATTTCTGGTAGGTGTCGAACCAGATCTCCAGCACGCGCTGGATGATGCGCTGCTCGGTCTGCGTGAAGTCGCGGCCTTCGACGCGCGTATGGAAACGGCCATCGCCGCCAAACAGGTTGTCGATCATCAGGAACACGAGGTTCGGATCGATCACCATCAGTGCGGTGCCGCGCAGGGGCTTGCAGTGGACCAGGTTCAGGTTGGTCGGCACCACCAGGTTGCGGATGAACTCGCTGTATTTGGACACTCTCACCGGGCCGACCGACACTTCGGCGGTGCGGCGCAGGAAATTGAACAGGCCGATGCGGAACAGCCGTGCGAATCGCTCGTTGATGATTTCGAGCGTCGGCATGCGGCCGCGCACGATGCGCTCCTGCGTGGCCAGGTTGTACGGACGGATTTCCGTCGACTGTACGCTCTCGGCTTCGTCTTCGACATCGCCGGACACACCGCGCAGCAGCACATCGACTTCTTCCTGGGACAGGAAACTTTCGGCCATGATTGATCGCTGTTTTCAGACAGGCCGCGCTGGTCGCGGCATCGATTTGTCGGACCCCGGCAGGCGCCGGGGGATCAGGACCAAGTGTAGGTGGACTGGCAGTGCCGGTATCGGCGGAAGAGAGGGCGTTTCGGCCGCCTGATTTGGCGTGACAGCGGGCCGGGCATTGCCCGGATGCTTTACTGAATGACAAAGGAAGTGAGGAAGACGCCATTGACCGCCGGCGCTTCCAGCCCTTTTTCATAGGGCGCTCGCAGCCGCGCAACGATGTCTGCGCGCAGGCTTTCCTTGCCTTCGGTGGTCTGCAGCTCGTCGACATTCTTCGACGACAGCAGCATCAGCAGCCGGTTCTTCACCTGCGGCATGTAGACCTTCAGCTGATCGGCGTCCTCGACTTTGCCGACTTGCAGCGTCAGCGTGGTCTGCAGGATGCGGTCGCCGGCAAGGTTGACGGTGAAGGTTTCAAGTTCGACAAAAACCGGCGGAGCGGGCGGTGCCGGTTTTGCCACTTTGGGCGCCTCGTGCGCGGGACGCAGGAACCACCACGCAGCGCCACCGCCGCCGGCGGCCAGCAGCGTGACGGCGGCCAGCGCAATCCACAAGCGCTTGCGCGATTTTGGCGGTGCGTCCGGGGTTTCGGTTTCTTGCTCGGTATTTTTCGGTTCAGGTGCGGTGGCCATGGAAACGGGATCAAGGGTTGGATGGAGGATTCGTCATTGCAGGAACCTGCTGCGCCCTGCAGACGCGGAACGCCCGCCGCATGGCGGTTCGGCACGCGCATCGTGGCCGGCGCGACATGGGTCTCAGGCGTAGGCGTCGAGCAGCCGGTGCGACATGCGCGCCTTGGCCCGCGGTAGGTCAGGGGGGGTGTCTTCATTCGCCACAGCGGTTCCCGCCGGCGCGGCTTGCGCAGGCCGACCGGACTCTGCGGGCTGCCGGTCTCGCTGCGGCTGTTGCTGGCCGCTGTCGACGCTGGCCTGCTGCAATTCCAGCCCGGCGCTGGCGAACAGGTCTCGCAGTTGCGGCAGCGCCTGTTCGATCGCCTGCCGGACTTCCGCCTGCTGGCTACTGAACTGCGCGCTGGCGCGCAGGTCGTTCATTTGCAATTCGATACGCACCGGACCCAGCTCGGGAGGATTCAGCGTGATGCTGGCCGACTGCAGCTGCTGGTGCGCGCTCCACAGCACTTGCTGGCCGAAGGCCTGCGGCCAGCCGTTGCTGCCGAATGCGGCGGGCAGATGGAAGGTCGGCGGCGTTGCCGCGGTGTTGCCTGGCTGAGTGGCCTGTGCAGAGGTTGGCAGCAGCGCTTCGGCTGCGAGTTGCGGCATTCCCTGCGCGGACATGAGGTCGGCAAAGCTGCTTGCGTGAAGGTCTGAGGCGGTGCCGGCGCTGGCGACCGGGCCGCTGCCGGCCGGCAGTTCGGCGGACGACGCGGTCGTGGCACTCATGCCATGCATGCTCGCCGCCTGGCCGCCGCCGGACGGTGCCTGATCGGGCTGGTGCAGGCTGGCACTGCTGGCACCTGCGCTGTCGCTGGCTTTGCCGCCGGCTCTGGCGTCAGCTTTGGCCTCGGTGGCGGCGTCGTCAGGCTCGCTCGCGGCATCCCGCATCAGCCGCCCCGCGCTTTGCCGGCCATGCCGTGCGCTTGCGCGCAGCGCGGCGCTGCCATCGGCCTGCGCTGCTGTCGGATCATTCAGCCCGGCGACGGCCGGGTCGGTGTCGCTGCCCATCGCGATCGCGGGCCCGGCCGGCGCGGCAGCCGGTGGCAGCTGTGCGGGCGGCAACAGGGACAGCATCGCATCGACGGCTTGCTGTGCCTGCGCGGTTTCGGCATGCGCATCGATACCGGTCTTGTCGGTGACGTCGCTATCCTTGTCGGCCTGTGCCGGCGCATCGCCTGCCGCGTCGGCATGGATGCGGGCAGGGCGGTGTTTTTCAGCGGCTGCTGTTGCGGCCGTCTTTGCGGCTGCGGCGGCCGGGTCGGCCGGCGACAAAGCCGGTGTTGCGCCGGATGCCGATGGGTCCTTGCCGCCATCCTTGCCGGCGGTCGCCGAAATGGCTTGCGCGGTTGCTTGAGCAGTCGATGGCGACCGCGCCGTTTCGGCTGCGGCCGTTGCGGCCGTTGCGGCGGGCGAGGCGGCGCGCAAGCCGCCAACCCGTGCCTGCCCGGGAGCTTGTGCCGCGTCCGTGGCATCGACGGCGGCGCCAAGCAAAGCGCTGAATCCGGTCACGGGCGCATCGGCGGTGGCGGCGGGCGGACGCTTGCCCTGTGCGGCATGGAGAGCATGGGAAGGCGTGGCGGGTGTCAGCATGGTCAGGTCCTTCAGTCGGCCGCGTCGCCGTCGATCTGCTGGCGGGTCGCGCGCGACGCAAATTCATCCATCAGCTTGCGTTCCTGTTTCAGGGCTTTCAGCGCGGCCAGGCGGTCGCCTCGCTGGATCAGGGATTCCCAGGTTTTTTCGGCGCGCTTCTTTGCCTGCCAGCCGGAATTTGCCTGCTCGACGCGCGTGCCGGCCGACGCTTCGAGGCGCTGCTGGCCGGCGATGGCGTCATCAATCTTGGCGATAAAGGCCTGGAAATTCATGATCGACGCAATCGACATCCCCTGGCTGGACTGCTGCTGCAAGCGTTCCACATACTCGGCGCGCAGCTCGACCAGCATCTGCAGCTTTTGCCGCGCACTGCCGTGCTGCTCGATGGCGGCGCTCAGCTGGCGTGCGGCGCTGTCGGTCTCGCGCTTGGCGAGCAGCTGCAGTGTGTCGAGTGCGGAACGTTTGCTCATGAACTCGACTGTAGGCGTGAAGCGGGCCCGACCATCGCCGGAAAAGCCGTGGTACTTGTGGCGATTTCAACGGATGGCCGGCGTGTCATCGCGGGTTCTCGCTGTCGTGCCGCCGGCGTCACGCGGCCAGCAGGCTGCCGAGCTGCGCCAGCCCTTGTTCGGTGGTGCTTTGTTCGCGGATGCCCTGCTGCAGGAAGGTGGCGATTTGCGGCTGCAGCCGGATCGCTTCGTCCAGCATCGGGTCGGTGCCGTGCTGATATGCGCCGACACTGATCAGGTCGCGGTTGCGCTGGTAGCTCGACACCAGCTGCTTCAGTCGACGCGCCTGCTGCTGCTGAGTCGCGTCGGTGATGGCGTGCATCACGCGGCTGATCGATTGTTCGATGTCGATCGCGGGATAGTGGCCGGCTTCGGCCAGGCTGCGGTTGAGCACGATGTGGCCGTCAAGGATCGCGCGCGCGGCGTCGGCAATCGGGTCCTGCTGGTCGTCGCCCTCGGTCAGCACGGTGTAGAACGCGGTGATCGAGCCGCTGCCGACGCGGCCATTGCCGGTACGTTCAACCAGTGCCGGCAATTTCGCGAACACCGACGGCGGATAGCCTTTGGTCGCCGGCGGTTCGCCGATGGCCAGCGCGATCTCGCGCTGCGCCATCGCATAGCGGGTCAGCGAGTCCATGATCAGCAGCACATGCTTGCCCTGGTCGCGGAAATGCTCGGCGATCGCGGTGGTGTAGGTGGCGCCCTGCAGCCGCATCAGTGGCGGCGCATCGGCCGGCGCCGCCACCACGACCGAGCGCGCCAGTCCGTCGGCGCCGAGAATCTCTTCGATGAATTCCTTCACTTCGCGGCCGCGTTCGCCGATCAGTCCGACGACGATGACGTCGGCCTGCGTATAGCGTGCCATCATGCCCAGCAACATGCTCTTGCCGACGCCGGAGCCGGCGAACAGGCCCATGCGCTGCCCGCGTCCGACGGTCAGCAAGGCATTGATGGCGCGCACGCCGACGTCCAGCGTGGTGTCGATCGGCGCGCGCGCCAGCGGATTGATCGCGCGCGCTGTCAGTGATGCCGATGCCGTTGAATTCAGGCGGCCGAGCATGTCGAGCGGACGACCGGCCGCATCGACCACGCGGCCAAGCAGTGCGTCGCCGACCGGCAGGTGGCGGCCGCGATCCGACGTGCGGCGGCGCGGATGATTCAGGCTGCCGGCGGCCGGAATCAGTTCGCTCACCTCGAGCGGCATCACGCGCGCACCCGGCAGCACACCGTCGGTCTCGCCTTGCGGCATCAGGAACAGGCGGTCGTCGCGAAAGCCGACGACTTCGGCCTCGACTTCCGTACCGCTGTCGAGCAGCACCCGGCAGGCCGCACCGATCGGCAATTTCAGGCCGGCCGCTTCCATCACCAGGCCGGTGACGCGGGTGACGCGTCCGGCCACTTGCAGGGGATCGACAATCTTCAGCACTTGCGTGCAGTCGCGCAGCGCGGACTGCCAGCGCGCGGTATTGGCGCTCATGTTCATGACGCCAGCCAGTTGTCGTTCAGCTGCAGCGCGGCGGCGATGCGTTGCCAGCGTGTGCCGGTATCCGCATCGACCTGGTTGCTGCCGGTCTCGATGCGGCAGCCGCCGCGTTCGATCGACGGGTCCGGTTGCAGGCGCCAGCCGTTCGCGCTCAGTCCGGCGCCCACCTGCGACTGCACCAGCGTGAAATCGTCCGGATGCAAGGCCAGTACGGACGACGGCTGCATCGTCGGCAAGTGGGCGATGGCGTCTTCGATCACGGGCAGCACCAGCTCGGGCCTGACCGGCAACGCGGTCTTCAGCATCGCCTTGGCGACGTCGAGCGCGAGCGCCATCAGGTCTTTCGACACGGTTCGGTTCGCCTCGGCGAGTTCGGCATTCAGCCCGAGCAGCAGCTGCGACAGTTGTTCACGTTCGGCCGCGGCGTCGATCCGGCCCTGCGCCAGCCCTTCGGCATGGCCGATGTCGAAGCCGGCGGCATAGCCTTCGGCATGGCCTTCGTCGCGCGCCTGGTTGCGACTGTGGGCGATCTGCTCGGACAGCTGGTGCTGCAGCGCGATGCGTGCCGATTTTTCGGCGGCGGCGCGTGCGACGGCGGTCGGACGGTTGTCGCCGAAGGACGCCATTTCATAGCGCTGCCATGGCGTCTGCTGGTCGAGCGGAATGTCGGTGTCGGCGACCAGCGTCGTCAGGCGCTCGGCAATGGCGTCGGGCTGCGACGGCTCGTGCATCGTCGCGTCGGTCAGGTGGACAGGCATCGGTGCGGACAGGAGTTCGGACATGGCATCAGACGGAGAATGGGACGCGGGCTCAGGGGGCAGGGGCAGGCAGAGGTTCAGACGAACGGATCGTCACCCTTCGCGCCGAGCTGCAGCACGCCTTCGTCGGCCAGACGACGAACGATGGACAGGATTTCCTTCTGCTGCGTTTCGACCTCGGACAGCCGCACCGGGCCCTTCGCATCGAGGTCTTCTTTCAGCATCTCGGCCGCACGTTGCGACATGTTGCGGAAAATCTTCTCGCGCAGTTCTTGTCCGGCGCCTTTCAGCGCAATGATCAGCGCCTCGGACGGCACTTCGCGCAGCAGCGTCTGGATGCCGCGGTCGTCGATGTCGATGATGTTATCGAAGACGAACATCTGGTCCATGATCTTCTGGGCCATGTCGGCGTCATACGATTTCAGGTTCGTCATCACCGAGTTTTCATGCTCGCCGCTGAAGAAGTTCATGATCTCGGCGGCGGTGCGCACGCCACCCATCTGCTTCTTCTTCAGTACTTCGTTGCCGGTCAGGAGCTTGGTCAGCACGTCGTTCAGTTCGCGCAGCGCGGTCGGCTGCACGCCGTCGAGCGTAGCGATGCGCAGCATCACGTCGTTGCGCAAGCGTTCGGGGAAAAAGCCGAGCACTTCGCACGCATGGTAGCGCTCGAGGTGCACCAGGATGGTGGCGATGATCTGCGGGTGTTCATTGCGCACCAGCTCGGCGACCGACTGGCCGTCCATCCATTTCAGGCTCTCGATGCCGGACGCCTCGCGCGCGCCGAGGATGCGGTTCAGCAGCGACGCCGCCTTGTCGTCGCCGAGCGCCTTGGTCAGCACGCTGCGCACGTAATCGTCGGAGTCGATGCCGATCGAGGTCTGCTGCCCCGACTCCGAGCGGAACGAGGACAGCACCTGTTCCAGATCTTCGCTGGCCACGGCCTTCATCGTCGACATGGTGGCGCCGAGCTGCTGCACTTCGCGCGGCGACAGGAATTTCATCACTTCGGCGGCTTCGTCCTCGCCGAGTGCCAGCAGCAGGATGGCTGCCTGGTGTACGCCACTCTCGATCATTCTGCCCCCACCCAGTTTTTGACGACATTCGCGACCATGCGCGGATCATTGCGGGCGATCTGCCGCGCGACCTCGAGGTCGTTGGCGGTCGACGGCAGCGCTTCGCGCGTCGCGGGTGCACCGAGCGCATCCAGCGCCGGATCGGCGGCGACCGGCACGGGCAAGGCCGCAGCGGCCTTGGGTTCGCGCATCCGGCGCAGCAGCGGTTTAAGCTGGCGGAAATACAGCCAGGCGATCGCGACGGCGATGAGCAAATAACGTCCGGCCTCGCGCGCCATCGCCAGATTGTCGGCATCCTTCCAGAACGGCAGTTCGGGAATGATCTCCGGCGCCTTGTCGACGAAGGCGCTGTTGACCACGTTCAGTGTGTCGCCGCGTTCCTTGTTGTAGCCCATCGCTTCCTTCACCAGGTCGGTGATGGCAGTCTTTTCGGCGTCGGTCAGCGCGCGCGTGACGGGCTTGCCCTGTTTGCCGGTTTCCACTTTGTGGTTGACCACCACCGCGACCGACAGCCGCTTGACGCCGCCCATCGGCTGCTGCGTGATGCGCAGGGTCTTGTCGAGCTCGTAATTGACAGTGCTGTCTTTCTGGTTCGAGCTCGGCGGCTGCGGCTGTGCCGGGGCCGGCGTGGCTGCGCCGTTGCCCGCTGCCGCAGCATTCGCTGCCGGCGGGTTCGTCACCGGTGCCGTCGCCGAGGCCGGCGGCGTGTTCGACAATGCGCCCGGCACGCCGGACGCGCCGACGCTGCCGGTGCTCTGCGTCGACGACTGCTGCTGGCTGCGGATGGCGGTGGTTTCCGGCGTCTGGTTCGGCCGATACGATTCGGCCGCCTGCTCGCTGGTGGAGAAATCGATTTCGGCGCTGACTTCGGCGCGCACGTTCTGCGGGCCGACGATGGGCGTGATGATGGACTCGATGCGGCGCGCGATGGCCTGCTGTATCTCGTCGACATACTTCAGCTGCGACGGATCGAGCTGGTTGGCGCCCTTGGGCTTGCTGTCGTCGGACAGCAGGTTGCCGTTCTGGTCGACCACGGTGACGCTGGAGACGGTCAGCTCCGGTACGCTGGACGCGACCAGGTGCACGATCGCCGACACCTGCTGCGGGTCGAGCGCGCGGCCCGGGTGCAGATTCAGCAGCACCGACGCGGTCGGCTTCTGCTGTTCGCGCACGAACACCGAAGCTTTCGGCATGGCCAGGTGCACGCGTGCCGCCTGCACGTTGGCCAGTGCCTGGATGGTGCGTCCGAGTTCGCCTTCGAGCGCGCGCTGGAAATTCACCTGTTCGAGGAATTGCGAGGTGCCGAGCTTCTGGTTTTCCATCAGCTCGAAGCCGACGCCGCCGCCTTTCGGCAAGCCTTGCGACGCCAGCTTCAGCCGCACGTCGTGCACCTGCGGCGCCGGCACCAGGATCGCGCCGCCGCCGTCGGCGATCTGATAGGGCACGTTCATCTGCTGCAGCGCTGCCACGATCGCGCCGCCGTCGCGGTCAGAATAGTTGGAGAACAGCACGCGGTACTCGGGCTTCTGGCCCCAGAACCAGATCGCGGCCATCAGCGCGACAATCGCTGCGGCGCCGCCGACCATCAGGGCCAGGCGCGCCTGCGACGATTGCAGCATCGAAGACAGGCTGAATTTTTCATCGGTCGCTGCCGTTATGGCCATGGCGAGGCTCCGCGGGTCGGGTGAGTAGGTTGCACTTGGGTTGGTCGGCGGTATCAGGGATGGAAGCTGATTGTCCTGATCTGGCGGCATAGGAGTCGGACGAAAAACCGGGCATTCTGCCGTCTGCTTATCGTTTGGCGCGGTTGCGGATTCGGTAAGGTTCGGGGTGTCGCTCTCTGAACCCGTCCCGGATCTCCCATGAAAATCGGTCCCATCGACTCCAGCCGCATCGAGGCCATGGCCGCGCAAATGAAGGCAGCCGCCGCCCGCCCTGCGTCCGGCCTGCAGGCGGCAGCGCCGTCTTCCATGGTCAGCCGGCCGTCCGAAGGCGTGAAGGTCAGCTTTTCTTCATCGCTGAAGGCCATGATCGATCAGGTGAATACGCAGCAGCTGAATGCGGACAAGCTGTCGCAGCGCTTCGCGCTCGGCGACGACAGCGTGAATTTGTCCGATGTGATGATCGAGCGGCAGAAGGCCAGCCTGTCATTGCAGGCGACGGTGCAGGTGCGAAACAAGCTGGTCAGCGCCTATCACGACATCATGAACATGCCGGTGTGACGCCAGTATTCAGAGGAAATTCAGAGGTAATCGATCGACGGCAGCAGGGTACTCAGCTGCAGGTGGGTGCCGACCAGCTGCGCCAGCGTCTGCGGATTGCCGTGCTGGTCGACATAGCCGAGTGCATAAAGATCATCGTGGCCGGCGACAGGCTGCAATGTCATGTTTTGCGCTGAAAGCGATCCGAACGACGGTATGCTGATCTGAATCCGGTCGCCGTCGGCGCTGCTGAAGTCCAGGATCCTGAAATTCGAGCCGAGCTCGGGGCTGTAATTGATGATGAAGCTGTCTGCGCCATCGCCGCCGGCAGCAATCCGGACCCGCGAGCCCAACAGGCGAATCACATCATCTCCGGCGTCGCCGTACATGACCGCTTCATAGTCGGCGGCGAGCGTGTCGTTACCGTCGCCGCCGTGCAGGACGCTGCCCTGGTTATTGCTCCACAAGCTGTCGTTGCCGGCGTCGCCGAACAGCTGGGACATCGAGGTGAAGCTGTACAGCTGGTCATTGCCTGCGCCGCCGTGGGTGTAATGCGCGAGAAAGCCGCCGGGTTCGGGGCCGCCCGACCACACATCATCGCCCGCCGTCAGCATGCGCGGCGTCGATTCGTTGAAGCCGATCACCTGCACGCTGGTTTCGGTCAGCAGCTTTGCGCCGGCCTTGCTGAATTCGTAAAACCGCCCATCGTCGCTGAAGCCGTCAAATTGCCAGCCCGGGCCGGGATCGACCCGATTGCCATGATCGCCGCTGACGACCAGTGTGTCATCGGCTGAAATGCGCGTGATGTGCCGGGCCGTCAGCGTGATCAGGTTGTCGGTCGACGCGAGGTCGAACACCTCGATGCCGGCAATGCGGGGACCCTGGCCGGGTCCATACACCTGTCCGTCGTCCACGAAGCGCAGGGTGTCGATGCCGGCACCGCCTCGGATGCTCCGGTCCTGCGCGTCGAAAATCAGCAGGTCATTGCCGGCGCCGCCGAACAGCCGGTCGCGCCCACCGCCGCCGTCGAGTTCATCGTC
>JACCDQ012146857.1_pt1 | contig 12647 bp, 31 predicted proteins | sample 7446031 | NCBI WGS metagenome assembly JACCDQ01 (sample SAMN15323442, study PRJNA562643) | freshwater metagenome | isolation source: river surface water | place: USA:Blue River Watershed | collected 2017-08-17
AGTTGATTGTGAAACAATGCGGTTATTACGCCGATATTTTTGAATCAATCGGATGTCCTGTAGATATGGATTCAACTGGAACAAAACCCAGTGACTATATCAAGAAACATTTCGGAGTTGAAGAATGAAACAATTTAAGGTATCTGTCCAGATTGGGTTCTATTCGGAACCCTATGAACATTACATAGTGTGGGCATACAATAAGCAGGATGCTCTTGCTCTTGTTGATGCAATGTTGCCCAAGTATGCGGGACATAGATTTTTGAATGCGGTGATGATATGAACGAACGAATCGGAAAACTATTGAGTCGGTCCGGTGGTGAATTTTTTGAGGGATGGTTCGGTAGTCCTAATTCTGTCAGGTTTACTGAGGATGAATTAAAAACTTTCATCGAGTTGATTGTGGAAGAGTGTGTTGGTCAATGCTGGACTGTATCGGAAATTGAACACAAAGGATATGTTATTTCTGAATGTTCTAAAAGGATGAGAAAACATTTCGGAGTTGAATGATGCATTTGAAATTGAGGTTATTCAAAGATGAATTGCCAGAACTAACGACTTACAGCACATCATACGGTGGACAATGGTCATCTGATTGGATCATCATAGTTAAACCGACCGGTTACGTCGAAAGTGCCAGGTATACTGTTGGATGGTCTAGACCTAATGTACCGTTAACGGATGGAGATAAACAACTCGGAAGTGTTCGCTCAGGAAAACCGTGGTATTATACACATGCGAATAGTGCATGGTGCTATTCAAAAGAAGCAGAAAAACTTTTCGGAGTTGAAGAATGAACGAGCGAATTCAAGAACTTGCTGAACAGGCTATCGAAAAAATCAATTACAGAGTCGATCCGAATACATTTGGTGAAATTGACGATCCGAACGGTCCCCACATTCGAATACAATTCAATAAAGAAAAGTTTGCTGAGTTGATTATTCGGGAATGTGCTCTAACTCTAGAAAGTATTACTGTTCCTGTTTCTGATTCTTTTGAAGATTTTGACAACGGATATAACAGGGGATTACTCTTCGGATCAGCTGTGATTAAGAAATACTTCGGAGTTGACGAATGAATGAACGAATTAAAGAACTAGCCGAACACGCTGCCGATCATTACACCGAGTCATTTAAGTTCGAATATCTTCCAGACATTGATGTGAAGATATTGGAAAAGTTTGCAGAGTTGATTGTCAAGGAATGCATAACGATTACGAGCGAATGTTCGGGTAAGGCGCATCCGGATGATTTAATCCAACTGTTTAGAGAACACTTTGGAGTTCAAGAATGATCACTGTAGAATTAGATAAAGAACAAAGTCGCAAAGTAACAGTTGAGCATATTGCTGATACATTGATTATTCAGAAGCAATATTTGGATGACACGCAGATTGCAAAGTACAAATTTATGCTTAATGAGTTTGCTAGTCTAATCGAGCTAGACGATATTGCGGAACGCTTTGATCGAGCATGGCCGAACGATGTGAAATGGTGATGTACAAAACACACTAATATGTGCTATAATAATATCATAGCAACACACTAAGGACTCACAAAATGCTCTACTACTTTTACACCAACATCTATCTTGACGACTGCAACGAGGATAATGTTTGCACCAAGCTTAATGTTCAAGTGTTCTTTGAACATGAAAATGCGGATCGCGGCGCATTTGATCGTTATGGTATTCAATCTGAACCAAGCTATCCTGAGTATACTGATATTTACAGTGTGATTGATGTTAACACCGGTGAAGAAGTCCCGAGTTATGTGTGGGAGGGAGATTCAAACATTTACGATGGTCTGATGGAAGATATTAAGAATAAACGCGTGTATACTCTTAATTAAAGGCAAAAAAATGAACAAACGAATTTTTCGTGTATTGACTGCGACAATTGGATTTTTGATTGGTAACTACATATATCAATTGCTTCAGACAACTCCAGATTATTCAATTGCATTTGAAAGAACATACTTTCAATTTATTGCGGTTGCATTGTATGAAATGCTTTGGGTGGATAATAAATGAACACTCGAATCCAAAAACTCATTGATGAATCTGGGTTCGTTCTTTGGGGAGATGAAGAATGGGGACCAGGAAAAGGTCGAATTGACTGGGCTTCTGACTATACTCAAGAGATGGAAGTCTTTATAGAAAAACTTGTTAAATCCATCATCAAAGATGTGGAATGCTTCTCATCGAACAGTATAGAATGTGGCGATCAGTGGGTTGAAACCGAAGGAAATATAGGTTATAATCAAGCTATAGAACATGTTGTAGATCACATCAGGAGGAATTTTCTATGATATATTGGATGACATGTGAAGAGTGTGCTCTTGAAAGTCCGATGCAACCATGTGAGGCTTGTCCAAATTATTATTTGAGGAATGTGTAATGAATGATCTGAATCAGAAAATTAAAGAGTTTGCAGGGAAAGCATATCAGATAGATGCTTGTCGCTATTGGAAAAACACTGACATACCAGAAGAACTGTTAGAAGATATGCATGGTGTCTTCGTTGAGTTTGCAAGGCTAGTTGCTGAAGATTGTGTTATAATTGCATATCAGACAATTGAGCCTGATGGTGACTGTTGCGCAAATAACATTCTATTTGAATATGATGTTGATAATACTCCTGCTCAATTTTCCGGAGTTTTGGAAGATGAGATTGATGAATTTGAACTTGAGGAATTCACGAAACTCATTGAAGAATATCATTCAAGAAAAATTGACTCAGAATTTCAACAATGGAAAAATGTTTTTGGTCATCTTGGTACTCCCGATGAATGTGGCAATGCTTGGATTGAATTGATTGAGCAAAGAGATTCTTTGTTAAATGCTTTGATTAAAATCTATAATCGGGATTCTCATTCAATAGAACTGGCTCTCGATTATGGTTCAATTGGCGTGCGCGATTTTTATCGAAAGATTGCGCGCACTGAAATCGACAAGAACGATAGGCCTTTTGGGTTTCGTCGGGCGCAGCCCACACGCGAGTCGCTGACAGATGAATGGATCAGAATGATTTGCGACAAATGCGATGCGGAAACTGGAGAAGAATTTATTTTTGCTTTCGCTCGTGTCATCGAACGCGCTCATGAGATTGGATGTGAGAAATGAAACAGCAACCAGTAGCATTGCAATTCGCCTATATGCTGGAGGATGAATCTTTTGAGCATTTACCAGTATCCCTGTCGAATATCGCCGCCGAACTTCGCAGACTACACCAATCAGAAACCGAAGGATGGCGTTATGCGGATGAACTTGAACAAGAACGCAAGAAACATAAGTTGCAAGTTCTTCAACTAATTGATGCCATTGAAGACCTAATGTATTGGGACAATGGGAAACCTGAGTGGGAAGATGCTAGGAATTTGATTAAAGAAATTCAGGAGAAGAATGATGTCTGACCGTAAACTAATCAAAGTAAAAATTACCGACATTGATCTATATTCCAGTATTGATAATGCTATTATGTATCTAGAAAGTATTCAAAAACTTTATATGGGTCAAGGATTTAAAGAATTGGAACTTGAAACCCATTCGTATGGATATGATGGTGCTTTTGAGATTTATCTTTATGGTAAACGACTTGAGACTGATCGAGAAATGACTGATCGTCTAAAGAAAGAAGAAAAAGAAGCTCTCATTAAGAAGAAAGTTGACGACAAAAAACAGGTTGAAGAGATGAAACTCTACAAGAAACTACATAAGAAATATGGTAAAATACAACCATGACTATGCATCATACATTCCCTAACAAAATGATCCAGAAGGCATATAATAGTGCTATTGGAAAGACTTTCACATGGAGTCCTACAAATCAGAAATTTACGGACTCTGATGGTAATTCTGATTATGACTATCATGCAATGCTTTGGTTGAAAGACAGCACAGTATTAGAAGAAACTTTTGACAAATGCAATCTTGTGTATCTTTATAAGGTGAAATAAAATGAATGATATTAAGTCGATGATCGGTAAAACTTTTACCAAGGTTTATGAAACTGGATATGAAGAATTAATCTTCGAAAATGACGAAGAAATTTATACTTTCTATCATGAGCAGGATTGTTGCGAGTCTGTTAGAATTGAAGATATCACTGGTGAATTGAGTGATCTGGTTGATAGCCCTATTACATTTGCCGAAGAAAGTTCTTCTGATGGAATTTCTGACTATAATTCAGTAACTTTTACTTTTTATAAATTTGCTACCGTTCGTGGTTGGGTTGATATCCGTTGGCTAGGCGAATCCAATGGTTATTATTCCGAAAGTGTTGACCTTCACTATCGAAAGAAGAATTTACAATGAAGATGTATATTGCTGTGCTAGATGAAGTTCCCGATTTCATCGTTCCCACACTTGTTGCACACTCAGTAATTTCAGCGCATCTGAAATTCCAAGATGACATTGTATATCAGGATTGGTTGACTAATTCATTCAAGAAATGTGTTGTTCGAGTCAATCAAAAGGAATTTAATAAAATTTCTGAACTTCCAATGGTTCATCTGGGACACGAGAATAAGACTCTAAATGGAATTAAGTCTTGTGCTGTTGTTTGTCCAATTGAGGGAGAACTTCCTAATGTGTTGAAGTTCGCAAAGTTATGGAGTCCTAAGCAACTGACCTTAGAATAAAGGATAGTATATGAAATTCATTGATGAACTAAAACAATTTGTTAAAGATCAGAATGATAACTATTATAAAAAGAAAGTGGATGATATAAAAAATCAGATTAAAAAGCGGGCACTATCTGGATACGAAACAACGTGGGTCACATTCTACTGGGATGATGGAGACTATTCAAAGATTATCGAATATTTTAAACATGAAGGTATCGAGATAAAATGCCCGACTAGTTCAGATGATGGTGATCCATATACAAGTTATTTGTTTAAGTGGTCAATATGAGATTAAAATCATGGAAAATCAAGTTGATTCTAAAGGAAATCCTCCACAATATAAATCTGGTGATCGTGTAATGGTTCTTCCTCTCAATATGGAAGCAACTGTGATTGAACAATATCTATGTTGGGATTATCCAGAATGTTTTTGGGGAAATGTCTTAGTTGAATATGATGATGGTATTAAAGGAAAATCAAACTCTTGGCAATTAAAAAGGATTGAAAATGAAACAGAAATTTAAAGAAATCTATGACGACAATGGTATCTATATCGAGCCGCTGAATATGGATGCAACAATGAAAGAAATTGAACATTTCATTGAGCAAATTGTCATTGAATGTGCGGCAGTATGTGAAGAGCATCCATCATATGGCGGTAGGATGTTGGCTGATCTAATTCTGAAAAAATTTGAAATTGATCTTCGCTACGCGCCAGATGATGGTCCATTAACTGATCAACAGATTAAAATGATCCGCGCTGCAAGTTCTGCAACAGACATCCCAGATGAAAAATTCAAGGATAAACTGTTTTGACATGGCCCAATAAGTTCGAGTATCTAATATCGGAAGAGCTTATTCATCTGTCTAGAAATGGTGGAATCTGTTCAGAAGCATTTTTGTTCTATGCTGAAATGCGAAGAAAGTTTCCATCATTGACGCATGATCAAGCACTCTATCATACATATCAATATTCTCATTCTAGGGGATTATTGATTGGAGAACCAGGACTGCCAGTATGGGAGTCCAAATTTTCCTTCTGTCCTAAAAATAGGTTATAATATGTCTACTCATGCTACTATTGCCGTCTTACATAAAGATGGTACTATCACTCAAATTTATTGTCATCGCGATGGATATCTAGAACATTGCGGCAGAACCCTAAATACACATTACACTGATCAGAACAAAGCTGAAGAACTTGTTCATAATGGTCATCTTTTAGATTTGGATGATTCTATTGAATATTGTGTTACATTGGATGATATGTCACAAGAATATATCTATAAAAGTTATGCTGAGTATGAGAAGAAAAGCAGATTCGAAGAATATAATTATCTATTCAAAAATGGAGAATGGGAAGTTACATTTGACGATGAATTTATGTCACTAAATGAAGCTCTAATGAAAGGAAATTATGAGTAAAGATTGGATTAGAGATATTACTGAAATGCATCAAAAATATGGTGTAAATGAAAAAGTAAATGAGTTTGATTCTGAAAAGTTACAAAAGTTTTTACAGTTTAGAATTAAGTTTCTAGAAGAAGAACTAACTGAACTTAAAGATTCTAAAAATGGTGATGATATCGTAGATGCATTAATTGATCTGTGTGTTGTTGCTATTGGAACACTTGATTCTTTTGGGGTTGATTCTTATACGGCATGGGATCGTGTTCTAAACGCTAATATGAATAAAGAAGTTGGCATTAAAGCAAGTCGACCAAATCCTCTTGGTCTACCAGATCTGATTAAGCCATTAGGATGGCAAGCTCCGACGCATGCTGATAACATCGGTCTTCTATCTAAAATTTTTGAGGAATAATATGGAAAAACAAACTACAGATCGTGCTTCAGTTGGCATTCTTCAGGAAGCTATTGATATTCAACGTAAAAAGGGTGCTGATTACAATGGCATTAATACATCCGTTAAACAAGCAGATTATTATCCGCGTGGTGTTTGGTCTATTATGGATATCATTCATGCAAAGTATCTACGTATGAAATCTGTACTCGAAACAATGGAACAAGGTGGTTCTGCTAACTTTGAATCTATTGAAGATTCTGCAATTGACATGATTAACTACGCATCATTTTTGGCTGCTTATATGCGCGGACAAATTCCTGGTCAAGATGCTGCCAATGACATTTTTAATAAACCCCTATCACATAAAAAATATCCACTATGACTATTCAAGATATTCGAAATGAATTCGCGCGTAAACTACTAAGCAATGATTTTGTGATTGATAAAAATGGCGGAAAAGTTGTTGAAATTTTTAACGCAAATTTTATCGCCGATGATGACAAAATTTTTGGGAAAGTCGATACTGATTATGTTGCACGCGAACTTCAATGGTATGAATCACAATCGCTAAATGTTAATGACATTCCAGGTGGTCCTCCTACTATTTGGAAAAACGTTGCATCAAAGGATGGTCTGATTAACTCAAATTATGGCTGGTGTGTTTTCTCTGAGGATAACTATAACCAATATACCCATGTTTTAGAAGAGCTCCGGGCCTCACCTGATTCACGTAGAGCTATCATGATTTATAATCGACCAAACATGTGGCAAGATTATAATGTGGATGGTCGTTCTGATTTTATGTGTACAACATCAGTTCACTATATGATCAGGGATAATAAACTACATGCTATTGTCTCGATGAGATCAAATGACTGTATTTTTGGATTTCGAAATGACTATTATTGGCAAAAGTATGTTCTATATAAACTAGCAAAAGATCTTAATATTCCGTTTGGTCTAATTTATTGGAATGCTAACTCTTTTCATATCTATGAACGTCATTTTTATCTAGTGCATCATTGGGTTAAAACACGAGAATTACACATTACTAAATCTGATTATGAAAAACTATATGGGCAATAAGCCAACGGTACTTGTTACTGGAGCAACCGGATATATTGGCTCTCATGTAACAAAGATATTTTATGAGAATGGCTTTTATGTCACTGCACTAGATTATGATCTTTATAAAAATGATATTTCATCATACTGCAATAATCTAATATGTGCTGATGTTACTGAGATTAAAAAGGGACAACTTGACATTGAATTTGACGTAGTTGTTCATCTTGCTGGTCTAATTTCAGTCTTTGAGAGTATGCATATTCCAATGGAATATTACAAGACTAATTTATTTGGAACAATCAATGTTTTACAAAATATAAGTTATAAAAAGTTTATTTTCGCATCAACTGCAGGTTGTTTTGACCCAATTTCTCCATACGCTAAATCCAAATTAACTGCTGAAGACGTGATTCGTCAAGTTGCAAAAAACTATACAATCTTTAGGTTCTTTAATGTTGCTGGAAATAATGGACTGTTTAAACAATTTGGTGACTCTACTCATCTAATTCGTGTTGCTGCTGAAGTTGCTTCAGGTAAACGACAAAGATTAACAATTTTTGGAAATGACTATACAACACTTGATGGTACATGTATTCGTGATTATGTACATGTACAAGATTTAAGTAAAGCAATTCTAAATGCAGCTTTGGATACTTCAACGAATAATTTAAAATATGATTGTATTGGTTCAGATAAGACCTATACCAATCTAGAAGTTGCAAATATAATGCGTGAAGTATCTGGAAATAATTTCTCAATTGTTTTTGGGCCACGTCGATCAGGTGATCCTGCTATTTTAGGTCTAGATACTCGCTCTAAATATATCACCCCAGAGTATGATATTTGGGATATGTGTAAATCGGCTTATGAAATGGAAATGAAATCATGAAAAAAATTCTTATTACTGGTATGAATAAACTTCAGGTTACTGAAGATTTTTATAAAGAACAACAACTAAAGGTTATTCCTAGTCATACTTCGCTTATCGCATGTTTGCGTGACATGGGATATGACGTTATTCAACGTCATGTTGACATTGGAGAATCTCTAACTGAATTTGATAAAGTTATTGTTTTTATTCACAATCCGGCAGGGTTTGCTGGTTATGTTTATAATGCTTTGTGGGCAATTTATCAGCGTCAAGATTGCATTATGGCATTTGACGATTGGCAAATTGATTCTATCTATAGCGGTATTACATCTCTAAAAGATCCTGAAAAAATGTTTAGACCATATGTAAAAGATGGTCATAAAAATATTCCTGAAAATATTCAAGAATATGAGAAGCAGTTTCTAAAGGCTATTGAGATTATTGAATCTAAAAATAACAAGACTCTTATTTCTGCCTTTGCTAGTGGTGATCTTAAGCTTCTATTAGATCATCCTAATCTTTATTCATATAATCCAAATCCATATCATATTCATCGTCAACCAACTGGATTTTTAGATGAAAAACAACGTGTTTTTAACTTTGCAGGTTTAGTTCAAGATAAAACCAAGAAATGGTTAAAAGCACAAGGTGTAGACAACACTGGATGGGAACTAAAGAAATACGGTTCACGTAAAGACGGTCAGGATCGTGTCACTGAAGACGTCATGGTAAACATCTATGCACAACAATGGGGTATCCTAATGCCTGGGTATTTTCACGCTGGATCAGGTTGGTGGAGAGCCCGTCCAGTGCAAGTTGCTGACGCAGGGTCTATTCTTATTGGTGATCCAAAAGAAATGATTGTATTGTATAATAATCAAGAAGCAGCATCTGTCAAAGCATCAGATTTACCTAGTATGTCAGATAAGCAACTTGAAGATTTTGCGCAATTTCAAAAGGATTGTCTATACAAGACACATCCGCTTGTAAAAACTGTACAACAAACTGAACTTGCTAAGGTATTAGATATTCTATGAGTAAAAAGAAAATTTTAATTGTTGGTTGTGGATTTTCTGGTAGTGTTATTGCCAGGGAACTTGCTGAAGCTGGTTATGTCGTAGATATGATTGATAAACGCGATCATATTGGTGGTAATTGTTACGATTATATTAATGAACATAATATTCGTGTTCACAAATATGGTCCACATCTATTCCATACAAATAACAAAGATGTGTTTGACTATTTGTCAAAATTCACTATTTGGACGTTGTATAAACATAAAGTAAAAGCAATTCTTCGAGATGGTCAGTATGTAACACTTCCCGTTAATAAAGAGACTGCAGAGATTGTTGGAAAAGAAAATATTGTTGATACATTCATTCGGCCATATACAAAAAAGATGTGGGGAATGGATGTTGATGAAATTGATCCAGATATTCTGAATCGTGTTCCCATTCGTGATGATATGAACGAATTCTATTTCCCAAATGACACATATCAGTTTATGCCATTACATGGCTATACAAAGTTATTTGAGAATCTTTTAAACCATGAAAATATTAGTATCTATTTGAATACTGATTTTACACATGATATGGAAGATAATTATGAACATGTATTCAACTCAATGCCAATTGATTTGTATTATGATTACAAATTCGATGAACTGCCATATCGTTCTATCAAATTTCATAACGTAAATCTACCAATTCCAAAGTTACTTCCAGTAACTACTGTAAATTTTACGCATAACGGTCCTTATACTAGAATGACTGAGTGGCGAAATATTCCTCATCATGGATATAATGATCAGATGACTACTATCACATATGAAGAACCATGTGATTACAAAGATAATAATTATGAACGATATTATCCAGTAAAAGATAAAGATGGAATTAATCGTGAACGATATAAACTATATAAATCAATTGAAAATAATAAAGTAACTTTTATTGGTCGATGTGGCTTATACGCATATTTGGATATGCACCAAGCTGTTAGTTCTGCTTTAAGTATTGCTAAGGATTTTTTAAATAATGAAAAATAATAAAAAGATTGGATTTGTAGCATCAACATTTGATTTGTTTCATGCTGGTCATATTCTTATGCTAAAAGAAGCTAAGACTCAATGTGATTATCTTATCGTTGGACTACAGAGTGACCCTACTGTCGATAGGGATTGGAAGAATAAGCCAGTTCAAACACTGTTTGAGCGATTTGTACAAGTATCTGCATGCAAATATGTTGACGAGATTGTTCCATACACCACTGAATCAGAACTACTTGATATTCTTCAGTCATATGATATTGATGTTAGAATTGTTGGTGAAGAATATCTCGGTAAACAATTTACTGGGTGTGAACTAGACATGAAAGTTTATTATAATAAACGTCGACATTCATTCTCATCATCAGAACTGCGATGTAGAGTTCATGATATTGAGTCTAAACGACTAGAAAAATTAAGTAAGTAAAATATTGGGAGCTTAAGCTCCCAATGTGTTATAATTCACTTAAAGGAGAAATATATGAGTATTTGGACTGAAGTGACTGGTACTATCTCTCATCATGTCAGTGACCATTTTTCTATTAAGAGATTTATTGACCAAGAATGGAATGGATGTGAATACGTGATTCAATCGCACCGCAATAAGCGTAGTACGATTGATGTAATACATGAAGATATTAGACTTGCATGGACTTCTGATGGTATATCTGCAGCTAAAGAATTAGATTGTATTATAGAAAAAATTTCAAATGAATATAAAACTGTTCGATTTGACTTGGAAGCGCATATTAGGTTTTTCTAAAATGACTATCAAATATATTATCAAAAGGTTGTCTGAAGTTACAGATAATGAAATGTGTTCTGTTGATCCTGATTATGAAATAGGATATCTTGGTGGATTGATTTCTGCGCATTCTATGGGAGCTATTGATATTGAAGAACATTGTTGGTTTGGCTACAGAGATTCATATCAATTTGCTCCGAAATCTGCTCCTGCTCTTGTTAAAGTTGTGGTATAATTTATCTATACCAACCGGAGTGTCAAATGAAAGCAAAGAAAGTGTCCGTTCAAAAACTGGCGGAAACTTTTCAATTTTTAGCCGATGAGTCTGAGCCATATGACATTTGGGGAACTCATGTGACACTCCAAGACATTCTTGACTGCATCAAGAATAATGTCATTGAATCAACTCCTTATTTTGTTGCTCAAACGCAAGGGATTGACAATTACAATCATGCTGCTAGAATTTCTTATTTGGTGAAAAATCAAGATACTACGCCGATTGAACTTGACGTTGGATGTCCTTCGCTCGGATATTATGATATGTCTGTTTCTGATGGAAATCATAGGGCTGTTGCTGCAATGATTCGTGGAGATGAGACAATTTTGGCATATGTTGGTGGTGAACTTAGTTACTTTCGACATGTGTTTGTAAAACCTTTGAAAAAATATTCTAACATTTGACTTAAAGAGATATATTATGGACAAACTTGAAAAACTTGCAATCGTTTACAAATACTCTACCGACCCTACAGAAATTCGTAAAGCAATTAGTCTTGCAATTGAAAATCAAGAAGTTGATTCATTCATCAATATACACAAAGATGGCTGGATTGGCATTAATGGTGAATTCGCTCGTGTTCTTTGTATTATGTTGAAGGCTATCAAATGAATATCGACATTGACTCTTTCTTTCTTGGTGTCCTGATTGGGATGCTTTTCATGTTTGCGTTTTCTATGTTCTTTATGATGAGGGATTAAAAATGAAACAGAAACGACGTTATACACAAATTCTTGGATTGCAACGATGTATTTTTGGTGAATGTGAACATGAAGTAACTGTTCGTTGTATTGATGGACAATATCATGTTCGTGTATTCTTGAATGGTGAACTCAATCAAGAAGCAGTGTGTTATAATAAACTGGATATCGGTTTTACTGCTAGGTCACTTCTTCGATGGGAAGATAAATGCGGGAATTTTTCAGACTTTGCTTCTTCTGCTAGAAAACGTCATAACAAGAAGGATTTTCAATAATGAGCACTAATATTCATATCTATGCTGAACGAGATATCTTTGTTTTGAAAACTAAACGAAATGATGTTCAGACAATTAAATTTGACTGGGAATGGCAGACTCCTACTCTTGATACTCAAAAAATTATGGAATCTCCTGATAGGATTCAAGCATATAAAGATTGGGTAATGTCTAGGAGTTGTTCTGTTGATCGTGAAGAGCCTGTATATGCTGATGATGACTACTTCCA
>JACCDQ010769671.1_pt1 | contig 12646 bp, 9 predicted proteins | sample 7446031 | NCBI WGS metagenome assembly JACCDQ01 (sample SAMN15323442, study PRJNA562643) | freshwater metagenome | isolation source: river surface water | place: USA:Blue River Watershed | collected 2017-08-17
CGCGACGAAGCGGGTCGGCGCCAGGCCGCCACGCTGCGCCTGGTTGCGCGCCAGGTTCTGGCGCGAACGCGCCACCAGCGCCTCGCTGCCCTCGATGCCGAGCACCTCGCGCGCCTGCGTCGCCAGCGGCAGCGTGAAGTTGCCCAGGCCGCAGAGCCAGTCGATGACGCGCTCATTCTTCTCGACGGCCAGCAGGCGCAGCGCGCGCGCGACCAGCACCCGGTTGATGTGCGGGTTGACCTGGGTGAAGTCGGTCGGCTTGAACGGCATCTCGATGCCGAAATCAGGCAGGGCGTAGGCCAGCGGCAGCGGCTCGGGCTCGCTGTCGAGCAGATGCACGGTGTCCGGGCCCTTGGGCTGCAGCCACCACTGGATCACCTGGCCGTCCACGCTGTGGCGCAGCGCGAACTCCCTGAGCAGCAGCAGGTCGGAGGCCGACAGCGGCTCGAGATGGCGCAGCACCAGCGCGGTGACCGCGTCGCCGCAGGCCAGCTCGATCTGCGGACAGGTCTCGCGCGCCTCCATGCCGTGGATCAGGTGCCGCAGCGGCAGCAGCAAGGCGCTGACATGGGCGGGCAGCACATGGCATTCGCGCATGTCGGCGACATAGCGGCTCTTGCGCTCGTGGAAGCCCACCAGCACCTCGCCCTTCTTGTGCACATAGCGCACCGACAGGCGGGCGCGGTAGCGGTAGCCCCAGGCCGGACCGGCGATCGGGCGCAGCAGGTTCTCGGCCTTGACCTTGCCGAGATGCCAGAGGTTGTCCTCGAGCACGCGCTGCTTGACCGCGACCTGGGCCGCCGGATCGAGATGCTGCATCTTGCAGCCGCCACAGGCGCCCGCGTGCAGGCCGAAATGCGGGCAGCGCGGCACCACGCGCAGCGAGGACTCGCGGTGGATCTCGGTCAGGGTCGCCTGCTCCCACTGGTTCTTCTTGCGCGTGGTCTGGGCGCTGACGATCTCGGTCGGCAGCGCGCCGTCGATGAAGACGACCTTGCCGTCGGGCTTGCGCGCAACGCCCTGGGCGTCGAGGTCCATCGAGGTGATCTCGAGCCAGCCCTCAGGCAGCGCGGGACTTGCCGCCAGTTCAGCAGCTTGCAGGTTTTCTTGTTCCATCAGGGATCAGTTTCAGCGGGAAGGCAGGAATTTGAGCGGGTCGACCGGCTTGCCTTGGCGGCGCACCTCGAAATGCAGCTTGACGCGGTCGGCGTCGCTGCTGCCCATCTCGGCGATTTTCTGGCCCTGGCGCACGGTCTGGTCTTCCTTGACCATCAGCGCCTGGTTGTGGGCATAGGCAGTCAGGTAGGTGTTGTTGTGCTTGAGGATGATCAGGTTGCCATAGCCGCGCAGGCCGGCACCGGCATAGACCACACGACCATCGGCTGCTGCCAGCACCGGGTCGCCGGCCTTGCCGGCCAGGTCGACACCCTTGTTGCGGGTTTCGTCGAAGCGTTCGAGCAAGGCTCCGCCAACGGGCCAGGCAAAAGCGAGCTCCTCGCCATCGACCAGGCCGGTGATGGGCTTGGCGCCCTCAACGGCCTTGTCGTTCAGGTTTCGAGGCTTGACTCGCGCGTCGGTGGCTGGCGCGGGCACCGGCGTGACGGTCACGCCCGGACTGACCGCAACCGGGTCCTTGCCGGGCGGCACGACGCGCAAGACCTGGCCAACCTCGATCAGGTGCGGATTCTCGAGGACGTTCCAGCGCGCCAGATCGCGCGGGCTCTGTCCCTGCTCGAGGCCGATGCGCGTCAAGGTGTCGCCCGGGCGCACGGAGTAATAGCCCGGCTTGCCGGCGTTTTCCTGACCCGGCAGCGGTGTGACGGCAGCGGAAGAAGATCCGGTCCGGGAAGAACGGTCGGACACGGGCGCACGCCCAGGCTCATCCAGGCTGGTCGTGCTGCAAGCCGCCAGCAGGCACAGGCCCGCTGCCATGGCGAGCGGCAAGGACCAGCGTGCCAACGGGCCTGGATGCGGCGCCAAAACGCCGGGATTCGGAACCATTCGTTCCATTGGAACACCTCTGCTAGAAATGAGAAGTGCCCGACCTTGCGGTCAGGCAAGCCCTGATTTTAGGGGGACAAAGTGAACCGCCTCCAGAATGGTCTGGACGCAGCCCTGATCGGTCTTGTCGATCACGACCAAGCTCTGCCGGCCAGAGGCCAGCGCAGCAGGGGCAACCAGGCGACCGCCTGGTGCGAGTTGATCGAGCCAGGCCGGCGGAATCGAGTCGCCGCTGGCCGACGAAAGGATGGCATCGTAAGGCGCGCCTTTGGGATATCCCAGCATGCCGTCGCCCAGTATCAGATGCACATTGTGCAGCCGCAACGGCCTGAGCTGGTCGCGCGCCTTCTCGTGCAGGGCGCGCAGTCGCTCCAGGCTGTAGACCTCACGCACCAGACGCGCGAGCAAGGCGGATTGGTAACCGCAACCGGTACCGATCTCGAGCACGCGGCCCAGCGGGCGGCTGCGGCCCTGGATCAGCAGCGCGAGCATGCGCCCGACCACGCTGGGCTTGGAGATGGTCTGGCCCAGGCCGATCGGCAGGCTGGTGTCCTCGTAGGCCTGGTTGACCAGTGCCGAATCGACGAAGCGGTGACGCTCGACCGCCACCAGCGCCTGCAGCACGGCCGGCTCGGACAGGCCTTGCGCGGCCAGGCGGGCCACCATGGCCTGACGCACCGCGCTGGAGTCCAGCCCCAGTCCGGAAGGCACCAGCGCTGCGGCCCTGGTGTCATGTATCGCGGCTGCCAGCTTGCCATAAGGCAAGCCAGGCACCGCCTGAGTGAGCAAGGCCGGCGCACCGATACCCGCCAACCGGACCGGAAAGCCCGGCCGGGGCTTGGTCGGTGCGGTTGCGAACGGCAAGTCCGTGGGCTGGCGCGACGGTGGGCTCATGCGGTGTCGGAGCGCTGCGGCTGTTCCAGGCGCGACATCCTGGCTGCGGTCTGGTCCCAGTAAGGCAGGCGCAAGTGATCGGTCAGGTCGATCTGCAGCGGGGTCAGCGAAGCATAACCCACGCTGGTGGCATGGAAATCGGTGCCCTCGCTGTCGTCCATGGCCGCGCCGGCAGCGCCGATCCAGTACATGGTCTCGCCGCGCGGGTTGAGCTGCTGGATCACGGGCTCGGCGGCATGACGCCGGCCCAGGCGCACGACCTTGAAGCCCTTGATCTGCTCGCGCGCCAGATTGGGCAGGTTGACGTTGAGCAGCCAGGGCCTGAACGCCTGACCGGCCTGGTCCAGGGCGCCGACGCGACCAGCCTGGGCCTGCTGGCTCAGCGCCATGATCGAGGACTCGAGCGACTGCACGAGCGCGCGCGCGCGCTCGGCCGCGGCATCGAGATGGGCCCAGCCGCGCTCGACCTGCGAGAAGGCGATCGCTGGCACGCCGAACAGGTAGCCCTCCATCGCTGCACCAACTGTGCCCGAATAGATCGTGTCGTCGCCCATGTTGGCGCCGTTGTTGATGCCCGAGACCACCAGATCGGGGCGGTAACCGAGCAAGCCGGTCAGGGCGATGTGGACGCAGTCGGCCGGCGTGCCGTTGACATAGCGAAAACCGTTCTCGGCGCGCTGGACATAGAGCGGCGTATGCAGCGTCAGGGCGTTGGACTTGGCGCTGTTGTTCTGCTCGGGAGCGACCACCTCGACCTCGGCCAGCTCACTGAGCGCCTGGTAGAGGGCGATGATCCCGGGGGCCTGGTAGCCATCGTCGTTGCAAATGAGGATTTTCATCATTGACCATTCTAGAGGCCAGACGAGATTCTGTACTGATCAGGGTCGCTGGCGCCAGCAGCACATAGAGCAGGCCGAGTAACGGCTCGCGACCCAGCAGCAGCTGCTGCTCGAGTGAAACGGGTTGAACGCAGTCGGATCAGATGCAGGCGAGGCAGGGTCTTTTCATCGGGAACCAGTTTCATGCGGGCGGCCCGGATCGGACGGAATCATCTCGGCACAGACTGTAACGGGACCGCGTGACAGTGCTGCCACTATCACACGGGCATGAAAAAACCGGCACCCTCACGAGGCCGGTTTTTTTCATGGTGGACGCCGGCTCAATGCCAGCGTCGGGCTGGCGGGAATCAGGCCTTGACCAGTTCCAGCGCCGCGTTGAAGGTCGCGCTCGGGCGCATGACGGCTTCGAGCTTGTTGACATCGGGCAGGTAGTAGCCGCCGATGTCGACAGGCTGGCCCTGGACCGCGTTGAGCTCGGCGACGATCTGGGCCTCGTTCTCGGTCAGCGCCTGAGCCAGCGGAGCGAACTTGGCGGCCAGGTCGGCGTCCCCGGTCTGCGCGGCCAGTTCCTGGGCCCAGTACAGGGCCAGGTAGAACTGGCTGCCACGGTTGTCGAGCTGGCCAGTCTTGGGCGACGGGCCCTTGCTGTTGTCGAGCAACTTGCCGGTGGCGGCGTCGAGCGTGTTGGCCAGCAGCTTGGCCTTCTCGTTGCCGTCCTTGAGGCCCAGGTCCTCCAGCGAGACCGCCAGCGCCAGGAACTCGCCGAGCGAATCCCAGCGCAGGTGGTTTTCCTCGACCAGCTGCTGCACATGCTTGGGAGCGGAGCCGCCGGCGCCGGTCTCGTACATGCCGCCACCGGCCATCAGCGGCACGATCGACAGCATCTTGGCGCTGGTGCCGAGTTCCATGATCGGGAACAGATCGGTCAGGTAGTCGCGCAGGATGTTGCCGGTCGCGCTGATGGTGTCCTGGCCGCGGATCACGCGCTCCAGGGTGTAGCGCATCGCACGCACCTGGCTCATGATCTGGATGTCCAGGCCGGTGGTGTCATGCTCATGCAGGTACATCTTGACCTTGGTGATCAGCTGTGCCTCGTGCGGACGGTAGGCATCGAGCCAGAACACGACCGGCATGCCCGAGTTGCGCGCACGGTTGACGGCCAGCTTGACCCAGTCGCGGATCGCGGCATCCTTGACCTGGCACATGCGCCAGATGTCGCCGGCCTCGACGTCCTGGCTCAGCAGCACCTCGCCGGTGACGATGTCGACGATGTTGGCCACGCCGTCCTCGGCGATCTCGAAGGTCTTGTCGTGCGAGCCGTATTCCTCGGCCTGCTGCGCCATCAGGCCGACGTTGGGCACGGTGCCCATGGTCTTCGGGTCGAAGTTGCCATGCCACTTGCAGAAGTTGATCATCTCCTGGTAGATGCGGGCAAAGGTCGACTCGGGCATCACGGCCTTGACGTCCTTCAGGCGGCCATCGGCACCCCACATCTTGCCGCCGTTGCGGATCATCGCCGGCATCGAGGCGTCGACGATGATGTCGTTGGGCGAGTGGAAGTTGGTGATGCCCTTGGCCGAATCGACCATGGCCAGCTCGGGGCGGTGCTCGTGGCAGGCGTGCAGGTCGCGCTTGATCTCGTCTTGCTGGCTCTGCGGCAGGGTCGCGATCTTGTTGTACAGATCGACCATGCCGTTGTTGACGTTGATGCCGAGCTCGTCGAACAGCTTGCCGTGCTTCTCGAACGCTTCCTTGTAGAAGATCTTGACGCAGTGACCGAACACGATCGGGTGCGAGACCTTCATCATCGTGGCCTTGACGTGCAGCGAGAACATCACGCCGGTCTTGCGCGCGTCTTCGATCTCCTTCTCGTAGAAGGCCAGCAGCGCCTTCTTGCTCATGAACATGCTGTCGATGACCTCACGGTCGAGCAGCGAGACCTTCTCCTTGAGGACGATGGTCTTGCCGGACTGGGTGATCAGCTCCATCTTGACATCGCGCGCGCGGTCCAGGGTGATGGACTTTTCGCCGTGGTAGAAGTCGCCCGCGTGCATGTGCGAGACATGGGTGCGCGAAGCCTGGCTCCATTCGGCCATGCTGTGCGGATTCTTGCGCGCGTATTCCTTGACCGCCCTGGGTGCGCGGCGGTCGGAGTTGCCCTCGCGCAGCACCGGGTTGACGGCCGAGCCCAGGCACCTGTTGTAGCGCGCGCGGATCGCCTTTTCCTCATCGGTCTTGGGCGCTTCCGGGAAATCGGGAATCGCGTAACCCTTGTCCTGCAGCTCCTTGATCGCCACCTTGAGCTGGCCGACCGAGGCCGAGATGTTGGGCAGCTTGATGATGTTGGCATCGGGCTGCAGCGTCTTCTTGCCCAGCGCGGCCAGCGTGTTCGCGACGCGCTGCGCTTCGGCCAGGAAGTCCGAAAACTCGCCCAGGACGCGACTCGCGACCGAGATGTCGGCCTCGGCGACCTCGATGCCGGCGGGTTCTGTGAAGGTGCGCACGATGGGCAGGAAGGAAGCCGTCGCCAGGCGCGGGGCCTCGTCGGTCAGGGTATAGATGATCTTGGATTTAGACATAGCGTCCTCTTAAGGGTGCGAGCTCAGGGTTGGAGCAGTGGAATGGCGGGCCGGACCGGTAGGCCCGCACGCACAGACGGCTTCGGGGGAAGTCAGACTCAAATTCTAGCCACAAATCACATGGTGCAAAAGTCTTGCATCTTATAGAAGAGTGCGCCGCCATCGTTTTCCCGCAATGGGGCGGCCCAGGCACACCGCGGCGCGGCTGTGGCAGTTAAGATCGCGGCACCATGAGCCAGTGCAACGAACTCGAATCGCCCGCCGCCACGCCCCCTGGGAGCACCCGCCTTCGACCGCCAGGCACAGGCCGGGTTCGACGCGGCCTGATCGCGCTGGCGCTCGGGCTGGCGGCGCTGCCCGCCGTGCAGGCGCAGACAGCACAGACCGACCTGCAGCGCACCCGCCTGCAGGCCGGCATGCACCTGATCGACGCACAACTGGCACTGACGCCGCAGCAGCGCAGCGTGGGCCTGATGTGGCGCCAGCAGATGCCGGCCAGCGAAGGCATGCTGTTCGTCTTCGAGCAGCCCGCCGTGCAATGCTTCTGGATGAAGAACACCCTGCTGCCGCTGACGGCGGCCTTCGTCGCCGATGACGGCGCCATCGTCAATCTGGCCGACATGCAGCCGCAAAGCGAGGCCAGCCATTGCTCGGCCAAACCGGTGCGCTTCGTGCTCGAGATGCAGCAGGGCTGGTTCGCCAAGCGCGGCATCCAGGCCGGCTTCAAGCTCGGCGGCGCACCGTTCCGGCCCGGCCAGCCCTGAATAGCGGCCCGGCCAGCCTCAAGCAGGCGTCCAGCCGGCACCAAACAAAAAAACCCGCAGGCCGTTGCAGGCTGCGGGTTTCTTGTCGGTAGCGCGTGACCTAAGCACGCGCGCCGCCGATCAGGCGAAGTTGGCTTCGGCGAACGACCAGTTGACCAGCTTGTCGAGGAAGGTCTCGACGAACTTCGGACGCAGGTTGCGATAGTCGATGTAGTAGGCATGTTCCCAGACGTCGACGGTCAGCAGGGCCTTGTCGGCGGTGGTCAGCGGGGTGCCGGCAGCGCCCATGTTGACGATGTCGACCGAGCCGTCAGCCTTCTTGACCAGCCAGGTCCAGCCGGAACCGAAGTTGCCGACGGCCGACTTGACGAAGGCTTCCTTGAAGGCGGCGTAGCTGCCGAACTTGGCATTGATGGCCTCGGCCAGCGCGCCGCTGGGCTCGCCGCCGCCGTTGGGCTTCATGCAGTTCCAGAAGAAGGTGTGGTTCCAGATCTGGGCCGCATTGTTGTAGATGCCGCCGCTGGAGGCCTTGACGATGGACTCGAGGTCCATGTTCTCGAAGTCGGTGCCCTTTTGCAGGTTGTTCAGGTTGACCACGTAGGCATTGTGGTGCTTGCCGTGGTGGTATTCCAGGGTTTCCTGGCTGTAATGGGGGGCCAGGGCATCGATTGCGTAAGGCAGTGCGGGCAGGGTGTGTTCCATGGAGGCGTCCTAGGTTGGGGGTTGCAAGAAATGATGATTGTAGGAAACAAACATGGCCTTGGACCGCTTGCGGTCAATCGGAATCTCGATCGAGCCAGGCGCCCAGTCCAAGACCCCAGGCCGGCCGCATGCCTTATTCTGTCGCCACAGCGCCCTGCCACGCCCTCCCATCTCAAGGACCTGATTTTTGCTCATGACTGCCTCGACTCCCGCTTCACCGCCTCAGCTGTACCCTGCCCCGCCACGGCCCCTGGCGCCCAGGCCCGGCCAGCCCGAGGAGTGCCCGGTCGATGCGTGACTATTCGCTCGGCCGCGTGGCCCTGATACTCGGTCTGCTGCAGGCGGTCGGCCCGTTCGCGATCGACATGTACCTGCCCGGCATGCCGTCGATGGGCCATGAACTGCAGGCGTCGGCTGCCAGTGTGCAGCTGACGCTGATGGCCTTCTTTGTCGCGCTCGGCTTCGGTCAGCTGTTCTATGGCCCGCTGTCCGACATGCTGGGCCGCAAGCGCCCGCTGATCGCCGGCCTGGCCCTGTTCGGCCTGACCAGCATCGGCTGCGCGCTGGCGCAAGACATCGAGACCCTGATCCTGCTGCGCTTCATCCAGGGCCTGGGCGCCTGCGCAGCCTCGGTGATTCCGCGCGCCGTGGTGCGCGACCTCTACACCGGGCACGAGGCCACCCGCATGATGGGGTTGCTGATGCTGGTGTTCAGCGTCTCGCCGATCCTGGCGCCGCTGGCCGGCAGCCTGCTGATCGACCTGGCCGGCTGGCGCAGCGTGTTCTGGGCCATCACCGGCGTAGCCGTTCTGGGCGGGCTGCTGTCGACCCTGGGACTCAAGGAGACCCGGCCGCGCGAGCAGCGCCAGCAGAGCTCCTGGTCGGGCGCGTTCTCGGGCTATGCCCTGTTGCTGCGCGACCGCCATTTCCTGGCCATGGTGCTGATCGGCGGCCTGGGCATGGCCGGCTTCATGGTCTATCTGGCCAACGCCTCCTTCGTGCTGATCAACCATTACGGGCTGTCGGCGCGCCAGTTCAGCCTAGCCTTCGCGCTCAACGCCGCCTCCTTCATAGGTGCCGCCCAGTTCGGCCCCTGGCTGTCGCGACGCTTCGGCATGGCGCGGCTGATGCGCGCCAGCCTCAGCGGCTTTGCCCTCAGCATGCTGGGCGCCGCGCTGGCCTGCTGGGGCGGCCTGCCGCCGCTGACCACCCTGATCGGCCTGCTGTTCATCGGTTACGGCTGCCTGGGGCTGACGCTGCCGGGCGTGTCGGTGCTGGCGATGGACCGGCATGGCGCGATCGCCGGCACGGCGGCGGCGCTGATGGGCAGCCTGCACTTCGCGGTCGGCGCGCTCGCGATGCTGCTGGTCGGCTGGCTCGGCAGCGGCGAGCCGCGCGCGATGGTGCTGGGCATCGCCGGCTGCGCGCTGGCGAGCTGGGCGCTCGGCCTCTCGGTGCTCACGGGCAAGCGCCAGGCGACGCTGACCGATGTCTGAGCCCGGTCAGCTGGCGAGGCGGCTCCAGGACGATCCGGCCCCGCTCGCCTCGCGCTCGATTGTCTGGCTGATCGGCTGCATTGCCTTCATCAACGTCTACGCGATGCAGTCGGTGCTGCCGCTGCTGATGGCCGACTTCGACGCCAGCCCGGTGCAGGCTGGCCTGACGGTCGGCGCCACGATCCTGGCGGTGGCGCTGCTGTCGCCCTTCATGGGCCTGCTGTCGGACGCCTGGGGCCGCAAGGGCCTGATCTGCGCCTCGCTGTTCGCGCTGGTGCTGCCGACGGCGCTGATTCCGCTGGCCGGCAGCCTGAACCAGGTCATCGGGCTGCGCTTCCTGCAGGGGCTGGCCGTGCCGGGCATCGTGGTGGTGCTGATGGCCTATCTGGCCGAGGAATTCCAGGCCACGGGCGGGGTGGCGCGCATGATCAGCACCTATGTCGCCGGCAGCGTCATGGGCGGTTTTTCCGGGCGCTTCATTGCCGGCCATGCCGCGCACTGGTGGGGCTGGCAAGGCGCCTTCGTGACGCTGGCGTTGCTGACCCTCGGCGGGGGCTTGCTGGTGCTGTGGCGACTGCCGCGCTCGCGCCATTTCGTGCCAAGCCGCGACTGGCGCAGCGCGCGGGCGAGCTTGCGCAGCCATCTCGGCAATCCACGCCTGCTGGCGGCCTGCGCGGTGGGCTTTTGCGTGCTGTTCTCGCTGGTGGGCACCTTCACCTATGTCAACCTCCATCTGGCGGACGCACCGTTCAGGCTCTCGGCCGCTGGCCTGGCCAATGTGTTCACGGTCTATCTGCTCGGCGTGCTGGTGACGCCGGTCGCGGGCCGGCTGATCCAGCGCTGGGGCTTCCTGCGCACCCTGCTCGGCGCGCTGCTGGTCTCGAGTGGCGGGCTGCTGCTGACGCTGCTGCCGGCGCTGTTGCCTGTGATCCTCGGACTGGCGATCTGCTCCTCGGCCATCTTCGTCTGCCAGGCCAGCACCATCAGCTTCATTGCCGGCCAGGTGAACCAGGGACGATCGCTGGCGACCGGGCTCTACAACATGAGCTACTACTCGGGCGGCGCATTCGCGGCCTGGGTCGCGGGCCTGGGCTACGAAGGCCAGGGCTGGGGCGGCGTGGTGGCGATCATGATCCTGGCCCAGCTGCTGGCGGGATCGGTGGCGGCAGCGTGCTGGCAGCGCACCCCGGGCCGCAACGCATAGACTCGCGTCATGAAACCTTCTGACCTGCCGGCGCGCGCTGCGGCTGGCGCGCCGCGCGCCCTCGGCGGCCTGCTGCCCTTCCTGCGGCCCTATCGCGGCCGGATGGCGCTGGCGGCGCTGTTTCTGGTGCTGGCAGCGGCGGCGACGCTGCTGTTTCCGGTCGCGCTGCGCGGCCTGATCGACGCCGTCCTGTCCTCGACCGGAAGCGAGCGCAGCCAGCAGCTGAGCGAACGGTTTGGCCTGCTGTTCCTGGTCGCGGTCGGACTGGGGCTGTTCTCGGCCGCGCGCTTCTACCTGGTCAGCTGGCTGGGCGAGCGCGTCACGGCCGACCTGCGCCAGGCGGTCTACGCCCATGTGCTCGAGCAAAGCCCGGAGTTCTTCGAGACCACCCCGACCGGCGAAGTGCTGTCGCGCCTGACGACCGACACCACCCTGGTCCAGACCGTGATCGGCTCCTCGCTGTCAATGGGACTGCGCAACGCCGTCATGGGCATCGGGGCGCTCGTGATGCTGGTCTGGACCAATCCCTATGTGATGGTCCAGGTCGGCCTGCTGATCCTGCTGGTGGTGCTGCCCGCGATGGGCTTTGGCCGGCGTGTGCGCAAGCTCTCGCGCGCCAGCCAGGACCGGATCGCCGACACCAGCGCGCTGGCCGCCGAGCGGCTCGACGCCATCGCCGTGGTGCAGAGCTTCACCGCACAAGCGCGCGAGGCGGCCCGGTTTCAGGACGCGACCGAACGGGCCTTCCAGACCGCCGTGCAGCGCTCGCGCTCGCGTGCGCTGCTGGTGGCGTTCGTGATCATCGCCAGCTCGGCGCTGCTGCTGTGGGCGCTCTACCAGGGCGCTCATGCGGTGATGGCGGGTCGCATCAGCGCCGGCCAGCTGGGCCAGACGGTGTTCTACACGCTGATACTGGCCGGTGCGGTGGCCGTGCTGGGCGAGGTCTATGGCGACCTGCTGCGCGCGGCGGGCGCCACCGAGCGCTTGATGGAGTTGCTGTCGGCCCGCTCGCCGATCAGCTCGCCGTCCGACCCGCTGCCCGCGCAGTCGCCCACTGGCGGCAGCCGGATCGCGCTGCAGGCGGTGACTTTCCACTACCCGTCGCGCCCCGGCACGGCGGCGCTGCAGGATGTCACGCTCGAGGTCGAGCCTGGCGAGACCATCGCCCTGGTCGGCGCCAGTGGAGCCGGCAAGAGCACGGTGTTCCAGTTGCTGCTGCGCTGCTATGACCCCGGCCAGGGCCAGATCCTGCTCGACGGCCAGCCGATCCAGCGGCTGGCGCTCGACGAGCTGCGCCAGCGCATCGGCATCGTGCCGCAGGATGCGGTGCTGTTCTCGGGCACGGCGCTCGACAATATCCGCTACGGCCGACCCGAGGCGAGCGACACCGAGGTCAAGCAAGCCGCGCGGGCAGCGTTCGCGCACGACTTCATCGAGGCCCTTCCGGACGGCTACGACAGCTTCCTCGGCGAGCGTGGCGTTCGGCTGTCGGGCGGACAGCGCCAGCGCCTCGCGATCGCGCGCGCGCTGCTGAAGAATCCGCCCTTGCTGCTGCTCGACGAAGCGACCAGCGCGCTCGACGCCGAAAGCGAGCACATGGTCCAGGCCGCGCTGAGCGCTGCCATGCGTGACCGCACGACGCTGGTGATCGCGCACCGGCTCGCGACCGTGCAGCAGGCCGACCGCATCATCGTGCTCGATCAGGGACGCATCGTCGAGCAGGGCCGGCACGAGTCCCTGATGGCGGCCGGCGGGGTCTATGCCCGAATGGCGACCTTGCAGCTCATGCCGTGATTCCGTGCACGACCGATTCAGCTTTTCAGCCTTTTTTCAGATGAAACCTCAATTGTCCAGCCCCACGCCAGCCACGCGGGCCGATGCCAAGCCGATCCTGAGGCAGGCCGACAGCCGCGCGACCATCGGGCCGCAAGCATGACGATGTCGTCCCGACTGCTGCAGGCCTGGCAGCGCCGCGGGCCGCTGGCCGCCCTGCTCTGGCCGCTGTCGCAGCTCTACGCCGCGCTGATGGGGCTGCGCCGTCTCGCCTACCGGACCGGACTCCAGCGCAGCGAACGGCTGCCGGTGCCGGTGCTGGTGGTCGGCAACGTGGTGGTCGGTGGCGCCGGCAAGACGCCGACCGTGATCGCGCTGCTGCGCCACCTGCGCG
>JACCDQ011966696.1_pt1 | contig 12646 bp, 14 predicted proteins | sample 7446031 | NCBI WGS metagenome assembly JACCDQ01 (sample SAMN15323442, study PRJNA562643) | freshwater metagenome | isolation source: river surface water | place: USA:Blue River Watershed | collected 2017-08-17
AGCGGCAAGCAGAGCCAATTGAAGAGCAAAAGATTCAAGTTCAGGAAGAGCCGAAGTCATCCGAAATGGAAAAGCCAACTGATGTTAGCCAACAATTTTGGGATTATTATAGCAGTTGTAAGAAGGATGCACATATCCAGCAATTCAGGAAGATTGTTGATTTGTACAACTCAGGTCAATTGAAAGTTGGGGAGCAGATAGACGCAGAGGTTTATGATAGTCTGAAGAAATATGGAAAGGATTATTTGACCAGTAAGTTTGGGGTTGCCTATGTACAGGCTGGAGAGTATGGAGGCGAATGGATTCAATTGGTATTCATCGAAAAACCCGATCGCGTTTTTAAGGCTTGGATCCTGCACGATAAGCTCGTTGATTTTAGTGATGCGGAATGGCCCAAAGAACAAATCAAAAAGGTGCAGGCGGATAAAGAGTTTTTAAATGCTAAATACGGTTTCTAAACATTATGGATGATTTTAATTTAAACCGTTTTGTTGCCGCTCAGGATCCGGTGTTTTATGATGTTATCAGTGAACTGTCCTCTGGTAGAAAGTCATCGCATTGGATGTGGTTTGTATTTCCTCAATTGAAAGGACTCGGGATGAGTCATTATTCGAAGTTTTATGGGATATCAGGCAGAGATGAAGCCTTGGCCTATCTCAATCATGCATTATTGGGTTCTCGTCTGAAGGAAGTTGTATCAATTCTATTAATGTCGAATGCTACCAATCCAGAAGTGATTTTTGGTCGCACCGATGCGATGAAGCTTCGAAGTTCATTGACATTGTTTGCTTCGGTGGATTCCTCAGAGGAGCAAATATTTAAAAAGTGTCTGGATAAATTCTTTTTCGGTATGCAGGATGAAAGAACATTGTCCATTTTGTCTTAATGAAATTGATTTAAAGGAAGAGCATGAAGAAAAAACTTATAGACTTTTGGTACAAGTTCAAATTCACTACGCAACGGCTGTATAGAATTCTATTGCCACCCCAAAAAAGACAAGAAAAGGTGTGGGGTGATTTGATCAAATTGTGTAGAAATTCGAATTGGCGGGTAGGGGTTTTTGAATCTGAACAATATGTCGAGATTGAATTTCAAATTGCCGACGGTGAAGTGGAGAAGTACTTGTACTTTGTTGGAGTAAGTAGTTTGACAAGTCGCGTTCGTGTTGCAGTTGATATTGATGAGGAGAGAATGACCGACGTCTTTATTTTGGCTCAACATTTCAATAATCTGTTGCATTACGGGGATGTTGTTGTAAACGTTTCCTCGCGATTTGTGGAGTATACTTTTATGAGGGATATTTTGATTCCATATCTTTACTCGGGGGACATATATGACCAACTGTTGCTTCATCACAACACATCGAAAGATTTGTACGCATCCTTTCAACGTTTATTGGTGGAAGGCGTCGAGCCCGCTTTGATAATTGCGGATTTTTTGGAGGAGAAAAGAGTCAAGGAGGGTTGAACGAGATATTCTGCGAGTGGTTCAATTGGCTCCTAGTAAGGGCTAGAAAATATTCATGTGTTTCGTTGTCATTTTGGGGTAATTTCGCTATCTTGTAGCTGCAATGCTACAGGATACAAATGGCTGGCTGGTAATGGAAAATTTCGATGAATATTTGAGACAAGGAGAACCCAACAAGTCTGAAAAGGCTAAGTTGTGGAAAACAGCTATCGGCCTTCAGCAGGTGGATGGCTTGCAGCCCTCTGAATACCTCATTGACGCAGCCAAGAAAAATATCGAAGGCGATATTACCATTGAAGAAGTTAAGCGTCGTATTGATACTTACTACCAACAACATCCTCCCAAGTCAGATCAGGATAGAACGGAAGAGGCAGATAAAGTTTCTGCTCGAATTGCGGAGATGCTCAGTGAACAAACATTCTCTTTTTCGCCGGCTGAATACCTGGCAATTCATCGAAGGTTGTTTACCGATATTTACGATTTCGCCGGTAAGATGCGCGACTATAACATCACCAAAAAGGAATGGGTGCTCAATGGCGAAACCGTTCTTTATGCGAGTGCGGACAGCTTGAAGGCTACACTGGAATATGATTTCGAGCAGGAGAAGAATTTTAGCTACAAAGGACTTTCGGAACAAGAGATTGTAGAGCATCTGGCTAATTTTATTTCGAATGTTTGGCAGATTCATATTTTTGGAGAGGGCAATACCCGTGCGACCGCCATATTCTTGATTAAATATCTGCGTAAAATGGGATTCAAGAAGGTGAACAACGACCTATTTGCTCATCATTCTTGGTATTTCCGCAATGCCTTGGTGCGTGCCAATTATGAAGACTTATCAAAGGGAATATATCGATCCAATGCTTTCTTGATTCGATTTCTTTCTTGCTTGTTGTTCAATGTTCAAGCAACATTGAAAAATCGTGAAATGCATATTTCGGCTGACACTGTAAATGATACTGTAAATCCTCCATTTGACACTGTAAATGACACTGTAAATGATCAAGTGCTTTTATTGATCAAGGAGAAAAATACGATTACCGCCACCGAAATAAGCGAGCGCTTAAATTTGAGCTTGAGCAGTGTGCGCCGCAGAATGAAGGCGCTCAAAGATGCCGGAAAGTTGCAACGATTGGGCAGCGATAAAAAGGGTCATTGGAGAATTATTGAATAATTTTCTTGTTGTTCTAAAAAATAATTTTACTTTCGCAACGTATTTCGAACCTTAAATGGTACCAACCGAGTGTAGACACCACGGTGGTAAAACAATACGGGCCGCAAGCCAAAAAAAACGTATCTCCCATTTCTCGTTTCAAGTACAAAGAAAATTTAGTTTAACTTAATTCTATTTGTATGAAAAAGCAACTTGTCGATCGCTTGTATTCAAAGCTGGAAGTCAACTTCCATTGCACCGAGGTTCCTGTAACCTCCACCTTTCTCGATGTTCCGCCAATCGTATCGGAACACCATTTCCCCATCTTGCTTCACTTCCAACATGGGGCGCTGATCTCAACCTTGCATCTGTCGCAATTGCCGAATGCGCTGCTGCTGCACCTGGATGAAAAACTCCAATTCCAAAGCGCTACCTATGCCTACCATCAACCGCATGGTGACTTTGATGTTCAGTCGCAATGTCCGTATGTGCTGATTATCCCGCTGCCGATTCCTTTTGACTTAAAAGACATCGTGTCTATTCGTTCCATCTCTAATACCGAAACCAAATGAGCGCAAAACCAGAAAAAGAAATAGGCTTTCCGATATCGCAAATTCATGCAGAACAAGGATTCGGAAGGTTTCCATATGTGGTCATCCGATTGCATTACGGGATTTACATGCAATTCCCGATACATTTCGTCAAAGAAAGAAAGGAAGGTCTGTTGGGGATCTCCATCAAAACCGAATCAAGTGATCCCAAAGAACAACAAGCTTTGTTATTGGATGCTATCGCGAAATTCAAGTCGCAGATTGATGTAAAGAATAATCGTTCCCATCGATTGTGTGTTGTCTTGGGTGAAGAACAAGCTTACTATTTTGAAGAGGAGGGAATCAAATTTTCCAATTCGATTCCCAAGGGAGGGACATTGTTGAACAGTCAGCAAGATTTTTTGGCGATGGGCTTCCCGCATCAAATACAAACCCAACAAGGTGAGCATCATGGATAGGTATGTTTTTTTCGGTCGCAAGGAAGACGCCGATCCCATTCAGCAATACATTCAGGAGTTGCTGCAATTCACGCCTGAGCAGCTGATCCAATCGTACAACGCGACAGTGGAGACAGGCTTTGTTGGTTCGCGGCAACAAGCCAGGCGTGTGATCGCTTTGCACAACGCCATGAAACAGGTGATGGGGTACAGCCCCATCACCATCGTGGACAATGCGGTGATTGTGTTGGGGGAGAAGATTGAATGACGAGATGAAGTTTAAATACCCATTGCATTATCCTCCGTTGATTCCCAATTTGGACGAAGAAATAGATCTGGTTTCCGATGCGGAAATGGTTGAAGAGGATGGTCGCATTCCTATATTGCTCGTTACCCAATTTGGTTTTCATACCAATCGGGAAACGGACAGGGAGGTCATACAAGCAATCATCGCAAGGGATGGGAAGGTAGGTTTGTTGTATCGGGGGTATTTGAGTAGGAGGCAGGCATCGAAAATTCAAATAGTTCAATCTAAAATATTGGAAAATAGTTACTGGCTCTGAAGTAACGAAAAGTGATATTTTTAAAATAGAAGATTCCACTTATCGAAAAGCGAATAAAACCTATCAGGAGCTAAAGGGGATTGTTAGAAATATCAAAACACAGTTAAATAGCTTGTAATCTATGCAGATAATTAATCTTGAACTTGATAATTATAATTTCTATTGTCCTGTTTCGGTCGGAAGTATTAATTTTGAAGATAATGGTTTAATGTGTGGCATATTTTTAACTTATTAACTAACGCTAATTAAATATGGGAATGTTCATTATTGTTGTTCTTTTGGTCATTGTTGGCTTAATGTATAATAAGTTAAAGGAATCTCGAGATCGAGAAAGGGAACTTTTAGAGCCAGGTTATTTGAAGAGACGTGAAAAATATAATCAGCACTTGAATAGATTGGGAAGAATTTCAAGCCAGCAGGATGACTTAATTAAGAAAGCTATAAAGTCAGGTGCGAAAATTAGCTTTTGGAGCCACCTGCCACCTTCGAAACAAGGGAGGTATAAAGTTCTATATAAAGAAAATGGAATCTCTCCTTTAATGGACTTTACTGAGTTTCGATGGGAGGGTATTAGACTTGCACAAACCGATGAGAGCTATGATTTCTATTACTCAATAAATAGGTATCATCAAGAGTTTTTAGAGGGGGAGTCTTATTGGGATGGTAGTCGTTTTGATATATCAAATGTTTATTACCACAGGGTTGAAATAAATCATTAATTAGTAGTGTAGTTACCGAATTAGAAGTTGTTATTGGTATAATTTGTGACTAATTCATAAATGTAAATGCGTAAAATAAATTATAAAAAACGGCGTCATCAAGTTTTCACATGCCTCATAGATATAGGATAATGTGAAATGAAACGTTAATATCAATCGTGTCATTTTATATTATTGAAAATCAACTGTCTTCATTGCAATATGATTGTGGTGAAATTTCCTCAATAATTGCTACAATTAATTTTATATTGTTCCCCTATTATTTACTCTTGATTAGTTGACTATGAAACAAAAACTCTACAACAACATTCTTTCGTTTTTATCCACTCGTGAATCATTCACAGTATCATTCAGCTCCGCATGGAAGGGATATGAAACCACGTCGAATGATACGGACAACGAAATGGTTGAGAATATTCAAGAATGGTTTTATAATGAGTTTATAGACTCATTAATACAATTGGGGATAGATTCAGAAAAAATGATATTTAAGTTCTATATTGCAAATAATGCGTTGCTTTTGGACGGTACGTTTATTTTCAAAAACGGAAACTGGAGCAGTGGAGATAAATATCATTTTTCTGACTTAATTGGAGAGCCAATCATCAATTTGATATCAGAGAATCTCAATTCAAATTCTGGGTCCATAAATGAAGAAGAAATTGAACTGAATTTCTATTATTCCTCTCAAGACTCAATTTTAAAGGAGCTAAAAATCTATTACCAGAATGATGAAATTGTTTTAACTGAACTTCAGTCAAAAAATGTCTCCGCCTATCTTCTAAATATCATTGAAAAATGGGATGTTTCAGAAAATCGAGCTAATCAACTGAGCAATATCTTCAGGCAAGTCTATGCTGAGTATAACACAATCTCTGTTGAGACTCACGGAAATGCTTCATTTCAAATTACTACCCATTCTATTTGCCTGATTTAATTTCCATATCATTCGATGAATACAAATCCTTTGTGCTCAAACATCCCAAGGATTTGAAGTGGTTTTATTGGAGTATTCAAAAGGACAGGGGAATGGTATTCATGGAGGTGGTTCAGAATTCAGTTCGCGTTGGTTTTGTGGGTGTGATGTCTGAGGATAGCACGGGATGTGAAATTCTAGTAGATGATGCATATAGAAGAAAAGGAATTGGTGAGCAAGTGGTTGGTTTACTGATTCAGAAATATGACAACGTAAAATTCAAGGTGAGTAGGTATAATAAAGGTTCATTGGATTTTTTTCGCTCACTTGGATTAAAGGAAACTCAAGCAGATCAGTTTTTCGAATTCACTCCAATGTAATTCAATAAGCTCGTTGGCATGTATGATTAAATTGAGTTTTATTTGAAGTATGGAGAAAAATAGAAGTTATGACATGTAAGATTCAACCATCATTTTATTCTCTGATCGAAAGATTGGTTCTTGATCAGCATTTAGAATGTTTTTCTGTACAACCTGTTCACAAGGGTTTTGAATATGACTTCAAGCCGGCTATGATTGAATTGGACAAGGAAAAGTTAGAAGAGGAAATTGCTTATTTTATAGAGTCTAATGAAATAGAGCCGTCGGGAACTTTCTTTCCTTTTTTTAAGGATGCTGAAATGCTAATTAGAGCAGAGTTTTATACCGACATGGATGATCTCTATTTTGCTGGTGAGAATTGGGATTTTTCAAAATTGATAAAATCATGTTTTGATTTGTTTGTCGGGGCAGTGGGATCTGAATTTATTGGGGAGAATGTCTTTTTGGATTTGGAATTGGAAATTGAAAAAGGTGTCGTTATGAATATTGCATCATATCAGTTGGATTACCGAGATGATCAGGGTGTTAGCAAAATTGATCTGTCTAATAACATCAATCTTAAAAATGAAATTCTTGAATATGCCAAGAATTGGGCTTTGCAGAATTGTATTCATGAGGCTGTGGCCAGTTCCACTATTTACTTTTCGATTAACGAAAATACATGTTGTGGGTTCGGATATGGTTACGTTCAATTGCTTTCATTAGTTGTGTCTTCCGAATAATGGATTTTACTTTTTAGTGAAGTGAAATCGTATGGCGTATTGTAACCATTATAAAATAATAGTTTGGAAGTAGAATTGAATTTGTTATCTTTAAAAACAAATTCAAATATGGAATCAAATTGTTTTATTCAGTTATGCGCAAAAAATAGTTTTGGTCATAGACAAGAAACCAAATTCACTTCTTGGTTGAATGAGCAGATTGATGCGTTTTTAAAGTCCAGGGTTACTGATTTGAGTTCAGTTACAGGCAAGGATGAAACCAATTGGAGAGAGTTAATTGCGGATTCAAAATCTGAAGGACTAAATGACCTACTTGATTTTTTGGAAGATGGTCTGAGAGATTCATTCACGTCGATTGGAGAATGCATTGCTTCTGTTGAGTATGATCATGAAGGTTTGGCACATTCAGGATGCAACTGTGTATATGAATTGTGCGGTGTCTATTTGTTGGAGGGTAGCGATTATTGTGAGGGGCCTTCAGAAAACAAACATGAACTCTTGGAATATCTTGATATTGACAACCCAGATCATAATGTTTTTTGGTCAGAATATGCGGAGTAATTCCTTTGAGATAGTACCGTCAGATAAAACTAGTTTATGGAGACAGTAAAAATCGGAAATCAAATTTGGCAAACTCGGAATTTAGACGTGGCTGTTTTTTCAAATGGTGATGCTATCATGCAAGCATGTTCTTCAGAAGAATGGGATTTAGCGCGTGAAAAGAAAATCCCGGCTTGGTGCTTTTATGACAACGACGAAAGTCATGGTTCGAGTTATGGTAAATTGTACAATTGGTTTGCAGTTGTGGATTCAAGAGGACTCGCGCCTGAAGGATTCAAAATCCCAACAGTGCAAGATTGGAATGAGCTTATCGAATCTTTGGGAGGAAGTATAAGAGCCGGGCGTATTCTCAAAGGTCATGACCTCCATTGGAACATGAATGAAGATGATGTTACAGGCTTTTTGGCACTTCCAGGTGGAGTGTGCAATGATGAAGGTGTTTGTTATGACAAAGGAGAATGGGGGTGCTGGTGGTCTTCTTCTGAATACGATGAATATGAGGCGCAGGCATTTCATTTATCCAGTCAATTTGAAGAGGCCGGTATCGGTTATGATAATAAAAATTGGGCCTTATCTGTAAGATGTTTAGCGATATGAAAAAAAAGAAATTGGTATTTGATAAAGTTGAGCGATTTAAAGAGCTCATTGAATTGACGGGGTTGGTCTCGTATGATGTAGAATCTGACGATGGGAGAGGCCTAATTATTAGTACTGATTGTAAATCGAAACATGATCTTTCTTCTGAGCTGCATGATTTTTTGTATGATTTTCATTCGGATTACTTTTATTCTGCAGAAGGCAGCGCTGAGATAGTATTGGTTAGCGATGAGATTCAAATTACTTGGCAGGAAGTAAGTTCTTTGGATTTGGATGATGATATTATGATTGCCTTTCAGAAATTACTCTGTGATATTTATTTAATTCCTGATGAATGTTATTTGGATTTTTTTTTCAGTGGAGATTACGCTGTTTTTGGATCCATGGAGGAAGAATTGGAGATCGATTCGTATGAAAATACATTGGTTTGTGACGAGGCGGCCTTAGAGGATTGGGGTTTTTCAGAGGGTGAAATGGAAAAAATTAAACAAGGGGTTTATTTTCAGAATCCCTCGAAGGTTCAATCTTTATTTGAAAAATATTTATTTGAGTTGTTGGTGAAACATAGAGTTTCAAATTGTACTTTTTCGATTGAAGGCGATGCATCGGGCTTGCGTTATTTTACAGCGAGTCAAATTCAGGAGGAGGTTTTTGTATTGCAAAATAGTGATTAATTATTTTCATCATTATCATACTTTTTATTAATGTAATTATATTATATCGTAGGATTAGATTTAATTAGTAGACACAAATTGGAAAAAGGATGTGCAGGCTCTCTATTTATTAAGATTTGGTAGCTGGTGGTATTAAGCTAATTTTTTTTAAATGAAGGGTGAATATTTAAAGGTAAATGGAAGAATTAATAAAAATTGCTCGAAGCATACTTTCTCAAAGAGAGCTTGAAGATCAAAGATCTATTTCCAATCTGGCATTGGGAAGATTTGATACGAAGTTTAATAATATAGATTGTCTTTTTTGGCTAACCAATAGAGAGAATACAGGGCAAAATAGGGCAATCCGAAACATAAACGGAGATATTGTTGGCTTTCAGCAAGGTCCTCAAACAACTCTCGCTATTGAAGGTCGTTCAGTCTATAAGAATACCAAAGTCGGTGAAATTTTAATCTTGAATCAGCCCGGTATACATGAAGTGAATGCTCCTGGAGGTATACAGCAAGTTGAGGTGTTGAGTGGAGCAAGTTATCGGCCTGTTAATGTCAATGAAGGGTATGCCGCGGATTTAATTATTAAATTAAACACAGAAGATAAGATTAATGTATTCCAATCATTGAATAGAATTTTAGAACTAGATGATTCTATAATTGAAGATACAGATCGCCTTAATGTGAATTTTGATGAGGAAGCAGAAGCGATATTGAGAAGAATTGAAGAACGAAAGTTAGAGCTAGATACGTATTTAAATAAAGCTCATAGTTTTATCAGGCGTAGTGCTGAGTTACGTTACCAACCGATCTTAGATCACACTCAGGAGAGGGTGAAACGTTCTATGGTTTTTGATGGAGTTCTGATAATAAATGGCGGTCCTGGTACTGGCAAAACAACATCTTTGATTCAACGTATTCAATTTCTTATCTCAAATTCAATAAATGAATATTATGATTTAAGTCAGAGGCAAAAGGATGTGCTTTTTGGTAAGAATAATTGGTTGTTTTATTCGCCAAGTGAATTGCTTGCTTTATATTTAAAAAATAGTATGCTAGCGGAAGGGTTGAAATCTGAATCTGATAGTGTAAGAGTCTGGAGTGATGACAAGAATGAACTGGTAAAGGCGTATAAGCTTGTAGATACAGAAACTAAACGCCCCTTTTTAATTTATAACAAGTATAAAGAAACGAGTATTTGGAAAAATGATTCAGAATCTATTAAGCGATTGATTTCTGATTTTAATGTTTTTTTTATTTCTTATTTGCAACATAAAATAGAAAAAATTCAAGAGTTAGAGATAAGTAAATTTTCGTGGAGTAAAGAAGGTATTTCCATTCAGAAATTCTTGGAGAGGAAGAAGGTTTCTAACCTTAGAGACGCAATTCGTTTATATCTGAACTTAAATGAAACTTATCGAGGTGATGCTGAAAAAATTTCAAAGGCATATTCGGATAAGATAAAGTATCTTTTAGGGAATGTTATCGTTACTGTCTTGAGTAACGAAGAATTAGTGTCCAATCTTACTTCCTTATTTAAAAGTTGGAAATCTAATTTTAACCAAGATTCGGAAGACTCACCAGAAGAATTGGATTTAAACGATATGGAAGAGGAGGATTTTGAAGAGAAAGCAATAGATGAAATCATTGATTTTGAAATTGAATTGTTTAATAAGCTCAAAACCCTCATCAGAAAGCTTTCCATTAAACGATTTGATAAGTCAATTAAACTAAATGCTAAGGATAAAATTCTATTGGATTATTTTCCTGCTCTTCAAGAGGATGAAAGATTATCGGAAATTGGAGAATTGGCCTTTTTCAAAAAACATTTCGATAAAATATTAAAAGGTGTTGTCGCCAATGTCGTTCGTGAATTACCTGTCGTATATAAAAAATATAGATTACATGCTAGCAATATTCAAGATGAATCATGGGATTTAAAAATATTAATGGACATTATCAAAGACAAAAACATAAGGCTGCATGTTGATGAACAAGCTTTCTTGTTATACTTTGTCAATAATTTATGCCTCCTTGTGAAGAGTGAATTTGCAAGTGCAGTTAAAGATAATAACCATCCATATTTCATTGCATATGAAGCTAATGTAAGACCGGTAATTGCTGTAGATGAAGCATCTGATTTCTCGATAATTGACATTTTGGCTATGCACAGTTTTGGTCACCCGGAGATTTCATCATTCACTTTGTCAGGAGATATTATGCAACGATTGACTGATCAGGGTATTTCTTCGTGGGATGGGCTTAAAGACTTACTTCCAAAATTGGAGATTTGCGACTTGAAAATTTCTTATAGGCAAAGTCAAACTCTAATTGCTTTGGCTAAAGCTATTTATCAAAAAAGTGTAGGAAGTGAGGCTCCTTATAGTGCTTTTTTAGAAAAAGATGAATCTGAGCCAATGCCTTTACTTTATTGCAATGAAAGACATGATGAGAAATTGCATTGGCTTTCTCAAAGGATTATTGAAATTTATCGCGCGTACGGAAATAGTATTCCTTCAATAGCTGTATTTCTTTCCAATGAAAATTTGCTTGAAGAATTTGCAAAACAATTGAGGAATATTGATGGATTAGCTGATGTTGGAATACGAGTTGTTGCATGCAGGGATGGTAATGTTTTAGGAGATAAAAACACCATTCGTGTTTTTTCAATTGATAAAATTAAAGGTCTTGAATTCGAAGCGGTTTTCTTTTATGATATAGATAAGCTTTTCATTGAAGCTATTTCTAAAGATTTGCTTTTGAAGTATTTATATGTTGGTTTATCTCGAGCAACGTTTTATCTAGGGGTAACATTGTCCAATAATCTCCCTGAAGAATTTGAAGATATATTACATCACTTTTCATTCAACTCTGGCGATTGGAGGGCAATTAAAAGAGCGTAGCTATACATTCTGCAATGGGATTTAAAATTTAATTATTCAGTCGAAATTAGTTTCCTCTCTCAAAAACATACTTCCCTATGGTAACAACCATTATGATTCATTCTGATGAGAGGCGTTGTTACATGAATAAAAATTGTATGATTCGAGAACTCATGAATGTATACATTGATTCGACCTTGAGCATCAAACTTTAAAGATTTAAATTCTGAGGGGGAGGTAGTATCCACGTGGAAGAAACAGGATATCGGCTTTTGCATTAGGACTGGCGTACAGATTCCTTTTAATCCATCCAAGCCTTTCTGTTTGCCAGCCTACAATGAGTGGTCTCAATATTCAAATATCGTCTTTAAAGGAACCTTTTGTCACAAGACGGGGAAGCGCTCAAATGGGAAGACTTCCATGCGGAATCCAATTATGTAATCTTTAATAGAAAAAAGTAACTTGCCTTAAAAATCAATTCCCATTTAACCCGAAAGCTCTGGTGCCTAATTTCCTTTTGAAGTGGGTTTCTTTTTTTATGGCCTCATCAGGGGTGATTGACTTTGGGAGAAGTGCGAGAATCGAAAACTCGAATTGCAAACAGGCTTTTGAGTTTTGATTGGTTAAATCTTTCAGAATTTTGTTGTTGCCATGTCCTTTGGTGGTGATGTAATTTTTCCAACGCCCCCAGATTCCTTCTGCCCCGTATGTGGATCCGATATATTGCTTTCCTGTAGATTTATCATGAATTAGATAAATTCCATTTGTGACTTCTAGCATTCTTTTCCAATCCGGATATTGAGAACTAACAATTTCTTCCAATTGAGAATAGGGGAGTATCAAATCGAAGTAATCGGTGAATGCCTTGTAGTGCAACCCAGGTGTAATTTCAATAATCTCTTTTTCTGTTGTGATATTCTGAACCCAACTTCTCGTTCCTAAACCCCAATCAATAATGATTCGTTCAGCCATATCCTCAAAGCCTTTCACTTCTTGAAACTCATATTGATAAAGATTTTTCTTCTCGATTTTTGAA
>JACCDQ011754334.1_pt1 | contig 12641 bp, 15 predicted proteins | sample 7446031 | NCBI WGS metagenome assembly JACCDQ01 (sample SAMN15323442, study PRJNA562643) | freshwater metagenome | isolation source: river surface water | place: USA:Blue River Watershed | collected 2017-08-17
CGAAGCTCTGGTGTTCCGGCAGTTACTGGATAACTCGGAGAGTTAGAGGCATCGCGAAAAACTTGCTGAATAAATTCAGGTGTTGGATCTACAGGTGTTCCTTGAGAAAGATCAATTATCCCTTTGGGATGAGAACGCGCTTTTTCGCCATATGGTGCTAACGCATCCCAGGGAAAATCTGGGAGCTGGGCACGCATAATTACTCGCTCTTTGGTGGAAGTGCTACAACAGAAGCGTGATCGGTTCCTGTTGGTCCAACTTTGCTTGCTCCACCAGGAGATCCAATTTCAATAAAGAACTCGGTGTTAGCTTTGCTGAAATCTTTCCACTGTCCAGGAACATCATCTTCGTAATAAATCGCTTCAACTGGGCACACTGGCTCGCAGGCTCCACAGTCCACACACTCATCTGGCTGGATGTACAGCATTCGTGCACCTTCGTAGATACAGTCCACAGGACATTCTTCGATGCATGACTTGTCTTTTACATCGACGCAAGGTTCGGCGATCACATAGGTCACGAGCGGCCTCCAGAGTGTGGCGAATTAGGTACGGGGAATTCTAACTCGAACTCAGGTCGTAGCGCGATATTTGGCATCTCGGTTTATCGTTCTCACATGCCAACAGAGCTTGAAGCCACATTTGCTGATTTGATCGGCAAACGGGTGACTATCAGGCTCCATGACCCCGAAGGCGGATTTCGAGACATTGTGGGCCACCTTGAGACTCCATTTACTCTGCGAAATCGCCATGGAAAGTTGATCGAGTTTTCTCATCAATCAATCTTCATTTGGCGTGAAGTAATTGAGCGCGCATGAAGATCTACGACACTAAATCTCGCGATGTAAGACTTGTCGGTTCAACAAATGGCGTAATGAACATGTACTGCTGTGGCCCGACTGTCTACAGAGATGCTCATGTCGGAAATCTAAGAACATTTTTATTGTCAGATTTGATTGCACGAATTGCCCTGCTTGAAGGAATGAAAGTACATGCGGTTCAAAACATTACAGATGTTGGGCACATGTCAGAAGACTTTGTCGAGCATGACAAAATGTTGGAGCAATCTAAAGTAGAGAAGGTTGATCCTTTCGAAGTAGCCCGAAAGTACGAAGATAGATTTCATGTTGATCTAAAGCGACTCAACATAACTCCAGCTAGCGAATACCCTCGCGCTAGCGAGAGTATTCAATTAATGCAGGACATGATTCAGAAATTAATTGATTCGGGCTTTGCTTACATAGGTACAGATAAATCCGTTTACTTTGATGCACAGAAATTCAGTGGCTACGGAGCCATCAGTGGAAATAAATTAGACTCTCTAAAACCTGGACACCGCTACGAATATCACAATGATGGTGCAAAGAAGTTCCATGCCGATTGGGCTTTATGGAAGGCTGCTGGCGATCGAACAGAAATGGTGTGGGATTCACCCTGGGGCGCAGGTTTTCCGGGATGGCACATCGAGTGTTCTGCAATGTCGCTTGATCTTCTAGATAGCCATGTCGATGTGCATGTGGGTGGAATTGATTTACGTTTTCCTCATCATGAAAATGAGCGAGCTCAATCAAATGCAGTTATTGGCAAGGAAGCTGTTGATTTATGGGTCCACGGCGAACATTTACTCTTTGAAGGCCGAAAAATGTCCAAGAGTTCTGGCAATGTGGTTTTAATTGAAGATGTAATCTCAAAGGGGCTAGATCCTCTGGCACTGCGTCTGTGTTTCCTTGAAAATCGCTATCGATCTCAGATGGATCTGACTTGGAACTCATTACATGCAGCAAATGAAACTTTAACTCGTTGGCGGACACGAATGGCCGAATGGGGTACCTCAAGTGAAACAACTGCAGATTCAGAAATTCTCGAATCCTTTTTAAATGATCTTGATACACCTCGAGCAATATTGAGATTGCGTGAAATTGAAAAAAGTAATCTAAATAATCGACGCGAACTATTTCTCTTTGCAGATCAGGTTTTAGGTTTAGATCTCGATCGAAGCGTTGCCAAAAAGGAATTAACCGCCGAAATGAAAGCTTTGTTAGAAGAACGCACGCAAGCCCGTTCAGATAAACGCTGGGCAGATAGTGACGCCTTGCGAATTCAACTAGAAGCTCTTGGGCTTGAAATTAAAGATACGAAAGATGGGCAAACCTGGTCTTAGAGCGGAGCAAGAATTGCGATTACTATCGCGATGAAGCCGAAGTTTATTAAGGAAATCCCAGTTGAATTTCCTTGGATTAAATACTCATCATTGATTCCCGGAAAGCCTGCACGCAGAACTACAAATCCCCAGGCGATTGAGGCGATGAATTTATAGATGCGCTTGCCCCACAAGCGACCTGCAGCCCAAACTCCAAGGCAAGTTGCAGTTATAGAAATAATTAATCCAAAGGGTGGATAAAAACTGTAGATAAAAACCGAGCTCGCGCCAAGAGCAGCTCCAAGAAGTAAAGAGAATAGCTGCTTCATTACAAGACGATGCCAGAAGTTAAATCTGTTTCACGACCATGTGAATCAAAGGGCCCAGTTTTTTCACCCTTAACTAAGGTGTAGTACTCATCGCCCCAGATCTGTAATCCAAGATTGTTTGAAAGTGCAAAGAATGGTCCATCTAATGCAATTTGAGTCTCATGTGCTTTCATTGCATCCATCTTCTTGTTTACGTAATCTCCCCCATCGATCAGGGTGGTTACAAACTCATCATCCTTTGCAAAAGGAATGTCATCAACACTTTCGGCACCAAAGAAATCAGAACCAATTTCCTTCATTTTCTCCATGCCTTGTGCGATTACAGATTTTGGCATTGTGTTCCAGTAAATCTTTTGAATCTGCCAATTTGAAAGTTCGGATGCTCGCATCGCAACACGATGGGCCTGAATGTGATCTGGGTGGCCGTATCCACCAAATTCATCGTATGTAATTAAAATGTGAGGCTTAATCTCTTCAATAACATCTACAAGAATATTTGCGGCTGTCTCTAAATCTGCTTGCCAAAAAACATCTGGACGATTGTTTGGCTCGGTTCCCATCATGCCGCTATCTCGAAACTTAACTTCTGGTGATCCAAGGAAGCGAAAATCGGAAATTCCTAAGGCTTTCATCGCAAGTGCAAGTTCAGTCTCGCGGTGATGCCCCAGTAAATCCTGTTCACTGCTCGCTAAATGAGCTAAGCCGGGCACAAGTACTTCGCCCTCTTCACCGCGAGTGCAGGTAATTAGTGTTACCTGGGCGCCTTTATCGGCATACAAAGCCATAGTTGCACCGTTATTAATGGTTTCGTCATCTGGATGCGCATGTACGAGCAGGATGCGAATTCCTTCATAAGGGCGGTTCATGATTGGTAATTCTGCCGTACGATTACACCAATGAGTAACGTAGACACAACCAACAAGGCGCGCTTGCCTCGCGATGAGCGCCGAGCTTTGTTGCTTTCAGCAGCACTTGAAGTATTCACTGCTGCTGGCTATCACTCAGCGGCTATGGATGAGATTGCAGATCGTGCAAATGTTTCAAAGCCAGTTTTGTATCAGCACTTTCCATCAAAATTAGAGCTTTACCTCGCCGTCTTGGATCTGCACATTGATTCATTAGTTTTTGAGATTCAAAAAGCAATTGCCTCAACTCCCGACAATAAAGACCGAGTGCATGCAACAGTTGATGCCTACTTTGCGTTTATTGAAAAAGAAGGCGAAGCATTCCGCCTTCTTTTCGAAAGTGACATGAGCGTTGAACCTCAAGTTCGTGAACGTCTCAATCGAATGACATACGACTGTGCGGCAGCAGCAAGTGCTGTGATCGCAATTGATACTGGCCTACCAAAAGAGGCATCAATGCTTTTGGGTGTTGGAATGATTGGTTATGCGCAAGTAACTGCTCGTCACTGGCTCGAACGAGATAGCAAGTTGAGTCGACAGGATGCTGTGAGTTTAGTTCACAACCTCATGTGGCGAGGCATTTCAGGTTTTCCACGCAATTAAAATCGTTAGGATTAAATAAAACATGTCACCAACATTTGCCGAGTTGCCCCTGCGCAGCCAAACAATTGAAGCGCTGCACGCACACGGATTCATATCGCCCTTTGCAATTCAAGAGATGGTTCTGCCAATCGCATTAGCCGATGGCGATGTAATTGGCCAAGCAAAAACTGGAACGGGAAAAACTCTAGCTTTTGGCGTTCCAGTAATTGAAAGAGTTATCGCTCCCAACGATGTTGAGTGGGCAGATTTTGCAAACAAAGGAATGCCTCAGGTTTTGATCGTTGTCCCTACACGCGAACTATGTACCCAAGTAACTCGCGACATTGAAGAGCTTGCCGCTAACCGTGGAATTCGTACCGTCGCTGTTTATGGTGGACGTGCATTTGAACCTCAAATTGAAGCGCTACAAGCCGGTGTTGAAATCGTCGTTGGAACTCCTGGACGTTTGCTAGATCTATCTCGTCAAGGTCAGCTAAAGCTAAAAGAGGTTTCACGCTTAGTTTTGGATGAAGCTGATGAGATGTTGGATCTTGGCTTCTTGCCAGATGTTGAAAAGATCCTGTCCAGCACTCCTAATCGCGCTCAAACGATGTTGTTCTCAGCAACTATGCCTGGTGACATTATCGCCTTGGCGCGTCGATTTATGAATCAACCAATTCATATTCGCACCCAAGACAGCGAAGATGAAGGTTCTGTAGTTACACGAATTAAGCAACATGTATTACGTGCGCACGCACTGGATAAAATTGAAATGCTTGCACGTATTTTGCAAGCTGATGGTCGCGGACCAACAATGGTTTTTTGCCGCACCAAGCGCACTGCACAAAAGACAGCTGAAGATTTAATCGAGCGCGGCTTTAAGGCAGCTCCTATTCACGGTGATCTCGGGCAAGGTGCTCGCGAAAAAGCATTAAGTGATTTCAAGGCAGGAAAATCTGATGTTCTTGTTGCAACCGATGTTGCTGCACGTGGAATTGATATTGATGGAATTACCCACGTAATCAATTATCAATGCCCTGAAGATGAGAAGACGTATGTACACCGCGTTGGTCGTACTGCTCGTGCAGGTGCACATGGAATCGCTGTGACATTTGTAGATTGGGATGAGCTAGCTCGTTGGAAGATGATCGATACTGCACTTGAACTCGGTCTTGGTGAGCCTGAAGAGACTTACTCTTCATCTGAACATCTTTACGAAATACTCAACATTCCTGCGGGTTCGAATGGGCGCATGATCAAAGCCAAGCCAGTTGTAAAGGCAGAAGCTAAAGAATCTCGCCCAGTGAAGGCGAAAACTGAGGCTCCGAAGGTACGAACAGAGCGAACTCGTACACGCACGAAGAAGTTTAAAGCCGACTAAGCAGCGGCAAATACTCGAATCGCATCAACCAGCATTTGCACAGCAATTGCCGCCAAAAGTAAACCTGCAATTCGCGCAACCAATGTAACGCCAGCTTCTTTGATCACATTCAAAATAGTGGTTGAAGCCATCAAAACAGCAGCAATAGCGATGTGTACCGCAACTACGGCAGCAGCTAAACCCACCGCCATGGCTGTTGTATCAATCTGTTGAACGAAGATCATCGTTGCAACGATCGCTCCGGGTCCAGCCAAAATGGGCGTACCCAGCGGCACTAATGCAACATTTGAATCACCATCATCATTGTGCTTTTTTGCGTTACCGGTAAGAAGTTCAAGGGCAACAAGCAAGAGCAAAGCCGCGCCTGCAGCTTGAAGTGCTTCCATTGAAATATTTAGGTAATTCAGAATTGCTCGTCCAAAAAGTGCAAATATTGAAATAACCAGTAGCGAAACACCCGCTGCTTGAACAGCAAGGATGCGACGAACACGCGGAGACTTTTCAGCAACTAAACCTAGGAAAATTGGTGTTGCGCCAGGTGGATCCATAATCACAAATAAAGTAACAAATGATTGGACAGCAAAAGTTAATGCGCTGATGTTTTTCATGCTGTAACTACCCTCCGTGCATTAGCTTGTGCTTCTAATTTCTCCCATTGTTCCCTATTTGTGTGGTTTTCCGCCAATGAGTTTAGTTTTCCTGTACCGTGGTAATCACTGCTTCCCGTGACAACGAGATCTAATTCACGAGCAATCACACGTAACATTGCACGCTCATCTGGATTTTGATCTCTATGGTCAACTTCTATTCCATTCAAACCAGCTGCAACCAAATCTGAAAAATCCTCAGCCTTTAGAATTTGCCCTCGATGAGATGCAAATGGATGGGCAATTACTGCCACTCCCCCCGCTTTGCGAATAAGTGCAATCGCTTCGGCCGGTGTCGGCGCGGCATGTGAAACATAAAACCTTGAGTCGTTGTGAAGTAATTCGATAAAGGCTTCATCGCGCGACTTAACAATCTTTTTTGCAACCAATGCATCTGCCAGGTGAGGTCTACCCATAGTTGCACCCTCTGGCATGGCTCTTTCTACATCTTCAATTGAAATATCCATGCCTTCATGACGCATCTTTTCAATCATTTTCCGCATGCGGGGCAGGCGTCCATCTCTAGTTTCTTCAAGAACTTGTTGCATCTCTTGATGCAAAGGGTCAAACAACAATCCGAGCATATGAACGCTAATTCCGTCTTTCGTTAGGCAAGATATTTCAGCACCAAGTGCCAGCTGCAAGGAGCCTCGAAGAGTTTGCGAAGCTTCAGCCCAACCTGATGTTGTGTCATGGTCGGTAACACCCAAGACTTGTAGGCCCTGAGCAATCGCCTTATTTACAAGTTCGCGGGGAGTATCAGTTCCATCGCTGCAGGTTGTATGGGTATGTAAATCAATCACGAGATTCACCACGTGTACGAGTCACAACTAAAACACAACCAGCCAAGATTAAAACTATGCCAGGGATAATTCCGAGCGGTGGTTTTTGTTGTAACCACCAAGCTGCCAAAATTGCGCTCACTGGAACTTCAAAGAAAACAATCAGAGAAACTATTGCTGGTGAAACTCTTTTTAAAGCTGAATTAAACATAGAGTGACCAAGTAACTGTGCGCCAAGAATTAGTCCCAGAAGGATCCACCATTCCTTTGCGCTAAATGAAAATATTTGATTTCCAGCAATAAGAGCCATTGGCAAAGCGGTGATAGAACAAATGAAATAGCAAATGGTTGTGTAAGTAGTTGTCTCCAAAGTTTTCTGAGCTCTTGATCCTGCCATTACATATGCAGCTGCTAGTGCCGCTGAAATAATCGCTGCTAAATCACCTAAGAATGATTTATAAGAAATTTGCAGATCTACACCTGAAACAAGTGCAACACCTATAAAACTAACAACCATTCCTAGCCAAGCAGTTGATGGAATGTGCCCGCCTGATAGCTTTACAAATAATGCCGCAAAAATCGGTTGCAAAGCAACTAGTGCGGTTCCTGCAGCAACGGATGTCATTCTCATTGCTAGGAAAAATCCAACAAAGTGCAACGCAAGTACCACACCTGCTGCAACTGCCCATTTCACACCAGTTTTATCGCGTGAATGCTTAAGAGCAAATGGCAATGTCATTAGTGATCCACCCAGATTTCTCCAGAAGATCAAGGTCAGTACAGGCATTGTGCTGAGAGCGATTAATGGACCAGATGTTCCGATTCCGATAATTCCGATACCCAAACGAATCAGATCTGGCCGTGCAGGCATGGCTGTGTGATGATCAATGTTCATTGATTTGTCATTTAATGATTCGCCTGCGCTCATAAGAGAAAGGTACCCTTATCCCATGAGCGGCAATCTCTTAAACCGAGTATTTCTCGCCCGTCTTGCAGGTACCGCGGTCTTTGACCCAAATGGTGATCCAGTAGGCAAGGTGCGAGATGCTGTCGCGACCCTTCGTTCTACAAATCAACCACCTCGAATTCTGGGGCTCGTTGTCGAAGTTCCATTGCGTCGCCGTGTTTTTGTTCCGATCACTCGAGTAACTTCTATCGAAAGTGGCGCAGTAGTAATTACTGGTTTGCTTAACATGCGTCGTTTCGAAACTCGTCCTGGTGAAGTTTTAGTTCTTGGCGAAATGCTAGACCGTTCAATCACACTGATTGATTCAGGTGAGGCTGTCGTTGTTGAAGATATGGGCATGGAGCAAACGCGCACTGGTGATTGGCTGATCAATCGTGTGCACATCATGCGAAAAGGACGTGGAATTCGTCGCAAAGGTGCAACCTCAACAGTTGCTTGGGAAGAGGTAACAGGATTTGCAAGCACTGAACAAAATCAAGGTGTTGCAAACTTAATGTCTACTCTTGCAAACCTTCGCGCCGCAGACCTTGCCGCTGTATTACAAGATCTTGCACCTAAGCGTCGAATTGAAGTTGCAAGCGCACTTGATGATGAGCGCCTTGCAGATGTTTTAGAAGAGATGGATGAGACAGATCGTGTTGCACTCCTTGCCGAACTTGAGGGCGAACGCGCCGCAGATGTTTTAGGTGAGATGGATCCAGATGACGCGGCAGATCTTCTGCGCGAAGTTGGTGAAGAGCGCGCAAATGCACTTCTAGATCTGATGGAACCTGAAGATGCCGAAGATGTATTGCGTTTGATGAACTACGAGGATTACTCAGCAGGCGGAATGATGACTACAGAACCAATTGTTCTGACAGCTGATTCAACTGTTGCTGATGCGTTGGCCGCAGTTCGCCAAAAAGAGATTTCACCTGCACTTGCTTCACAGATCTATATCTGTCGTCAGCCTGTTGAAACTCCTACAGGTCGTTTTATCGGCGTTGTTCATTATCAGCGTTTACTACGCGAACCACCTTCAACTCTGCTCGGATCTATTGTTGATACCGACTCAAAGGGCGTAAATCCACACGCATCCCTGCATGAGGTTTCGTCATACTTAGCCAGTTACAACATGTTGTCCCTTCCAGTTGTTGATGCAAATGAGCGTTTGCTTGGAACTGTCACAGTTGATGACGTGCTCGATCACTTGTTGCCAGATAACTGGCGTCATGATCACCGTGAAAATTCACCGGTCACATTTAAAACAGAGAACTTGTAAGGAGGTCGAAACATGGCACGCAACAATGGATTAGATACTCCACGCGAAACCCGTCGTTCACTTCGCCCTAATTTCGATCCTGAGGCATTTGGTCGTTTATCTGAGCGCTTTGCACGTTTCTTAGGAACCGCTCGATTCCTTGTGTACATGACCTTCTTCGTTATGTTCTGGGTTTTGTGGAACACCGTTGCACCGACAGATCTTCGCTTCGATGACTACCCATTTATCTTCTTAACATTGATTCTGTCACTGCAAGCTTCTTATGCAGCACCTCTGATCTTGCTTGCACAAAATCGTCAGGCAGACCGTGACCGAATTCAGCTCAATGAAGATCGTGCGCAGAATGAGCGTTCAATTGCAGACACAGAATATTTAACCCGCGAACTTGCTGCTTTACGTAATTCCTTGGGTGAAGTTGCAACACGTGACTTTGTGCGAAGTGAACTTGCAGATTTAGTTGAAGAACTTGCAAAAGAGTTACGTCGAGATACCCAATCGGACTCCGAGTAAAGATTTACTTCGCTTAACAAGTTTTTCTGCAATCTCTGAAATCGCAACCGCTGAGACAGATGTTGGATCTGCATCCACAACGGGTGCACCAGCATCTCCACCGGTACGCAGTGCCGGGCTAAATGGAATCTTTCCAAGAAGTGGGACATCGCTACCAACAAGAACTGATAGTCGGCGAGCCGTTTCTTCTCCCCCGCCTTCGCCAAATAGCGACATAGGTTCACCACATGATGGGCAAGGGAACTCAGACATATTTTCGATGACACCAATGACATGCTGATGAATCTGATGCGCTATGCGACCTGCACGTTCAGCTACTTCAGCTGCTGCAATTTGTGGAGTTGTGACAACCACAATCTCTGAAGTTGGAATCAACTGACCCAATGAAATTGCTAAGTCACCAGTTCCGGGTGGCAGATCGATGAGCAGGAGATCAAGATCGCCCCAATACGCATCTGAAAGAAGCTGTTCGAGCACACGGTGCAGTAACGGGCCACGATAAGCGACTGGATCTGAGCGCTCAGGCTTAAACATCTCCATCGATACAGTCTTCACTCCGTATGACTCGAGGGGAATAAACATCTGGTCAATTGCAGTTGGGCGTTGTCCCATCAAACCCATTAAACGTGGAATTGAATGGCCATACACATCCGCATCCAAGATTCCAACGTTCAAGCCTTTCTTCGCTGCTGCAACAGCAAGATTGGCGGTAACTGAAGACTTTCCAACTCCGCCCTTACCTGATGCAATTCCAACAACTCGAGTCAAAGAATCTGGTTGAGCGAAGGGAATAAACTTTTCACGGCCACCACGAACAATTTTCTTTACATTGTTGCGTTGCTCCTCTGTCATTACTCCAAAGGTTAAATCAACTGACTTAACACCCGAAACAGATGCAATTGCATTTGTAACATCGGTGCGAAGTCGATCTTGCATTGGGCAAGCAGATATTGTTAGTAAAACCTTTACAGTGACCGCACCATTATTCTCTTCAAGATCTTCAACCATGCCGAGATCGGTAATGGGATGACGGAGCTCTGGGTCTTGAACCTTTGATAAAGCTTCAACTAACTGATCGGTTAAACTCATAACAAATCTGGATCAATCATTGGTGATGGACGATTTCCCTTTGGCTTTACAGGCTCTTCATCCAATAAATCTGTTAACTGCTTCTTCATAAAAGTTTTTGGATTCAAATCCTTAGGCTGTAAATCCTCAAAACCTGGTCCAAGGTTTTCACGAAGTTCGGTGGTTGCTGTTGTTGCATATCCACGAAGCTTTTTCACCCAACGAGCAGCCTCGACAGCCAACTTCGGAAGACGTTCAGGTCCAACAAGCATCATGCCCAGAATCGCAAGACCCAAGATCTCGCCAGCACCAATGTCGAAGAACATGTCGTTAGCCTACGGCAATTACTTCTTTGCTGCGATCAGAGTCAGAGAGACAGATTTCTTTACTCCATCACGCACAAAACCAAGGGTTACCCGATCTCCCACACTCTTAGATCGAACCGCGACAATTAACTCTTCCGCCGAAAAAATCTCTTTTCCATCGATCTCAAAAATCACATCGCCGCCGCGAAGGCCAGCCTTTTCTGCAGGACTTCCCACCAAAATGCCTCGGCCATTTGTCGCAATTTGCGCTCCATTTTCAGCGTAATTCATATTCAGTGATACGCCAACGACGGGATAAGTAGCCACACCATTTTTAATCAATTGATCGGCAGTCTTACGTGCTTGATTGATTGGAATTGCAAAACCCAAACCAATGGAACCAATTTGCGAAGTCGTACCTAGGGAAGCAATCGCTGAATTAACTCCAATTACCGCACCTGTTGCATCCACAAGCGGCCCACCTGAATTACCTGGATTAATTGCCGCATCTGTTTGCAGAGCATTAATGAAGGAGCTTTCATTGCTTGATTCACCAGCTGTTACTGCTCGATTCTTTGCGCTAATGATGCCGGTAGTGACAGTTCCGGTTAGACCAAGTGGTGAACCAATTGCAATAACAGAATCACCAACTGCAATCTTGTCGCTATCTCCGAACTGCAAAGCCTTGAGACCCGATGCGGTAATTTTTAAAACCGCAAGATCGTAAGAAGCATCTCGTCCAATTACCTTTGCGGCATAGAACCTTCCATCGTTCAGCGACACCTGAATACTTCCACCTGATTGCGCAGCACTGCTGATCACATGGTTGTTAGTAAGAATGTAACCGCTGCTGTCGATAATGAAGCCCGAACCTGTGCCTCCACCATTAAAGGTGCGAGTACTGATTGATACAACCGATGGCAAAACTCGTTGGGCAATACCTGCCACAGAATCTGGAGCGCGCTCGATTGTGCTTGTCGATGAAACTAACTGAACTCGATGAAAAATATCTCCACCAGAAGCGTTAACACCAAGCACTCCACCAACACTTCCAGCAAGAAGCGCAATCAGAATGAGATTACCTTTTGAGGCCCTTTGTTGTTGCGGTGCTTGCCACCATGCTGTGACAGGAGCCTGATTTCGAGCTTTTCTTGGAAAGATCATTTCTTTATTCTGCTACACCTTCGTTGCGACTAGTAACCCGTCACCGACTGGGATGAGTGAACTCACCCAATGCTCTGAATCATTTTTGATAATTTTCCCAGCATCGCGCAGGGCAACGGTCTTCGGATCGCGTTGGGCGGCATCGCTAACCTTGCCGCCACCGTAGTAATTATCAATAACTAGCGCTCCCCCGCTTCGCAAAATGCGATGGGCTTCGCTGATCACAAAGCTTAAATCTTCAGGGTTGTGGCGTAAGACAACTAAGTCATATGCACGATCTGTTAACTTCGATATAACATCAAGAACTGTATTTGTAATCAAGCGATATCTAGTTTGCGCAATGTCAGCTTCACCAAATGCTTGCTTAGCAATTTGTGTATGTTCCATTTCATCATCGATCGATGTCAGAGTTCCACTTTCTAACATTCCATCAAGTAACCACAATGATCCAACGCCTGAACCGGTACCTACCTCAACAACAGATTGCGCCTTTAGGGTGAAGGCAAGGTAACGTAAAAAAGCACCAGCACCAGGAGTTGTATCTACAGTTCCGAATTCAACGCCACGAGCTCGTGCCTGAGATTTAAAATAATCTTCAGCA
>JACCDQ011277846.1_pt1 | contig 12639 bp, 9 predicted proteins | sample 7446031 | NCBI WGS metagenome assembly JACCDQ01 (sample SAMN15323442, study PRJNA562643) | freshwater metagenome | isolation source: river surface water | place: USA:Blue River Watershed | collected 2017-08-17
CCTGGCGCATGCGCAAGGCCCAAGCCGCCACCCGCGATCCGCGCGTGCGCTACGTCAGCATACTGGACCAGTTGTGCGAGCAAGGGCGCCTGGGCCGCAAAACCGGTGCCGGCTACTACACCTACACCGACGGCAAGGCCGCCAAAACCACCGACGCCACGGTGCGCGGCATCATCGAGCAGGCCAGTGCCGCGCGCGGCCTCACCCGCCAGCCGCTGAGTGCGGAGCAGATTGCCCGCCGCGCCCTGCTGGCCATGGTGAACGAGGCTGCGTTGCTGTTCGCCGAAGGCGTGGCCGCGCGCGCCAGCGACATCGACGTGGTGCTGGTGCAGGGCTACGGCTTCCCGCGCTGGGAAGGTGGGCCGGTGTTCTGGGCCCGCCAGCAGGACCGTGCCGCGCTGGAGCGCGACCTGAAAACCCTGGCGCAGGAGGCCGGTTTCGGCTTCCGCCTGGGCAACCTCGACTTGCTGCTGGGTTGACCGGCCACCGCCCGTTTTTCAGAACTTCTGCTTTCGGAGACACCCATGAACCAAGCCTTCATCTGCGACGCCATCCGCACCCCTTTCGGCCGCTACGGCGGTGCCCTGTCCAGCGTGCGCACCGACGACCTCGGCGCCATCCCCCTGAAAGCGCTGATGGCGCGCAACCCCAACGTGGACTGGGCCGCCGTCGCCGACGTGATCTACGGCTGCGCCAACCAGGCCGGTGAAGACAACCGCAACGTCGCCCGCATGGCCGGGCTGCTGGCCGGCTTGCCGCTGGAAGTGCCCGGCGGCACCGTCAACCGCCTGTGCGGCTCGGGGCTCGATGCCATTGGCACCGCCGCCCGTGCCATCAAAGCCGGTGAAGCGGGCTTGATGATCGCCGGCGGCGTGGAGAGCATGAGCCGCGCGCCCTTCGTCATGCCCAAGGCCGAAACTGCCTTCAGCCGCAGCAACGCGGTGTACGACACCACCATCGGCTGGCGCTTCGTCAACAAGCTGATGAAGGCCCAGTACGGCGTGGACTCCATGCCCGAAACCGCCGAGAACGTGGCGGTGGACTTCAAGATCGAGCGCGAAGTGCAGGACCTGATGGCGCTGAACAGCCAGTTGCGCGCCGTCGCCGCCATCGAAGCCGGCCACCTGGCGCGCGAGATCTGCCCCGTCACCATCCCGCAGAAGAAGGGCGATGACATCGTGGTGGACACCGACGAGCACCCGCGCAAGACCAGCCTGGAGGCGCTGGCCAAGCTCAAGGGCGTGGTGCGCCCGGATGGCAGCGTGACCGCCGGCAACGCCAGCGGCGTGAACGACGGTGCCTGCGCCCTCATCCTGGCCGACGAAGCCAGCGCTGCCAAGAACGGCCTGACGCCCAAAGCCCGCGTGGTGGGCATGGCCACCGCTGGCGTGGCGCCGCGCATCATGGGCATTGGGCCCGCACCGGCCACGCAGAAGGTGTTGGCCCAGACCGGCCTGACGCTGGCGCAGATGGACGTGATTGAACTCAACGAGGCCTTTGCCGCGCAGGGCCTGGCCGTGCTGCGGATGCTGGGCTTGCAAGACGACGACGCGCGCGTCAACGCTTGGGGTGGCGCCATCGCCTTGGGCCACCCGCTGGGCGCCAGCGGGGCCCGCCTGGCCACCACCGCCATCAACCGGCTGCACACCACCGGTGGTCGCTACGCGCTGTGCACCATGTGCATTGGCGTGGGGCAGGGCATTGCGCTCGTCCTTGAACGCGTCTGAGGCCGCCATGGCGTCCCAGTCCCACCTGGATGATGTGTTGCGCCCACCGGCTTTGCGGTGGTTTGCCGAACTCTCGGTGCAGGTGTCGCCCGCCATCGAGGTGGGCTCCACGCCTTCGGGCCAGCGGCGCCTCATCCCCATCGTGGGCGGCACCGTCCAGGGCGACGGTTGGAGTGGCACGGTGGTGCCGGGTGGGGCCGACTTTCAGCGCATCGTCACCCCCCGCATGGCCGAGCTGGACGCCCGCTACGTGCTGGAGACCTGCGATGGCGAGCGCCTGTTCGTGCAGAACCGCGCGCTGCGCGTGGCCGACCCAGCCGACACCCAGCGCCTGATCCGCGGCGAGCCGGTGGACCCGGCGCGCATCTATTTCCGCTGCCAGCCGCTGATCGAGACCGCCGCCGAGCGGTTTGCCTGGGTGAACGAGCGCGTGTTCGTGGGCACCGGCATGCGCCTGCCCGACCGGGTGGTGATGCGCTTTTACGCGGTGGAGTGAGCAGCGGTTTGTTGACTTAAGTCAAGCAGGGGCCTGGGCGCGCAACCGACAATTTTGGTTCCGCACCAACACTGTGCGCCTTTGCGGCGCCGCGCCCGCTGTTTCTCTCCATGACGTTGTCTGCTTCCCATGCCTTGGCGCTGCCCGCGCCTGCCCAATCCCGCCCCGACGAGGGTTTCTTCGCCTACCACGGCCTGTGGGCCTTGGGCGTGCGCTGGTTCCGCAACCTGCGTTTCACCGCCAAAGCGCTGATCATTTCGCTGGCCTTCATGGTGCCCATGCTGGCGCTGGTGCTCGGATTGCTCGCCAACCAGTCGCAACAGGCCCGTCAGGCTCGCATGGACGCCACCCGCCAGCACGTGGAAGTGGCGCACAGCATGCTGGTGTGGGCGCACGAGCAGGAACGCTCGGGCCAGATGAGCCGCGAGGCCGCGCAAGACCTGGCCAAACGCACCATCGCCGGCATGCGCTACGACCAGAACGAATACTTCTGGATCAACGACATGCACCCGCGCGTGGTGATGCACCCCACCAACCCCAAGCTGGACGGCCAGGACGTGAGCGGCCTGAAAGACCCGAATGGCTTTGCCCTGTTTCAGGGGTTTGTGGCGCAAGTGCGCAAAGACGGTGCCGGTTTCGTGGCCTACCAATGGCCCCGTCCCGGCAGCGCGGCACCGGTGGACAAACTGTCCTACGTGCAGGGGTTCGAGCCTTGGGGCTGGGTCATCGGTTCCGGCATTTACGTGGACGACCTGCGGCACGACGAACTGCGCCGCTGGCAGTGGGCGGGTGGCATCACGCTGCTGGCCCTGCTGGTGGCGGGCTACCTGTTCTTGTGTTTTTACCGTGTCATGAACGGCGGCTTGCGCGAAACCAGCCTGCACCTGCGTGCCATGGCCGACGGTGACCTCACCCAATCGCCCGAGCCCTGGGGCAGCGACGAGGCTGCGCAACTCATGCTGGACCTGCGGGCGATGCAGGAGTCGCTGCGCAACATGGTGCGCCGGGTGCGCCAGTCCAGCGAGCAACTGGTGCAGTCCAGTGCGGAAATCGCGGCTGGGGCGCACGACCTGTCGTCGCGCTCCGAGCAGGCGGCGTCCAACCTGGAAGAGTCGGCCGCGTCGATGGAGCAGATCACCGCCACCGTGAACAACGGCGCCGCGCATTTGGTGCAGGCCACGCAAACGGCGCGCCAAAGCGCCCAGGGCGCCACCGACGGCGGGCGGGTGATGCAGGAGGTGGTGCAGACCATGGACGGCATCCGCCAGTCCTCCAGCCGCATTGGCGAAATCATCGGCACCATCGATGGCATCGCGTTCCAGACCAACATCCTGGCCTTGAACGCCGCCGTGGAAGCAGCCCGTGCCGGTGAGCAGGGACGGGGCTTTGCCGTGGTGGCCGGCGAGGTGCGCAGCCTGGCGCAACGCAGCGCCGAAGCCGCGCGCGAAATCAAAGCGCTCATTGGCACCAGCATGGCCCAGGTGCAAACGGGCGCCCAGGTGGTGGCCAAGGCGGGCAACGCCATGCAGGCGATCGTCGGCTCCTCCGAAGAGGTGGACCGCCTGCTGGAGCAGGTGTCGGCCGGTGCAGCGGAGCAGAACGCGGGCATTGCCCAGGTGGGGCAAGCCATCCAGGAGCTGGACCGCATGACGCAGCAAAACGCCGCGATGGTGGAGGAAACCGCGGCGGCGGCGGCCTCCATGAGCCAACTGGCCCAGAACCTGGCGCAAGAGGTGGAGCGTTTTGAGCTGCCGCCCCGTTGACGGCCGCCTGAGGTGCGGTGGCTGGGCGGTCAGCCGCCCATCACCGCTTCAATGTCGTCGGCCTTCACCGGCACGCCCCGGGTGATCAGCTCGCAGCCGGTCTCGGTCACCACCGCGTCGTCTTCGATGCGGATGCCAATGTTCCAGAAATGCTCCGGCACGCCTTGGGCCGGGCTCACGTACAGGCCGGGTTCGATCGTCAACACCATGCCCGGGCGCAGGATGCGGCTCGGCCGGTCCTTGATGGTTTCGCCGCTCAGCGGGTCGCGCCGTTCGCTGAGTTGGCCGATCTGGGTCGGCTCCACGTAGCTGCCCACGTCGTGCACGTCCAGCCCCAGCCAGTGGCCGGTGCGGTGCATGTAGAAGCGGAAGTAGTGGCGCTGGGCGATCACGTCGTCCAGGTGGCCCACGTCGTTTTTGTTCAGCAGCCCCAGGTCCAGCATGCCCTGCGCCAGCACCTTCACCGTGGCTTCGTGCGGGTCCACGAAGCGGTTGCCCGGCTTGGTGGCGGCCACCGCAGCCTCCTGCGAGGCGAGCACCAGGTTGTAGAGGTCGCGCTGCGGGCCGGTGAACTTGCCGTTGGCCGGGAAGGTGCGGGTGATGTCGCTGGCGTAGCCGTCCAGCTCGCAACCGGCGTCGATCAGCACCAGTTCGCCGTCGCGCACCGGCGCGGCATCGGCGCGGTAGTGGAGCACGCAGGCGTTGGCGCCGGCGGCCACGATGCTGCCGTAAGCCGGGTACTGCGAGCCGTGCTGGCGGAATTCGTGCAGCAGCTCGGCGTCCAGGTGGTATTCGCGCAGGTCCTGCCCGGCACGGATCGTGGCCGCACTGCGGCGCATGGCGCGGATGTGGGCCTGCGCGCTGATCTGCGCGGCACGCTTCATCACGCCGATTTCATGCGCATCCTTGATGAGCCGCATCTCGTCCAGCAAGCCGCACAGGTCGCGCTGCGCGTCGGGGCACAGGGCACCATAGCGCACGCGGGCGCGCACCTTCTGCAGCCAGCCGTCCACCCGCGTTTCCAGCCCGGCGTGCACCGCGAACGGGTACCACACGGTGGCGCGGTTTTCCAGCAGCTTGGGTAGGCGGGCGTCCAGTTCGTCCACCGAGTAGGCTTCGTCCACCCCCAGCGCGCCGGGCGCGGCCTGCGGCCCCAGGCGGATGCCGTCCCAGATTTCGCGTTCCAGGTCTTTCGGTTGGCAGAACAGGGTGGTGTGGCCTTCGGCGGTGATGAGCAGCCAGGCGCGCGGCTCGGTGAAGCCAGTGAGGTAGTAGAAGTAGCTGTCGAAGCGGAACAGGTACTCGCTGTCGCGGTTGCGGGTGCGCTCCGGCGCGGTGGGCACGATGGCCACCCCACCCGGCCCCAGTTGGGCGGCCAGGCGGGCACGGCGGTCGGCGTAGATGGCTTGGTGGGGGATCGCGGTCATGGGGTCAGTCCTTGGGCTTTGTTGAGCAGTGCCAAGCCTGTGGTCTCGCGGCCTTGGCCGCGTTGTGCACGTGCCAAAAAGCGGGTTTCAGCATCAAATTCTGTCAGTGCCTGGGTGGTCAGCTCGTCCAGCAGCTTGGCCAGGCTCATGCCTCGCTGCTCGGCCAAGGCTTTCAGGCGGGCGTGTTTGTCGTCGGGTAAACGCAAGGTCAATGCACTCATGTTCTGCACTCCTTCAGAAACGATGGCGGATCGCAGCACCGAAAGCCTGGAAACTTCAATTCCATCCGAGCAAAGTCTTTGGTGTTCCAACTCACCAAAAACTGGGTATACATCACCACCATCGTGCCCGCCATCATACGCAGGCTGGGTGGTGGCGTATGTGGTATCAAAGCAATCGCTGCTGGAGTGACGCCTCGCCCAAGGGCCGCAGCCGCGCGAAGTCCAGCAGCTCGGCCAGGTGTGCGCCCTTCTGCTGCCATTCGTGTACCGCGCTTTCACCCAGCAGCACGTAGTGCCAGGGCAGGCCCTTCCGGTGTTCAGGGGGCAAGCCGTTGATGCGCTCGCACCACCCCATGGCCGCCTTCAGCTTGCGTTGCACGTTGGGGTGGGCTACCTGCTGCTGGGCCTTGGTTTCCACCAGGTAGATCGCGTCGGCTGTTCGCACCAGGAAGTCGGGTAAGTAGAAAGCCGGCAGGCCGTCGTCCTTCACGTAGCGCAGCCGCGCAAAGCCGTGGCGGTTCTCGCTGATCTTGCAGAAGGCCAGCACCTGCGCGTCGGCCTGCGCCCAGTGGATGAAGATCCGCTCCAGCCCGCCGTTGCGCGCCGGCCAGCCCAGCCTGGTGTAAATGCACTTGGACACCGGCACCGAATGCGCCTCGCGCACCATCAGGCGCGGCACTTCCGACAGGGGCCGAGTGTGCACCTCCACAGCGCCGGTGGTCAGCGTCTCTTCGGCCGCCAGCAGCGCCATGGCAAAAACCTTGGTGATGTGGTCCACCACCGGCTGTAACAGCAGCACCCGCCAGTTCTCGCCACCGTGGTCGTGGCCCAGCGGGTTGAAGGGCGCGTCGAACAGCCGGGTCCAGACGTAGTCGTCCAGCCAGCCGGTGAGGTCGGCCGTGTTGACCTGCAAATAGGGCTTGGCCAGGTGCGTGGCCACCTTGCCGGTCTTGGGCAGTGGCTCGTGCAGCGCCTGGCTGATGCGCCGCGTCAGGCGCGAGAGGTAATCGTTGTAGCCGCCCACGTTCATCACCGCCCCGTCGACCCGGTAGTCGCCGAACAGCGTGGCGCTCTGCAGGTCTTGCGAGATGAAGGTGTCGCCCTTACCCAGCAGGCCGGTCAGTGCCTCCAGGCTCATGGTGCTGAACGGGGGCAATGTCTCCACGTCCAGCGGCTGGTGGTCGCGCAGCTCGTCCGTCTCCTGCAGGATGAAGGGAATGCCGAAGTCGAAGGCTTGGAAGCCTTCGCGCAGCTCGGCCGCGATCACGTCGCCCACCGCGCTGCTCTCGTCCGTGTCGTCGCCGGTGGTGCCGGCCAGGCCCTCGCGCAGCAGCTCGTCGTAAAAGGTCTGGAAGGCCGGGTGCTCCACGATGGACAGCACGTCGATCAGGCTGCCCGGCTCCTGCCCGGCGTTGATGCGTTCGCGGTTCTCGCGCTTGAGGTCGGTGTATTCCGCGTCGCGCCACATCAGGCGCAGACCACGGCCGATCGTCTGCTCCAGCAGAATCTGCGCTTGTGACGAGCGCAGCGGCACGATGACGCAGATGTTGTTCACGTCAAAGCCCTCGCGCAGCATCAGCACGCTGACGATCACGCGCGGCGTGGCGTGTCGGTCCACGCTGAACAGGCGCTCGCGCACCGGCGCCCAGTCCTTCTCGCCCAGCTCGGCCTTTTTGCCCGAGTCGATGGTCATCACCTCGTCAGCGTTCAAATCTTCCTGGTCTTGCAGAAACTGCGCCACCAGCGGCGACACGGTCGTGTCCTCGCACACCACCAGCATCTTGGGGTGGCGGTCCGGGTCCAGCTTGGCGAAGTCGGCTTCGAGCTTGCGCAGCTTCTTCAGGCCGGCGCGCAGCATCACGCGCTGGCCTTCGCTCAGCGTGGGGTTGCCGCTGTCGTCGCGCTCGGCCTTGAACTCCAAAGGCAGCGCGCCGATCTCCTTGCGCCGGTCCAGCACCAGCGACTTCACCAGCCCGGCGCGCATCGCGGCCTTGAGGTCAAAGTCCGTCACGATGTGCGGGAAGTAGCGCTTGTGTTTGTTCTTGCCGGTGCCCACGTCGTTGTACGGCGTGGCCGAAAAGTCCACCTGCACAAAGCGCCGGCCCTTGGTTTCGGCGATGCGGCTCAGGCTCTTCTGCCACTCCACCTCGGTCGTCTCGCCCTCGCGCTTGAACTCGTGGATGTGGTGCGCCTCGTCGTTGAACACCATCAGCTCGGGCAGCTCCGCCAGGTAGCTCAGCACATTGCCACGCGCCCATCGCCGGTCCAGCACGTCCAGGCTGTTGCCGGTGGCGCGGCCGGGCGTCAGCGGCAGCACCGCGCCCACCACCTGCTCGGGCGGCAGCGGGGCGCCGGGGGCGCTCACCTCTTCGTCGGTCTCATCCGCCACGTCGCCCTCGGCCAACAGGTGCCAGTTGGTGATCGCGATCATCCCGTTGCCGGTGGCCTTCAGACCGATCTCGCTCTTGCTGCACACATTGCCGCGCACAAAGGCGAACACCCGCTCGCGATACGCCTCGGGGATGAACAGGTCGGCGAACTTGGCCACGTCTGAAGACGCGAAGTCGCGCGAGCCGCTCACGCTGCCGTCGCTGGCCGCCACCAGCTTGCCGCAGAAGGCGTCCAGCAGCCGCTCGTGGACGATCAGCCCCGGCGCCACCACCATGAAGTGGCGGGTGAAGCGGGCGTCGTCCAAGCCCGCTTCCAGCGCGGCCGTCTTGTTCAGCAACTGCCAGATCATCAGCGCCTGCAGCACCCAGGTCTTGCCGGTGCCGGTGGCCATCTTGAAACAGTACTTGGGGTGCGAGTGCTTGGACGCCGACACCTCGGCCATGCGGGTGCCGGCCAGCAGCGCGTCGGGGGCCGCCGCCTGGTACAGGTCGAGCAGGCTCCAGCGCTCGTGCCCTTGGCCCAGCACCTCGTGCGCCACGATGGCGTTCAGGATCGCCTGCTTCTGCCCGGCGTGGAAGTTCAGCCCGCTGCGGGCCGCCACCATGTCCTCGCCGAACCACCAGCCCAGCAGCTCGGCGGTGGTGGGCGTGACGAGTTCCAGAATGTCCGCCGCGCCGTGTTCCAGGCCCAGGCACAACTGGTTGGTTTTGGCGGTGAGGGCGGTGCTGAGAGCAAGCGGGTCAGTGTCACTCATGGGCGATCTTCTGTGTGGACGCCAGAACATGCCCCGGCTGTACAAACACATCAATTTCCGCAGCCCGCACACGGCGGCTGGCCGGGTTGTGGGCGGCCAGGCCGAGTGCGGGCTTGTAAACATCCAGCCCTCGCCCCAGCTTGAACAGAACCCCGTGGTCGAGGCGCAGCGAACGGTCATGCAGCCCCGTTTCACGGGTTAACGTCAAGGCCACGCCAAACTGCTGAAACAAGTCGGCAGCCACGCTGTCCAGCTCTCGGCTTTGATGTCGAACGGCCTCGTCGTCAGCGCAAGACGTGATGATCTCTACGGTTTTGGGTTTGGTCGTTTTCGCCAAGTGCAACAAGAATTCTTTCAGGTTGCGCAATTGGTGAGCACCAGACAGGTGCGGGTCCACCAGTGACACGTGCAATGCACCCTGCAAAAACGCAGGGGGAAACAGTTTCTCGTATGCCCATCCAGTGACCCCTTCGCGCAATTGCAACCGCTGCACGCAAACGGTGGCGGTGCGTTGCACCTTGTCGGCCCAATTGACTTCATCGGTGTCACCCAACGCAGCAGAATGGATGGCGGTTGCAACGGGGATCGCTGCCACCGGCTCAGGGGCGCTGTAGGGGATGACCGAACGCACACGCTCCATGGTGCTTGCCAATTCGCCGCCCACTTCGTTGATCAAGGCGGTGGCTTGTTCCTTTTGCCCATCCAGATGCAGGGTGGCCGCAGCCAAAATGTTGTCAGCGGCCTGCTCCAGCAACACCTGCACTTCATCCAGGGCATCGCGAGGGGCGGCTTTTGCCTCTGCCAGCAAAAAGTCTCCAAAGCGCTGACTGCTTCCTTGCAGGTGATTCAGCAGGGCATCTTTCAGAAGTGCTTTGATTTCGCGGTAGAAGTCTTTGATTTCCACGTTCTGGCGCACGGTGGTACCGGTGTCCCAAATGTCCGCGACCACGCGCCGTCGTTCGGAAATTCGGTTCGCAACACCTTCCGACACAAAGTCTTCCAGCAGTTGCATCACTTTTTGCTCTTCGGCAGCAACCAGTTCTTGCGCCCTTTGTGTGGAGCGGATCAACGCCGATTGCAACTTGCCTGAGACATCCAGGGGCACATTGGTGCCGAGTTCCACCTGCACCGCAATCTCGTCGCTCTTGCGAGACAGCCGCAGCAGAGCCTCTTCAAACCGCTGGACGTACTGCACGAACAGGTCGGTTCTGTTGTTCAGCAGTTGCTGTACTTTGGGAAACACAAGTCCCGCCACACCGGCTTGCAAACCCGAGAGTCCACCCCAGCCGCCGTGACGGCGGGTTTTCCAGTGACGCCCCATGTCGTCCGTCTCGATAGCAGACAGCGGCTGTTCCGCCAATGCTGCAATCAGTTGCAGCAGGGTTTCATCTCGACGAGGCTGTTCGGCCAAGCGCTCTGTCAAGAGCTGGATTTGTTGCTCAACAGACCCGGCAAACCCTTCGCGAGCTTGCCCAAATTCGTGGCGAAACGTGTGCAGCTTTTTTTCTGCCACCTCCTTGTTCAAGGTGTTGTGCAACGCTCGCAACTTTGTCTGAAGCACCTCTTGCAGGTCCAGCAAGCAGTTGGTGGCACCCCGAACGATGTTCTCGGCGGTTTGTGCAAGCCGTGACTCTATGGACAACTGGTGCAGCAGCTTTTTTTTGAGATCTTCAACACCACCGGGATCAGTTGTTACGATCACAAACGGCAAAGACTTGTTGTCTTTCCAGTCCCGGTGCAAGCGTGCAGACGTGAACACAATCGGCACGTCACCCAATTGCTCCTGGTAGCGGTGCAGGCTGTCGTCCTGGTGCAGGTCTTTCAGCGTGTCGGTAATTTCGCGCGCGATTTTTGCCCGTTCACGGGCAATGCAGGCCGCGATCGGCTCCGGGTCTTCGTCGTCGTCTTCTGCGGCTTTCAACACCTTGTCGTAGGTTTCGTCGATTTGCGTTACCACCACAATCAACTGCTTGACCGTGCCTTTGCGCAGCAGAGACAACAGAAAGTCTTTTTCTGACTGGTCGTAGGAAGCCCCCGACTTGGTCAAGAACAACACCGCGTCCACATCGGCCACCACCTTTTCCGTCAGGGCCACACGAAACCGCTCGGTGTCTCCCAGGCCAGGGGTGTCGATCAGCAGCACGCCATGGTCCAGAATTTCCGCTGGCGCTGTGATGTCGATCTTGTCCACCAAGCAATGCAACGGGCTGGTTGATGACGTGTATTCCTTCAGCTTGCGCCGGAAGTCTGCTGTGGCTTTTTTGGTGGCGTTGGCAGACAACTCCAATGTGACCGTGTGCCCACTCCCCCGTACATGCTGCTGCTCCAGGCCAACCAGATCAAACACCTTTTCCGGCTCGTCTTCTTTGGTCTTTTTGGGAACCGCAAACCCCTCCCAGCTACGAACGCGGTGGGCATCAATGTGTTTCGGGTTGTCTGCGTGCAGTGATTTGAGTTCTTGCCAGGCGTCGCTGGCCACAAACTGAATGCGGGCACGCACATGGGGGCCGTGTTTGAAGGTGGTCACCGCCGCCGTCTCGGGCAATGTCCCTTCACCAGCCAGCCGGTTGCTGAGCAGTTCATTGACAAACGTGGACTTGCCCGCCTTGAAACGCCCCACCACCGCCACCTTGTATTCACTGGGTACTTGGTGGCTTTTCAGCAGTTGCCCCAGTACATCGGCGGTGCGCTGGCATTCTTTGCCAATGCTGGCCACGCGGATGGAGGCACGTTTCTGCAACCCGGCCTGAACTTGTGACAGGTGCTCAGACAGGTTTTGAATGTCGCGTCGAAGTTGCTTGGGTGTTTTCATGTGTGGAGTCCCTGGTGTTGAAATGGCTTGGTGAAATACAAGTCCGATGACTGCGGGCGCTGGATCATCCTTGTTTGACTACAATTGTGGTAACCCATTGAAAGCATGGCCATGACCACCCTCTCTGTTCGCATAGACGAAAACCTGATCAACGCCGCCCGTGTGGCGGCCAAAGCCGAGTTCCGCACCGTGCAGGGGCAAGTGGAGTTCTGGGCCAAGGTGGGCCGCGCCGCGCTGGACAACCCCGACTTGCCCGCGTCCTTCATTGCTGAGAGCCTGATAGGCTTGGCCGAGCCGCGTGAAGACAGCACCCCCTTCGTGCCCCGCAGCCGTACCGTGCAGGCATGAGCTGGCCGGTGCAGCAAACGCGGCGTTTCGCCCGTGTTTACAAAAAGCTGACCAACGTCACCCTGATCGCCGATACCGACTGGGCTGTTGCTGCCGTGGCCGACAACCCTGATGCGGGGGAGCGCAAAAAAGGCGACCTGGCCGATTTGTGTGTGTATAAATTTCGCAGCCAAGGCCAGCTGTATTTGCTGGGCTACACCCGCGACGACGAGGTGCGCCTGGTGTACTTGGAAGCCCTTGGGCCGCACGAAAATTTTTACCGGGATCTGAAGCGGTGAGGGCGTGGAACCGAGCCTGAGGACGAAAGGGTTGAACACGTTGCTCACGCAGCCATCTCCGTGCTTGCTACCGTGCTGACCACTTCGGCCTCGAAACCAAACACGTCCACCACCCGCACGCATACCTTGCGCGGGCCGGCTTTGAGCGGCAACGTCAGGTGGGCATGGGTGACCACGCGCAGCGCGTCGGCGTCGTTGGCGGTGTTGCCGCGGTAGTCCTGCCAGACCGAACGGAACACCTGGCCGTCGTAGTCCGGGTCCACCGCCCAGTATTCGATCAGCGCCAGCGGCTCGGCAGAGGGTGTGCAGAATTTTGTGTAAACGGACAATTCCCCGCCGGCGCAAGCCGGCCTGTCCGTAAGCACCATGAGCACCAAGAAACACGACGTACCCGAAGAACTTTTGTCCAGCCTGCTGGCCAA
>JACCDQ011312968.1_pt1 | contig 12637 bp, 7 predicted proteins | sample 7446031 | NCBI WGS metagenome assembly JACCDQ01 (sample SAMN15323442, study PRJNA562643) | freshwater metagenome | isolation source: river surface water | place: USA:Blue River Watershed | collected 2017-08-17
CAGATTTATTGAAGAGAAGAAGACGCTAGGCATGGTCGACTACTCAGACCAGGTTGCACTTGCCGCACGAGCGGTAGAACTTATGCCAGAGCTGACCTCCGATCGCGAGAAAGCTCTCTACAAGCACGTTCTCCTCGACGAATACCAGGACACCAGCACACTGCAAACTCGCCTACTGAAAGGGTTGTTCGCACAGCACTCGGTCTTTGCCGTGGGTGACCCAAATCAATCAATCTACGGTTGGCGCGGGGCGAGTGCTTCAAACCTGCGCGAATTCATCAGCGACTTCGGCACAACCGCGCAGCCGGTTGCCCAGTTTCCGCTGCCAACCTCGTGGCGTAACCCGGTTGGTGTACTCAACCTTGCAAACAAACTGCTCGAGCCGCTCAACGTTGAACCGGCGTTTATCACCCGAGACCTAGACGATCGCCAGCTTGCCGAACTTGCCGCAAACAAAGTCGATGTTCAGCCGCTCGAAGCCCGCCCAGACGCGAATGCCGGTGACACCGAGGTTGCCTACCTGCTTACTCAAACCGAAGAGGCAGAGCACATCGCGAAGTGGTTTGAAGAGAAGTTGGTTCCCAACGAAGACGGCGAGAAACCAACGGCAGCGCTCTTGCTGCGCTCAAAGGGAGGCACCTCTCGGTTCGTAGCCGCGCTCACCGCGCGTCAGATTCCTTACGAGGTTGTCGGTGTTGCCGGCTTGCTCGAGATGCCGGAGATTGTTGACCTCGTTGCTGCTCTGAAGGTCGTTCACAACCCGACTTCTGGTGAGTCACTGCTTCGCCTACTGGCTGGCCCGCGCTGGCGAATTGGCGCAAAGGACATTCAGCAGCTCTACTTCTTTGCCAAGGAGATCTCTGAGTTCGGCAACGACGAAGACGTTTCGCTGCACGGCGAAGAAGTTGGACTTTCGCTGGTTGACGCCCTCGATCAACTTCTAGACCGCAGAAACTTCAAGACCGGCATCAGCGAAACCGGCCTGATTCGCATGCGCGACTGCGCAAAGCTCTTCCGCAAATTGCGCAGCCAAACCGGCTTGCCGCTGAGTGAGTTTGTGCGCGTCGTCGAACAGGAGCTCTGGCTCGACATCGAGCTAACAGCAAACCCAAACCGTCTCAACCCGATGGCAAACCTGAACTCATTCGCGAACATCGTCTCCAACTACTCGGCTGGTTACCACGCGACTCTTGGCGGGTTCTTGGAATGGTTGGAGTTCGCTGCCACAAAGGAGACCTTCGAAACTCCTTCGATTTCTGCCACCAGTGGAGTGGTGCAAATCCTCACGGTGCACAGCTCAAAGGGTCTCGAGTGGGATCTCGTCGCTGTTCCGATGCTGACTGATGGCACGTTCCCGTCCAGCGTCGGTGGCTTCAAGGGTTGGGTTAATGGCAAGGCCCTCCCGTTCCACCTTCGCGGCGACGGTGCATCACTCCCTCGGCTCAACCTCGAGGGTTGCGAAACGCAGAAGGACGTCGACGCTCGGTACGAGACGTTCAGTAAAGAAGACATGGTCGAATACCGCAGCCGCGAAGACCGACGCCTTGCTTACGTAGCGGTGACCAGGACCAAGGCTTCGCTCTTGCTCACGGCTTCCTTCTATAAGACCGGCAAAAAGCCCGTTCCACCTTCGCCTTTCTTGATCGAAATTGCGTCCTGCAACGAACCGACACTCAAAGTCCTAGGCGGGACCGGCGATCCTGAGTCTCCGCTTCCGAAGTTCGAGCCACTAGAGCAAAACCCTGATCAAGCGGTGAACCTCACGCTCGAGTGGCCGATGGATCCGCTCGGCCCGAACCACCGACCCAAGGTGGCGCGAGCAGCAGAATTGGTCGAGCTCCTAATTGAAGCGCCAGACCTAGACCGCGTTGACGAAGAGATCGACCTCCTGCTCAAAGACCTCGAAGAGAGCGTCGCTAGAGCAGGCCAGGCAAAAATGCCGGTGCGCATCCCCGCGTCCCGTTTCAAAGAATTCCTTACGGAACTCGATGAGGTTGCTGAGCTCTACCGTCGACCAGTACCAAGGGAGCCGTTCGCCGCGACGATGGCCGGTACCCTGTTTCACACTTGGGTCGAGGAGCGGTTCGGCAGCTTCAGCGTCAAAGACGAACTTGACGTGCAGGTCGAAATCGTCGATGACGGCAACCCTGCCCTCGACATCGAAAACCTCAAGGAGATTTTCGAGACCTCACGCTTTGCCAGCATGACTCCGGCCGACATCGAATGCGAAATTCAGGTAACTCTCGGCACGAACACCTTTATTTGCAAGATCGACGCTGTGTTTGAAACCGAAGAAGGTTTTGAAATCGTGGACTGGAAGACCGGTGTTCCACCAAAGACTCCAGAGGACATCGCCGAGAAAGCACTTCAGTTGGCTCTCTATCGCATGGCCTATGCGAAGTTCAAAGGTATTGACGCCGACAAAATCAAGGTTTGCCTCTACTACGTCAACGACAACCTAGAAATCCGACCCGAGGAAGTTAAGTCCGAAGGCGAGCTAGTCGAACTCTGGAACTCGGTTCTCAGTCGAGTTGTTGACTAGAAGAGTTCGTCGTCTTTTCGTTCCGGAAGCTCGATTTCGCGAGTCCTGTCGTCTACTTCTGAAGCGGTGGGTTCTTGCTGAACCTCAAGTTCTGGTTCGGTATCTTCAACCGCTTCAATAAATCCACCTGCTACCGGTAGGGCGAAGGCTCCGGCAATCAGCGCGGGCGAGACCCCCGTGGTTACCTCTTCGGCAAGCACCTCGAGCATCGCGACACCGTCGGCGATGATCTCTTGATCGCCAATGGTGACACCGTGAAGCAACCAGCGAGCCTGGTTCATCTCGGCGTAAAGGTGAGCGCGCTGAGCGAGGTTTGGGTCGTTCACCGAGCGAGCGGCAAGATACGCAAATCGAACAGCATCCAGGAGCTCACTCGAACCAGTGGCGGCCAGCCAGGCAAAGTCCTCGGCCGGGTCGCCAACCTTGAGGCCGTGCCAGCCCAAGATTCCGCTCACCTCGCCGTCGAGCTCTAGGACGTTGTTGCTGTTCAGGTTCCCGTGCACAACAGTCGGTGTGAAACGGAACAGGTTAACGTTCTCGAGCGCTTCGCTCCAGCGGTCAAGTAATACCTTCGGAACTTTGCCAGTTCCCGCGACCCTGTCGAGTTCGTTAACTCGCAGGCGAGCAGTTTCGGCAGGTCCAAACTCTGGGAAGCCAGCTTCGCGGACGTCCTCGGCGCTCAAATTGTGAATCGCAGCGATCGCTGACCCGATGCTCTGATTGGTCACTTCGTTGCTGCGGTAGATGTCCACTGGTTTGCCGTAAACGAAGTCAAAAACGATCGCGGGGTTTGACCTTGCCCCGCGGCTCTCGCCAACTACTCGGCTCAACTTGAATGGTAGCTCGCTACCCGAAAGCACTCCGAGTGCGGCCACCTCAGTCGCAAGTTCTAGCCCAGCCTGGTCCGTTTTACCCATGCGTACTACGTAATGATTCCCGTCGGTGCCCGTGAGGAGCGCTGCGTCGATCGAGCCTCCCTGGTCGCTGGTCAAGTTCTTCACATCTCGGAAGCCGATATGCGAAACGGCGTCGAGGGCGAGGGAGGCTAAAATCAAGGAGTTACGCATGGATTTAGGTTAGAAGTAATCTCTCGCTCAGCCATGTATCGCCACGACTGGAAGAAGCCAAGATGATGTTTCGAGGAGGAGTCCCACTCGAACTCCCACTCGCTCGTCAGGCGATAGATCGCGACTATGAGTCGCGAACCAGACCCGAACTTTTTGACGAACTCTGGGCTAATCCAACTACACGCGTGCTGGCCATGTACGACGGCGCTGTGCTCCTAGAAGGGCAAGAGCTAAGACTTCTGCCCGTCGAGTCCGTGCCCGCAGCTCAGTACCGCGTCTATCTGGGGCGCGACGAAGTTGGCCCGATTGTTTTGGCAGTGCTTAGCGAGAACGGCGCTAAAGAAATAGCGGCCGATCCTGAGCTTTGGCACAACTTGCGACGCACCGGAGCGGGTCTAAACGACCGCGACGCGGGGATTTTCACTCAGGCTCTAGCGATTGCAAACTGGCACAGTAGCCACGTGCACTGCCCTCGCTGCGGAACCCCAACCCTCGTAGAGTCAGGTGGCTGGGTCAGACGCTGTTTCAAGGATGATAGCGAGCACTACCCGAGAACCGACCCGGCAATCATCGTCGCAATTCTCGATGACCAGGATCGGATTCTTTTGGGCTCGCAAGGAGCGTGGGAAGAAAATCGCTGGTCGATACTTGCGGGTTTTGTCGAACCTGGCGAAAGCCTCGAAGCCGCCGTCATTCGCGAAATGTTCGAGGAGGCTGGGGTCTTGGTTGACGAACCTAACTACCTCGGCAGTCAGGCTTGGCCTTTCCCGTATTCGCTGATGCTCGGTTTCGCGGCTAGGGCTAAAACCACCGAGTTGCGCCCAGACGGTGTAGAGATTGCAAAGCTCAGATGGTTTTCGCGTGAAGAGTTAGCTGCAGAGGCAGCCCAAATCCTGCTGCCAAACCGCATTTCGATTTCTCGCGCGATGATCGAACTCTGGTTTGGCGAGCGCATTGAATCGGCCACGGAGCTTCGATGAATGCCGAAGCTCTCCTAGAGGCCCTAGACCCGGAACAACGCGAAGCTGCCACCGCACTGGTGGGGCCAGTTTGCATTCTGGCTGGCGCCGGCACAGGAAAAACTCGAACGGTAACCCATCGAATCGCATACGGAATCGCGAAGGGCTATTTCGCAGCGAACCGCGTGATGGCCCTGACATACACAAACCGAGCCGCTGGTGAACTTCGCGCTCGCCTTCGTTCGCTTGGAATTCCAGCGGTGACAGTTCGGACTTTTCACGCTGCTGCCCTAAGCCAGCTTGAGTACTTTTGGCCTCAGTATGCCGGGGTTCCGGCGCCCAAAGTACTCGAGTCAAAGGCCAAGCTGATCGCCCAGATCGCCGAGCAGCAAAAACTCCACTTTGACTCGGCGACGATCCGCGACCTCGCAGCCGAAATCGAGTGGCGCAAATATTCGATGCTCAGCCTCGAGGATTACGAGAAAGCGCTTGACGACAGACCTGCTATTTCCGGGGTTAGCAAGCGAGCAAACATTGAATTGCAGACCGCTTACGAAGACGCAAAGATCAAAGCGCAGCGTCTCGACTGGGAGGATGTTTTGATCCTCACGCTAGGCCTCTTGCGCGCCGAACCTCGAGCGCTCGCACATGTGCAACAGCAGTATCGCTTTTATACGGTCGATGAGTACCAGGACATCAGCCCGCTGCAGCACGCTCTGCTCGACGCCTGGCTAGGTGAGCACTCGGATCTCTGCGTAGTCGGCGACCCAAACCAGACGATTTACACATTCACCGGGGCGTCGAGTCAGTTCCTTCGAGGTTTCTCCAGTCGTTACGAGGGAGCTACCGTTGTCCAGCTAACTCGCAACTACCGATCCACCGGGCAAATCATCGCCTATGCCAACCGTCTCAGCCGTGAGGAATCTGGAGTGGAACCGTTGCAGGCAACGGGTCCGATTGGACGCGCTCCCGTTGTCCGAGGGTTTGATAATCCAGCCGAAGAAGCGAAGGCTGTCGCCCAGCAGATTCGTACGCGAATCAATGAGGGGGCAAAACCCCAGGACATCGCTGTCCTGTACAGAGTGAACGGTCAGTCTGAGGCGCTCGAAAACGCTCTAGCCGAGGCTGGTATCGAAGCTCAGGTTCGCGGTGGAGAGCGGTTTTTCAACCGGACCGAAGTCCAAGCAGCGATACGGGCGATCCGCGCAGAAGTTTCAATCGCCACCGAAAAGCCGCTCTTCCAAACAGTCAGCGACATCCTGCGCTCCCTAGGTTGGTCGGCTGCCGGTCCAGAGGTTGCCGGAGCTGCTCGCGACAAGTGGGAATCGCTTAATGCGATTGTGCTCATCTGCGACGAAATGGCAGAAGGTGCAACCCTGGCCGACTTTGCCGCCGAGCTCGATGAGCGTGCTCGTTCCCAGCACGAACCCATGCGAAGCGCCGTAACGCTCTCAACGATCCACGCAGCCAAAGGGCTGGAATGGAGCGAGGTGTTCGTGATTGGCCTGAGTGAGGGGTATTTGCCGATTAGTTACGCGAAAACAGCGGCAGAGCTAGCCGAAGAAAAGCGCCTGTTCTACGTTGCTATCACCCGTGCGAAGGAGTCGCTGTGGCTCAGTTGGAACAAACCAACCCAGCCGTCGAGATTCTTCAGCCTGCTTCAGGCCGCACAGTCGCAAGCCTCGTGAGCCTGCCAAGTCCACTCCTCAACTCTTCCCGATGCCAGCTTTAGCCTGTGCCCGACGAACTCGCTTTCACGCCCCGGGGAATCGATGGCTCGTAGAAGTTCTCCAGTAACCATCGCAGCCGCGAAAAGGCAGCTCTGGGCATCCTCTAGGTAATCGTTTCGACCAATGAGTTGGGCTGCCAAGGTAGGCCAATTTGAGTCTGCGTCGGTCCTCCAGAGATCCAGGCAACCGAGGCAAGGTGAGCCGGTGATTCGAGGACTGACCGAAATCTCCTCGGAACCAAAAAACACTGCGACGTGCGGTTGGCGGTTCGCGAGGAGCGCTCGATAGCGAGACGGAGCCATAGCGTTTTGCGTTGTGATGACCCGCAAGGCGTGCCTAGCTTTCGCAGGAGTGAGTAGTTCAAGATCCAACAGCTCGGTTGTGCCGGGCTTAGAGCGCAACAGCTCATCCAAAGCCTTTAGCCGTGGAGCACCGACAACGGACGAGTTGTAGCCGAGCGGCCCGGTGTCTTGTTCGGTTACTCGCTCGCGATCCGAGGTGAGAATCCGTCCGATTCCCGCGGCGGCCAGTCCAAGCGCAATCAGTGCGCCGCCTTGACCCAGCGAGTCGATGTGAATGCTCGTTTTGGCTCGTTCTTCAAGGACCGAGATTCCATCTCGTCCGGTGCTGTAACTTGCGCGGATTAGCTCGGCGAATGCACTTCGCACGTAATCGGCCGAAAGCCTGGGTTTTCGTACTTGCCGAAACTCCAAAAGTGCAGGTGCGAGGCGCTCTGCCAAAGACTTAGCTTCGGGCTCAAGTGCGTCATCGGCCACTCCGCGTTCAAACAAGGCAAGTAGTCGCTCCTGTTCGGCGGTTACGTTTTCGAGAATCAGCGGGTCTGTTAGCCCGATTTGCAGGTCTTTAGGGTTGCGCCAGAGCAGTAGCTTCGAGGGGTTGATGCGAGTGGTCATCGCTGTATTTTGCCAACTCAATAACAACGGTTGGCAGAGTTTCCACAGGCCTACCCGAGAAGGTCGCGAAGAGCTTGGTCCATCGCGTCATCGTTTGTGTCGCGCAGTTTGACAATCAGGGCTGATGGGTTATCGATGTCTTCTGCTGTCGGTAGCAGGTCCGGGTGGTTCCAAAGAGCGTCGCGCTTTTGAATGCCCACCGCCTCTGTCACCTGGCGCCACATTGCCGCCGCCTCGCGAATGCGCTTGGGTCGCAAGTCCAAACCGACCAGGGTTGCAAAGGTCGATTGGGCCGGGCTCGAAGTCGCTCTGCGGCGACGCTGGAGCTCCCCAAGAGCATTCGCCTGAGGGAGTCGCTTACAAGCCTCGTCGCTGACAGCCTCGACCCAACCCTCGATCAGTGCGAGGGTGGTTTCTAGGCTCTCGAGAGCTCGCTGCTGCTCGTCGGTGCGTTCGGCTAGCAGTTCGCCGTTGCTCAACGCCTCACGAAGTCGTTCCTGGTCGTTCAGATCCAGACCCTCGGCAAGTTCGCTCATTCGTTCGGTGTCGATGGAAATGCCTGAGGCGTAGTTTGCAATCTGATTGACCACGCTGTCGCGCAGCCACTTGCTCTGCTTGAAGAGCCTGGCGTGAGCGAGTTCGCGAACCGCCAAGAAAATCATCAGTTGGTCTTGCGGCAGGTCAAGCTGTTTCGCGTACTCGGTGATGTTCTGGGGAACAAAAACGGCTCGCTGCTCTGTGAAGAACGGCAGGCCGAGATCTCCACCGGAGAGCACCTCGCGCGAAAGGCGACCGAGTGTTTGGCCGAGCTGCATGGCAAACATGGTTCCGCCGGCGGCACGCAACATGCCACCAGCTCCGGAAATCATTCCAGCGAGCTCCTCCGGCATGTTCTGCTCGAGGTTTTCGGTGAGCGCGTCTGCCATGCGCGATGCCACGGGCTGGCTCAATTCTTGGAAAAGTGGCAGGGCGTCGGCGACCCAGAGCTCGCGAGTTATCAACTTCGGGGTGGTGGTGAGCTGGGGGAGCGTTGTCGCTTCGTCTAGCCAAAGCTCACTGATCTGCACTGCGCTCCCGATTGCCTGGCGCTCTTGGTCGTTGACCGAGAAGCCACCCTCGCTCGCAAATTTTCTCGCCTGCTCAGTGGCAAGTTTCCAGTTCACTCCGCCAACGATTTCATGCTGCGATTGAGCAAGCGCAAACTGCAGTTGGCGCATCAGATCAGCCAGGGCTGCCGGGTCGTTGGCTAGGCCAGCCGCAGCCGCTAGTTGTTCGGGATTCAACCCCTCTTGCTGCGACAAAAGTTGACGCAGAAACTCGGCTAAAGCCTCGGGGTCAAAGTTCTCTTCGCTCACAGTCATAGAGTATTCGGCGTCTGTCTCGGTGTCTGCTTTGTTCGCCCTAAGCGTGGCTTAGGCTTAAAGCAAGCCAACAGTTAGGTGTGCTCTTTGAAGCGAATCTTGGGTCGAGTTTCACTCGTTCTAGTCCTGCTGGCATTCATTGGTTTGAATCTCGCTAGAGCGCCTTACGTGGTGGAAGTGCCTGGCCCAACGTTCGATGTCCTAGGCAAAACCGATGGCAAAGCCGTCCTGACTTTCGACGATGTCAAAACCTACCCGACCACTGGCGAAATCAACGCTCTAACCGTTTCACTTTTGGGTAACCCCGAAAACCAGCTCTCGTGGATGACGGTTCTCATGGCCTACCTCGACCCGAGCAAGTCGGTTGTTCCGATGGAGGAGGCCTACCCGGCTGGAGTCGGCACCAAGCAGATCCAGGCCGAGGACGCCGCCCTGATGCGCGGTTCCCAGCAGGATGCGCAGGCGGCAGCGCTCACCTACCTAGGCATCGACTACGTCTCACGGGTTTACATCGAAGCGATGTTCGAAGACTCTGCCGCGATGGGTATCTTGAAGCCTGGTGACTTCATCGACTCGGTCAACGGCGAAAAGGTGGCCGACAACGACCTTCTCCGCAAGCGCGTTAAGGCCTGGGACGGTGGCGACCCAATCAAAGTGGGCATCACCCGCAAAGGCGAATCCAGCGTCGTCGAAGTTACGCCTGCAAAGGTGAATGGTGAGTACTACCTGGGTGTGTTTGTTACCTACCGTTACACGTTCCCATTCAAGATCGAGGTCGACTTAGGCGACGTCGGCGGGCCAAGTGCCGGCAGCATGTTCGCGCTAGGAATCATCGACAAGCTAACCCCTGGAGCTATGACTAACGGCCAGACAATTGCTGGCACCGGGACCATTTCTCCAACCGGTAAGGTCGGGCCAATCGGTGGCATCGTCCAGAAAATGTACGCCGCCAAAAACATCGGTGCAGACGTTTTCTTAGCGCCCGCCGAGAACTGCAGTGAGACGGTTGGGAACACTCCTGAAGGTTTGAAGGTTTATCGAATCGAGCGGCTCAACCAAGCGGTTGAGTTGTTGAAGGCAATACAAACCGGCACCAATCTAAGTGGCTTTGCCACCTGTTCAAAGTAAAGGGAATCAATGGCCAAGAAATCCAAGAACGCTAGCCCAGCTCGTCTGGCGGTTCTGATCGTTGTTCTACTCGGTGTTGCTCTCGTGGCTTCAACCGGGTTCTTCACCGACACTCTCTGGTACAAGCAACTCGGCTTCTCTTCGGTCTTCTTCACCCAGATTTGGTCGCAGACAGGGCTGTTTGCAGCAGCGTTCGGCATTGTCGCTCTGATGACCGGCGTGAACCTTTACATTACAAATCGTGTGCGTCCGCTGTACCTTCGGCTCGAGGGTAACGACCCGTTCGCTCAGTACCGCGAGGTGCTCGAGAAGGGACGCAAGGTTCTGCTCACAGTTATTCCAATCGTCCTAGGTTTGGGTGCCGGTATTGTTGCCGCACCTAACTGGCAGGAAGCCGTTCTGTTCATGAACCCAACCATGACCGGCGACCTTGACCCGCAGTTCGGCATGGACACCGGCTTCTACCTGTTCGTGCTTCCGTTCCTATCGGCAATGGTTTCGTTCGCGGCCGCGATCTTCGGCCTAAACAGCGCACTTGTCCTGTTGGTTCACCTCTACAACGGTGCGATCAAGTTCAATGGTCGCAAGTCAACCGTCACCAAGGGCGCGCAGGTCCAGGTTGGCATCAACCTCGCACTTTTCTTCGTCGCCGAAGGCGCTAGCGTTTGGCTCGACCAGTACCAGACCATGACGAGCTCTTCGGGGCTGTTCACTGGAGCCACCTACAGCGACGTCAACGCCGCGATCCCCGGCCTCCAGATCATGGCACTCATCGCTCTTGCGGTTGCAGTGCTGTTCGTCATCACGGCCTTCATCGGCCGTTGGCGTCTACCGATCATCGGCACCTCGCTGATGATCGTTTCTGGCCTGCTACTTCAGGGCGCTTACCCCTGGCTCGTTCAGAGCTTCCAGGTCGTCCCGAATGAGCGAACCCTCGAAGCGGAGTTCATCAAGCGCAACATCGATGCAACCCGGATCGCCTACGGTCTAGACGGTGTCGAAACCATCGACTACAACGCCAAGACCACCGCGACCGCCAGCGACCTCCGCAAGGACGCCGAAACGACCGCAAACATCCGCATCATCGACCCGGCGCTGGTTAGCGAGTCATTCCGACAGCTCGAGCAGTACCGCCAGTACTACGGTTTCATCAACCAGCTAGACGTTGACCGCTACCAGATCAACGGCAAAACTCAGGACACCGTTCTCGCGGTTCGCGAACTAAACCAGAGCGGTCTGGGTTCTTCGCAGTCCTGGTTCAACAACACTTTGGTCTACACCCACGGTTACGGCGTTGTTGCCGCTTACGGTAACCAGCGCACCTCAGATGGTCAACCGAAGTTCCTCCAGTCGGGCATCCCATCTAGTGGCCTGCTTGGCGACTACGAGCCGCGCATTTACTTCGGTGAAGAGTCACCGCTCTACTCGATAGTTGGCGCACCTAAGGGCGCTCCGGCCAAGGAGCTTGACTACCCGGGTGGTGAAGACGGCGCAGAACAGACCTACACGACCTTCACCGGCAACGGTGGTCCGAAGCTAGACAACCTGTACACCCGTCTGGCTTACGCGATCAAGTTCGGTAGCGAGCAGATCCTGCTCAGCGACTCGATCACCAACGAATCGCAGATCCTCTACAACCGCGACCCGGCCGAACGCGTCGCCGCAGTCGCTCCGTACCTAACCCTCGACACCGATCCGTACCCAGCGATTGTCGATGGACGCGTTCTCTGGATCGTCGATGGTTACACCACTTCGAACAAGTACCCGTACTCTCGCGCCGAAAACATCGGCGACGCGATTTCGGACTCGAACGGAACCGCGTACGGCCCGAACATCAACTACATCCGAAACTCGGTTAAGGCAACCGTTGACGCATACGACGGCAGCGTGAAGCTTTACGCCTGGGACGACAAAGACCCGATCCTGAAGTCCTGGCAGAAGGTGTTCCCGCAAACGATCTTGCCGATGGCAAAGATGTCGGCCGACCTGATCAGCCACGTTCGCTACCCTTCAGACCTGTTCAAGATTCAGCGACAGGTTTTGGGTCAGTACCACGTGACCGACCCGGGCTCGTTCTACTCGCAGCAGGACGCGTGGATGGTGCCAAACGACCCAACCGTTGGTTCCAACATCACCGCACACCAGCCGCCGTACTACATGACCATGCAGGCGCCTGGTCAGAGCAGCCCGAGCTTCTCGCTGTACTCAACCTTCATCCCGAGATCGACCGGCGACTCGAGCCGCAACGTACTCACCGGTTACCTGATGGTTGACTCCGATGCCGGCAAGCAGGCGGGCAGCAAGGCCTCTAGCTACGGCAAGTTGAGACTGCTGGCTCTGCCGAATGACTCGGTAGTTCCGGGCCCAGGTCAGGTGCAGAACTCGTTCAGTGTTGACCCCGAGGTTTCGCGCCTGCTCAACCTGCTGAGCCAGGGTTCGACCAAGGTCCTGAACGGAAACTTGCTGACGCTACCTGTCGGTGGCGGTCTGCTCTACGTTCAGCCGGTTTACATCAAGTCAACTGGTGAAACCTCGTTCCCGCTGCTCAAGAAGGTCCTCGTCGCTTTTGGTGACAAGATCGCCTTCGAAGACACCCTCGATGGGGCGCTGACCTCGCTGTTCGGTGGTTCGAGCGGAGCTAACCCGGAGCCGGTAGACCCTTCCGAGCCGGTTACGCCTGGTTCGAATGCCGCGCTTACCGCTGCGCTGAACGCCGCCAAGGCTGCCATGGCAGAGAAGTCGGCCGCTATGGCTGCCGGTGACTGGGCGGCATACGGCAAGGCCGAGGCCAAGCTCCAGGCTGCTATCACCGCTGCTTTGGCCGCGTCTGGTAAGTAGCCGCGGTTTCGTGCTAAACTGTCTCTACCGACGCGGGGTGGAGCAGTTCGGTAGCTCGCCGGGCTCATAACCCGGAGGTCGTAGGTTCAAATCCTGCC
>JACCDQ011362484.1_pt1 | contig 12636 bp, 15 predicted proteins | sample 7446031 | NCBI WGS metagenome assembly JACCDQ01 (sample SAMN15323442, study PRJNA562643) | freshwater metagenome | isolation source: river surface water | place: USA:Blue River Watershed | collected 2017-08-17
GCGGGCCAGGTGGGGCCGCGATTCGCCTTCCGTCACGCGGCAGTGATAGAGGTCCAGCTGCAGTTGCACGCGCGGTGAGCCCAGCGCCGCCAGCAGGGCGAGCGCCTGCTGCTGGCCATGCAAAAAATAGCCCGGCATGTCGCGTCGGTTGATGGGTTCGACGAGCAGCGGCAGCGGCGATTGCGCCGCCGCCCACGCGAGGTTGGCCAGCCAGCAGGCGCGTGCCTCGGGTGTGTCTTCCGCCAGGCCGGACATCAAATGCATGCGTCCCGCGCCCAGCCGGGTGGCGAGGTCCAGGCCGCGCAGCGTCGCATCGCGGAACTGCGCCTCGCGCCCCGGCAGCGCGGCGAAGCCGCGCTCGCCGGTGGCCCAGTCGCCAGCCGGTGCGTTGATGAGGGCGACGCGCAGCCCGGCCAGCGCATGGGTCAGTGCAGTCGCGTCGTGCAGATGGGGCTGCTGCAGCTCCACGGCGGCGAAGCCGTCGGCGCGGGCGGCCGCGGCGCGGTCGAGATAGGCGTGCTCCGCGTACAGCCAGTCGAGGTTGGCGGCGAAGCGGGGCGGGATCACTGTGCCTCCGCCACCAGCGCCGGGTTCAGGCGCGGGTCGTTGTACATCTTGAACTGGCGGTAGACCTTGAAATAGGCGCGGCCGGCGCGGGCGTCGGCCAGCAGCTCGTCGAAGCAGGCGCCGAGGTCGGCGCGCTGGTGGGTCAGGCGCAGCAGGCGTTCGCCGCAGCAGTGGCGGTGGTCATCGCCCACGTCCGCGCGCAGCGTCTGCTCGCGCATCGCGGCGATCTTCAGGCTCAGGATGGACATGCGGTCGAGCATGGAGCCGGCCGTCTCACTGCTCAGCCGTGCGGCGGGTGCTGCGATGGCGCGGGGCAGGGCGCAGCCCAGGGTGGTCGGGTCCACAAGGCTCAGCGCGGCCAGCAGGAATTCGTCGATGCGCTCGATCGCGTCGTTGCGTGCCTGGTTGTGGCGATCGATGGCGCGCTTGTTCGCCACGATCTCCGCAGCCGGGGCCTGGGTGCGCCGGGCCAGGTCCTCCTGGGCCCACAGGCAGCGGTTGTGGAAGTGGTTGACGGCAATCCAGCCCCGGATGTCGCAGGCCTCGACGAGCCGAGGGGCTTGCGTCAGTGCAGCGTCGTGGGACGCGATCACTTCGGTGGCGGAGATCAGGGTGACTTTGGACATGAGGCTGCGCACGATGCGGGCAGAATCCCGCGCCACTTTGCAAAGAACTGCAAATGATAGAAGCCTTTCGAGATCGTCAATCCCTAATCGTTCGCCTTCGCAATTTCGTGGGAGACACCGTGGTGGCGCTGCCCGCGCTGCGGCTGCTTGAGCAGCATGGCTACCGTCTGGAGCTGGTCGGCAAGGGCTGGGCGCCTGCACTGCTGGAGGCCGAGGGCTGGCCGGTGCATGTGCGCCCCGGCACGGTGATGGAGCGGGTTCGGCAACTGCGCGCGCTGCGCCGCCGGTTGCGCGCGGCCGATGACGGTTTTGACCGCCGGTCCAACATGCTGTTGTTGCCCTACGCGTTCTCGGCCGCCCTGGACGCACGCCTGGCCGGGCTGCGCGCGGAAGGCGTTGCCGACGAGGGGCGTTCCTGGCTGCTGCAGCGAGCGCATCCCCTGCGAAATCGGCAGCACGCGCTGCTCGAATACTGGGCGCTGGCCTGCGACTTCCTGGGCATCGAGGCGCCACCGCCGCCGTCGCACATCGGCATGCAGGTGACGGCAGCCCAGCGCGCGCAGGCGTTGGCGATGTTGGCGGACCACAGCGTGGCGCCGGGGCGCTACGTGCTGATCTGCCCGTTTGCGAACGGCAAGGTGGAGTTTCTGGACCGCAGCTGGCCGGCGTTTCCAGCGTTTGTGCAGCGGCTGCATGCGGCGGGCCGCCAGGTCGTCATCGTGCCGGGCCCGGCGGAGGTGGCGGGTGCGCAGCGGCTGTACCCGGAGGCGATCCGCCTCGAGGGGGTGGGCCTGGGCGTCTACAGCGCGCTGCTGCGCGAGGCGGCGGTCGTGGTGGCCAACGACACCGGGCCTGGGCACCTCGCGGCTGGCGTTGGCGCACGGCTGCTGAGCGTCTGGGGCACGGCAAACGCCGAGCGCTGGGCGCCGTGGGGGCCTAACGTAACGCTGATGCGACGCGGGTCGGGGGAGTGGCCCGGCGTCGACGAGGTGCTGTCAGCGGCGGATCAGGCCTTGCCCTGATTGGCCACGGCGGCGGCGGCCTTGGCGGCGGCTTCGGCGTCGCCGAGGTAGTAGCTCTTGATGGGCTTGAGGTTCGCGTCGAGCTCGTAGACCAACGGGATGCCGTTGGGAATGTTGACGCCGACGATGGCGTCGTCAGCGATGTTGTCCAGGTACTTCACCAGCGCGCGGATGCTGTTGCCGTGGGCGGCGATCAGCACGCGCTGGCCGCTCTGGATGGCCGGTGCAATGGTGTCGTTCCAGAACGGCAGCACACGGGCTACGGTGTCCTTCAGGCATTCGGTCAGCGGAATGTCCTTGGGGTCCAGCTTGGCGTAGCGCACGTCGCTGCGCTCGCTGCGCGGGTCGGTGGCTTCCAGTGCCGGCGGCGGCGTGTCGTAGCTGCGGCGCCAGATCAGCACCTGCTCGTCGCCGTACTGCTTGGCCATGTCGGCCTTGTTCAGGCCCTGCAGGCCGCCGTAGTGGCGCTCGTTCAGGCGCCAGGCGTGGCGCACGGGCAGCCAGGTGCGGTCCATCTGGTCCAGCGCGTGCCACAGCGTCCAGACGGCGCGCTTGAGCACCGACGTGTAGGCGATGTCGAAGTCATAGCCTGCTTCCTTCAGCAGCCGGCCGGCGCTCTTGGCCTGCTCGACCCCGGTGGGCGTCAGATCCACGTCGGTCCAGCCGGTGAAGCGGTTTTCCAGGTTCCAGGTCGATTCGCCGTGGCGGATGAGGACGAGCTTGTACATGGGCTTGCAGCGCGCAGGTGGTGGAAGGCGGCGGATTATCGGCTGCGGCGATAATCACCGGCTTCGTTGAATTACACGGGATGCTTGCTTGAACTTCCTGCTCCAGAACTGGTATCTGATCGTCGCCGCCCTCGTGTCGGGCGGCATGCTGCTTTGGCCGGCGCTTGTGTCCGGGGCGCAGGGGGCCGCGGTCGGCCCGGCGGCGGCCGTGCAGCTGATCAATCGCGAGAAGGGCGTGCTCATCGACGTCAGCGAGCCGGAAGAGTTCGCCAAGGGCCATGCGGTCGGGGCGCGCAACATTCCGCTGGGCCAGATCGAGGGCCACAAGCAACTGCCCACCAACAAGGCCCTGCCGCTCGTGGTGGTGTGCCCGACCGGCGCACGCGCCGGCCGCGCTGCAGGCATGCTGCGCAAGCTGGGCTACGAAAAGGCCCAGGTGCTGGCAGGCGGCCTGAAGGCCTGGCGCGAAGCCAATCTGCCGGTCGAGAAGACGGCGTGAGCCGTCTGCGCTGAAACCGTGTGAGGAAGCCGGCCATGGCCCATGTGAAGATGTACACGACCCAGGTCTGCCCGTTCTGCATCCGGGCCAAGTCGCTGCTCAAGCAGCGGGGTGTCGAGCAGATCGAGGAAGTCCGCATCGACCTCGACCCCGAGGAGCGCCAGGCCATGATGGACAAGACCGGCCGCCGCACGGTGCCGCAGATCTTCATCGGTGACACCCATGTGGGCGGCTGCGACGACCTCATCGCGCTGGATCAGCGCGGCGGCCTGATGCCGCTGCTGCAGGCCGCCTGACGCACCCCTGGGCTGTCACGCCTGATTTCAAGTCCGGGCAAGCCCCCGGGCGGCGTGTCATGAGGCGTCACCGATAATTCTTCTACCGCCCGCAGCGCGCTGCCTGCGGGCTTTTGTTTGACGCTTCGCTAGAAAGAGTCCCATGGCCGACGAGATCCAAGCTGCCGCCGAAGGCGCGGCCCCCGTGTTCCAGATCCAGCGCATGTACCTGAAGGATCTGTCGCTGGAACAGCCCAATGCGCCGCACATCCTGCTGGAGCAGCAGCAGCCCCAGGTCGACATCAACCTGACGCTGTCGGCCGAGAACGTCACGGACGCCATCTTCGAGGTCTGCGTGACGGCCACCGTCAACACCAAGGTCGGCGACAAGACGCTGTTCCTCGTCGAGGCCAAGCAGGCCGGCATCTTCGAGATCCGCAACGTGCCGCAGGAGCAGATCGAGGGCATCCTGGGCATCGTCTGCCCGCAGATGGTCTACCCCTACCTGCGCGCCATCGTGTCGGACGTCTGCACCCGCGCCGGCTTCCCGCCCGTGCTGCTGACCGAAGTGAACTTCCAGGCCATGTTCGAGGCTCAGCAGGCCCAGCGCGCGGCACAGGGCGGCAGCGCCGTCAACTGATCGCGGCCTCCGAGCTGGCAGCGCCCCGCCGTGTGCGGGGCGTTTTTGCCTCCGGCGAAAAAGAGTCGCATGCAGCGACTCTTTTTTCTTGGGGGACACTTCTGCGCATGACGACGATGAAGATCAGTGTGCTCGGGGCCGGGGCCTGGGGAACGGCGTTGGCCGTGCAGGCGGCGCGGGCCGGGCATGACGTGAGCCTGTGGGGGCGCGACGCCAGCGCGGTTGCGCAGATGCGTGCGACGCGCCGCAATGACGCCTACCTGCCCGACAGCGAACTGCCGGCAACCCTGGGGCTGACGGCCGATCGTGACGCCGCGGTGGCGCACGCGGCCGAGGGCCTCACCATCGTCGCGACGCCGATGTCCGGCCTGCGTGAGACGCTGGCCGCGCTGCCCTCGACACAGCGCGTGTTGTGGCTGTGCAAGGGCTTCGAGGCGGGCACGGGGCGGCTGGGCCACGAGATCGCCCGCGAGCTTCAGCCGGCGATGCGTGTGGGTGTGCTGTCAGGCCCCAGCTTCGCGCAGGAAGTGGCGGCGGGCCGGCCGACCGCGTTGGTGGCGGCGAGTGAAGACGCGGCGCTCTCGCAAGCTGCCGTCGAGGCCTTTCATGGCGAGCGTTTGCGGGTCTATACCTCGGCCGACCCGGTGGGCGTCGAGGTCGGTGGGGCGGTCAAGAACGTCATGGCCATTGCCGTGGGCATTTGCGACGGCCTGTCGGGGTCGTCGCCCGATGCGCCTGGCCTGAACGCGCGAGCCGCTCTCATCACCCGCGGCTTGGCCGAGATGCTGCGGCTGGGCGTGGCGCTGGGCGCGCGCGTCGAGACCTTCATGGGCCTGTCCGGCCTGGGCGACCTGGTGTTGACGGCGACGGGCGACCTGTCGCGCAACCGCCGCGTGGGCCTGCTGCTGGCCCAAGGGCTGGCGTTGCCGCAGATCCTGGCGCAGCTGGGCCATGTGGCCGAAGGCGTCTACAGCGCGCCGACGGTGCTGGCGCGGGCGCGCGCAGCCGGTGTGGAGATGCCCATCACCGAAAGCATGGTGGCCTTGCTGGAGGGGCGCCTGCAGGTGGCCGAGGCGATCGACCGGCTGATGAGCCGCGACGCCCGCGCAGAGTAGTTGCGGCGCCCCGGCGGTCAGCGGCCGCCTGCGTAGCCGTTCTGCCGCCAGGCCTCGAAGACCGCCACCGCGACGCTGTTGCTGAGGTTGAGGCTGCGCTGGCCTTCGCGCATGGGCAGGCGCACGCGCTGTTCGTTCGGGAAACCATCGCGCAGCACGGGCGGCAGGCCGGCGGTTTCGCTGCCGAAGACGAACCAGTCGCCCGGCTGCCAGGCCACCTCGCCGAAGGGCCGGCTGCCGCGCGTCGTGAACGCGAACATGCGAGCGGGGTCGGGCTGCTCGGCGGTCACGAAGGCGGCCCAGTCCGTGTGCCGCTGCACGCGGGCGTACTCGTGATAGTCGAGGCCGGCGCGCTGCAGCAGCCGGTCTTCCATCGAGAAGCCCAGCGGCTCGATGAGGTGCAGCGCACAACCGGTGTTGGCCGCGAGCCGGATGACGTTGCCGGTGTTGGGCGGGATTTCGGGGTGGACGAGGACGATGTGGAACATGAGGGCCGGAGTATCCCGCCGCCGCATCGGCGTGCCCTCGAAGCGAGCCTGGCCGAGGGCCTCACTGATCGCCGGGCTCGGGCGTTCGCGCGACCACCCAGGCCTGGACCGACGCCACGCCGGCCTGCCGCAGCAGGCGTGCCAGTTCGAACAGCGTGGCACCGCTGGTCATCACGTCGTCCAGCAGCGCGACGTTCGTGTCGCGCAAATCCGGCAGCCGCAGCGGGTCGACGGCGAACACGCCGCGCACATTGGCGGCGCGCGCTTCGAGCCGCAGGCCGGCCTGTCGCTCGTTGTGCCGCACGCGCAGCAGCAGGGCTGGGTCGCTGCGCAGGTCGCGCCGCCGCGCCAGCGCGCGGGCCAGCTCGTGCGCCTGGTTGTAGCCGCGCTCGCGCAGGCGCTGGGCCGACAGCGGCACGGCCAGCAGCCAGTCCGGCGCGTCGACCTCGGCGGCCGTCAGTGCCGAGTTCAGCCGCTCGAGCAGGCAGTCGCGCAGCTCCAGCGCCTCGTGGTACTTGAAGTGCTGCAGCAGCCCGTCCCATGGAAATGCGTAGTCCAGCGCGGCCACGCTGCGGTCCAGCGGCGGTGGGGCGACCACACAGCAGCCGCACTGTGCGCGGGGGCGGTCGACCAGGGCCGGCGGCAGGCGGGCGGCGCAGGTCCAGCAGCGTGGCTGGGGGCGCGCATAGCGCTGCAGGCAGGGCTCGCAGATCGTCTGGTGGCTCCAGGCGTGGCACACCGCGCACTGGCCCGCGCGGTGCTGCAGCACACGCGCCACGAGTGCGGGCTTTGGGGCGGCCAGCGGTCGGTCGGGCATCGGCTCAATATACTGACTGGCCCATGAGCGAGCCGGCCACTGCCCCCAATTCAAACAAGGGGCTCCGGCCTCAAGACCTCGATGCCGCCGCGTTGCGGCGTCAGTCGCGGCGCCTGGCACGGGCGACCGAGGCCCCCTGGCTTCATGGCGAGGTGGCACGCCGCATGGCCGAACGGCTGCCGCTGATCAAGCTGCAACCCGCCCGCGTGCTCGATGCCTCGCCCGCGCTGGGCGCCAGCGCTGACGTGTTGCGCCAGGCCTATCCACGGGCAGAGCTGCTGTGGCACGAGGCCGATCCGGTATTGGCGGAGCGTGCTGCGGCGGCCCGGCTGCCGGGTTGGTGGCAGAAGCTGCGCGGCGGCACCAGTGGGCGCGTCGATGTGCTGCCCGCCAGCCCCGCGGTGGAGTTGTTGTGGTCGAACATGGCGTTGCAGGGCTGTGCCGATCTTCCCGGAGTGCTGGGCGCCTGGCAGGCCAGCCTGGCGGTGGGCGGCTTCGTCATGTTCTCCGCGCTCGGGCCTGACAGCTTCGTCGAGCTGCGTCCGTTGTACGCACGGGAAGGCTGGGGACGGCCGGCACCGGATTGGTGGGACATGCACGACATTGGTGATCTTGTCTTGAAGGCCGGCTTCGCCGACCCGGTGATGGACCAGGAGCGCCTGCGTCTGACCTGGGGCGATGCGGACCGCCTGATTGCCGATCTGCGCGCGTTGGGTGGCAACGTCGCGCCCGATCGTTTTGCCGGCCTGCGCGGGCGTCGCTGGCGCGCCGATCTGGCGTCACGGCTCGAGGCGTTGCGAGGCGCAGACGGCCGTCTGGCCTTGACGGTGGAGTTGGTCTTCGGTCACGCCTTCAAGGCGCCGCCACGAATCCAGGTCGCCGCGCAGACAGAGGTCTCCGTTGAAACCCTGCGTGCCAGCTTGCGCAAAAGCCGCTCGGGCGGCTCTTTCTAGGTGATTCCCGGGGGGGCTCTACCCCCCGGTTGCGAAGGGCCCCTGGGCTAAACTTTCCTTCGCCAAAAGGGTGCACGGCGAGTCGCCTCGGTCCACGGATCACGCATCGCCCACGTCCAGCCGGTCCGGCGGATGGCAAGTCCTGCTCTTCAAAGAACCAAGTGACAACCATGACGATGATGAACGCACGAGTGCATAGCGTCTCACGCGGCTGGGCCCGGTGGGCAGGCGCAGCGGCAGCAACCTTGGCAGCCGGATCGGCCTTCGCGGTGAACGACCTGAAGGGCGGCCCGGGCGTCAATCAGCTCAATCTGCACGAGCCGGTGACCAACATCGCGCGCGACCAGATGTGGTTGCACAACTTCATGCTCATCGTCTGCCTCGTCATCTTCGTGGCGGTGTTCGGCGTGATGTTCTATTCGATCTTCAAGCACCGCAAATCCAAGGGCGCGGTGTCGGCCAATTTCCACGAGAGCGTGGCTGTCGAGATCGCCTGGACGGTCGTGCCTTTCCTGATCGTCATCGGCATGGCGCTGCCGGCCACCAAGGTGGTGGTGGCGATGAAGGACACGACGAATGCCGACGTGACCATCAAGGCCACTGGCTACCAGTGGAAGTGGGGTTATGACTATCTGAAGGGCGAGGGCGAGGGCATCGGCTTCCTGGCCACGCTGGACACCGCGCAACGCGAGGCATCCAACTCGGGCAAGCCCGAACCGGTGGACGACTACCTGCTGAAGGTCGACAACCCGCTGGTGGTGCCGGTGGACCGCAAGATCCGCATCATCACGACGGCCAATGACGTCATCCACGCGTGGATGATCCCGGCCTTCGGCGTCAAGCAGGACGCCATCCCCGGCTTCGTGCGCGACACCTGGTTCCGCGCCGAGAAGATCGGCGACTACTACGGCCAGTGCGCCGAGCTGTGCGGCAAGGAACACGCCTACATGCCCATCCACGTGAAGGTCGTGTCCGCCGAGGACTACACCAAGTGGGTGGATGCCAAGTACAAGGAAGCTGCGGCGAAGGCCGACGACCCGAGCAAGATCTGGGAGCAGGGCGCACTGATCGCCCGCGGCGAGAAGGTGTACGCGGCCAACTGTGCGTCCTGCCACAAGGCGGACGGCTCCGGCGCCGGCCCGATCAAGCCGCTGGACCATTCGCCCGTCGTGCTCGACGAGGACAAGCAGCAGCAGATCGCGGTGCTGCTGAACGGCCGCATGGACAAGGGCATGCCGTCGTGGAAGCAGCTGAGCGACACGGAGATCGCCGCGGTCATCACGTACACGAAGAACAGCTGGTCCAACAAGACGGGCCAGACCGTGCAGCCGTCCGACGTCGTCGCGGCCCGCAAGTAACCCCGGACGCCGAAGCAGAGGAAATCACATGAGTGCAGTTCTCCCCCCCCACGGCGTTCATGGCGGCCACGAGGGCCATGCGCACGACGACCACCACGATCACCACGCACCCACCGGCTGGCGGCGCTGGGTCTTCGCGACCAACCACAAGGACATCGGCACGCTGTACCTGCTGTTCGCGTTCACGATGCTGATGATTGGCGGCGTGCTGGCGCTGTGTATTCGCGCCGAGCTCTTCCAGCCGGGCCTGCAGTTCTTCAACCCCGAACTGTTCAATCAGTTCACCACCATGCACGGCCTGATCATGGTGTTCGGCGCGATCATGCCGGCCTTCGTCGGCTTCGCGAACTGGATGATCCCGCTGCAGATCGGCGCCAGCGACATGGCGTTCGCGCGGATGAACAACTTCAGCTTCTGGCTGATGATTCCGGCAGCCATCATGCTGGTGGCGAGCTTCTTCATGCCCGGTGGTGCGCCGGCCGCCGGCTGGACGCTCTACGCGCCGCTGACGCTGCAGATGGGTCCGTCCATGGACGCCGGCATCTTCGCGATGCACATCCTGGGCGCGAGCTCCATCATGGGCTCCATCAACATCATCGTCACTATTCTGAACATGCGCGCGCCGGGCATGACGCTGATGAAGATGCCGATGTTCGCGTGGACCTGGCTGATCACCGCTTACCTGCTGATCGCCGTGATGCCGGTGCTCGCCGGCGCCATCACGATGACGCTGACCGACCGCCACTTCGGCACCGCCTTCTTCAACCCCGCAGGCGGCGGTGACCCGATCATGTACCAGCACATCTTCTGGTTCTTCGGTCACCCCGAGGTCTACATCATGATCTTGCCGGCCTTCGGCATCATCAGCCAGATCGTGCCGGCCTTCGCCCGCAAGCGGCTGTTCGGCTACGCGTCGATGGTGTACGCCACGGCCTCCATCGCCATCCTGTCCTTCATCGTCTGGGCCCACCACATGTTCGCCACCGGCATGCCGGTGACGGGCCAGCTGTTCTTCATGTACGCGACCATGCTGATCGCGGTGCCCACGGGCGTGAAGATCTTCAACTGGCTGGCGACGATGTGGCGCGGCTCGATGACCTTCGAGACCCCGATGCTGTGGGCCGTGGGCTTCATCTTCGTGTTCACGATGGGGGGCTTCACGGGCCTGATCTGCGCGATGGCCCCCATCGACATCCAGATCCAGGACACCTACTACGTCGTGGCCCACTTCCACTACGTGCTGGTGGCCGGCTCGCTGTACGCGCTGTTCGCCGGCGTCTACTACTGGGGCCCGAAGTGGACTGGCGTCATGTACTCCGAGACGCGCGGCAAGATCCACTTCTGGTGGTCGCTGATCGCGTTCAACGTCACCTTCTTCCCGATGCACTTCCTGGGTCTGGCGGGCATGCCGCGTCGCTACGCCGACTACCCGATGCAGTTCACCGACTTCAACCAGCTCGCCTCCATCGGTGCCTTTGCCTTCGGTCTGGCGCAGGTCTACTTCTTCCTGTTCGTCGTCGTGCCGATGATGCGCGGCAAGGGCGCCAAGGCCCCGCAGAAGCCCTGGGAAGCCGCCGAAGGTCTGGAGTGGGAAGTGCCGTCGCCGGCGCCTTTCCACACCTTCGAGGAGCCGCCCAAGCTGGACGTGACGGCCACCAAGGTCATCGGCTGAGGACGGCGGCATGACACCCGAGCAACGCAAGGCCAACCGCCGTCTGGCCTTGATCCTGCTGACGGTGGCGCTGACTTTCGGCGTTGGCTTTGTCACCAAGATGGCGCTGTTCGGCCACTGACATGCGCCTGCTCGCCGCCCTGCACCAGGACAACCGCCAGCTGTTCGTGAAGCTGGCGGTGGTGGTGGCGCTGATGTTCGGCTTCAGCTACTCGCTTGTGTACTTCTACGACGCCATCTGCAGGGCGCTGGGCATCAACGTGCTGTCCCTGTCGGAGAAGCAGACGCTGCTGGCGGACAAGGGCCTGGCCAACGGCAATGGCCAGGTGGACTACAGCCGCGAGATCACCGTCGAGTTCGACACCAATGCGCGCGGCCCCTGGGACTTCAAGCCGGAGGTGCGTCACCGCACCGTTCACCCGGGCGAGCTGGTGCAGGTGATGTACGAGTTCCGCAACACGCAGGACCGCACGATGGCGGCCCAGGCCATCCCGAGCTATGCGCCCATGCAGGCCAGTGCGCATTTCAACAAGCTCGAGTGTTTCTGCTTCAGCGAATACACGCTGAAGCCCGGCGAGAGCAAGCAGTGGCCGGTCGTCTTCGTCATCGACCCCAAGCTGCCGCGCGACGTGAAGACCATCACCCTGTCCTACACCTTCTTCGAAGTGGCGGGCAAGGGCGGCGTCACGCTGGGCGAGGCGCCCAGGGGCGCAGGAGCCGCGCTGTGAGCGAGCCGGCGCGCGATCTGAAGGAAGCGGTGGGCCGCAAGGCGTCCGTCGGCCAGACGATCGCCGCCGTGGCCTGGAGTTTTTTCGGCGTGCGCCGGGGCCGGGACCATGAGAGAGACATGGCCAAGCTCAACCCGGTGCACGTGATCATCGCGGGCGTGCTCGGCGCGGCCGTGTTCGTAGGGATGCTGGTGCTGCTGGTCCGTTGGGTCGTCAGCAGCGGTGTGGCCGGCGCCTGAGCGGCGACGAAACTGAGAACGAGAGGAGAGCGACATGTCGGCAGCGACCACCTCGGGCAAAGCCCCGTACTACTTCGTCCCGGGGCCGTCACGGCATCCGGTGATGGCCGCCATTGGCCTGTTCTTCGTCATCCTCGGCGCGGGCCAATGGGTCAACGGCCATGGCTGGGGCATGTACTCGCTGTTCGGCGGCCTGGCGTTGTGGGCCCTGGTGCTCAAGCAGTGGTTCGGCGACGCCATCGGCGAAAGCGAGGGCGGCCTCTACAGCGACCGCATCGACGCGTCCTTCCGCTGGAGCATGGGCTGGTTCATCTTCTCGGAGGTGATGTTCTTCGCCGCCTTCTTCGGCGCGCTGTACTGGGCCCGCGTGTTCTCCGTGCCGGGGTTGGGCAGCCTGGAGAACAGCCTGCTGTGGCCTGACTTCAAGGCCATCTGGCCCAGCACGGCGCCGGGCTTCACCGCATCGCCGGCCGGCACCGTCGAAGCCTTCACGACCATGGGCCCCTGGCCCATCCCGACGATCAACACGGCGCTGCTGCTGACCTCGGGCGTGACGCTGACGATCGCCCACCATGCGCTGATCGCCGGCCACCGCGCCAAGACCATCGCCTGGATGTGGGTCACCGTGCTGCTGGGCGCCACCTTCCTGGGCTTCCAGGCCTACGAGTACCACCATGCTTACGCGGAGCTCAACCTCAAGCTGACTTCGGGCATCTACGGCTCGACCTTCTTCCTGCTGACGGGCTTCCACGGCTTTCACGTCTGCGTGGGCGCGCTGATGCTGCTGTTCATCACGCTGCGCCTCATGAAGGGCCATTTCACGCCGGAGCGGCACTTCGGTTTCGAGGGCGCGGCCTGGTACTGGCACTTCGTCGACGTCGTCTGGCTGGGCCTGTACGTCGTCGTCTA
>JACCDQ010529069.1_pt1 | contig 12635 bp, 11 predicted proteins | sample 7446031 | NCBI WGS metagenome assembly JACCDQ01 (sample SAMN15323442, study PRJNA562643) | freshwater metagenome | isolation source: river surface water | place: USA:Blue River Watershed | collected 2017-08-17
CAAGGTGAAACATTTTGTAATGTTTTGATGTTCGAGTTATATCTCAGCAGTTCATGAGCCATCAAGACATACCCAGTGCACACGACAGCGCGGTCAGGCGCCTGTGCCAAACGGTTGTACCCCTTTGGGTGAGGCATTTGGAGACCGCCCAGCAGCAGGCCGATCAAGGGGTCGGGGCGCTGCTGTCGCAGTTTTCGCGTCTGCGGCAGTTGCTGCTGCAAATGCCCGACAGCCCCGACATCACAACCGCCAAAACCGTGATGGACGACATCCTGACCAGCTTCCAGTACCACGACCGGGTGGCGCAGATGTCGCAACTCCTGCGCGACGACATCGCTGCTTTGGGCCAGTCCTTGGACTCGGACACGGCGGCACAGTCGCTGGACCCCCAAGCCTGGCTGGCCCGCATGGAGGCCGGTTACGCCATGGAGGAGCAACGGCTCAACCACGGTGCAAATGCATCGCCCGGTGGGCCCTTGTCGCCCCCCGACAGTGAAACCACCTATTTTTAATTTTCCCAGTTGACCGATCATTACCAAAATGGCAAAAACAATTCTGATCATTGATGATTCAAGCAGTGTTCGCCAGGTGGTTCGCATGTCCCTAGAGGGTGCTGGCTACCAGGTGCTGGAGGCCGGAGACGGAATGGCGGCCTTGGCTTTGCTCGACGGACGCACCATCAACATGGCCATTTGCGATGTCAATATGCCCAGACTCGATGGCATTTCGTTCGTCAAGCAGGCCAAGCAGGTGGCGGCGTACCGCTTCTTGCCCATACTCATGCTCACCACCGAAAACAGCGAAGAGCGCAAGCAAGCCGGCAAGGCCGCTGGCGCCAAGGCTTGGATGCTCAAGCCGTTTTCTCCGACCTCGCTGCTGCAGGCGGTTTCCAAGTTCTGCGCCTGATACGAGACCCCGTTTTATGTCTGACGCAACGTTCGAATTCAGCGGCGACTTGACCATCTACCAGGTGCAGGAGACCCGAGATCGATTGCGTGAAGCCTGGGCTTCGGGGGTGCGCCGGTTCGATGCCCAACAGCTCACCAGCCTGGATGGGTCGGGGGCGCAGCTTTTGGTGTCTTTGTTCAAAACGGCCGCTGCCAACCAGCAAACCATAGAGTGGTCGGGCTGGTCGAGCGAGGCCCTTGAAGCTTTGCAGCTCATGGGTCTGCGCAAGCTGGCCGATTCTGGCACTGTGTGAGCCGAGGCAAGCAACCATGAATGACGACGATATCCTCAAGGCCTCCCGGGACGCGTTTCTGGAAGAGGCGGCCATCATGCTTGCCGAGCTGGAGGAAGCGCTGCTGAGCATGACGGACGACCCTTCCACCGAGACGGTGAATGCGGCATTTCGGGCTGCGCACACCATCAAGGGGTCGGCCGGTCTGTTTGGTTTTGACCGCGTGGTGGCATTTACCCACGAGGTGGAGGCTTTGCTCGACCGCATGCGCTCGGGCAAGCAGTCGGTGGATGCAGCCGCTATCAACCTGTTGTTGGCCTGCCGCGACCAAATTGAGCGTTTGTTGCGGGAGTTGTCGGATGGCACAGACCCGGCGGTGAATTCGGCCGAAAGCCAAAGGTTGATTGGAGATCTCAAGGCCATCATGGGGGTGGCCTCGGCCGCTGCACCGGTGGTGGCCGCAGCACCGCCGGCGGCGGCTGGCATGCGTGCCGACGGCGGGCAACCCGAATGGATTGTGTGGGTCAAGTTCGGCCCCGAGACTTTTACCGATGGATTTGATCCGGCCGCCTTTTTGCGTTACATGGCGCAGTTGGGCGAGGTCATGGACACCGATGCCTTGGTGGATGAGGTGCCGTTGTTGGACGACATTGACGCCGAACGTTGCGCGCTGGGGTTTGTGGCGCGTTTGCGCACCACCGCCGACAAGCAGGCCATCGAAAACGTTTTCGAGTTCGTGGCCGATTCGGTGCAGTTGAGGCTGGTTCCTTCGCCCTTCCACATCGAGCACATGAAGGTGCTCTTGAGCGAGGTGGAAAACGACCCAGGGCGCTTGGGCGAGACCCTGGTGCGCATTGGCGCCATCACCCGCAACGAGCTCAGCCAGGCCTTGGTGGTGCAGGCCGCGAGTCCCGACGCCAAGTTGGGCGAGATCTTGGCCGAGCAAAAGCTGGCGCCGGAGCCCATCGTTCAGGCGGTGGTTCAAAAGCAGGGCCAGCTGCGCGAGAAAAAAACCGAAGAATCGCGGTTCATTCGTGTTTCCGCCGAAAAACTGGACGAGTTGATCTCGCTCATTGGCGAACTGGTGATCGGTGTGAGCGCGGCCCGCATAGTGGCCAACAAGCGCGAAGACGCGGACATGCTCGAAGTGGCTGAGCGCTTGGAACAGTTGGTAGAAGGCGCCCGCGACCACTCGCTTCGCCTGCGCATGGTCCCGGTGGGAGATACCTTTTCCCGCTTCAAGCGCATCGTGCACGATGTGTCCAAGTCTCTGGGCAAAGACGTGGACTTGGTCATCACGGGAGGTGATACCGAGTTGGACAAGTCCATGGTCGAGCAGATCGTGGACCCATTGACCCACCTGGTTCGCAACGCGCTCGACCACGGCATGGAGACCCCATCCGAACGGTCGGCTGCCAGCAAGTCAGCCAAAGGCCGCATTGGTTTGAACGCATACCACGATGCCGGCGCCATTGTGATTGAGGTGTCTGATGATGGACGGGGCTTGTCCCGCGAGCGGATTTTGGCCAAAGCGGCTGAAAAAGGACTGATACAGCCCGACGTGTATTTGCCCGATCCGCAGGTTTGGAACCTGATTTTCCTGCCCGGTTTTTCCACCGCCGAGAAAGTCACCGACATATCCGGCCGTGGCGTGGGCATGGACGTGGTTCGACGCAACATCGAGTCTTTGCGTGGCGAAGTCACTTTGCTGAGTCAAACCGGGCAGGGTTCGACCGTGCAAATTCGCTTGCCACTCACGCTGGCCATCATTGATGGCTTCTTGATTGAGGTGGCCGGTTCCACTTTTGTGTTGCCTCTCGACGGCGTGGAAGAGTGCATCGAAGTCCCTGAACGCGGTCGCGACATGCTGACACCTGCAGGCTACTTCGAACTTCGCGGGCATGTGATTCCTCTGCTGGACTTGGCGCGGCATTTTGGACTCAACGGCGAACGCCACAACCGGGGCAGTTTGGTTGTGGTGCGCCACGGCAGCCGCCGCGTAGGCGTGCGGGTCGACAAATTGCTGGGCGAGCACCAAACCGTTATCAAACCATTGGGCCGCCTGTTTAACCGCATGCGCTGCATCAGCGGTTCCACCATACTGGGGTCAGGGGCTGTTGCCTTGATTCTGGACATAGGGGCGCTTTTGGCCGACGCCGCTCACCACGTGCCAGCAGCGGAAGCTGTTGCCGAATCCGCTCACTGACACTTCACCGATCACTTCACCGCCTTTCCCCAGGAGACCGTTGCCATGCGCACCAATTTGCCCGTTACCGGAAAAGAGATCATGCTCAAAGACGGTGAAACCATCGTCTCAAAGACCAATCTCAAAGGTCAGATCACTTTTATCAACCAGGCTTTTCTGGAAATTTCGGGCTTCACCGAAAAGGAGTTGATCGGCGAGCCGCACAACATCGTGCGACACCCCGATATGCCTTCGGAAGCTTATACCGACATGTGGAAGTGCCTAAAAGATGGGCGCCCATGGACCGGTTACGTTAAAAACCGCTGCAAAAACGGCGACCATTACTGGGTAAAAGCCAATGCCGCCCCGATCATGGAAAACGGCATGGTGGTGGGTTACATGTCGGTGCGGGAAAAGCCCTCGCGCGAGGCAGTATCTGCGGCTGAGACGGCTTACGCCAAAATCCGCGGTGGCAAGAGCGGGTTGGTGGTGGTGGATGGGCAGGCTTTGCCAAACAGCAAATTCAGACTGGCGTTGCGCAAAATCACCTTGCGTCAAAAAGCCATCATGAGCATGTGTGTGGTGCTTTTCATGATGGCCTTGGTGGGGGCGCTGGGCGTTTTCGGCATGAATGAGTCGGCAACCGAAGCCCGATCCATGTACGAAGAGCACGTCAAAGAGCTGCAAACCCTCAAAACGGTCAATGACCTGTATGCGGTCAATATTGTTGACACGGCGCACAAGGCCCGCAACGGCAACATCAGCGCTCAAGCTGCTTTGGCGAGTATTGACGAAGCCAAAAAAGGGGTGGCCGCCAACTGGCAACCTTATGCGGCGCGTACCGACCACCCGCCAGCAGAACGTGCTGTCATCGACAAAATAACCGCCAACATCAAGGTGGCCAATGTGGCGGTGCAAACGCTGGAAGAATTGCTGCGGGCAAATGATTCGGCAGGCTTGGCTGCGTTTACCGCGCAAAAACTCTACCCTGCTATTGACCCGATTGGGGCTGACGTTGCCAAACTGATAGATCAACTGCTCAACGGTGCGGCAGCCGCCTCAGAAAGTGCGCAAAAACACAATGCGGAATTGCGCAACTACATATTGATGGCTGTGGCCTTGGCCGTGGTGCTGGGCTTGGTGCTGTCGTTCTACATTGGCAACGCCATTCGGCGCCCCATTGAAGAGGCGGTGTCTTACTTCAAGCAATTCGCCGAAGGCCGCCTGGATGTGAACATCGCTGTCACACAGCGCGATGAGATGAGCCAGGTGCTGGACGCTGCCAAAATCATGCAGGTCAAGCTCGGCAACGACATGGCAGAAGAGCGTATCCGTGGCAACGAAATGGCCCGCGTCAAAATCGCGCTGGACAACGTGAGCACCGGTGTGATGATTGCTGACAACAACCGCAACATCATCTATGTCAACAGCTCGGTGCAGCGCATTCTCAAAGCAGCCGAAGCCGATCTCAAGAAGGTGTTGCCCACCTTCAATGCAGACAACTTGGTGGGCCAAAGCATCGACCAGTTCCACAAAAACCCGCGCCACCAGGCCGACATGCTGGCCAATTTGAACAAGGCCTACACAGCCGAACTCACCATAGGCGCACGCCGCATGCAAGTGATTGCCAACCCGGTGATCAACGACAAAGACGAGCGCTTGGGTGCTGTGGCCGAGTGGAAAGACCGCACCGAGGAATTGGCGGCAGCCGAGCGCGAAGCCCGTTTGGCAGACGAAAACCTGCGCGTGCGCATTGCGTTGGACAACGTCAGCACCGGTGTCATGATCGCGGATGCAACCCGCAAAATCATCTATGTCAACGGCTCGGTTCAGCGCATTCTCAAGGCGGCAGAATCCGACCTCCGCAAAGTGTTGCCCACTTTCAATGCCGACCGTTTGGTGGGCGAAAGCATCGACCAGTTCCACAAGAACCCGAAGCACCAGGCCGACATGCTGTCGTCACTGCAGCAAACCTACACCGCCGAACTCACCATAGGCGACCGCCGCATGCAAGTGGTGGCCAACCCGGTGATCAACGACAAAGGCGAACGCCTGGGTGCTGTGGCCGAATGGAAAGACCGCACCGCCGAAGTGCGCACTGAGTCAGAAGTGGCGCACGTGGTGGAGTCTGCTTCGCGTGGCGACTTTGCGAACCGGGTTGAATTGGCCGGCAAAGAGGGTTTCTTCCGCAACCTGGCCCAGCAAATCAATACCTTGGTCGAAACCGCCGATGTGGGACTGAGCGATGTGTCCCGCGTGCTGTCGGCATTGGCACAGGGCGATTTGAGTCACCGCATCACGGCCGATTACGACGGCTTGTTCGGTCGACTCAAAGACGACTGCAACCGTTCGATGGAAGTGCTCTCCAACACGATTGGCGAGGTTCGATCTGCCGCAGACGCGCTCACCGGCGCTTCTGGCCAGGTTTCTTCCACGTCGCAATCGCTGTCGCAGGCGGCCAGCGAACAGGCTGCCAGTGTGGAGCAAACATCTGCTTCCATGCAGGTCATGTCGGGTTCGATTCGCCAGAACTCCGACAACGCTCGCGTAACCGATGGCATGGCCAGCAAGTCCGCCGAAGAGGCCGCAGAGGGCGGGAAAGCGGTGGAGCAGACGGTGCAGGCCATGAAGCAAATTGCCACCCGGGTTTCGATCATTGATGACATTGCCTACCAAACCAACCTGTTGGCCTTGAACGCCGCGATTGAAGCGGCACGAGCCGGTGAACACGGCAAAGGTTTTGCCGTGGTGGCGGCTGAAGTGCGCAAACTGGCTGAACGCAGCCAGGTTGCGGCGCAGGAAATCGGCCAGCTGGCCACCAGTTCGGTGGGCATGGCAGAACGCGCCGGCACACTCTTGACGCAAATGGTGCCGTCCATTCGCAAAACCTCAGAGCTGGTGCAGGAAATTGCAGCGGCCAGCGAAGAGCAAAACGAAGGCGTGACCCAAATCAGCGCCGCCATGGGGCAGCTCAGCCAATCGACCCAACAAAACGCATCCGCTTCGGAAGAACTGGCGGCCACGGCCGAGGAAATGTCGGGCCAGGCAGAACAGTTGCAGCAGCTGATGAGCTTCTTCAAAGACGAAGGGCCGGCCCAAGCTCCGATGCCGGTTTTGTCTTCCAAAAAGCCGGTGCGCAGGCCTGGTTTGCCCCCGGCCACACCACCCAAACTGCGCAGGACATCTGATTACTCACAGACCGGGGCGGACGGCTCGTTTGTGCACGGTCCGGTGAGCGTTGACGAGTCCAGCTTCTCGCGTTTCTAAGTCAATAACCGTCATGCAAACCCTGACCTTCGCATTGAAAGGCGAAACCTTCGCCGTTTCGATAGAGGCCATCAAGGAAATCATCGAATACCCCGAATTGACGTCTGTGCCCTTGATGCCAGCGTTTCTTCGGGGGGTCATGAACTTGCGGGGATCGGTGATCCCGGTGGTGGACTTGTCCGAGCGGTTCCACTTGGGTCAGGCCTCACTGGGGCGACGCACCTGCGTGATTATTTTTGAGGTCCAATCGCCCGACGGTCAGCAGGTGGTCGGTGCCATGGTGGACGCCGTGCACGAAGTCGTGGAGGTTGACACCAGTTTGCTCGATGCCACGCCCGAATTCGGTACCCATGTGGCGCCAGAGTTCATCAAGGGCATGTTGCGACTGGACACCCGTATCGTGGTACTGTTGGACTTGGAGCGCGTTTTGTCGCTGGAGCAACTTGAGGCCTTGATGGTGCCTGTTTGAACCTTTTGCATGTCCGATACGCTTTCCCATGACGGCTTCACGCTGGTTTCTGATTTTTTCTTCCACCAATCTGGGATACGCCTGAAAGGTGAAAAAAAGCCTTTGGTGATTGGGCGTTTGGCCCGCAGGGCCGCCCTGATGGGTTGCAGCCTGGATGAGTACGTTCGCCATGTCACGGGCAACCCGGTGGGGGAAGAGGCCGTTGTTCTGACCGACTTGTTGACGACCAACGAAACCTATTTTTTTCGCGAACCGCAACACTTCGACCACCTGGTGCAGGCAATACGCACCACCAACAGTGTGCCATTCAGGGTGTGGTCAGCCGCCAGCTCCAGTGGCGAAGAGGGCTACACCATCGCCATCACGCTGGCCCGCCATTCCGGGACGCGGCCCTGGGAAGTGGTGGGAACAGACCTGTCCACCCGCATGGTGCAACAGGCCAGACAGGGCTTGTACGTGGCCGACCGTTGCGCCAAAGTACCGCCAGAAGACCTCAAGCGTTGGTGTCTCAGAGGTGAAGGCCAATACCAAGGCCAGGTGCTGATGAGCAAGGAGTTGCGATCCAAGGTCAGATTCGAGGAGGGCAATCTGATGGAGCCCATGTCTTGGTTGGGGCAATTTGATGTGATTTTTTTGCGCAACGTGCTGATCTATTTTGAAGGCGAAGCCAAGGCGCAGGTGGTGCACAATGTTTTGCAAAACCTGCGCAAAGGCGGCTACTTCTACACCGGGCATGCCGAGTCATTGCAAGGCATAGACCACGGTTTGGAGCGGGTGGCCCCAGCGATTTTCCGCCGGGTGTCCTGATGAGCGGACACCACAAAGTCCGAGACATATTCTTGTTGCCCGGCGCGCTGGCGTTTGGTGGGCCGAACCTGCGCATACGCACCCTCTTGGGGTCTTGTGTTTCGGTGGTGGTGTGGCACCCCAAGCTGCATTTGGGGGGCATGTGCCATTTTCTGTTGTCCGCCCGCTACCCCGTCTCAGCAGACGCCGTGTTGGATGGCCGGTACGCCTCGGATGCGCTCCACATGCTCTTGCTGCAAATGTCTCAATCTGTTGCTGACGTTTCTGAATTCAGTGCCCACATCTGTGGGGGGGCCAATTGTTTCAGTGAGATTGCTGAACGTTCTGCGCAACCCTTTGACATTGGGCGGCGCAACATACAAACCGCCGAAACATGGGTGGCGGAACATCGACTGGGACTGCTTCAAAAACAAGTGGGTGGCGAGATGTACCGGCACGTGGCCTTTGACAATTCGACCGGCTTGCTGACCGTGCGGCAAGGCACCCAGGCGGAAGCGCAAATGAGTGGGGTGACCGCATGAACACCGCAGTGCAACGCCCAATACGAGTCATGATCGTGGACGACTCTGCTGTGGTGCGTCGTTTTTTGGGGGACATGCTTCGCGCCCGGGGTTTTGACGTGATAGCAGCGGTGCAAGACCCTTTGTTTGCCTTTGATTTTCTTAAAAAAGACAAGCCAGACGTGATTGTGCTGGACGTGGAAATGCCCAGAATGGATGGACTGACCTTCCTGCGTCAGCTCATGACATCGAATCCATTGCCTGTGGTCATGTGCTCCACGTTGACTGAAAAGGGCGCAGAAATCACCATGGCTGCACTGGCCGCGGGTGCGGTCAACGTGATCACAAAGCCCACCCTGGGTTTGAAGGACTTTTTGCAGAGCGACGAAAACGGTCTGGTGCAGGCCATTCGAAGCGCAGCCCGCGCCAACATGCGAAATGCCGGTGCGTTGGCTGCCCGAGGCCCGGTTGTGCCAGTCGCGCGCCCGGTGCAGGGGTTGGCATCCGCAGCAAACGGTGCTGGCCCTGTGGCCGCTCCAGCGGGCACCATGTTTGGCACCACCCACAAGGTGGTGATGATGGGCTTGTCCACCGGGGGTGTGCAAGCGATTGAGCAGGTGCTGCCCCGGTTGCCCCGCAATTCGCCGGGAATAGTGATCGTGCAACACATGCCCGAAAAGTTCACCGCCTCGTTGGCCGAGCGGCTCAACAGCTTGTGCGCGATTGAAGTGCGGGAAGCCCGCAATGGCGACCGGGTGATTCCTGGTTTGGCCCTGATCGCCCCGGGTGGCAAACACACCAAACTGCTGCGGAGCGGCGCCCAATTCACGGTTGAGGTGTTCGACGGCCCGGTGGTCAACCACCATCGGCCTTCGGTGGATGTTTTGTTTCGGTCGGCGGCTCAGTGTGCTGCCAAAAATGCGGTGGGCATCATCATGACCGGCATGGGCGACGACGGCGCTCGCGGCATGCGTGACATGCACGAAGCAGGCGCCTGGACCATAGCGCAAGACGAGGCCAGTTGTGTGGTGTACGGCATGCCCAAAGAGGCAGTCCGCATGGGCGGGGTGTCAGAGACGGTGCCCCTGCAATCGATTGCTGACAGGTTGTTGCGCTGCGCCGCGGCCATTGACGGCAGTTCGGCCTAGCGCCTCTATTGCCGCAGGTGGATATGGCTGACCGCTTCGAGCAGCTGATCGGACTTTTCAATCAAGCGCAGTGAGCGCTGCGAGGTGCGCTCTACCAGAGACGCATTTTCTTGGGTGACCGAATCGATATCGCCCACAGCTTGCACCACTTCGTGCAACGAAGTGCTTTGGCGGGAGCTGGCATCGGCCATGGCGTCAATGTTGATGGCGACTTCCCGGATGCTGACGATCAGGCTTTCAACGGTTTCACCCACATGGTCGATTTGTTGAACCGAGGTGTCGACCTTGCTGCCTGAATCAACGATCAGTTGGCGCACTTCGGCAGCGGCGGCTTGGGATCTTTGGGCCAAGCTGCGCACTTCTGCAGCCACCACAGCAAACCCCCGCCCCTGTTCGCCCGCCCGGGCCGCTTCCACCGCAGCGTTGAGTGCCAGGATATTGGTTTGGAAGGCAATGCTGTCGATGGTCCCAATGATGTCATTCATCCGTGCAGAAGTCCCCTTGAGACCGGCCATTCCGGCCACCATCTCCCGCATGCCCGAACCGGCCGCCTCGGTTTCCTTGTGCAGGTGTTTGGTCATCAAACTCAGTTCGTGTGCTGCTTCAGAGTTGCGCATCACGGTGTCGCTCACCGAGCGCACATGCTGGGTGGTAATTTGCAGGTTTTCGGCTTGGCTTTGCGTCCTGTCGGAAAGCAGTTGGCTGTCTTCGACCAGATGCGACCCCACCTCACCCACCGTGTTGGCAGCGCTGCGAACATCGGCCACCAGGGACGACAGGGTGCTCAACATGGCATCGAATTCGCGGCTGATTTCAGCGACTTCGTCTTGACCGCTGGTGTCAAGTTGCAGCGCCAGGTTGCCTTGTTCGGCCTGCTTCATCGCGAACATCAGGTTGCGCAAGCTGCCGGTGGTGCTGGTTGCGAACAAACCCATCAAGTAGAACAACAACAACAAACTCAGCGCCAACAGGCCAAGCAACCAGGTCATGCGTCGCATTTCTGCGGCCGCCCGTTCTTCCAGCAGGTGCCGCAACGTCGCATTCACCTCTTTGACCAATGCTTGCAAGGTCCCTATGGTTTGGGTGCCTTGCGCAAAAAAAATCTGGGCGTCCCCTTGGGGCACATTCACGGCAAAGGTGCTCAAGGCCAAATCGGCAAACGCGGTGCTGGCAGCCACTGCAGCAGCTTCCTGCTTGAGTTGGGGAAAGCCGGCCCGGTGAAGAGCCTGCAATTTCAAGACAACACTGCCAGTGTGTTGCCGCGCCTGCCGGGAAAGCCCCGCCATGTTCAGAACGTCTGGCAAGGCGGGGGAGGATTGCGCCAACAAGGCCGCACCACTGCCGCGCAACAGAGCCAAAGATTCGGTCCAAGGCAAGGCATGGTCTATCAAAACCGCGACCAGCAAACTGCTATCGAGTTGGGGGTCGAGCACCAGGCCTGAGGACTCGGCGGATCGCACAATCAAGGCGTTGAGCCGTTCAACTTGGGCCGTGTGCTGGGCAAAAACCGCTTGCCGCTGCTCTGGGTTGAACGAGGTGCTGGTCAAAGTTTTCAGCTCTTCAGACACCTGCTTGAAGTCTGCAGTCAAATCGGGCATTTGGCTGGACAAGCTGGCTTGGGCGGCTGCTACCGCTTGGTTGAGGCCGATTTGTGTTTTGTCGCGTTCAGCGGCCACGCCCGTGTTTCCCGCCAGCAACAGGTGGGTTTGTCCGCGGTGGGTTTGCACATGGGCGGCCAACGCCAGCAGGTTTTCTGCTACCCCCAAGCCTTGCAGTTCGCGCTGAACCATTCGGGTGTTGGCCCACAAGTGCTGAGTCAGCAAACTGACCAGCACCAAGAGCGGTACGACCACCACGGTAGACACCAAGGCCAGTTTGCCGGGCATGCGCAAACGGCCCATCAAGGCCAAACCTGGCTTGGCAAGGGCCGATACCGCTCGCGGGCGGGTCGGGTCCGAAACTGGGTTCATGTTCGAGCTTGCAAAAATAGTTCTCTGATCAGTGTATCGACCATTTGAGCCCAAGTGTGATAGCAAAATCGATCGGCAGGCCGGGTTTTCTTACCCTTTTCTGGGTTCAAACGCCCCGGCGGTAGCAAACTCAGGCTTCTGTATCAATTCGATCTTGTAGCCGTCTGGGTCGGTCACAAAAGCAATCACGGTTTTGCCACCTTTGACCGGCCCCGGCTCGCGGGTGACCTGGCCACCGGCGGCTTTGATGCGGTCGCAGGCGGCGTAGGCGTCGGGTACGCCGAGGGCGATGTGGCCGTAGGCCGTGCCCAGCTCGTAACCTTCAACCCCCCAGTTGTACGTGAGTTCTATCTCAGCGTGTTCGGGGTTGCTGCCGTAACCCAGAAACGCCAGCGTGTACCGGTATTCTGGGTTTTCCGAGGTGCGCAGCAGGGTCATGCCCAGCACCTGTGTATAAAAGTCAACAGAACGCTGCAGGTTGCCCACCCGCAGCATGGTGTGAAGAATGCGCATGTTTTCAGTTGTTGCTTATTTGATGCGGCCGTAGCTGGTGCGCAGCGGGTCTATGCCACCGCCACCACCTTGCCGTGGGCCTTGGCCACCGCTTCCGCCGGTGCGGCCACCTCGACCCCGGTTGTTGCGGTTGCCGCGTTCGCCCAAGGCGTCAATGCCGGTGCGCAGCGGGTCGGGCTGGCGCTGACCGCCGCCTTGTCCGCCACCGGCTCCACGGAATTCGCCCCGGCCCTCGCCCCCCCGGCTGTCACCACGCGGCGGGCCGTTGCGGGCCCCATCGGCGCGTGGGCCACGGTTGCGATTTTGGCTACCGCCGAAACCACCGCCATTGCCGCCCCCGTTGCCGGGACGCGGCGCGATGTTGTTGAACGAGCGGCGCTGGCCTTCGTGGCGAGGTGGCTGTTGTTCGCCGTCTGTATCGGGGTGGGCACCACCTTCCGCGCGCACGGGGCGCGGGCCGTTGGTTCGTGCCGGGCGGCCCCCTTTTTCGTTGCCTTTCTTTTCGCGGATGCGCTCCATCATCTCTGAGCGGGCCGCTTTGGCGGCCGCCTGCATCACGTCGCGGCTGGGCGGTTTGCCAGCGCCGCCCCATATGG
>JACCDQ011302896.1_pt1 | contig 12632 bp, 24 predicted proteins | sample 7446031 | NCBI WGS metagenome assembly JACCDQ01 (sample SAMN15323442, study PRJNA562643) | freshwater metagenome | isolation source: river surface water | place: USA:Blue River Watershed | collected 2017-08-17
CGGGCAAGAAAGAAAAGTACCAACCAGAAATCGACCACATCTGGCACACCCTTGATCTTGTTCGGAGCTCAATCAGTCGACCTCTCGTTGTTATCGAAGGAGAACAAAGAGGCGTTGACCTCCTTGCGCGCGAGTGGGCGGAAGAAAAAGGTCTCGAAGTCCGCGGCTTCCCAGCAGACTGGGACAAATACCAAAAGCGAGCCGGCTTCATCCGAAACGCCCAAATGCTCAAAGAAGGAAACCCGCACGCGGTCGTCGCGTTCCCGGGTGGAGTCGGCACAAGAATGATGGTTGGTCTTGCGCGGAGAGCTAACGTTCCCGTAAAGCAATTCTATCCTTTGTGGTTGACATCCGAAAAGAACTGATATAGAATAAATTCGAAATAGAAGGATTATGCTATGAAGTTTCCTATCGTATGGGCATCGGAGAAGACTCCTCAAGTCGAGGATACTTTGATGTACGTGCTACCCGAGGTTGAAGCCATCTCTGAAAAGATCGAGAAAGCCGAAGACCTGATCTTCCATACGATCTTCGTCGGAACTTCGCATGATGGTCCGATCGTAATGGCATACGGAAAAGAAAATGATCCCAACATCTACCTGGACTATCTGGATGATGTTCAATGGGTAACACTTGGAGAAGACGAATGAAAATGTATATTGTCGGTGCCATTCTATGGACGCTTGGGACGCTTGGGGTGCTTGTTATTGGATTACAAGTTGCACAAGCAATGGGATATGTTCAATGATTGATGAACGACTAGAAATTGGAACAAAGGTCTATTACGTCGAAGAAGACAATAATTCTTTTCTTCGTAAGAAGATCTATAAGAAAGATGCAGACGGTGTCGAATGGTTTCGATATGACAAGCCACTTCGCACTCAGAACATGACTGAGTACACTATTGTTGGTCGTGTGCTGAAAACCATCGAAGGTACTGTTCCAGGCATCGAAGATCATATCGATCAGTATTACCTCGATGATGGTAATGAGATTGATGAAAACAGTTTCTGTTCTGATACGTGGAGTGGATACTTCCTCGACAAAGATGAAGCCGAGGCGTGGCTTGAAGAGCGTAAAGCAGAGATGTACCGAATCGAACACAGTTGACATTTCCGCAAAACTGATATATAGTTACTCCATGGACGCGAGTTCGTGGAGTAATTTTCATGGAGAAGTGAGTGGCAAACGTATTTGTGTTTGGAAGCAATCTTGCTGGGCGCCATGGTAAAGGCGCAGCATTGTTTGCACTCAAAAATCATGGTGCGATTTACGGTCAAGGATTCGGCCGGCAAGGAAACTCATTTGCGATTCCAACAAAGGATGCAAACCTTCAAGTACTATCGCTTGAGCTTATTCATCACTACCTCAAACATTTCGTAGACTATGCTCACCGCAATAGTGATGATACTTTCATGCTCACTCCCATTGGAACCGGCTTGGCTGGTTATTCCCGAGAACAGATTTACATGCTGCTAAAGCAGTTGGACGTACCGTCCAATGTTCTCTTTACCAAAGAATGGTTTAATCTCTAATCTATTACATTTGATAGCCTTAAAGCTATTATACTTAGTCTGACCCGAGTGTCAACAAAAAAGGAGCGATAATGCAAAAGAAAATGAAATCCATGGACATCATGGATCTGTTCCAGCAGAAGAACAAACAACAGGATCGCTACACCTCACGTGCGGCAGTAAACATCCACGAGTTCTATCTTTGTGGTAACATTGAGTCTGCCGATGAGTACATTGAATGGTTTGACGTGATTCGCCATTCTGGTCCTACCGACGTGATTCGACTATTCATCAACTCGTATGGTGGTGATCTGTTTACTGCAATCCAGTTCATGCGAGTGCTCGGTGAAACCGAGGCAACAGTGATCGTATCGGTCGAAGGCGCTTGTATGTCGGCTGCTACTATGATCTTCCTCTGTGCCGATCAGTTCGAAGTATCAGAGCATTCAATGTTCATGTTCCACAACTATTCGGGTGGCGTCATGGGCAAAGGTGGTGAGATGCTTGACCAGTTGCAACACGAACGTGTCTGGTCTGAAAAGCTTCTGCGTGACATTTATGAAGACTTCCTGACCGAGGATGAGATTCGTTCGATGCTGAACAACCGCGACCTGTGGATGGATGGTGAGGAAATCATCAAACGTCTCGAGTCAAAGAAAGCAAAGATGGAAGCTGAAAAAGCTGCAGAAGAAGCTGACAACATCGAGGAAGTCGAACCTGAGATCATTACTGTTGGTGTCCTAAAGAAAGCTGCTTCGAAGAAAAAAGTACAAGAACCTAAAGAGATTGGTTGACATTTCAAGTTCCCTTGTTTATAATTGAGTAAACAGGGGAACTACCTATGGACCAAGACTATCTCGATAACCTAAGTGCTAAGGTGAAAGAAAAACGTAGGCGGCAATCTGATCGCCTACGTCGCCATATCGAAATGGGATATGTTAGAGGTAGAGTGCATCCAAATGGTGCTCTAGAGACTTTCGGTATCAAAGGTATTCAGAATTGGTATGACACTCGAACTCTTGTAAAACGAGTGACTGAAAGATTCGATCTTAACGAATCGACGAGTGGAAGACGAGTTTGCCATATCAATGGAAAGTGGCAACTTCAGATTCGTGGTAAGCATCTTCGACGTCTGTTGAAAGCTATGCCAAATGTTAAACAAGTCGGGCGAATGCTTGTGGAGGAAAAAGAATGACTGGTGTTTTGTTTGTTAAAGCTATGATCTTGGGTATTGTGTGGACCGTTGGATGGATTGCACGGTTTACATACACGTCTGCTGATGTTTCTCCCAAGAACCTTGGAATTGCTTTTGCACCTTGGATCATGGTCGTGTTGTACTTCCTCTTGTTCTGGTGGGGTTGAACATGACCAAATACATCAATCTGTTCGGCGGTCCAGGTGTCGGTAAGTCGACAACTGCCGCTGCTATCTTCGTCGAAATGAAGCGTCGGAACATGAACGTCGAACTCGTGACCGAAGTTGCAAAAGACTTCGTCTGGGAAGGTCGAATGAAGACTCTCGACATTCAACCCTACGTGACAATAAAACAGTTCCGCAACCTGTATCGACTCAAAGGCAAGGTCGACTACGTCATCAGCGATTCGCCTATTCTTCTCGGTTGCATCTATGCTGACAAGTATGCTCCCGATCTGCCGGCTTCGTACAAGCAATTCATCATCGACTTGCACAAACAAGAATTGAACCCTTCGGTCAATGTTGTACTGAAGCGTGTGTTCAACTACGATCCGAATGGTCGATACCAAAGTGAAGAGGAAGCATATCAACTTGATCGTGATATGCAGAATGTCCTCGACTCGAACAACCTTCCTTCGATTGCATGGAATCCGAATGACGTTGCAGGTCTCGTAAATATTTTGCACGAACTGTGATTTTGCTATTTACATTGCTAACTGAATAGCTTATATCTAAATAGTAATCAACGGAGAAGAACATGGCCATCGCGATCGTCACCCCTGAAGAAGTTGATGTTGATGTTTGCTACGGTGACTTCGACGGTTCCTATCGCAAGACGATCTACGTCGTCGACTTCTTCACAAGTGTCTCGGGTCTTCCGACCGGTGATCTTGTGAATACGATGTACATCAAGAACGAAGCTGATGCGAAACTGATGGCTCGGTTCTGGGAACTGGGTCTGTATACTACCGGTGAATATGGTGAAGCGGTCTTCACTGAAGTCTTCAAAGATGAAGTGGAAGATGAATATGTCTAAGGTTGAAGTTCTTGTTGGTCTGCCGGGTTCGGGTAAGTCGACGTTTGTGAATAGTGTGTTTGGTGATGATCCTTCTGGCGTCTTCATCTACAGCACTGACGATTACATTGAAAACGTTGCTCGTATCACCGGAAAGACTTACAACGAGTCTTTCAAGGACAACATCACTGCAGCGACGAAGTACATGAATGATACTCTCGTTGAAGTGCTTAAGATCAATGCCCGAGTTGTCTGGGATCAGACGAACATGTCTTCGAAGAAGCGTCAAGGCATCTTGTCACGCTTTCCGAAGTCGTACCGCAAAGTGTGTTGGTGCATTGCTCCTCCTCGTACTCCTGCAGAGTGGACTGAACTCGATCGTCGTCTCGCTTCTCGTGAAGGCAAGACGATTCCTCATCACATCATCAAGTCAATGGCTGACTCCTATGTTGAGCCTGAGCTCGACGAAGGTTTCGACTACATCCTCGTTGTTGACCTGTTCGGCAACACAATTGCTGAGAAAGGTGAAAAGCTCGAATGACACACAGATGGTTTGGTACACCTTGGTCTCGCATTCAAGAGACAGAACTTGCACATCGCGCCCGTTTGATCATCTACGATAACAAAGGTCTCGATTATCACAATTGGGATCATGTCGTCTCGATGTATCAGTATCTTGCCGATACCAACGAACCATATGACGAAGCTCTTGACTGGGCAATTCTCTTTCATGACATCGTCTATGACAACGAGCCTGAGAAAGAACTTCGTTCGGGGAAAGCATTTGTCGAAATGGTTGCTTCCTATGAAGGATGTAATCTTCGTCCTGCCGAACAAGCGCAAGTCTATAGTTTGATTATGCGTACTGTCAATCACACGGTTATGCCTGAAGTTAAAGGTTCATCTGCTATTGTTCGTGCTGATCTTCATGGCCTCACAAAACAGTTGACAGCTTTCCAAAACTTTGGTAAGATCATGTCAGAGTCGATGAAACTGTATAACATCGACATGGTTACTTTCGCAGAGAACACCGAAAAGTTCATGGGCGCGTTGGTCTGGCGTGTTGCTAATAACACCACGGCTGATCCTGACCATCAAGACTTTTACTCGCAAGTATGCGATGGTATTCTATACACAATATCTCTAGCTCAATTCGTTCAAGGAAAAACAAAATGAACGGTCTCTCGTGGCTCCTATACTTTGCTGAAGTCTCTGAAAACATCAGCGGTACTCTTGGTGCGTTGTCAATTGCAAGTGCAATTGTATTCGTGATCTTCTGGTTTCTTCGTATTGTCATTCCTGCAAATGAACAATCGGCAAACTTCTCTGATCTCGCGCCAAAATACGCTAAATCCGCAGCTGCAGTCTTTGCACTGTCTCTCGCTGGTCTACTCTTTCCGAGTCAGAACACTGTTTACCTGATCATCGCTTCTGAAAGTGCTGAGATGGTAGTTACGTCGGAAAGCGGTCAAAAGATGCTTGGCGATATTCAATCGATCGTCTCGCTCAAACTCGACTCGATTGCTGAAGACATGTCTGGTGCTGCAACGAAAGCTGTAACGGGTAACAACTGATGAAACTTTACGTTCCTGAAATCGGCGATATGATTCGTCTGACTCAAGACTGGTCGTTCACTCTGTATGAAGAATACCGGAATAGAACACTGTGGGATGATGAAAAATGCCGAGATCGTGAAGTTCATCCAGACCAGACTCCAGTGAAAGAAGTCGAAGCAAAGATCAAAGCGATCGAAAGCCGAGTAACTATTCAAGAGATTAAGAACAGTTACGGTTGGGCTCCGAATCGAGTTCAAATCTATGCTTCTCAGGAAGACAAAGACAACCACCGTATCTTCAAGCAAAAACTCTATGAACTTCAAGAACGACAGTCTTGGGCTCCTGTGACTCTCCTCAAAGATACGGTGTTGAAGGTTGACCGTATCTATATTCGCAAAGGTATCAGCGAATACTCTTCGATTACCTTCTACGTCTGGAGCAAACCAGGTCCGGTAGCGGCCAATGCTTCAAAGAAGAAATTGCGGTTCTGGGCAAAGCTTGTCGACTGCAACAACATCCAATTCGAAAAGGTTGAAAATGACTAACATTGATGTCGAACGCGTTAACCAGATCGCAGCTAGTACCATTAACAGTACACTTAAACAATTTGAAGATGGTATCTTGGTCGATGAAGTCTTCATTGCTGAGCTTTATGGCAAAATGGTTGTAGCCTATGCTATGGGCTGGAACATCACCTCGATGGCCGAAGAAGCCGCAAATGCCGGTGAGCGCTTGCTTGACATGGTCGAAAAAGCTTCTACTGAAACTGAACAGGAATAACAAACATGGATATCGCGTCTTTTCTCGGTGCATTCAGCGGCGTATGGCTGGCACTCTTCTTCATCATCTTCGTTGCATGTGGTACGTTCACTGCAACCATTGGTAACATGTTCTGGTCGATCGTCGTCCTTGCAGCTGGTGCCGGTGTTCTTCAATTCCTTGCCGGCGTTGCAATCCTACCGATTCTGATTGCTAACCCGTTGCTCATCGTAGCGGTTGTCGGTGGATATATCGCTATCGGTGCAGCTTACACTGGAATGTGGCGGTGGCCTGCATGGCTGCGTAAACACAGTGGAGTTATCCAGTCGGTATTCAATCAGTGGTCTGATGCCCATCAAAAGCAACTTGCGGGTAAGACCAAAGCAGAAGCTTTTGAACTGTTCCTCGATTCTGATCGCTATAATTCCTGGCATCCTTCGAGCAACAAAGAACGTCTTTCGACTTGGGTTCTAATGTGGCCTTTTGCAATGGGTTGGGAACTTTCGCACAAGCCGTTGATCTGGGTTTTCGAAACCATCTACTACACTCTTGGTGACATGTTCATCGCGATCGGCAAAAATACTGCTCGTAAGAACATCAAACTGGATTGACATTCCTCTGAAACTGTGATAGAACAACAACAACAGGAGCCTTTGAATGGCTCCTGTTTCACAAACAAGGACTATATCATGCGCGACATCAAATTCCACGACAAATACTATGTTGGCTTCCAGAAAAATCGGTACAACCGTGACGAAGTATTTCGTATGCTCGGCTTCGCGACTCCGAACACTGGCGACTATGCTTTCAAGAAACGTAAAGCAACGGTCGACGGTTGGTCGGAAAAAGACCTTGCTCCGATGGACTTGGACAACAAGCCAACACATGGCTTCAAGATCGTCGACACTGTGAGTCGTTACTCGACTTCAAATAAGTTCTTCCGCGTCGAAGACCCGCGTGGATTCGAACTTGAGATCGATGTGAACAACCTTCTTGATCTGATCGAACATCATACGATCGTTCAAGGTACTATCATGGAACCTCTTGTCTGGGGCCGCTATGGCCAAGGCAACTATCTGGTCTCGGGCAACTCCGAAGAGTACAAACACTACAAGACCGGTCCTGTTCGTGTTGGTTTGAATGCAGGTGACTGGTTCATGAACAAAGCAGGTAACGTTCTGTATCGTTTCGAAGGTCGCCTTGCATACAACCTCGTTGGTTCTCAAGTGCATCGTGTCGATCGTGATGATCGTAAGTACAGCTACTATGGTTGGAGCTACAATCGTCAACCTCGTACGGACTTCTCCGGTGTGACTACGAAGGTGAAGACCATCATCAACCGTAAGCAGGATAAGCCTGCCTTCGTCTACACCGAGTACAACCTTGATGAAGATGGTGTGACTCGGGCGAGCCGGTGCTACTATCGCACTGATGTTCCTGAGATCCAAAAGGCTAAGATCGTCATCCGTAAGACTGAGATCAAGGACCTGATGCCTATCGATGTCGATCAAGTTAAGTGTGACTTTGCTAAGTCCTTTGTTGTTCCTCTGGGTGAGATGCTTCGTGAAGTCGACTACACCCATAATCATCGCGATACTGATGAAGTGCTCGATCGCACGAACTACTCGATCGAGATGAACATGAGTTGCGGTGAACAGACTGTTCCTGTTCTGTTCAAGACAAAAGCTGAGTCGATGGCTAAGACCTACGACGCGACTGAACTCTTGAACTACTTCAAGCCGCTCGAGTATCGTAACTATTACTACTACAGCGAGCGTACTCCCGGCTGGCATGGTACTGTTACATACGTCCATGAAGACAGCGCTGTCGCTGAACTGACGAAAGAAGATGACGAATGAAATATGCTCTCATTCTCGCCGCTGCAATTGCTTTGACTGGTTGTTATGAAGAAGACGATAAAGTCAATGGTTTGCGCGATATTACGAAGGGTTATACACGCGAAGTGTGTTATGATGGTGTGAAGTACATCCTTTACGATAAGGGCATTACTGCAAAAATCAATGAAACTTCGAGACGACCAGAAGGATGTTCAGAATGAAAAATGATGAATTTGGAGATCGGATGAAGGCGTATGAAAGCGCCTTCACTTCGGCAAAACTTGATCCTTCGCAGTACATGTGTGTTCGGATCGATGGGCGTGGCTTCAGCAAATACACGAAAGGTTTCACTAAGCCTTTCTCTGGTAGAATCACTGCATCTATGACTGATACAACTAAAGCACTCATGAAAGAAACTCATGCTTCGGTTGGTTACACTCAGTCAGACGAGATCACCCTGATCTACACTCCGACTCAAGGCGAACGTATCTTTGGTGGTAAGGTATCAAAGATCAACTCTGTGTTTGCTTCTATTGCGACTGCTCACTTCAACTCGTGCATGAAGTCGTACACCGATAAGCACGCGTACTTTGATTGCCGGACTTGGGAAGTTCCAACCGACATCGAAGCATCGAACGTTCTTCTGTGGCGTGTACAAGACGCTCGTAAGAACAGTGTGTCGAGTCACTTCCGTTGGACTGTTGGGCACAAACAAATGCAGAACCTCAACTCAAACGAAATGGTGCAGTACCTAATCGACCACCGACCTGAAGCAGATTGGTACAACCTTCCTAACGTCTGGAAGTACGGCACGTATCTGAAGCCAGTTGTTCGTGAGACATTCTTGACTCTCGATGAACTTGAAGACATCCCTGAAGGCAAACGTCCGACGGATTTGAAGGTTCAACGCAATGCGCTCGAGTCGGTTGATATTGGCTTCTATGGCGATCTTTCTCTTGATCAGCGAGTGTCTTTCGTCAAATGAACAAGATGTTAGAACTGCGTAAGCAAGAGCTTGAGAAGTATCCCAAGATGTCGTTCGACACTTTCCACATGGTTGTGTCGAAGTGTATGCCGAGCGTCAATGATCATCCAGCAATGTACGACCTGTGCTATGATCTGATGAAATTGTCATGGGAAACCGCGCGACTTGAACTCGAAGACCTTGAACTCGAGAATGGTCAACTTCAAATGGAAGTCGAAGCACTAGAAGAGATGTTAGACGCATTTGGTGGTTGACACTTCTATAGAAGCAGTTTATAAATAACTCAAGAGCCAGTGAGGCTCTTGAGAAACGCAAAAGGAGTTTTTGCATCATGATGACTGACAAGATTTACGGAACTCAACCTGAAAATTTGGGTCTTGTTGATATTGATCCGACTGAAATGATGTTTTGGATGTACTGTCCGATTAAGCGTCCAGACTCTGAATTTTTCGTACTCCCGCCAAATCTTAAGCAATTTGCACCACTCGTTCTGCGTGTTATGAGAGACGCATTGGAGTGCGGACGATGGCACGAGCATTATGTTTACATCACCGCAAAGACGCTTTATGTGAAGCCGGAAACTCCCGGCAATCGTCCGGGTTGGCACAGTGACGGATTCATGACCGATGATTTGAACTACATCTGGTCTGATCGAAATCCCACCGTGTTCTTTTGTGATGATTCGCTTCATGCTTTTTCTTCTGATCATGTCAAATCACTCGATGAAATGAATCAGTTGTGCGAACCTGATTCGTCCAAACATTTTCGGTATGATGCTAAGCATCTTATGAAGCTGGACCAGCGCGTTCTGCACAAGGTCGATACCAACATCACTGCCGGCATGCGAACGTTCGTGAAGATCAGTGTGTCGAAAGACGTTTATGCACTGAAAGGTAACTCCATCAATCATGCTTTGCCGATTGCTGAAGTGTATCAAGAGCGTGGTGCCGAAAGAAACTGTCCTACTGGACGCAAATAACAGTTGACAATTTGTTGATTGTGGGTTATAAATACAACTGGAACCAGTGAGGTTCCATTACATAGCAAAAGGAGTTTTTGCACATGCGTGACGCATTAGTTTTCATCGGTCGTTTCCAGCCGTTCCACAATGGACACAAAGCAGTTATCGAAGCTGCGCTTGAGCAAGCAAAAGAAGTCGTCGTGGTCGTCGGTTCCAGTTTTGCAGCTCGCAACATTCGAAATCCCTTCACATTCGAAGAACGTAAAGCCATGATCGAGGCAACGTTTCCGTACGATACGTTGAATGGTCTTGGCCGCCTTCACGTCGTCCCAGTTTCTGATTACCCATACGACGACAACAAGTGGATCAATGCGATCCAGAAGATCGTCGATGAAACCATTCCCGATGCAAAAGATGTTGGTCTGATCGGCCACTCGAAGGACAGCACCAGCTACTACTTGGAAATCTTCCCGCGTTGGAAGAACCACGTTGAAGTTGAAGATGTCGGTGGTATCAATGCGACTGACATTCGTAACTGCTTGTTCGGTAACTGTGACTTTGTTGCGCTGGACAATATGCCTGACGCTGCACGGGATGTAATGAACAGAGTCATCATCGCAGGTGGAAAGATCGGTGGCTACTGGGATACTTTGTACAACGAATACCAGATGGTCAAGAAGTACAAGGAAGCGTGGAAAGCTGCGCCTTTCCCTCCGACATTCATGACTGTTGATGCTGTGGTTGTTCAATCGGGACATGTGCTTCTGGTGAAACGTGGTGACATGCCTGGCAAAGGTCTCTGGGCACTTCCTGGCGGTTTCCTTGAACAGACTGAAACGATGCTCGATGGTGCTATTCGTGAACTCAAGGAAGAAACCAAGATCAAGGTTCCCGTTCCGGTCCTCAAAGGTTCGATCAAAGACTCGAAGACCTTCGATGCTCCAAACCGTTCGTCTCGTGGTCGTACTATCACTCAAGCGTTCTTGATCGATCTGGGTGTTGGTGAACTGCCGAAAGTGAAAGGCTCTGACGATGCTGAAAAAGCATTTTGGGTTCCTTTCAACGAAGTGAAACAAGAAAAGATGTTCGAAGATCACTTCTTCATCATCGACAACTTCCTGAACATTGGATAAATCATGATTGCTCTACACCCGAGCACATACGGTCTGACTATCAACGCAACGAAGCGTGAACTTCAAGAACTGAGTTACGTGCTGGATAAGTACCTTGAAGATGAACATCATACGTCAGGTGACAATCCCGCATGGAAGTTCATGAAAGAACTCGCTGCTACATTGGAAAAGCTATGACCCTGATCAACGAAACCTTCAAGTACTCCGATCAAATCAAGAACGGCCGCAATTCGTTCTATGTTCTATCGAAGTGCACAGAAGAACTCGGCGAACTATCAGTCGAAGTCCAGATCAAAGAAGGTGTCTCGTATAAGCAGGCTGGTAAAGATGGTGTGGTCGGTGAAGCAATCGACCTCATCACCTGCCTGATTGATATGATCCACATCAACTATCCGGAATTGACCGAAGAAGACTTGCTTGCTATCGCTATTCCAAAGCTGGAAAAGTGGAAAGAAAAAGCAACTCTGGTGCCAAATCACCGTTGACATTCGCAAGGAATTGATATAGTATGGTAGTGAAGGTAATTTCAACCGGTACAACACGAGTGACTTGCTGGAAATGCAAATCAGTCTTGGAGTACACATTCCAAGACACAAAGGAAGTGAAAAGTTACGACTATGGAGGCGGCTGCGACATTGATCGTGGATTCGATTGCCCTATCTGTAACTCATTTGTGAAAACTAAATAAGGAACACATTATGGCAAAACAAGAGTACAAATTTGAAATTGGTGATAAAGTCATCAAAACGAATGGTAAGAAAGTAATGACTGTTGTTTATGCGACCGGCAGTTACATTACTGCGCGGTATGATCACAGCGGACAGTCAATTCGTGATCACATTGCGAATTTCATTCACTATGAAGAGGAGGGTCCTGCAATGACCAAAGACGCAATCTACAAACTTGACTTGGGTGGTGATTCGATCACTCCAGTATTTGCAAACTACCGTGGCACCGACAGTGCAGGAAACTGGCTGATGGAGCGGATTGGTGATGGTGGTGGTATCGTCATCGTTGCAAAAGAGAAATGTGAAGAGGTTTTGCCTTTCACGTTCAGCGTTCGCATGGGTGGTCGTGAGCAACATTTCGTCGGTGAAGCCGGCAAGCTAAAGAAGGGTGACATCCTTCTGTATACTGCTGGTGGTGTTGACAACTTCGCCTTCGCGATTGTTAAGAACGTGGATACGAAGAATAAAGGTGCTCGTACTTGGGAAGGCGTTCGCGTCATCACTGAGGCGATCTGAAATAACTATTGACACTACTGCAGAAATGTGGTAGTGTCAACTTAAGTCCATCCAGAGAGTGATGGCATAACACAACGATAGAGGAGTTCTATTATGTCTAACGTACTAAATCTACTTACTGCAATCATCCGCACGGATAGCTACAAGTTTTCGCAGTGGATGCAATACCCGCCGAACACGACTCATATCAGCTCGTACATCGAGTCTCGCGGTGGCGAACCTGAATCGGTCTTCTTCGGTCTGCAAGCATTCATCAAAGAATACATGCTGACTCCGATTACGATGAAAGACATCGATCGTGCCGAGAAGATTGTTCTCGCTCATGGTCTTCCATTCAACCGTGCAGGTTGGGAAATCATTGTGAATGAACATGGCGGTCTTCTGCCTCTTGATATCGAAGCTGTTCCTGAAGGTACGGTTATGCCGACTCGGA
>JACCDQ011869511.1_pt1 | contig 12631 bp, 9 predicted proteins | sample 7446031 | NCBI WGS metagenome assembly JACCDQ01 (sample SAMN15323442, study PRJNA562643) | freshwater metagenome | isolation source: river surface water | place: USA:Blue River Watershed | collected 2017-08-17
GAGCCCATGGGGCGAAATACGGCACCGGCTGTAGCCATGGCGGCACTTCAGATTGCAGAAAAGCATGGCAGTGATGCCATGCTTTTGGTGCTTGCAGCGGATCACCTGATTGCGGATCAGGCCAAGTTTGAGGCGGCAGTAGGTCGTGCGGCCGAGTTGGCTTCATCCGGCCACCTGGTGACGTTCGGGATTGTGCCAACAGGGCCTGAGACTGGATTTGGTTATATCGAAGCCGGGGAAACCATTGCGGGAGGACGGCGTGTCGTTCGTTTTGTTGAGAAACCCTCTCAAGAAAAGGCGGAAGCCTATCTGGCGACTGGAAACTTCCTTTGGAATTCAGGCATGTTCTGCTTCAAGGCAGGTGTGCTTCTGGAGGAAATGAGTCGGCATGCACCGGAGGTCGTTGCTGCCTCGAAGGCGTGTTGGCAAGAAATTCGGAAGCAGGCTGAGATATCCAGCAGCATGTTCGAAATTCCGGCGGATCTCTTCGTCCAGGTGCCTGACATTTCGATTGATTACGCTGTGATGGAACATTCTGAAAAGGTGGCAGTGGTCCCCGCAGACTTTGACTGGAATGACATTGGCTCCTGGTCTGCATTGCGAGACCTTCACGCGCCGGATGACGATAATAATCGGAGCAATGGAGAGTCCATTTTTGTCGAAACTCGTAACACGTTTGTTCAGTCTTCAGATCGTCTGATTGCCACCGTGGGGGTCGACGATCTCATGATTATTGATACGCCAGATGCGCTGCTGGTCGCACATACTGAGAAATCTCAGGAAGTGAAGCAGGTGGTTCAACGCCTCAAGCTTGCAAACCATGACGCCTACAAGCTTCACCGCACGGTCTCCAGGCCGTGGGGGACTTACACGGTTCTGGAACACGGGCCCCGCTTCAAGATCAAGCGCATTGAAGTGCGACCCGGAAGAAGCCTCAGCCTTCAGATGCATCATCATCGCAGCGAGCACTGGGTGGTTGTAAGTGGGATGGCGAAGGTGACGAATGGGGATCAGGAACTGTTCATCAGCACCAATGAGTCCACTTACATTCCTGCTGGCCACAAGCATCGCCTCGAAAACCCCGGCATCGTGGACCTGGTCATGATCGAAGTCCAAAGTGGCGAGTATCTGGGTGAGGACGACATCGTTCGCTATGAAGATGCCTATGGTCGGTTCACCGGGGAAAAGGACTAATCAGCATGGGCTCCATTCACTCTTATCCCGAAGGAAGTCTTGCCCGCGCACTTGACCATCTGCCTGTGGTTCTGGGATTTGGAACCAGTGGACGTCGTGGACTTTTGAAAGACCTGACGCAGCTTGAAATCTACATCAATGCGCTGGCAGAAATCGAATACTTGAAGACGCTCCCCCCCGAGGATGGCGGGGTCCTTGAGTCCGAGCCCTTTTACTTTGCTGCGGATCTCAGACCGAGTTCGACGGGTCTTGATGCAACAGGACGAGGTGAGCTGGCCCAAGCCATTTTCAAGGCAATTCAGGATGCAGGGCTTGAACCCATTTACCTCGGGCAAATTCCAACACCGGCCTTAACGGCCTTTGCGATTGCCAGAGGCAAGGGAAGCATCATGGTGACCGGTAGCCATATCCCATTTGATCGCAATGGCTATAAGACCAACACGTCGATGGGTGAGCTCTTAAAACACCATGAGCGACCGATAGCGGAGTTTGTCTCTGCGGTTCGTCACAGAATCTACTCCATAGCGTTTGAAGCTTCGCTCTTCGATGCGTCTGGAATGTTCAAAGAGGGAGCATCTCAATTGCCTGAGCCCTTGATTGAGGCTCGTGAAGAGTATGTATCAAGGTACCTCGATTTCTTCGGCAAAGAGACGCTTTCAGGGCTTCGTGTCCTGGTTTACCAGCATTCAGCCGTGGGGCGCGATCTGGTGCCTTCGATCTTGGAAGCACTGGGTGCCAGGGTGGAGGTTGCGGGGCGTAGCGAAATATTTGTGCCCATTGATACGGAAAATATCGATGCATCCTGCCTTGAGACCATTCAAGGATTTCTTGATGCCGCTAGTCGTGAGGGTCGTCATTTTGATGCCGTGGTTTCCACGGACGGCGATAGCGACAGGCCATTGATTCTTGGCGTGACCCGGGAGTCTGGTCAGGCTCGCTTTTTCGGTGGGGATCTTGTCGGCATGGTTGCGGCGGATTTCCTAAAGCCCGATGCCGTGGTAGTTCCGATCAGTACCAATGATGCCATTGACCTAGGCGCTCTGGTTCCCGTTCTTGAGCCCAAGACACGAATTGGATCCCCCTTTGTGATTCAGGGCATGCTGGATGCGCTGAAGCGGGGGCGCCGAAAAGTCGTTGGCTGGGAGGCCAATGGGGGTTTTTTGACCGGTAGTGAGCTGGCTCTTGAGGGCCGTCTCCTGGCACCTTTACCGACTCGCGATGCCGTTCTTCCGATCCTGGCCGTTTTGGCTAGTGCGGTTGCTCAGGAGAAGGGGCTCCCAGCGCTATTTTCAGCCTTACCGCCCCGCTTCAGTCGCGCAGCGCTGCTGAAGAATTTCCCCAAGGACAAAAGTCAGACGATCTTGAAAAAACTCAGGCCACTCTCAGAGGATCAGGTGAGGGTCGGATTTGAGGGCATCACAGCCAAAGACCCGGTATTCCTGAACTTGGTGGCGCTTCTTGCCGCCTACTTCAAGCCGGAAGAGGGATTCGGTTCGGTCCTTGGAATCGATTACACCGATGGGGTGCGCCTGTATTTTCAGGGTGGGGATGTTGCACATCTTCGGCCCTCGGGAAATGCTGATGAACTTCGAATCTATGCGGTTGCCGACTCACAAGAGCGAGCGGACCGAATTGCGGGCATGGGTATACGGGAGCCTGATGGGATCTTGCGATCTCTTGAAAGGGATTTCGCCTAGCCTTTGGAGGAATGTGTGCGCCGAAGCGGTCAACGGTCAAGGCAGGCGAATAGGCAGATAGATCTGGGCCGGCCAATTTCCCGAATGCCTGATCAGGGTCTTGCGCCCATGGCATTTTCGAATACCCCCTCAAGCGGCAGCGATGTCGATAAGGGATTTCGGGTGACTTGCACGGACCTGGCAGCGGATCGAGTGGTGACCACCCGAGTCAGCGATCTTGACGCGCTGATCCTTTCCCATCGGCCGGATTGGTCCAAGATCCGTTGGATTCATGTCCAGGGGACTCTACCTGAGACGGTTTTGGACGCGCTGGCGACGAAATACCATCTTCATGCTCTGGCCGTCGAGGATCTTTCCTCGGGCGATCAAAGGCCCAAAGTTGAAGACTTCCCGGAGTCGGCAGAAGCCCCAGGTCGGCTTTTTATCGTGGCAAGAGAGTTGGTGATGCGGGATGCGATCCTTCGCAGTAGTCAGATTAATCTCTTTCTTGGGCGAAACACCCTCCTGACGTTTCAGGACCGGTTTACCGATGTGCTCGAACCGGTCTACAAGCGGCTTGAGTTTGAAAACACCCGAAGCCGGATGACGGACGCCAGCCTTTTGTGCCATGCGCTCCTGGATGCAGTGGTGAATAGCTACTTTCCTGTTCTGGAGCATTATTCGTACTGGATTGATGAAATTGAGGAGGGGCTTCTCGAGGAGCCTTCTCCTGAATTGATCACCAAGGCGCATTCGGTCAAACGCGGTCTTTTGATGCTGAGACGCACCATTTGGCCCATGCGAGAGGTCGTTTCGCAACTGCAGCGCGATCACCACGAGTGCCTCTCACCGGGAAGCCAATCTTATTTCAGGGATGTCTACGATCATTGTGTCCAGATTCTGGATCTGAATGAGACTTACCATGAGATTGCTGTTTCGCTGACTGAGACCTATATGTCTGTGATTTCCAATCGTATGAACGAGATCGTCAAGGTCCTGACGATGATCAGTACGATTTTCATTCCCCTGAGTTTCATTGCGGGGGTCTATGGCATGAATATGCCCATTCCCGAGAACGACTCGGCCATTGCCTATCCCATTTTTTGGGGCGTTTGCCTCACCATCGCAATCGGGATGCTCGTTTTTTTTCGAAAGAAAGGCTGGATCTAATCGTTTGCAGTCAGATCTCGAGCAGCCTTCGAACGGTGTTTAGACTCCAGATCGTAGCCGTCTGAGCGAGTTGGGGTTTTGTACCCGTCAGGGTTTGGCGTTCAAGGAGTCGATGGTGTTCTGAGGCTGCTAGGGTCCAGAAGACGACTTTCTCTCTTTCGCCGGGAAGGCTGCTTCCGTTTTCGGGATACCATCTTTCGATGATGACGCTCTCTCCCGGGTGTTTTCTGAGCAAATGGTCAGCCTGACTCTGGAGTTCATGCTCTATCACAGCGGCATCTTCGATGGCGAGAGGTGGATTACAGGCCGGGTGAATCTCACCGAAGGCCAAAGCACCCTCTAGGGCAAGTGTATGACTTAAATTGCCCGCAGAGAGGCTTTCTTGCACCAGAACTTTGCGCGCTAGATCGCGTAGGGTGGTGCCTACGAATGAAGCCAGGTTTTCATGTCCCAGACCATCACGGACTACTTGAAAAAGTGCGTCACCCAAAAGAGCTGACACTTGAGAGATCAGGGGATCAGCTTCGCCGGGGGAGAGTAGCCCAGGAAATGTGATTTTGACCTCGTTTTCCGTCCCTTTGGCTCTGAAACCCAGTCGAGCGCCCTCGGGAAGCGACAGGGACTTGAGCAATTCCTGGAGCCTTGATTCACCGATGCCGATGGTATGAAACGTGAGCCGGCTAGGGCGAATGGCCGGGAATGACGCGATCAAACGAGGTGCAATCCGATGTTCAAACATCGCCATCATTTCGCGTGGAACACCAGGAACAAAATGAAAGTCGCAGATCCCGTGAGGCATTGAGAAACCGGGTGCAGTTCCCCAGTCGTTGTCGAGCCGAACAGCACCTGAGGGAATGAGCGCCTGGCGACGGTTGATCTCGGCCATTGGACGGCCTGACCTTTGGAACCAGCTTTCGATTTGCCGAAGGGCTTCAGGATCAGATTGAAGCGGTGCCCCAAAGGCGGTACTTGCGGCCTCTGCGGTCAGGTCATCAAGAGTTGGTCCTAGCCCCCCTGAGGAAATACAAAGCTGGCTACGTCCGGAGATCTCTTGAAGGGCACTCACCAATGCAGGGAGGTCATCCCCAATGCAGGTATGACGGACCACGTTGAAGCCCATATCGAAGAGTTTTCGTGAGAGCCATGCCGCATTGGTGTTGATGACGGCCCCTTCGATGACTTCATCACCCTGAGACAGGATTTCTACAGTGGGTCTCTTCACGTCTGATCACCTCTTGTCACAGGCCACACCACGTCACCGATCTTCGAAACAATTAAGGAAGGGGGATCTATAATGCCAGACAAGTATCACGCGGCGAGGACACCGCAACCCGAGAGGGTCGCGTTCAATGGGTGTTTCGCCTCATCTCTTCTCTAACCGGTGCACCAACATGAGCTCACTGCTGTCCAACAAACCGATCCCCTCCAACGAAAGACTCATCATGGCGCTGGATGTTCCCGATGTGGATTCCGCCAAGAAGCTGGTCGAAAGCTTGGGAGATGCGGTGGTGTTCTACAAGGTTGGGCTCGAACTCTTTATGTCGGGGGGCTACTTTGAGTTAATCCGGTGGCTTAGCGAACGTGAAAAACGCGTTTTTGCAGATCTTAAATTTTTTGATGTCCCCGAGACAGTGGCCCGGGCGATTCGCTCCCTGAGTCAACACGGGGTTGATTTTGCGACGATTCATGGCAACGACTCGATCATGGCGGCAGCTGCCAGAGAAAAAGGGAACCTCAAGGTTCTGGCGGTCACGGTACTCACCAGCCTTGATCAGGGCGATATGAAGGATTTGGGATTCGACTGCGATGTACCCCAGTTGGTCCTTTCAAGAGCACGCAGGGCCCTCGAGTTGGGGTGTGATGGGGTCATTTCATCCGGGCTTGAAGTGCCCGCGCTCCGACGGGAGGTCGACAATAAACTCCTGGTCGTTTCCCCAGGCATTCGACCTGTCGAGAATCGCCCCCAAGATGATCAGAAGCGGGTCGTCTCAGTGCCGCAGGCTTTTGAGAACGGTGCGGACTACATCGTTGTAGGGCGTCCAATCCGGGACGCTAAGGATCCGCGTGAGGAAGCCCTTCGCGTCCAAGCTCAGATTGCTGAGGTCTTCAAACGCTAATTCGGCTGAAGTTCGATTGTTCCCTGGACGGTGATTGTTAATGGGGCTTCACCTGTTTCAAACACCGGCCGAGATGATGGTTCAGCCATTTGTACTCTGGCCAGGGTGCGCGGATTTTGAAACTGCGATGGCCCATTACTGACATCCAGCTTCACCACGCGGTAACGTTTTCGCCCGAGGCTTTCGGTGATCTGTTTGGCCCGATCCTCAAATGCTTTTAATGCCTCCAGAATCAGGTGGTCTTCAACAGATTTTCTGGTCTCAGGGGCAATCTCGTAGGTTATGGACTCGAGTTTTAGGGTCTTTTGCAAATCCTCTAGTAGCGCACTGAGTTTTTCAGAATCCCGGGATTCGATTCTTATGGATTGCTGAACCAACCAGCCTGACGGCTTCTGGTCCTGATAGGTCGGGATGGTTTGGTAATTTTGGGTCTGCACTTTGACCCCCACCGCTTTTTTGGCCTTTTCCAAGGCGTTCTTCACTTCGCGATTCGTTTCGCCAGTTAGTGACTCAAGGCTCGGACCTTCATGTCGAGCAATCAGAGTCGCGATGATGACCTCTCGGTGCGCCGTGCCTTCAGCTACAGTGGATAGGGCCACCTGATCATACCCATGCGGTTCCTCAATAGCGTTGACCCCGGCCGGAGTTAGGGCTATTCCCCCAATGACGATCCAATTTTTAATCCAATCGAATCCACCACCAATTCTGTACGCCATAAACTGCCTCTTTGAGTGAAATGGGAGTCTTGGTTTCGCCAAAATGTCTCCACAATTGCTCCATCATCTCTCCACGAATGGGCCTCACTATGTGCCTCCGAGATGACCGTCGGTCATCATTAAGAAGTGGAGAGACGCCTTATGAAAGTCCTGCAGCCTGCCCATGGAGGCATCCGGTTCCAATTCAACTTGATCCGTCAGGCCGTGGTTTCAGTTTTTCTTGCCTTGGGATTGGGGTGTTATTCGGACGTCATTATCGCCCTTGAGGCTCCCACAGGTTCCGGGCAGACCAGTAATGGTCTCCTTTCTGAATCAGATTACGCGGCCGCGACGGCTTCCTTTCGGCAACAACAAACGGCTAGGACAGGTCTGGGTCCTGTCTTCAATGATACCTCCTGCGCGAACTGCCACCATGCACCGGGTGTGGGAGGGGATAGCCAAGTAACCGCTGTAAGAGCCGGCATTTTCTCAGCTGGGGTCTTTACCGATCCACCCGGAGGATCTCTGATCGACCATCGTGCTTTGGTGGGTCGTATTGTGCCTCAGGTTCCTGCCAATGCGAATGTGAGGACATTGCGACTCTCGATCAGTACACTGGGTGACGGCTACGTCGAGGCCGTTCCTGATCAGACACTACAGGCGATTGCTGCGGCCCAACCGGGACTTTCCAGCGGACAAATCCACGGTGTCGCAAATGTGGTTCCGGTTTTGGAACTTCCAAATGCAACGGCCGTAGGGCGATTTGGCTGGAAGTCTCAACATGCAAGTCTGGTCTCCTTTTCAGCGGATGCCTTCCGAAATGAAATCGGAATTACGACACCGTTGTTTCCGACTGAACTGAGTTCCAACGGCAATTCAGTGCAAGCCTTCGAACCCGCGGGTTTTTTTGAGGCCATCCCAAATCGACAGAATAACAATGATGTGGTTTCTGTCGCCTCGTTCATGCGCTCGACGCCAGCTAGAGCCCGGATTCCGGGTGCACCGCCATTGGGTGTGTTTGGAGGTCGAGTGCCTGCCGGGAATGCTCAACTGATCAAGGCAGGCGAAGCCACCTTCACGCAGATTGGCTGTGGAATCTGTCATGTGACGTCGCGGACGACAGGTGGTGCTGGATCCTTGGTGAATGGTGGCGCATATGCCGTGCCGCCGGCTTTGGCGAACCTGACGTTCCATCCTTTCAGTGACTACCTGCTTCATGACGTCGGGACAGGAGACGGTATTGTTCAGAATGGCGGGCAACTGACTCGCAATCTGATGCGGACCGCACCGCTTTGGGGTTTGGCGACGCGTAAGTCCTTCATGCACGATGGAGCGACACTGGATGTGCCGGGCGCCATCTCTCGTCACAGTGGTGAAGCTGCGGCTGTGGTTCGGAGCTTTCAATCCCTCTCCCCGGCGGATCAGCAAAATCTGTTGACCTTTTTGAATAGCCTTTAATTCCTTTCCTTGACCTGGGGTCATTGCATCCTGCAGGACCCTCGGTTGAGAATGGGGCAAAATTCGTTCTTTCGAAAGACGATATCTCACCCACATCCAGAATCCCTGACGCTGATCCCATGCGACTTACACTCCAACGCAAAATCTTTCTCGCGGCATGGATTCTCTCCACGGCAACGATCGTCATTCTGGTGACGTTCATTCGACTGAATCTCGGGCAAAGCTTTGAACGCTATACGGTATCTGCAGAACTCTCCCGACTTGATTGGCTCGTCAGAAACGTTCAAACGGAATACGCGAGATTTGGCAGTTGGGACTTTATCGAAAGGGATCCCGAGAGACGATGGCGAGAACTCTCGCGTCCGCACCGTGATGTTCGGACCCCAAGGCCTAGGGATGAATTCGGGGAAGAGCCGGACCAACGTCCACCACCCCGACGTGACTTTGACGGGGATCGTTCACCGCCTCCTGAATACGCCCCCAATCCCCTAGTAGATCGAACCCCACCACCCAATGATCCTCTGAATATCGGGCCGAGATTGGTGCTTGCCGATGCCGAGGGGCACCGGCTTGCCGGTGCTTCAAAGATTGGGGAGCTCTCGGCTTCGCTCCCGATTCATTATCAAGGCGAGGTCGTCGGGCAGGTATTTTTAAATCCTTCTGAGGCACCGATCGGTGCCTTGGATGATGCATTCCTTTCCAGTCAAACGAAAAGCATTGTTGGGGTGGCAGTCTTGGTGCTGGCGGTGGCCTTATTGCTGGCATGGGCCTTGGTTCGCTACCTCATCGCACCCATCAATGATTTGACGGAAGGTTCACGGCGCATTGCCGAGGGTAAACTCAAGACAAGACTTCCGATACGAACCCACGATGAGTTCGGAGAGTTGGCTCAAAACTTCAATCGAATGGTGGAGCGCCTGGAGCATCTGGAAACAACACGTCGAAACTGGATTTCAGATGCTTCACATGAACTGAGGACGCCGCTTGCCGTTCTGCGTGCAGAAATTGAAGCCCTTCAGGATGGGGTTCGACCTGCAGACACAACGTCCTTTGGTCGACTGCATAAACAGGTTCAGCAGCTGTCTAGCTTGGTTGATGACCTTCGCCAAACTTTGGACCAGCGCTCGGGTGAGACGCTGATGGACCGGATGCTTTTTTCCCCTCTGGAAGTTCTGGAAGATGTGTTGGGTAATTTTGAACAGCGCTATGAATTGGCGCATCTTCGGATTGCACGGGTGGGTTTTAATGATATGCCTTATCGGGTTCGCGGCGATGCGGGTCGCCTCCATCAGGTCTTCACGAACCTATTGGAGAATACTTTGCGCTACACCGATGCCGGTGGATTACTCTCGATAACGCTCGTCAGAATGGATCAGTGGCTTTTATTGAATTTCGAAGACACCGCGCCTGCACCCTCGAGAAACGAGTTACCGTATCTTTTTGATCGTTTTTTCCGTTCTGAACCTTCTCGAAATCGTGAGCATGGTGGCTCTGGGTTAGGGCTTTCAATTTGTAAAAGCCTGATTGAATCGCATGGAGGGGAAATCAGTGGGCGGCTCTCGTCCCTGGGCGGATTGGGGATCTTCATCAAACTGCCGATCGAAAAATGTTGAATCAGCACATTCTGATTGTTGAAGATGAGCAGGATCTTGCGGGGATTCTGAAGGACTACCTCATTCGCGAGGGTTTCGCTGTCGACATCCTGTGTGATGGGTCAGAGGCTCTTGAGCGTCTTCTGGCGGTGCCACCTGATTTATTGATTCTGGATTTGATGCTGCCGGGCGTTGATGGGCTCAGCATCCTTCGCGAGGTCCGGAAAAAATCTCTGTTGCCGGTCATTGTGGTGACCGCAAAGGTCGAGGAAATAGATCGACTATTAGGGCTCGAATTAGGCGCAGATGACTATATCTGCAAGCCATACTCCCCGAGAGAAGTGGTGCTTCGAGTAAAGACGGTATTGCGGCGGAGTGCGCGTTTGCAGGAACTTGCTAAGCCCCTCCAGAATATCCAAATTGATTCAGATGGATGGACGGTGACGCTTGGAGGACACCGGCTTGATCTCACGCCCAAAGAATTTCGTTTACTGGACGTCCTCGCCTCAAAACCGGGTCGGGTCTTTTCTAGGGCACAACTGCTCGACAAACTTTACGAGGATGATTTTGAGATCAGCGAAAGGGCCGTCGACAGCCATCTCAAAAACCTGCGGCGAAAGATCGGAGAGGTCGTTCCTGGCTACGATCCGATTCGCTCGATTTATGGCGTCGGCTTCGTCTTTGAACCGGATCCCTGAGACACCGTATTGGGCGGCAAAGTGATTTTGCTGAAGTCAACGTCAACAAGGTCTAGCAAACAGGGGGTCTGCTGAGATCTTGTTGACGGGTTTGCTTAGGTCGGGTCTAGAACGGGATATCGTCGTCGAAATCCATGTCATTGCCGCCGCTGGCTGCTGCCGGGTAGCCCGCGTTGGACGCCTGACTTGGGGATTGGTCAAAGTCATTGTTGCTGCGACTCGGACCCTGTGACTGGGGGCGTCCGCCCATGGACTGTCCTTCACCGCCGGCTCGATCGAGCATCTGGAACTCTTGGGCGACGATTTCAGTGGTGTATTGATCCTGACCGTTCTTGTCTTGCCACTTGCGGGTCTGAATGCGACCTTCAAGGTAAATCTTGCTGCCCTTGCGAAGATAGTCCCGCGCAATTTCCGCCGTGCGACCGAAAACCACCACGCGGTGCCATTCCGTTCGCTCTTGAAGCTGTCCCTGTTGGTCTCTCCAGGCTTCGCCGGTGGCGACTCTGAGATTTGCAATACTGCTGCCATTAGGAGACGTTCTGACCTCGGGATCTGCGCCCAGATTACCCACCAAAATTACTTTGTTAACGCCACGCGCGGCCATCGGATTCTCCTGCGGTCGAAACGGAAAAGATGGAACCATTCTACGCGAAGAGGGCCGCTTCCGTCCTTGCGGAAAGCGGCCCTCTGATGGAATTTGATCGCTGTGGCAGCGAATCTGCCACAGCGGGTGACGACTTGGTTAGGACTGGAGATCCTTCAGGACCTCTTCGAGCATTTTTTTGGCATCACCAAAAAGCATCCGATTGTTTTCTTTGTAGAACAAGGGATTGTCGACCCCGGCATAACCAGATGCCATGGATCTTTTCATCACAACAGAGGTCTTCGCCTTCCAAACTTCCAGTACCGGCATTCCTGCAATGGGGCTGTTTGGATCTTCTTGTGCCCCGGGGTTTACGATGTCGTTGGCGCCAATGACCATGGCGACATCCGTTTCCGGGAAGTCCTCGTTGATTTCGTCCATCTCAAGAACGATGTCATAAGGAACTCGCGCCTCTGCCAGTAACACATTCATGTGTCCGGGCATACGGCCGGCCACAGGATGAATCGCAAATCGCACATTGATTCCTCGATCGCGAAGCAGTCGGGTGATCTCCTGAACGGTGTGCTGGGCCTGGGCAACGGCCATGCCGTAGCCTGGAATCAGAACCACATTCCGAGCGGTTCTCAGGAGTTCCGCTGTTTCCCCGGCACTGATGGGCACCACCTCACCTTGAGGCTCTGCGCCAGCTGCAGGTGCACTGCCGCCGCTCGTCCCAAAGCCCCCGGCAATGACCGAGATGAAGTGGCGGTTCATGGCTTTGCACATGATGTAGGAGAGGATGGCCCCGGATGAACCCACTAAGGCCCCGGTCACAATCAAAAGATCGTTACTGAGCATGAAGCCCGTCGCGGATGCGGCCCAGCCGGAGTAACTGTTTAGCATGGAAACCACCACCGGCATGTCGGCACCACCGATTGCCATGACCATGTGGATTCCAAAAACCAGCGCTAGCCCCGTCATGATGTAAAGCGCCATCAATCCTTCTTCATGGCTCTCAACACCCAAGAATCGGGATCCCACATAAATGGCTGCAACCAGCAGCCCGAGATTGAGGAAGTGGCGTCCTGGAAGTAAAACTGGTTTCCCCGTGATTTTTCCAGAAAGTTTGCCAAAGGCAATGACTGAGCCGGAGAACGTGACCGCACCGATCAGAATGCCGATGTAGATTTCGACTTCATGGATGGTCTTCTCAACGCCGGTGAGGGCAGACGAAGGGTCAAGATAATTGGCATACCCCACGAGAACTGCTGCAAGACCGACCAAGCTATGCATCAGAGCGACAAGCTCCGGCATTTCAGTCATCTTGACCTTTTTGGCTGCAAAAATACCAATGGATCCGCCGATGCTGATCCCGATCAACAAGGGTAGATAGCCCGTCTCGGTCACCTTGGGGCCTAAAACCGTTGCCAAAATGGCGATGGTCATAC
>JACCDQ010119269.1_pt1 | contig 12630 bp, 7 predicted proteins | sample 7446031 | NCBI WGS metagenome assembly JACCDQ01 (sample SAMN15323442, study PRJNA562643) | freshwater metagenome | isolation source: river surface water | place: USA:Blue River Watershed | collected 2017-08-17
AATACCTCTAAAAGCACCCTGATGTTCGGAACCGGTAAAATCAATAACTTTAAATTTGAAGGTCGTTTGTCCAAAATTGTTAGTGATGGATATATCGACAGAGCTGCCAGTGATTTGCAGTCCTATCAATTGGCTCTGAACTACGATAAAAACAATTTCAATCTTAATGCCATCAGCTTTGGTGGTAAAGAGAAAACCTATCAGTCGTGGTACGGGACTCCTGAAAGTAGAGTGAATAACGATGATTCTGGTATGCGTGCTTATGCCGATAGAAACTATTTGTCAGATGCTCAAAGACAGAATCTGTTAAATAGTGGAAGAACCTATAATTATTATACCTACCCCAACCAAACCGATAACTACTGGCAAAACCATTATCAGTTACACCTGAGATATGCCTTGAATAAGTTCTGGACCCTCCGCACTGCTTTCTTTGCCACAACCGGTAAAGGCTATTACGAAGAGTTTAAAGAAAATGCCGCATTTGCCAATTACAGAGTGCCCGATGTAATTATTGGTGTTGATACCATTAGAAGCACCAATTTAGTAAGGCAACGTTGGCTGGATAATATATTATATGGTAACTACTCTTCTGTATCGTATATGAAAAGATACTTCGATGCTTCAGCGGCTGTGAGCTATTCAGGATACAATGGTAAACATTTCGGTGAAGTGATTTGGGCCGATATTGCTCAGCCTTTTGGTAAGGGCAATCATTACTACGATTCGAAGAGCAATAAACAGGAACTTAATGCTTACCTCAAACTCCATTATGTATTTTTTAATGCCAAAACCCAATTGAACCTCGAATTACAAAACCGATACATTATATATAATAGTGTAGGGATCGATAACGATGGTACCAATATCAATTTTGATGTTAATTACAATTTCTTCAATCCTAAGCTGGGTATCTTCCAACCTTTAAATAAATATAACACCTTGTATAGTAGCTTTAGTATCGGTAACCGCGAACCGGTGAGAACCGATTTTATCGATAATACTGTTAATAGTGTTCCAAAGCCAGAAAACCTCCAGGATTTTGAATTGGGGTATACATATAAAAGAAAGAACCAACTCTTTCAGTTGAACCTATATAATATGCAATACAAAAATCAACTCGTAGTGACAGGCGAACTAAACGATGTGGGTAATGCTTTAAGAAGAAATGTGGCGAAGAGTTACAGAAGAGGGGTGGAGTTAGTGCTGATATATCCAGTTGTCGAAAAGCTGATGCTGGATGCTAACATGACCTTTAGTAGTAATAAGGTAATCAATTTTGAAGATGTCTATTTTGATTACGACCTGGGCCGCTCTATAAAAGAGGTATACGCCAAGAGCGATATTGCTTTTTCGCCGGCTTTAATAGGGTATATAGGTATGACAGATAAACATATTAAGCATACTGAGATCGGAATTAACCTAAAATATGTAGGAAAACAGTACTTAGACAACACGTCTAATGAGGGTAGTAAACTACTTCCGTATACCACTCTAAATATGCTTGTAAACAGGCAATTTAAGTTTAGAAATGGCTCTAGTATAGTAATTAAAGGGGCTGTCAATAACCTACTTGGTATTTTTTACTCAAATAACGGTTACACTTACAAATATTCATATTTGGGAACTTTGACCAGAGAAAATTTTTATTACCCTCAAAGCGGAAAAAATTTCGTTCTCGGACTAGAATTTCAAATTTTATAATGTTTAAGGCAAACGCTTAAAAATTAAACAAAAGTTTAATAAACGGATGTTAAGCGTTTGCCAAAAGCAATTTTTTCTCACTGATATTTAAGTAGTTACAAGAAAAAAACGGAAAATTTTCATTTTTTTTAAAATTGTTTGCTTTGTAATAGTTGCTCTCTAACTTTGAGTTAATCAACAAAAAAAGCGAATGAAAATTTCTGTTTTCAAATTACCGTTTTTCGTTTTTTTACTACTTTTAAGTAAAAAAACTTATGGCTGCGGAGTCACTCCAAATTTCAGCTATAATACAACACATACATGTGGTTTACCATATATTGTGAAAGCTACAAATACCTCTTCTGGTAATGGTAACAATTTAGCAAAGTACTGGTGGAAACTTAATGGCAAGATGGCATCTGATACCATCATTGGCAGAGATTCTATTGGCATGCTTTTAAAAACTGTTGGCAACCACAAGTTGAGATTGTTTGTAAAAGATACATCTGGTTGTATCGATTCAACTTCACAAACTACTATCACAGTATCATCTAATGCTAAAACCATTAAAGATCAGAATTACAATTACACTTTAAGTCCGGTTTGGATGAACTGTTTGCAGTTTATCAACGATCCTGATTCTTTCAGAATTGACATTGAATCAAACGATACAATGAACAGTGTGAAAATTTTCTGGGGTGATGGTGCTTCTGATGTTTCTGGTAACACACTACTACCTAACATTAAGAAAACTCATTTATATAATGCACTTGGTGTATTCACTGTAAAAATTGTAACTACTAATGGTTCATGCATTGACACAGTATATGGTACTGTTTACAATCAACGTCAGCCAACAGCTGGTATTGTCGGCCCAACTTCAGGTTCTAACAGAGGTTGTGTTCCTCACACATTAAGAATCGTTAACAATTCTTATAACATTTCTAACAATACTTATTTTGTAATCGACTGGGGTAATGGTGATGCTCAGACCATGCCATATAATACTTACAAAGACACTATCTACCACACATACAGAAAAGGTGTATGTTCTGGTGTTATTAAAATTACTGCTACCAACGTATGTGGTAGTTCATTCACAACCTGGAATCCAATTGATATCAGCGAAAAAGACAAAGCTCAATGGGCAGTTACTAAAACTTGTAACCCATCTCAGAATCATGTTTTTCAAAATACTTCTACTGATAAATATTGTTTGACCCCAGATATTAAAGAATTCTATTGGGACTTCGGTGACAATACCAACTCAGGATGGATCAATAGCAAAGCCGCTCAATACCACAAATACATGTCCGAAGGTGATTACATCGTTACCCTGATCGCGAAAAGCGCTTGCGGTAACGATACCTTCCGCGACAGAGTGAGTGTGTATTACAATCCTACTGCTGCATTTAAGTTTTCTAACCCTAGAGGTTGCAAGCCTTTAAGCGTTACAGTAACTGATACATCTAAAGGTAGAGGCATTACAAGACTGTGGACTGTAACTGAAGGTTCTAATACTTACACTTACACTGACTCAGTTTTAAACTATACTTTCACTGTGCCAGGTAACAATACCATCAGTTTGAAAGTTACTAATCTTTGTGGTAGCAATACTTTAACCCGTAACTTCAGAGTTAACGATAAGCCTAAAGCTGGTTTCGCAACTATCAATGGTACTTGCGTGCCTATGACAGTTAGCTATAACAATACTACTGCTTCCAGCTTCACTAATCCAACCTATAAATGGGAATTCGGTGACGGTACTACTTCTACTGTAAAAAACCCGGCATCTAAAATTTATAGCACTCCAGGTAACTACACTGTTAAATTAATTGTTGCAGATAGCTGCGGTGTTGATACCTTCTCTCAGACATTTACTGCTTATGGTTTACCAGTTGCTATTCTTAGTGGTGATACTGTTGGTTGTACTTTCGATTCATTGAAATTCAATAACCAGTCTACTAACTCTACTACTTACAACTGGAGTTTTGGCGATAACCAAACTGCTAACAGCTCTAGTCTTGGAATCTACAAGCACATGTATACCACCACTGGTGCTTTCCAGGTTAGATTAATCGCTGGTACAGGTGCTGGTTGTAAAGATACTGCTTACCATAATCTTTACATCAAACCAGGTGCTAAAGCACAATTCTCTATCAATAAAACATTTGGTTGTAATCCAACAACATTTAAATTTACTAATTCTTCTTTCTACGCTAAAGATTACAAATGGTATGCAAACGGTAAATTAGTTTCAACTGCTGCTAATGCTAACGATACTACAATCTATACTGATTCAACTGTCGTTAAAATGAAACTGATCGTTACCAGCAATTCATCTTGCCAGGGCGATTCAATGGAAAGAACTTTCTTTACTGCTAAAAATCCTAAACCTGTTGTTAATGCTTTAGATTCTGGTTGCGGTCCATTGAAAATTACTTTTGCCAACAACTCTACCAATTCAGTTTCTTACAGCTGGAACTTAGGTAATGGAACAAGCTCAACTCTTAAAAATCCAGTGTCTACTTATCAGCAAGCTTATACTAAAGATACTGTTTATAGAATCAAATTAAGTGTTACTAACTGGTTAGGTTGTAAAGACAGTACATACGGATTTGTTCGTGTGTTCCCTTCTCCAACCAGTGCTTTTGAATTAGACAAAACCGAAGGTTGTGGTCCGCTTACTATTAATGTAACCAACACTTCTTACACCAATAACAAAAAACCTTTCAGTTCACTTTCACACCAATGGCGTTTTGGTGATGGTACTTCTTCTTCAGATGTAAATCCATCACATACCTATTATGCAAGCGATTACCAGGATACTTTCTTTTCTATCAAATTAAAAGTAGTAAGTATCAATGGTTGCGCAAACTCAAGTGTTCAAACCATACAGGTTTTCCCAAATCCAACTGCTCAATTTACACCAGATAAAGTGGCCGGCTGCGGCATCCTTCCAGTGAAGTTCACCAATTCCTCAACTCCTAAAGACACAGGCAACATCGATATGATGAGCTTCTTATGGAATTCAGGCAATGGTGTAACTTCAACTGTGAAAGATTTAACAGCTAACTACGCTGCTTCTATGTACTCAGACACAGTTTATACTGCAACTCTGATCGGTACAAGTGAACACGGTTGTAAAGACACCAATACTTTCAATATCACAGTACACCCACAACCACACGCTCAGTTTATTACTGATGTAACCACTGGTTGTACTCCACTTAAAGTTAAAACTACTAACCAGTCTTTCTCTAAAGATGGTGGTGCTTTAAACCATGGTTGGAACTTCGGCAATGGCTACCAGGCTTTTGTTAAAGAAGATTCAACTGTGTTAATCAATAACTCAAATGCTGATATGAACTTTACTATCAACTACCAGGCTACCAGTCAGTATGGATGTAAAGATTCTGCCAGCACCGTTATTACTGTTCGTCCGAAACCAGTTGCTAAACTGACTGTTTCAACTAAAAAAGCTTGTGCTCCAATTGCTTTAACTGTTAACGATAACTCTATCAATGCAGCTTCTTACATCTGGGGTGAAGGTTCTACATCTTATGTTGGTGGCACTTCTACCAAAATGTTATTGCAAGGTCAGAATCTTTTCGATTCTCTTTATATCATCAAACATGCTGTTACTTCTGTATATGGTTGTGTTAGTGATACTGCATACGAACAAGTTATCGCTATGGGTAAACCTCAGGCTGTATTCACTACTGCTAAAGATTCTGCTTGTGCCAGAGAAAATGTTCAGTTAATCAATACTTCTTTAGGTGGTTACAGATACCTGTGGAGATTTGGAGATAATACTACTTCTAATCAGGTAAATCCTAGACATAAATATTCTATCAATGCGCTTACCGGCAGAGATTCTGTTTACAATGTTTCTCTTGAAGTTAGCTCAGTTGCTGGTTGTAAAGACACTACTAAGAATACAGTTTACCTGGTTAACAGACCAGTTGACAAAATTGTATTAGATAAACAAACTGGATGTACTGATCTTGAAATCACCATGGGTCACGCTTCTAAAGCATTCAAAACTCTGTTCTGGGATTTCGGTGATAACTCATCTTATGCTACCAATGACACAGTTAAGCATACCTATATCAATCCAATGGGTAACCTAACCATGCAGCCTAAAATTGCTCTTTACAGACAACGTTTCAACTGTATGGATACTGCCACTACAATGGTTTACGTTTATCCTAAACCAGTGTCTGAATTCAAAACTCAAAGAAATGATCCATGCGATGCTGGTAACTATCAGTTCATCAATAAATCTAAAAACAATGTTTCTAACGAATGGATCTTTAATGATGGTTCTGTAGTAAACGTTTCAAGTTTCTCAACCATACTGCCAGCATCTAAAGAAAGAGATACCTTCTACAGTGTTGCTCTTTATGTTAAAAACAATTACCAGTGTGTTGACAGCAGCAGACAGGTAATCAAAGTGAAACCTAAAATGAATATCGAGTTTACTAAAACTCCAAACATCATTTGCCAGAAAGGTGTGGTTAATTTCACTAACAGGTCTACTGGTGCCGTTCGTTACTTCTGGAAATTTGGTGATGGTGGCTTGTCTAACGAGGTAAATCCTGCCTACGTTTACAACCAATACGGTACCTACAAAATTCAGTTGTATGGTTACGATAAAGATGGTTGTGTAGATAGCTCATCTAATAGCGAAATCTTTAAAGTGTTGGAAAAACCTAAAGCTGATTTCACTTTTCTTCCTGCTATGCCGAAATTGCCTAACGCTACCGTTAACTTCATCGGTAAACCATTAATCACTACTGCTAACGTAAGCGACTTAACTTACGAATGGAACTTTGGTGATGGTAGTTTCCCAACCAATAACAAAGGTCAGAAAGATCCTTCTCATACTTATACCAAATCTGGTAATGTAGAGGTTACTATGACCGTTTGGAACAAAGGCTGTAGCGATGTTGCTAAACGTCCAATCTATATCGAAGATCCAAAACCAGAAGTGAGTTTCTCTGCCGATACTACTGTTGGTTGCGCTGCTCTAAAAGTAAGATTCAAAAACTTTACTACCAATGCCTATGCATACAGATGGGTATGGGGTGATGGTACTCCAGATTCTTACGAAAAAGAACCTGTTCATACTTTCGAATTCTCTGGTAAATGGGATGTTACTCTGATCGCTACTGGTACAGGTGGTACTACTACTTACACCATTCCTTACATGGTAACTGTTTACCCTCGTCCGGATGCTGACTTCTTTACCAACAAAAGATTCCTGAATCTGCCAAACGCAGTATTCGGTATGGTAAACATGAGTAACAATGCTATCAAATACAACTGGTACATCTATGATACTTTCAACAATGTGATTGATGCTTCTACTTTAAGAGATCCATCTTTCCTGATCAACGAAGAAGGTAAATTCGATGTTAAACTGATTGCTACCAACTCTTATGGTTGCACAGATACCATGATGAAAAATAATTATATCGGTACTTTCAAAGAAGGTTATGTGTATCTGCCATCTGCCTTCTCTCCGAATAGTAACGGTAAGAACGACGATTTCAAGCCATCTCTTTACAATGTTAAACCTGACCAATATGTGTTCAGAATCTTTAACAGATGGGGCGAATTAGTCTTCGAAACCACAGACATGACTGAAGCATGGGACGGTACCCACAACGGTATCGCATGCGAACAGGAAGTCTATGTATGGGCTGTGAGCGGCTTGTTTATTAATGGCGATAACTTCGCATTAAGAGGCACCGTGACTCTGCTCAAATAAACCACGACCAGTTCTTAGTTTCATATTTTTTTTGTTGATGAACCCATTTCCCCGCAGCTTAGGCTGCGGGAAGGTGGGTTTTATTTTTGGTAAAAATTTTGAAGGATTAATCCTCTAAAACACCAAACTTGCCTTTGTTCATGTCTTCAAAGGCTTGTATCAATTCTTCTCGGGTATTCATTACAAAAGGTCCGTATGCCGCAATGGGTTCTTTAATCGGTTCGCCACTCAATACCAATACTACCGCATCGCCATCGGCTTCCACCGTAAAGGTCTCGCCTTCGTTACTAAACAAAGCCATCTGATCTGTTCCTACTTTCTGTCCGTTAACCAAAGCATTGCCTTCTACTACCAATGCCAGGGTGTTATAATGCGCCGGAAAACTGAATTCGGCTTTGCCAGAATTCTTTAGTTTGGCGTTCATCATGTTCACCGGTGTGAAGGTGCTGGCTGGTCCGGTTACCGTTTGATAAGTTCCTGCAATTACTTCTACATGACCTTTATCTTCTCCTAACTCAAATCTGCCCATACGAGCATTTTCTATGGCCTGGTATTTTGGTGCCGATAATTTGTCTTTGGCTGGTAAGTTCACCCACAACTGTACCATCTGAAACTCGCCGCCTTGTCTGCTGAATTCCTGCTCGTGGTACTCTTTGTGCAAGACGCCATAAGCTGCGGTCATCCATTGCACATCGCCTTCGCCAATGACGCCGCTATTGCCCGAACTGTCGTGGTGCGCTACTTTGCCTTTGTAAGCAATCGTTACCGTTTCGAAGCCTCTGTGGGGATGCACGCCAACACCTCTTGGGGTTTCCTTTGGCGGAAAGCTGATGCGTGAATTATAATCCATCATGATAAACGGACTCATACGCTCCATGCTCATTCTGTGATGTCCAGGAATGAAGTTGTGGACTCTGAAACCGTCGCCGACCATATGAGGTGCTGGTGGCGAAATAATCGATTCAATGGCTTTTGTTGTCATATCTTTGAAATTGTACTACAAAGATACTTTCGTGCCTTAGGCCATGTCCTTAATCTATATTAAGAAATGTGCTTGTTGCAGTTTAAGACTGCAGGTCTTTTAATTCTGGAAAATGCTGCTTTAATTGCTCATGAACGTATGCACTTTGGTTACCTAGCTGCAGTTTTGGAATGACAATGGCTGAAATAGCCGAGTTGTAAAGGAAATAATGGTCGATCGTCTGATCGATCTTCACAAACGATTCCCACTTCATCATGGTCTCCGAACTTGGCTTAACAATGCGCAAACCTTCATCGCTGAAACTAATGGTGTGCTTGCCCAATATGCTGCTGTTGTCGCCAGAGTTTAAAACTTTCAAAAAACGGTCCTCTGCATTTTTCTTCAAACGTTTTGGGACAAAGATAATCCATAAGATAGAAGCCATTACAGCCATAGTAACCATGGCCACACTCAATTGCTTGGAGAGCAAGTCTTTCACAATATAAACCAAAAACATGGCAGGCAATAGCCATTTCATGACCATGAAATAGCGTTGGTATTGTTTCGACTGACTGATGAAATGCCTGTTAAGCGCCATCCAGTCGTCTAACTCAAAATTGTACTCTATAGATTCGTTTACCAAAATTTCCAGAAGGGTTTTTTATTAATAATAATGTTGGGAATGCTCTGTTCTTTTCTTCGTTCTTTTAATCGCTCTAATTCGGCTTCGTCGTATTGCTCGCCATCATCGCCTCTGAGTTGACCGCCCATTTCGTTAGCTAGTTCTAACCACAGTTTTAAACAATCATCTTCGGTACATTTGGTGTTGATTTCTCCGTGAAAATAATGCAGCCATGGTGGATTGTTGTTTTCTAAAGCAGGGTAGCTGTTCCAATAACAATATTCTCGCTTGCTATTGTCTTCATCGTTACCCACTGCCTCCCAGGATAATTCAGGTCGACGTTCTACCAAGGCTATAAATTCTTCGTGCGTGATATTGCTTTCTTCATCGTAGTCTTCGTAGTCCTTTTTTCTAATAATATGTACTTCGTATCCCATAAATAGAATTGCGAATGTAAGATTAATTTCTAATTTCTTCATATTCTATACTTAAACTCAAGACCCCATTTCACTATCTTTGCAATCTTGCTAAAAATCTATCATTCCTATAAAGATCTTGTCTGGAGTATTTCTAAACTCGCATTCCCAATTACTATCGGTCAGCTTGGTCTAGTGCTCATGGGCTTTGCCGATGTAGTGATGCTGGGTAATTATAAAACTATAGATATGAGTGCGGCTGGATTTGGTAATGCCATCTTTTTCCTCTTCATGCTATTGGGTGTAGGTACCATGTATGCTGTCAGTACAATCACTTCTATCGCAGATGGCGAAGACAGACCACAACAAGCTATTCCGATTTTTTTCTCTTCAATAAAAGTTGCATTTGTTCTAAGCATCATCCTAATGGCGGTCAATTTTGCACTTTATTACAATCTGTCTATTTTTAAACAATCTCCTGAATTAACAAAACTTGGAGCAGAATATATCTGGATCGTCAATTTTTCGGTCCCAGCCCTAATGTTTTTCAATGTAGGAAAGCAGTTGCTTGACGGACTAGGAAAAACGCAGATATCAATGTATGTTACTTTCTTTGGATTGGTATTAAATGTTGTATTAAATTATGTCCTTATTTTCGGTAAAATAGGTTTCGAAGAAATGGGTTTGGCAGGCGCTGCATGGGCAACGGTCATCTCTCGTATAGCTATGGCAATCATAATGATGGCCTGGGCCTGGTGGCACCCACTGATGAACGATCTCAAAAAAAGAAGTATAGAACAGATGTCGTACTTCAAAGAAATTCTTAAAATTGGTATACCTGTTGGTTTTACATTCTTCTTTGAGATTGCTGCTTTTTCTATAGCCCTGGTCTTTGCCGGTATGCTCTCAGATTTGCATTCAGCAGCGCATCAGATTGCCATTAACCTGGCTTCTGTTACCTATATGTTTGTAACGGGGGTAGCTGCGGCAGGGAATATCATCGTTGGCAACCATTACGGAGCAAATGATGCCTCTGGAATAAGACGCTCTGGTTTTGCCGCACTTATTATCACAGTGGTCATAGAAATTGTTTTTGCCTTGGTTTTTTTAATTTTCTATAAAGAGCTTCCAAGCATCTATACCAATGATCCGGAATTGCTCATCATAACGCCTCCTTTAATACTTTTGGCTGCTATCTTTCAGATGAGCGATGGTCTGCAAGCAGTTGGGGCAGGAGTGTTAAGAGGCATAAAAGATACCCGCATTACTGGTATTATTGCTTTTGTCTGTTACTGGCTTATCATGATTCCGGGGGCTTATTACCTTTGCTTTTTTACAGATATGGGCATTAATGGTATATGGCTGGCATTTGTTATCGGACTAACTCTCGCAGCAATTCTGTTACTTTACCGTTTTAATAAAATGAGCAAACCTGAGAACCTTCATTTCGAACACCTCGGTCATTTAAATGATTCTACTAAGGTTGAGTCTTAAATATCAGTATTTTTTATTTTCAATTCATGCTTCGTATCTTTGACACTTACATGAAAAATTCATTTTTCTTATTGTTTTTACTGTTCATCTTTACATCCGCGTACGCTCAGCTCAGTAATCCCACTATCTCATTTTCAGTTGAACCAGGTTATGGCAACAGGGGGATGAATTTTAAAAGCAAAGTACCGAGCAGTTATAAAGACTCTATTAATAAAGCTGATATCTGGCGCCAGTCACTTAGCGCCTCTGCTATGTTATCATACAATACCTCCAGATACAGCCGTATTTTTACTGGTATACAATTCCTCAATTTTGGGTTTACCCGTATGCGTTACAATCTAAAATTTATGGATACTATCCATCCAGACATCGGTATTGTTAACGACTTGTCTCAAACTGGCAGCAACGATGTGGCTTATGTCTACCGATATCAATATCTGGCTTTCCCTTTTCTCTTTTCCTCTAAACTAAGAATCAAGAAACTTAAATCGAGTACCCTCCATTTTATGATGGGTGGTTCACTTGCAGTTCTTCTTAATCATGATATTAAAACCAAACTCATCGGCTTTTCTGCAAAAGGTCAGAAACAATTCAGATTGAAAGATAAAGAAAATGAAGCAGGTTTGTTTAATGCCAATATTCAATTTGGATTAAGGTTGGAGAATCCTATCATTGATAAGAATACCTTCATATTTGTTCAGCCAGATATTTATTTGCCAATCCTTAAAGCAAACTATAGCGACGAGAAAGCACAGTTATATCATTTCGGCCTGCAAATTGGTATTATGTATAATCTGGAAAAAGATAAAGCCTGATGAGAGTTGTACTTCAAAGAGTTAGTTCTGCTTCTGTTACTATAGACGGTATCTGTGTTTCTGAAATAGGGCAGGGCTTCATGATTTTACTTGGCATAGAAACTTTAGACGATCAAACAGATGCCGACTGGTTGATAGGAAAAGTGTCGCAAATGCGGGTATTCAGTGATGCAGATGGTAAAATGAATCTCAGTATTCAGGAAGTTAAAGGAAGTTTTTTGGTGGTGTCACAGTTTACACTTCATGCTATGACAGCAAAAGGCAACCGACCTTCGTTTATAAGAGCAGCCCGACCAGAACAAGCCATTCCATTATACGAATACTTTGTTAAGCAGTTGCAACTAAATAGTGGATTGACGGTAAAAACAGGGGAATTTGGAGCTGATATGCAAGTAGCACTGGTTAATGATGGTCCCGTTACTATTATCATCGATTCTAAACAACGTGAATAAGTGAGTCTGTCGATTACTTGTCCTTTTTACCCTACAAGTTGATCTATTACTGATTTCTATTTATTATCTTCGCGCCCGAATTTATGATGATTCAAGTATTAAAATCGAAAATCCACAATGTCAGAATCTCTTTCACTGAGCTGAACTATATCGGTAGTATCACTATCGATGAAGACTTGTTGGATGCTGCCAATATGATTGAAAATGAAAAGGTGCTGATTGTGAACAACAATAATGGCGAGCGTTTTGAAACCTATATTATAAAGGGAGAGAGAGGCAGTGGGATGGTAGGACTAAATGGAGCGGCTGCCCGAAGAGGAATGATTGGCGATGAGTTAATCATTATTAGCTTTGCCAGTATGGATTTCGAAGAAGCTAAGTCGCACAAGCCTTGGCTGGTCTTCCCTAACA
>JACCDQ011976003.1_pt1 | contig 12629 bp, 3 predicted proteins | sample 7446031 | NCBI WGS metagenome assembly JACCDQ01 (sample SAMN15323442, study PRJNA562643) | freshwater metagenome | isolation source: river surface water | place: USA:Blue River Watershed | collected 2017-08-17
AGAATTTGACGATACGCGCGGGCACCCTTACCGCCGACGAGCGCGAAACCATCAACTACCACATTGTGGCCACTATCAAGATGCTGGAGCAACTGCCGTGGCCGAGCAATTTGAAAAATGTGACCGAGTATGCGGGTGGCCACCACGAGCGCATGGACGGTAAAGGCTACCCCAAAGGTTTGAAGCGCGAAGACATGAGCTGGCAGGCCCGCATGATGGGTATTGCGGATATTTTTGAGGCGCTGACTGCCAACGACCGGCCTTACAAAAAGGCCATGCCATTGGAGCAGGCACTGGGCATCATGGACAACTTCGTGAAAAACGGGCACATCGACCCAGATTTGTACAATGTTTTTGTGCAAAAACGGGTGTACGAGCAGTATGCGCAGCGGTTTTTACAATAAGTCAAAACTTGTGGCTTGCAGATACCGACAGTCTCCATGGATGTGCACGGGTTTCATAGCTTGGTTTGTCCAACACGGTGGCTATGTCAGCAGACAGCTGAAAATTGCCATTGAGGTACCTGATGCCGGTGCCCGCACCCATGATCGTGTCGGATGCACCCGTTAGGTTGGATTTGGCCCAGCCGCCCTCGGTGAACAAAACGGGTCGTACTGCTACGTTTTCGAACGTCGGGCCAACGGCTTCAAACCCCCATTGGTAACCCCAATCGCCTGCAATGGCACGGTCTGCGAACCCTCTGACCGAATTGGCTCCACCCAAGCCAAATTGCTCGCCGCTGATCAACGGTTTACCGCTGTATTGGCCTTTGAGGCGCGCCGTCAGCTGCCACTGTTCTTTTCTCCACAGCCCCTCAACAGAGAATCGCCAAGCAGACCAAGCCCTGGAGCCTCCATTTTGTGTATGACTGTCGTTGTTGTTGCTGTCGCCTCCTCGGATGTTGCGCATAAATCCCAGGTTTCCAGCAAAAATGCCTGTGTCGTGATCGATGCGAAAGTTGTATTGAGGGTTCAATGTTCTGGATGAGACATCGGGATAGACTTGAACATTGTTAAAAGATGTTGAATTGTCAAAGTGCCGTTGCTCCACCCCCAGCGAGATCGAATGCTGTACCAGCCCCCAACGGTTCAGGGACTGACTGATTCGTCCGCCAAAAAAGCGCCCGCCGCCGTTTACATCAAAAGTACCGCTTCCTTGTTGCACTGTTCCGGAATTGAGTTCTGAGTAGGTCAAGAAACCTGACAGCGTCAGGCCGGCGCCGTACATCGGTGCTTGGTAATAGGCACCAAACAGCTTGACGCCTCCAAGATTTTCGATATCTGTGGTGTAAGACAACGTTAACACCTGATCAAGGTCAAGCACATTGCTGTGCTGATAAACCCCGCTGACTCGGTTTATGTTGTCCCTGCCGTTAATGCCTGCCCCTGATAAAGATGCATTGCCAGCGTACGATATGACATAAGACTCTGGATCGGAATCGCGTACCCGGACAACGGCATCCAGAGAATGGGTATTCGCCGATTCCCTGAAGTTGATACTGACTTGTTTGGATGGGTTGTTGTTGGTGGTGGACAGTTGCTCTGCTATCACACGCATATTCGGTGAGCTGCCTTCAGTCAATGCCGGAATTCCTCGGCGAATGTTGTCAGCGTTGAAGTGTTCATTGCCTGAAACCTCGACTTGATTGATTTGGTACTCAATCACTTTGAGAACAATGACTCCCCCTTGGGGTTTTTGAGCGGGTACAAAAATCCGATAAAAACTGAAACCCTTGTTCTTTACGGCGTCCTCCAGCGCTTTAGAAGCTGCCTCAATATCTCTTATGGTTTTGCCTGGACCATGGTAAGGGGCCAATGTTGCCGAAATTTCGCTATCTGGCAGCGGTAGCTGGCCCTCTATGAGATACCGATTAACCTGCACGGTTGGCTCGACAACAGGCGAGGAGGGTGATGAATTTTGGGCGAGTGCGGTGGTCATCGAAGCAACCAGCCACCCTAAAGCAAAGAGAGGATGAGTGTATTTCATGGTTTAAGTCGGTGTCTGTTTAAAAGCGGCACACATCCTGTCCCGGTTGACCCATGGTTACGCCGTAGAGTTGCAAGATGAAAGCGTCTTGGCCATTGAATTTTTCTGGCGAAGGGTACGGATCCGTGACCAAGAAGCCGGGGATGGGTGCAATCCGTTCCACGCTACCGTTCGGCTTGACATAACCGGCCTCTCCTGGTGCCAAGTCAATTCGTTGGCCATTTGCCATGACAAACACATCACCCTCTCGGGCAAACACGTAAACGCCCGGGCTTCCGGTGGATGCCACGGAGTTGAAAAGTTGCTCCCAATCCACTTCCACTTGATCGGGTCTGGGCGCTAAAAAACGTTCAAAAAAAGCGGGGTTTCGGTCGAGAAGAACAGGTTGCCCAGAGCGCCCAATGAACCCTGTGCGCCCCAAGGGAATATCGAATGGGCCTATTGAAAAATAAGTCCCCCCCTCCCAAGTCTGCACGAACAGGCCGTCGAGTTGATCCGGCGGTGTGGTTCCCGAAGGCTGGGTGACGGTGTCTAAGGCTGGTTCGTCGCTGCAAGGGCCTTGGCAGCTAATGTCCATGCCGGTACCCCGTATGCCGACCGTTGCCGTGCGCGTTTTGACGGAGAATTGTTCTGGGGACTGTTTACCCAGCAATCCTGTGAGCGCACGCACCCCCCCTTTGGCAAGGTCAAGCGTCATTTTGTTGGTGGCTGCCACCGCAGGTGTGTGCCTGAATTCCGACAGCCGAACCATTGATTCTGGGTTGATGGACACCTTGGACCGATCCAAAAAGCCTATCACCGCCGTGCTGTGGGCAGCTGTTTTGATTTCGTCGCCCTCGTGCAATGCTGATCCTACTCTGAGGTTGCGAGCAGGCCATCCTGGCCTGCTCGCTTGTGCTTGGCCGGTAACCTGTACCACCCTGGCCACCAAAGAGGTCCCGTCTGAGATGCCTGATCCACCCACAGGTACCACCGGGGTCACACCCTCTCGTCGACAGTCATCTGCACAAATTCTGGTGTCAAAAGCAGTGCCGTTAACGCCCACCTGTGCAGCCTTGGCCACTAACTGAAACGCAGAAGGATTTCGCTTTGGGATTCCACCTGTGACCATGCGAGCACCACCCTGCAGTAATCGCATGTGCAACGCTTCCTCGCCTGGCACAGATACAAGCTTGTCCAGTGCAAAACTTGAGCTGGGGCGCATGACAAATTGAGTGTTGTCTTCCAGTGTGATAAGCGCATACCCTTTGTCTGTGGTGGATATGATGTCCCCCACGAACACCGGGTCGTTTGCCTCCAAGAAACGCAGCTTGCCGTTTGTCGACTGGATGGTTGCAATACCTTGGAGGTGGTTGATCACACCTGCTTCAACCGGTTGGGCTATAGCAACGGGTTGAAACAAAAACAACACGATCAATGCTGCCCAAAACCTGAGCCACCTGAGATAAGCACAATCCAAGACACGCCTAGTTGGGAGGGGGAGGTAAGGTGTCGTCATTGCGCACTCCCTCCATAGCATTGAGCAATCGCACGGTTCCTGTAGGAAATGGTTCCGTCTTCGTTTACAACCGTTTCATAAAATTGCCCACTCTGTTCCCACATCGATAGCAGGCTGCCACTGACAATGGCTGTGAAATTGGTGGTAGGCGCTGGGGGGTTTGAGAGATTGAAAGTGGTCGCCGTGATGGTGGAGGTGGCTGATGCCGAATTCACCAGATTTAAATTACCGAAAAGTGCCGCCATGTTTAGAGTACCGGCAGTGATGTTGGTGAATGCCGTTGAACTGGCTCCCGCCTGTAAGAGCACCGATCCATTGGACGACATGTTGAGCAACTGCGGGTCGATGGTTGCAGAACCTCTTTGTCCCCCAAGCAACTGTGTGGGTCCGTAAAGAGTGCTGATATTCATGGTGCCATCGTTGGCTGTTACGCCCGCGTTGACAGCGGCCTTTGCTTCACCGGTCGATCCGCCCTGAATGGTCAGCTTCCCGGCAATCAGATCCATTCTCGTGCCAGCATATATTTCACTGACGCCCAAACTTGTGGCGCTTCCAACCTGGACCGTACCCGCAGTGTCGTAATTGAGATCTGTCACCCGCAATAGCAAAGCAGCGTCGGTCAATATGCCAGACTTGCTGTTTGTTCCGTTGTTCAGATTGCTGATGTCCAAGAACGCCGTGTTGGCAGAGACATCGTCGCCTATCAGCGTGATGGATTGAGCTCCCGTGGCCTGCAGGCCAGAGAATGCCTGCGCTTGGCTGCCACCTTGACTGATGGTGATACTGTCAGACGTAACAGATTGCGTGCCAAAACTGGTGACTCTGGTGGAACTGCCGAGCGCGTTGTCTAACCTGAGGGCGCCTTGCAGCAGTAACGTTTGGTTGCTGACAGCTTCAATATGGGTGGAACCGCTCGTACTGTTCGGGTTTTGCAGTGTCGTGTTGCCCGCGGTATACACATACTGGCTGTTGCCCTGTGAACGAATACCCGTGTCGGATGACCCAGAGCTGCCTGTGATGATCAAGTTGCCTTGTTGCGCGCCCGAAGCATAGACATATACGCTTTGCGATCCCGTACCCGCTTGAACAATGCCCGTATTGGCACTCCCACGGCCCCCGGAGATGGTGACGTCACCGTAAACAGACAAGGACTGACTGCCTGAAACCAGATTCCGAATACCGCCATCGGATCCAATGGTTCCGATGGTGTTTGTGGCACCCGTTATGCTGAGTCCATCGTAACCATAGACAGACTGCCCGGCGGCAGCCGTCAATCCTGCGCCGGTGTTGTCACCAGCTCCACCTGTTAGCGTGATGGCACCTGTGCTGTAAACGCTTTGGCTACCTCCCTCGGTCCGAATTCTGGTGTAAGCACCGTCTGACTGTCCGGAGGTCAAGATGATGCTGTCGGTTTTGTCGTAACCGTTTGTGTAATTGCCAATTGTTTGGTTGCCGGACGTGGTGGAAGTGGAGTAGATCTCGGCGTAGCTACCAGCGGCACCCCCTGTCAGAGCGATGTTGCCACCTGCATCCACGGTTTGCCCAGAGAAGGCCCGAATGCGGGCGTAGGCGTCTGTGCCCGTGCCGCCTAAAACAAGAATGTCTTTGGTTGCGTCATTTGAAGGGGAGTAATCATAGGAGTAGCCAATGTTCTGATTGCCTGCGGTCGATTCAATGCTGGCTGTCATGCCTGCGCTGCTGCCGCCCAAAACCGAAATATCACCGCCAGCCCGTATGGTTTGGTCGCTCTGCGCCAAAATCCGTGCTACGCCACCACTGCCAGCTCTCACCGAGATGTTGGCAGTTGCATCGTTTTGGGAGACGTCTGAATTCCCTATGGCTTGACCGTTGGCAGTGCTTTGTAACTCAGCGTAGCTGTCTTTACCGCTGCCTCCAGTCACGTCAATATTGACCCCAGCACCTACGGTTTGGTAACCGGTCGATTTAATGGATGCGTAGGAGCCCGCGCCAGTTCCACCAGTGATGTTGACGTTCTGAGTGCTGTAGTAGCAGCCGTAGTAGTAACAATACCGGTATTGTTGCCCCAAGCTTTGTGAGCCAGTGGTCAGCACTTCAGCGTAACTGCCAGGACCGGCGCCACCGGCCACGGTGATGTTGCCGCTACCCAGAGCGATGGACCCAACGATTTCCTGGGCCGCGTTGATAGATTGTGTACCCTGGGCCGAGAGCCTAGCGTACGCACTAGAGCCCGAGCCACCGCGAACTTCAATTGAATTGGTGATGCCGTCTCCCGACCAAGTGCTGCCAATGTATTGGTAACCAGCAGACTGGATGCTTGCGTAGGTCAAATCGGCTGTGCCCCCGAGAACCTTGACTTCACCACTTACGTCTATGTCTTGACTGCCACCTTGTATCAAGGCATATGCTCCGGCGCCTTGACCTGTTTCAGCGTTACCGCCTTCTATGGTTAGATTGCCGGTCGCATAAATGCGTTGATAACCCTGAGTTTTGACGAGTGCGACTGCGTCTGCTCCAGTGCCTGCCTTGACCAAGTAATCAGTGCCTGCGTTAAAGACCTGTTGGCTGGTGTTGCTGGATTCCAGTTTGGTGGATGCAGCATCAGTAGCGCCACCGGTCACTGAAATGTTTCTGCCTGCTGTCCAGTAGATATTCCCGGAGTGAGTGATCGAAACCGGAGCCGATTTGGCGGAAATTTGGATGTCACGTCCAGCATTCCAATCCATAGAGGTACCTGTCAAACTCAGCGACGAAGAATCGGCGTTCAGCAAAATGTCATTGCTGGCTTTTAGGTGTAGTACCTCTGTGGAGGTAATGGTCCGTGCATTCGCTCCGCTTGCTATGGTCACATCGCCGGCTTTGGCTTCAAGTGTTAGCCCTGACAGGTTGGTCAAGTCACCGTCAACCCGAATGCCACCATTGCGGGCAACCAAACCAAAAGAACCAGGTGTGGAGGCGACCACGGCACCTAGGGTGATCAGGTTATCGCTGCGTTTGAGGTCGACAACACCAAAATTGCCACCGTCCAGGTACATGGTTCCGGTGCCTTGCGTGTCGATATCAACATTCAATGACGACAACGTGGAACCTTCAGCGGACACGTGCAGGGTGTCTTTGGCAACCAAAGCAAGTCCAGACACGTTGTTGACCCAAATGGCTTCTTCTACGGTATTGCCACCCACACTGCCATTCGCTGCAATCAAGCTGACACGCCCCCCTGGTAGTGGGGACGCGCCGTCCGTTGCCGTATTGATCGTGCCCCTGACGTCTTGGAGGTCCAACCGGCTAGGAAGTAAGGCAGCGGTGTCAACCAACACGCTTCCATCACTGGAAGTCACTGTGAGGTTGCCGCCAGATGTGCCGTTTGTGTAAATCCATCCGAAATCGACGTTGTCTTTGGCTCCCAACGAGACGTTTCCACCACTGGTTGAGAGGTAGTCTGCACTGATACCTCCACCACTGGATGTGATGTTGACATTGCCGTTGGCGGTGGTCAAAGAGGATATATTGACATGCCCGGCATTTGAGACAGTGACATTCGTGGCACCCAACGAGCCGCTCAAATTCAAAGGGGCTGCGGACGCCATACTCATATTGAAAGCCCCAGAGCCGTAGTGGCTTAGGCTGACTTGGGTTTGCACATCCTCGGAAGATGAGTCTCGGTAGTTCAATGTCCATGCATTGGTGGAACTGCCCGATGAAGCTGTGACGTATAGGCTCTCGTCGATCGAATACGAGAACGTTTGTGAGCCATCATTGCTGTTCCCTTGAACCGTTGCCCCGACGGAAGAAGCAGAAACCGCTGAATCCCATTTCGCCGCCACGTCTAGGTAGTTGAGCCACGTGTCGGTGCTAACGTTGAATCCCTGTCCCGATAAGAGGGTCAAATGGGATGCGTTCGTCAAGTCTGCCAATATGTTACCTGTGGCTGCGCTGAGTCTCACTGTGGGCGCGGACACCAAACCGTCTCCAGTCAAATCAAGGTCGCCTTGTGCCGCCGTGATTGCCAGTTGGTTGCTGCTCAGGGAACGATTGCCCAACACATACCCGTTAGGCCCATTCGCGGTGATGGTCAGGCTGCCGAGTGTGCGGATGTCGCCATGGTTGAAACTTTTGGCCGTCAGTTCTGTTGTTCCAGCGGCTTGTTTGATGATGTCACCTGTTTGCAAACCTTCAGCATTGAGGGTTTGGTAGTAGCCGCCAACAATATTGCCTGCTGTGGTGATCGTGCCGCTCTCCGCTCCCCGAAGTTTCAGCAGGTCGGGTGTCTGGTAATAAGATCCCCCGAACTCTCCCGAGCGGACGGAAACCCCATCCAACTGGCCTGCAACTTCCAGGTTGCCGCCGCTGGTCATGTCAACGCTTCGATTTGAACTGATATAACCTAAAACGGATAAATTTCCGCCAGAATTGATACGAATTTTGTCTGCTGTTTCGTAATAAGAACCAACAAAAGTCCCCGAGCTCACGACATTGCCGGTGAGGGTGCCGCCACCGGTTGATGTGATATCGACGCTGCTGGCGCTGCTTATGTCACCGGTTACCACCAAGCCGTCACTGCCGGCGCTGACTTTGATCCAATCCAGCGTGTCGGTGTAATGGTCAGTACCTGTGCTAGTCAACGCCTGCGTCTTCACGGAATGGCCCGACAAGACCGCCGACTTGGCCTGCAAATCGCCGTTCACGGTCAAGGCTGCACCCGCGGACAACGTGGTTTCCCCTGCCGTGCTCAATGATCCGGCCAGCGTCAATGCGCCAGAGGCCGATAGATTGAGGAGGTTGGTGCCGTTGGCCGTGTTGAGTGTGAATCCTCCGGTTGACAAGCTGCCCGTTACGCCGACGGAGAGTTCGTTGAGGGTGTCGTTTGTTTGTGAAATGACGACACTGTTGTTCAGCGTGAGCGTGTTGCCATCACTGCTGAACTTCAAGTCGAGGTTCTTTGAGTTGAATTCTGAGGTTCCCAGCGGCTGTACGCCAGAGGCAGAGGCATTGATCCTTATCGTGTTTACGTTTCGTGCGATTTGTATTGCGGGCTCGCCAGCACTGAAGCCCGTAGCGTCTACAAAAAATTGACCACCTGTGCTGATGTTGACGGTGCCCTCGGTATCCACCGAAACGTGGCCTGGTGCTAGGGGAAATGCAGAAGTTTCGGTTCCGACCCCAATCCCAGCAGTCAACGCAACTGTGCTGGTTTGACCGGCGCGTATATTGAGGGGGCTCAGCATGCCCAGCGAACCGCTGCCAGCACTCAACGTCACGTTCCCGGAAGCCGAAATATCGGGCGTCAGCGCGTCATTGGCCAAGTCTCGGCTAACGATATTTCCATTCGATGACGTGATCGAAACTTCGCCATATCCGGTGTATCCAGTGACGTCGATGGTATTGAACGTCACATCACCACCTGCATGCACTGTGACGTTTGAGTAATAGGAGTTTGCGCGCCCTGCTGTCAGCGTTCCCACGTCGACCTGGTTGGCGGCAGAAATGCTGATCTCCCCGTAGGAGCCGCTTGCAGAAATATCGCCAAGTACATTGATGTTGCCTTGTAGGTGGGAGCTTGTCGCCGAGCTGCTCAACAAGTCTACGGTGTCATTGTTGGCGTTCAGGTCGCCTGATATCAAGATGTTTCCACTGTTGGCTTTTATTGCAATGCCGTAGTACGAGGACACAGTGGATCGGGATATTGGTGTTCCAATGACCACATCGCCGTGGTTGGAAGATATATCAATGTTGCCGTTGTTGGTTCTAATGAGATTTCCGGCAACTGAGATGCCACCCATCGCTTGTTCTGCCCCTGGTGCACCTTCAATCCGGACTTTGCCTGTATTCCTGACTGCGAAATCTCCTCCAGGGAGCTGATCTGCTGCCATTTCAACCTGTATGGCATTTTCTGTTGTTTCGTAAATGTATTGCCGTGGGTTGGGAATTACGGATATTAAATAGGAATTTCCGGCATAAATATCAACATGCCTTGCAGCTGACAAGTTGTTGATTTGAATGTCTCCAGTGCCGAAATTGTAGGCAGTGAAATCCCGGCTCAGGGTCGCTTTCTGGATACTTATGGAGTTTAGCGTGGGGGACTGTAAATAGTAGTCTGTGCTGGTGTAGTAGACTTTTCCGGCATACAACTCAGCGTCCCTAGCAATCAATTCCGCGGCTTGAATTGAGCCGTTATCTTCGTTTTGCAGTTCGATATTGGCTGTACCAGCACTCAGTGTCCCCGCGGAAATGGAGGATGTGACGTTGCAACCCGAATAGGTGTAGTAATTGCATACGTTGGTTGAAACATAAATCCCCGTGCCAGAAGAGCGTGTGGTGGTGACATTGCCTAACAACACGTCGCCTTTGAGGGACAATGACAAGTAGCCGCCGCCTTGCAAATCGATGCTGGTGGAGCTTACCCCCCCGTCAGTTAGGTTCAATGACAGGCCTTGTGTAAGGCCTTGGTTCGTGCCTAGGTCTGCCGGGCTGTTGGCATCAAGAGAAACGTTCCCGTTAGCGACGCCCAAATGAAGCGAAGTGTTAATCGCACCGGTGAGGGTTGATGCGCCCACGCCAGCGACGTTGCCCGAGAGATGAAGCCCTCCCAAACGCGATCCATTGTTCAAATTCAGATGCAGACCCGAAGCCAGGTTGTAAGCAGCGATATAAACTGGAGTTGTCTCGGGTGTCGGGGCCGTGATTTGTATTGGGTTTGTTTGAGAGCCACCAGGTATGATGCTGTTGTTGGTGTAGAAATACACAGAAGGGGCGGTGACGCCGCCGTTGAGGGCTTGTTCAAATCCCGTGCTGGAATTAAGTGCCACACTTGAATTTGCAGATACCTCACCTACAGGCAGGGCGTTGGTGCCCGCGTTGGACAGCGAAACAGAGCCGCTTGTGGACGAGGCGTCTATGCGATTGCTCGCTGCCAAGTGCGCAGAAACTGCATTTTTTGCATTCAATTGAGCGATACCAACCGTTGCATCGCTGATTGACAGGCTGCCGTTGGCGGCTGTTGCGGACAAGACACCAGTGGTTTGGTACGTACCACCTGAGATATTGGAATTGGCCAGTACGTTGATTGCCCCGTTCGCAGCGTTTACGGACACGTTGGAGACGTTGCCCGTCAGAGATCCAAGATTCACAGTTCCACCACCACTGTTGATGGCGCTGTCGTAGCCCAGAGACCCACTGGTCAGAAGATCTACCATTCCCCCGCCGGTGCTGATGGTTCCAGGCCCGGTTATGGTTTGAGCGCGCAGTGTGACATCGCCGCCGGCCGTAACAATACCGCCCAAACGGGTGTCCGTGTTCTCAAGGTAAATGGTGCCTTGGTCAAAGTTGGTTCCACCCGCTGTGATGGCCAGGTCGGCACCAGCTGTGGTCAAGGCAATCGTATCTTTGACAAAGACGTTGCGGTTGGCTTTGAGTGTGACGTTGGTTTTGAGAGAAGCTAATTTGCTGGGCGAAATCGTCACCACGTTGTCTGGAAAGTCGGTGAATTCGTCGACCACCGAGTTCAAAATGGCGCTACCTTCTGCTACCACCAAATCCAGAGGGTCCAGTAGCAACTCACCCAGAGCCCCCTTGTTCGCGCTCAAGTCTGCGGTACCCACGAATGTCAGGTTTTGTTTTCCGGAGACTTCGGCAAATCCACCATTGCCACCCAATGCTCCACCTTTGGCGGATACATGGCCTTGAAAGCGTGTGTTTTCATCAGCCCATACTATGACCCGGCCGCCGTCACCATTTTCTGTAGCGTCGGCTTTCAGCGTCGCCGCTCCCACGGAAGTTCTGGTTGCATTCTGTATGTTTGGGTTGGCCCCTTGAAAGTCACCGCCCACCAAAATGCTACCTCCGCCCAACGCACCAGAGACGTCCACCAGAGCACCCGATTCCAGTGCTACTCGGTCGCCCAGTATCTGAACAGAGCCACCTTGATGATGGCTGCCGGTAGCGACGATTTCACCGCCCACACGGGTCACGCCATTGGCACTCAATACAGTGACTGAACCACCAGTTGCCCCATCGGCAGCTGTAAGGCTGCCTGGAGTCAAAGTCACATCCTGTGATCCCGAAAGCACAATCGAGCCATCGGCTTCAACAGACAGGCGTGTTGCCCTGATTTTCCCCTCGTTGCGCAGCGAACCTGCAAAGGCCCTGATCGCTCCGTTGTCTGCCAACAATTGACCCAGGTTGAGCACAGAATCCGTGGGGGCTTGTATTTCGAAGGTGATTCCACCCCACTCAAGGCTAGCAATTTCGATTCGGCGTCCAGCAGCCAAGAGAATACGTCCATCGGGACTCTGAACAATACCGGAGTTCTGTATGTTGGGCGCGATCAACGCGACGGTGCCGCCTGGGCCGGTGGCGATGACGCCGTCGTTTTGAATGGCGCCTACCTGATCCCCCGTTGCGTTGAAGCGCCACCGTCCGGCCAGAAAGTCTGAGTCGGCCAGTTGCAAGGTGGAAGCGACAAAAGTGGCTGCGTCAATTCGGGCGCCAGGGCCTACCAAAATACCATTTGGGTTGATCAGAAAGACTTGCCCGTTCGAGGTCAGTTGACCAAGCAGTTGGGATGGGTCGATGCCCACCACTCGGTTCAACACCGCGCTGGCATTTGATTGCTGAAGAAATCGAGTGGTTTCTCCGGGGTTGATCGAGAAGCTCTGCCAATTGATGATGGCGTTGGGCGTGCTGGTTACGGTGAGCGTACTGCCCTGCGGGTTCAGTAACGCAGTCCCATTCACCACTTGTGCCCCTGTCGGATTGGCCCAAGCTGGAAGCACAGTGGTCAGGGCGAGGGCCGCAACCAGCGGTTTGAGTCCAAGAGAACCGGGCTTTGTTGCGGTTCTAGAAACGGGTCGTTTGCCCGAAGTGGTGCCGTTGCCTGGTGACATCGCGGGCAAGCACTCAGCCACGGGCACCAACATGCAACGGCTCCGGTTAAAAACGAGCCTGAATACCCCTCGATTCATGGTCTATCTCCCATTGAGCACCAACGGCACCGTTATACGCCTGATGTCGAAAAAACGATAGGCAAATTACCCGCCCGCTGCGATGCGGACTTGCTTCAAATCCGTCAACCCCATCAACACTTTTTGGATGCCGTCCATCTTCAAGGTGTGCATGCCTTCCGTAAGGCAGGCAGCGCGCAGGTTGGCCACGCGCGCGCGTTCCTGGA